>Ga0136611_10003934_pt1 | contig 10406 bp, 6 predicted proteins | sample AntDrymUQ2232306_2_FD_106645 | JGI IMG/M metagenome (GOLD analysis project Ga0136611, IMG submission 106645) | Polar desert sand microbial communities from Dry Valleys, Antarctica - metaG UQ223 (23.06) | ecosystem: Environmental > Terrestrial > Soil > Desert | place: Antarctica: Dry Valley... | reverse complement strand
GTTACCCGTGATAAAGATTTGCTTGATTTGATGACCGGCTACGACGCTAAAAGCAAAGAATTCCAGCAAAGACTCAGACCTCTAAAAATTGTCGAGCCGATAGCGTTTCTAAAAATTGTTGAAGAACAGACGCAAAAAGATTCATCAGTAAAGCCATAAAGACATTTCGAGCTTGTAATTATTGAAATACTCGGCGGGAAACTTTTGTCGCTCACTGCAACGCGATTCCTTTGCCCATTACGCCGACACAATTCACAGCATTTACTAAGGCTTCGGCTTTGGCTTCAAATAGATTTCCGATGGTTTCTTTTATCATTTGTGTTTGTGTTTTGGTTATGAAATTTACTTTTTCAATTCTTCAATGATGTTTTCGTAGAGTTTCTTTAATCCAATTTTTTTTTGCGAATTAATAATTTGTTTATCAACATCATTTTCAACTACTCGATATGCAATTGCACATTTACTCGGAACACTAATTTTTTGCTTTTTACACCACTGTTTTAATATTTCTGGTCTATTTGGAAAATCAATATCGCTTTTGCCTAATTCGTATTTGTCTCCATGAGATCGTCTAAGTTCTTCATTTACTGCTTCAACATAAACGACTATGTTGATAAAATCCTCAAGAACTAATCCAACCTTTTTGCTATCTGGAAGTTGAAAAATTCTAGTTTTGGAGATGCCCGCAGAACTTAACTCACTTTGTAATTTCCTGCCACCTTCATCTGCGTCTGTCAGATAAACAGTTCTATGTCCGTGTTTGTCCAAAGTTGAGATAGCATCTTTATTAGCTTCTGAAATTCCTGGAACTATTTGAAAACCTAAGAAATCCTTTTCTATTACTTCTCGAAAAAGCCTTGGTAATATAATAATATCGCTTGCCCCTTCAACTACTACTGCATAACGGATTGCAAAAAATGCTAAAGTCTTAGCTCCCATTCCAAATAATAGAGGCGAAAAACCAGTTTCATCACTATCCCAAAACCAATTTTGAATTTCACTATTCTCATTCACTTGCTTGATTAAACGAATGCCGCTTCCTAAGTCTTCTGGCAAACATCCCATTGAATGAGTAGTATAAATGACTTGAGAAGTCATATTCTGTCTAGCTAACATCTGCACGAGGTCTGCTTGAGCATCATAATGCAAATGGGTTTCGGCTTCGTCAATCAATAAAATTGGAGGCTCATCACTATTTTCCAAAGTAAGAAAAGTTAATAAAGCTACAAACTGCCGTAATCCATCACTTCTCTCGGAAATATTTACATAAGAAACTGCATTTTCTTCTTTTGCTACAATATCGAGTCTTGAATCTGTTACTGATAATTTCACCCATACTTTTGATTGTGTCCACGAACTTAAGAAAAATGCCTTTAATATTTCATTCGCTCTTTCTAAGATTTCCTCCTTTAGTCCAATGTCATTTTCTTTGATGGAACTTATCAATTTAGATAAATCAAGTTTAGCTACCTTCAATAAATTCTTTAGTGACTGAGGAACATTTTGTTCCAATTCAGCTAAACTATAACTTGAATTCAAATTGCGATTTTCTTCCGAAAAGAATAAAAACTTAGGAATACGTTTTGAAAGAATCAGACCCGCTGCAAGATGAGCCGTTTTCATCTCAATATCTTTAATTGTTTCTAATTCCTCAGATATTAAATTAGCAGATTCGATATTCTGGCTTATTTCATCACCATTGAGAAAATCAATAAACTCGGAAATATTAGTAATTGTAGTTTGATTTAATTGGTCATCATCTACATCAAGCAGTTTTAAAAGATTATCAATATCACTATCATCTATTATTTTCTCCGCCAATACTTGAACTTCTTCTAAAAGTTTTTGACTTTTGATGAGCCTTTCTAATTTGGGCGAAAAACTTTTAAGTTTTGCAATTACAGCTTTTCTTCTGCTTAAATCTCTTGTTGGCGTTGGTAATGCTGTTATAAAAAAATTCCCATCAACTTTTTTCTCCCGCTTAAACCATCTTATTTCAGTAGCATTATCTAAATGTGAGATAGCTTTGCGATCTTCCTCTTCAACCAAATATGTCGCAGAAATAACTATGTCAGTATCGGAATAACTACCACCACGAGTTAGCTCCTGTTCGCCACCACTTGCAACAAATTTTTCATTGTCGTTTATTCGTTGGAGTGCTTTTAAAAATGAACTTTTGCCTGCCTCATTTGAACCGATAATGGCAACCAATTTTCCATCTAATTTCATTTCCGACCTATTTCTAAAACGCCGAAACCCGTGAAGTGCAACAGACATTAGTTTCATAATTTTAATTTAGGATTAATTCTGAGTTCTAAACTTCTACTTCAAACTTATCAATACATTAAATTTTAATATGTAAAACAATTTAAGGCGAGTTTACCTTCATTAATTGAATAAAAACCTTTACAAGTCGCATTATTACCTTCAAATTGATAAACTAAATTCAAAGTTTTCAGGAGAGCTACACGAGTAGCTGAGATTTGTCTGCAACGGACATTATCCTTTGAACCTGAAGCGGTTAAAACCGACGGAGGAAGAAAAACAATGAGTGAAAATAAAGAAAATTACGAAAAAAAAGAAAAAACGAGCGACGAAGTGAAATTGCCGGCTTCGCGCAAGATTTATGTTGAAACCAACGGCAATACAATCAATCAATCAAAGCTCGAATTAAGAGTTCCGTTTCGGGAAATCGTTTTGAGTCCGTCCAGAAATATGAAGGACGAACTCGAAGAAAATACGCCCGTGCGCGTGTATGACACGAGCGGCGTTTGGACTGACCCAAATGAGCGTTGCGATGTGCGCGAAGGTTTGCCGACGCTGAGGCGCGATTGGATTACGGCGCGGGAAGACGTTGAAGAATATGTCGGGCGCGAAATTCTGCCGCAGGACAACGGCTATTTGACGCGCGGGGCGGAAGAGTTCGCTAAAGCGAAGCCGACTAAAGGCGGGACTCAAAACGTCGGGAAACTTGAAGAGTTTCCGGGTTTGAAACGCGCGCCTTTGAAAGCGAAAGCGGGAAAATGCGTGACGCAGATTCATTATGCGAGGCGCGGCATCATCACGCCGGAAATGGAATACGTCGCCATTCGTGAAAATCTCGGGCGGCAAATCGCGTTCGAGACTCTGGCGAACGGGCAGCAGGACGAAAGAGATTCGCTTTATCATCAACACGCGGGCGAATCGTTCGGCGCGAGCGTTCCGAAATTCGTGACACCCGAATTCGTCCGCGAAGAAGTCGCTCGCGGGCGGGCGATTATTCCCGCTAACATCAATCATCCCGAAGCCGAGCCGATGGCGATTGGCAGAAATTTTCTCGTCAAGATAAACGCTAACATCGGCAATTCGGCGATTGCCTCTTCGATTGAAGAAGAAGTCGAAAAGATGCGTTGGGCGACTCTGTGGGGCGCGGATACGGTGATGGATTTGTCAACGGGCAAGAACATTCACGCGACCCGCGAATGGATTTTGCGAAATTCGCCCGTGCCAATCGGAACTGTGCCGATTTATCAGGCACTCGAAAAAGTGAACGGTAAAGCGGAAGATTTGACTTGGGAAATTTACCGCGACACTTTGCTCGAACAAGCCGAGCAGGGCGTTGATTATTTTACGATTCACGCGGGCGTTCGCTTGCCTTACATTCCTTTGACGGCGAAACGCACGACGGGAATCGTTTCGCGCGGCGGCTCGATTATGGCGAAATGGTGTTTGTCGCATCACGAAGAAAGTTTTCTCTATACGCGCTTTCGTGAGATTTGCGAGATTATGCGAACCTACGACGTTTCGTTTAGCTTAGGCGACGGCTTGCGTCCCGGCTCGATTGCCGACGCGAATGATGCGGCGCAATTTGCCGAGTTAGACACTTTGGGCGAACTGACAAAAATTGCTTGGGAAATGGATTGTCAGACGATGATTGAAGGTCCCGGTCACGTTCCGATGCACTTGATTAAGGAAAATATGGACAAGCAATTGGCGATTTGCGGCGAAGCGCCGTTTTACACTTTGGGACCGCTGACGACCGACATCGCGCCGGGTTACGACCACATCACTTCGGGAATCGGCGCGGCGATGATTGGCTGGTTCGGCTGTGCGATGCTTTGCTACGTGACACCGAAAGAACATCTCGGTTTGCCGAATAAAAAAGATGTCAAAGAAGGCGTGATAACTTACAAACTCGCGGCGCATGCGGCGGATTTGGCAAAAGGTCATCCGGCGGCGCAGATGCGCGATAATGCGCTGTCGAAAGCGCGTTTTGAATTTCGCTGGGAAGACCAATTTAATTTAGCTTTAGACCCGGAAGTCGCCCGTGAATACCACGACGAAACTCTTCCGGCGGAAGGCGCAAAGCTCGCGCATTTCTGCTCGATGTGCGGACCGCATTTCTGCTCGATGAAGATTACGCAAGAAGTTAGAGAATATGCGGCGAAAGAAAATATCGAAGAGGAAAAAGCGTTAGCCGTCGGAATGGCGGAAAAGTCGAAGGAATTCGTCACAGCCGGAAGTGAAATTTATCACGGCAATCTGACTGAAGGCGAAAAGCACGACCACTAGAAAAATTACGAATTACGAATTGTCGAAAAAACTTCTTTTATTCGTAATTCGTAATTTGAAATTCGTAATTAACCTCAAATAAACTTTGCACAAGTGAACCCGAATCTACCCGAAAACTCAATCGAAAATCCGGCGAATATTACTGCCGCTGCCGAACGTCAAAGCGCAAATTGGGATATTCAAAACGCGCCGAAAAATTACGTTTCACTCGTTTTAACACAAACGGGAAGCGCATTTTTCGCGTTTGCTTCGGTGTGGCTGATCACAAAAACGCTCGGTTCCGAAGGCTACGGCGGAATTGTCGCCATCATTGCCGCCTCGCAAATCGCGCAGGTGCTGGTTAATTGGACGAGTTTTGCGGTTGTTCGTTTCGGCGTGGACGAATTTATCGAAACGGAAAAAATCGCGCGGACATTCTGGCTTCGGCTTTTTATTCTGCTGCCGAATTTGTTGGTTGTTCTTCTGACGGTGAATCTGTGGTTTCCGCCGCTTGCCGAATGGCTGAAACTTTCCGCCGATACGTTTTGGCTGATAATTTTGCATTTTACGGCGACGGTTGTATGGATTCACTTTCAATTTAGCTTTCAAGCCGTCAAAATGCCCAGACTTCACGGCGGATTACTAACCGTCGAAAGGCTTTTGGTTTGTCTCAGCATTTTGATTTTGACGGCTTTCGGCGGATTAAATCCGGCTTCGGCAATAGTTTGCTATGCAGTCGTGCCTTTGGTGATGGCTTTAATCAGCGTTTGGATTTTGCGAAACTTCATATTTGCGCGCTTTTCGACGGGTTGGGTATTTTGGCGAAAAATTTTGGCTTTTTCGCTTCCTCTAATTCCTTTCAGCATAACCACATATCTTTCGGGCGGCTATGCCGACGCGGTTTTTATTTCCGGTTTTCTCTCAGTTCGAGATTTAGGTATTTATTCAGTAGCGACGCAAATTAATGGTGTTGCTTTGCAGCTTCCGACTCTTATTAATTCGTTGTTGCTACCCCTTTTTGTTAGTTTGCAAAAAGAATCGCAGACGCAGAAAATAACGCAGTATTTCAAATATATGCTGCCGACTTTGACTTTATTATGGGGATTATTCTCGGTAATTGTCGCTTTCGCCGCATATTTTATATTACCGATGGTTTTCGGAGAAGAATTTTCAGAAACAACTCAGCCGTTCTGGATTCTGTTTACAACTTCCACGCTGATTTTTCCGCTTCTTGCCGGTTACGGTTCGCTGTCGAGCGCAAATTCAGTTACATATATTCCGATGATTAGCGCGATTTTTGCCGGATTCGTCAATATTTTATTTAACTTTCTTCTTATTCCCAAGTTTGGACTTTTAGGCTGCGCCTGGGCGACTGCCATAATGTTTTTTGTAAATTCTTTCTCGCTTGCCATTTTGTTGCGAAAGCGCACCAAAATACCCGTTTCGTGGACTTTTATCGCTCCGATTCCGGCTGTCGTCGGGGCGATTATTTTTTCCTACACTAAAAATCCATATTGGGCGACGCTCATTTGTATAACTGCTACTATATTTATAATCTATATGGAAAGGGAGTCGCTTCAAAAAACTTGGGTGTTTTTGAGAAAATACAAAAGTGCCTGAAAGATTTTCTGCTTCGGTTATATTAACGAATAATTGTGTCTGTTGAGAAACGTTTTATTGAAGTAAGATTATTAAACGGTTGAGATTAAACCGCTCAATCATTTATCGCCGACTCTGAATTCAAAGAAAACCGATTAATGCAGACTTCACAAAAAAAGAATCGCTCATACGCACAAACAGTAATGGAAATGATACCTGTCACCAAAACTTTTCTGCCGCCTCTTGATGAATATCGGTTTTATCTGGAAAAAGCATGGAAAAAGCAATGGATTTCCAATCGCGGCGAATTGGTAGTCGCGCTGGAAGAAAAATTAAAAAGTTTTCTTGGGGTTGAAAATTTGCTAATCACCAATAACGGAACGATACCGCTGCAGATAGCCTTGAAATTACTTGGATTGAACGGCGAAGTTATTACTACGCCGTTTAGTTATGTCGCTACTACTTCGACTATCGTATGGGAAAATTGTAAGCCGGTTTTCGTGGATATAGATTCCGAATTTTTAACCATTGACGAAACCAAAATCGAAGAAGCAGTTACGCCGAAAACCACCGCGATATTGGCAACGCACGTTTTCGGAAATCCGTGTAACGTGGAAGTAATAGAAAATGTCGCCGAAAAATTCGGATTAAAGGTGATTTACGACGCGGCGCATTGTTTCGGGGTTGATTACCGCGAACAGTCCGTTTTCAATTACGGTGATGTCAGCACCTGCAGTTTTCACGCAACAAAATTATTTCATACGGGCGAAGGCGGCGCGATATTTTGTAAAAATCAAGAGTTGTTTCACAAAATATCATACAGCCATAACTTCGGACACAACGGACCGCTCGAATATTTCGGATTGGGCATCAACGCAAAAATTTCCGAATTGCAGGCGGCACTTGGTTTGGCGGTTCTTCCGTATTTGGAAATGATTTTTTCCGGGCGAAAGAAAGTTGTTGATATTTATAACACGGAATTGAAAGACTCGCCGGTTCAGCTTTTGAAAATCAGAGCCGACACGAATTGGAATTACAGTTATTATCCCGTAATTTTTGAGAGCGAAGAAACTTTATTAAAAATTATCAAATCGCTTAATGAGGAAAATATCTTTCCGAGAAGATATTTCTTCCCGTCGCTAAATACCATCGAATACGCATCGGGACAAACGATGCCTATTAGCGAATCAATCTCTAAAAGAATTATGTGTCTGCCTTTATTCGTCGGTCTAAGCGAAGACAGCGCGATTAAAATCTGCACCTTGATCAAAAAAAATCTGTAAAAATGTTGATAATCGGAGCGAAAGGATTTGCCGAAGAATTGTTAGAAATAGTTTGTCAAAATAATCCTGACGAGCAAGTGGTTTTCTACGACGATATAAATGCCGATTTGCCCGGGGTGATATTTGATAAATACGAAATAATTAAAAACTTAAAAGAGGCTGAAAATTATCTGAACAGCGGTGACGGAAAGTTTGCGTTAGGCATGGGAAATCCGTTCACGCGATACAAATTAGCAGAAAAATTTAAAGGTGTCGGAGGCGAATTAATAAGCGTAATATCGCCTTTCGCCAGAATCGGAAGATTTGCAAATTTCGTTGGGACAGGCTCAAATGTATTGACAGGCGCAATTATCGAATCGAATAACCGAATTGGTTCCGGTAATTTGATACACGCCAATGTGCTGATAAGTCACGACGTGATAACGGGCGAATTCTGCGAAATTTCGCCGTCGGTTAATTTGCTCGGCGGCGTTGTCGTCGGAAATTTTTGTTCAATCGGAACGGCGGCAACGGTCTTACCGAAACTCAAACTCGGCGATAACGTTATTGTCGGTGCGGGCGCGGTGGTCACCAAAAATATACCGGATAACTCGATGGTATTCGGTGTTCCGGCAAAAATAATAAAAAGATTGAAACCTAATTGATTTTTAAAATGAGTAAGAAAACGGCATTTGTCGGAAACATGAATAATATGCCTTATATGTTTTCCAGAGAAATGCGAAAAAAGAACAAGGACGTTATTCTCTACGTAGACGCACCGCCCGATTATGAACTGGATCGCCCGGAAGCGTATGACAAAACTCTTTCTTATCCGTATCCTGATTGGATTAAGGAAATACCGCCGACCGGCATTAAACATTTTCATAAACTGCGTCTGGCAAATTTCTTTTACGGAAAACTCATCGAAGAACTAAACACGTGTGACGTTATTGTGTTAAACGGTATTTGGATAATTTTAGCTTCTTATCTGAGCGAAAAACCGAAAATTTACGCTTTGTGCGCGGGATACGAAATTGACACTCTGACTGATTTACTAAATTTGAACAATTTGGTTAAATATGCGCTCGAAAAAAAACCTTTGCTATATCCGTTCAAGTTTTTGCTGAAGTTTTACTATAAAAAAGCAGTTACTCAATACCGCGAAGGAATTGCGCGTTCTGACGGAATAAATTATTATCCAAGCGGAATTTCAAAACGCGGCGACGAAATTATCGCCGCAATAAAAGCGGGTAAAAAGCATAAACGGCTGGAATTAAGAGGATTTGCGACGGATGATTTTAAATATAGCAGCGTTGATGTCAACAAAGATGTATTTACCATTCTTAATTTCACCAGATTCTTTTTTGTGGACGAAGATCACGCCAACAAACGAAATGACATTATGCTCGAGGGCATCGGTCTGTTCTTAAGGGAAATAGATTTCAAAGAAAATGTGGAAATACTGTTTTTCGACAAAGGCGATAAGCAAAGTTTGATAAAAGCCCGCGAAATAATTGAGCAGCAAGGTTATACAAAATTTGTAACGTGGCTCGGAGAAGTATCGCAAGACGAACTTTTTAATGAGATTGTGCCGAAATGCGATGTCGCTTTTGACCAGTTAGGCGGACAATGGATCGGAGCCGGTGCTTTTGTAATGGCGATGGGAAGACCTGTGATTGCCAACGGTAGACCTGAAATTTTTGAACCGCTTACCGGAGAAGTTTCGCCGGTATGTCAGGCGGCAACTCCCGAAGAAGTTTGCTTTTGGCTTAAAAAGCTATATTTTGACAGAACCGAAATAAATAGAATTGGTCTGGAATCGAAAAATTACATACAAAAACACTACTCAATAGAAAATACGATAAACTTTTTCTCCTGTAAGTAAGGACATTTTTTGGCGTAGACGCAGTATGATTTTTATAATCTTTACAACTGTGATGCCTTTTATTTTCATTTTTGTGAACTTCAAATTTGCTGATCTTTGTGATCGTCGTCAAAATCCCGCATTGCGGAAAACAAGATATTTCTGATGAGAAAGAAAATTCTTCATATAGTTCCAACATTAGGGAGCGGCGGTGCAGAGCGGCAGCTTGTTGACGTTGTGTGTAACACTTCTTGGGAAAAATTTTCACACACGGTTTGTATCCTCGGGGAAAATGATTTTTTTTCATCTGCAATAAAGCAAAAAGGACACAAGGTAATAAATTTGAATCTATCGGGCAAACGTCCCTGGCTGTCGGCAGCTAGAAAAATTGTTCCGATTATTGAGCAGGAGCAGCCGGATGTAATTCATTCGTGGCTGTATGACGCGCATATAACGGCGCGTTTGTCGGTATTACAGGGACGTAAAATTCCGCTGCTGGCTTCGCTGCAAAATTCCGATTACGAACCGGAAACTATATCTGCGGGCAACTGGTCGCCGAAAAAGGTAGAAATTTTACGTTTGATAGACAAGTTTTCTGCCGGAGTTTCAAAAACGTATTTCGTCGCGTGTTCAAAATTTGTAGCGAATTCTTACATGAAAAAATTGGGAATCCCCCAATCGCAGATGTCGGTAATTTATAATTCGGTTGACCCGCAAACCCTGGCTTGCGAACCTGACGAGTCGCAGAAGATTCGCCTTTCGCTCAAAATTCCGGCTGACGGATTTGTTTATCTTAATATCGGAAGACTCGACCCTCAAAAAGGTCAAACTTATCTACTGCGCGCCTTTCATAAAGTTTTGAGCAAAGCACCACAGACTTATTTAGTGATAATCGGAACAGGAAGTTTGGAGACTTCTTTGAAAGAATTGGCGAAATCTTTAAAGATAGAACATCGTGTATTTTTTCTCGGTGTCAGAAGAGACATTGGCGCGTGTTTGGAAATGGCTGATGCGTTCGTTTTTCCGTCGCTTTTTGAAGGATTAGGCATTGTGCTGGTCGAGGCAATGAGTAAAAGTCTTGCTTGCGTTACCAGCAAATTGGACGTGCTTGAGGAAGTGATCGAAGACAAAGTTTCCGGTTTGCTGGTTGC
>Ga0136611_10003933_pt1 | contig 10407 bp, 8 predicted proteins | sample AntDrymUQ2232306_2_FD_106645 | JGI IMG/M metagenome (GOLD analysis project Ga0136611, IMG submission 106645) | Polar desert sand microbial communities from Dry Valleys, Antarctica - metaG UQ223 (23.06) | ecosystem: Environmental > Terrestrial > Soil > Desert | place: Antarctica: Dry Valley... | reverse complement strand
CTCCCCTTCAACCCACCCCAAGCGTTCCACACCCCGAGCGGCCCGGGCGACGGCGCTCGCGGTGCCACGACCGCCCCTTCGCCGCCTACCGCCCGGCACCTTCACCGATCCTCGCTCCCCGCTCTCCGCTCAATCATCCAGCCTCGCCGCCCCCTTCGGTCAGGTACGCCAGCAGCGTCAGGACGCCCACCCCGGTGGCACCCTTCGGCCCGAGCGGACCGTTCTTTGCTCGCCGAGAAGAGCCGGCGATGTCGAAGTGGGCCCAGGGCAGCCCTTCGCGGAAGCGGCGCAGGAAGAGGGCGGCGGTGATCGCCCCCCCGGCCCGGCCGCCGCTGTTCTTGATGTCGCCAACAGTCCCCTTGATTTTTTCGTTGAGTTCCTCGATCAGCGGCAGCCGCCAGCTCCGCTCCCCGGCTGTCGTCGCCGCCGCCAGCAACCGCTCCGCCAACGCCTCGTCGGAGGCGAACAGGGCGCTGGTGCCTTCGCCTAAGGCGACGACCGCCGCCCCGGTCAGCGTTGCCAGGTCGATCAGTTCCGTCGCGCCGCGCCGCGCCGTGTCGACCAGCCCGTCCGCCAGCACCAATCGCCCCTCGGCGTCGGTGGAAAGGATCTCGATCGTCACCCCGTTGAGGGCGGTTAGGATGTCGCCCGGACGAAAAGCGGTCCCCGAGATCATGTTCTCGGCGGCACAAATGGTCGCCTCGACCGCGACCTGACAGTCGAGCGCGCGCAGTGCTGACATCGTGCCGAGTACGGCGGCCGCTCCCGACATGTCCCCTTTCATCTCCAGCATCCCCTCATAGGTTTTGATCGAATACCCACCCGTGTCGAAGGTTATGCCTTTGCCGACGAGGCCGACTACCCGCTGCCCACCGGAGGCGTTCCCGGCCGATCTCTCAGTGGGTCGATAGCTCATCCGGATCAGGCGGGGCTCGTTTTCGCTGCCGCGGCCAACGGCGACGATGGCGTTCGCCCCCAGTGCGGTCAACTGCTCCGGACCAAGAACCTCGACTGTGAGGCCAGCGGCGGCGCCCACCCGCTCGGCCTCAGCCGCGAATGCCGCCGGCGTCAGCACGCTGGCCGGTTCGTTCCCTAAGTCCCGGGCCAGTGAGACCGCCGCCGCCGTCGTCTCGGCGCGGTGCAGCGCCCGCGTCGCCGCCGCCTGATCGAGCGCGGGATCGACGAACCGGAAACCGGTTAGTTCCCGTGTGGATGGCCCCTGCCTGGTCGCCCCTCGGTACTTGTTGAATTGGTACAGCGCCAGCCGCACTCCCTCCGCGGCGGCGACAAGCGCGCTCTCAGTCGAGATCAGCGGCAGGGTCGGTGGTGTCTCAGAGACTATGGTGGCGGCGCCAGCGGCGCGGGTCGCCAAAGCGGCTGCTCCCCAGCCCCGGCGGACCGCCTCACGGTCGGCGACCACCGACCGCCCAATCCCCGTCAGAATGATTCGCCGCGCCAGCAGACGACCGAGGGTCGGCAGGACGAACGTCGTGCCGATGGCACCCGAGAAACGCGCTTCGTCGGCAAGACGCCGCAATTCGCCGCTAAGGACCGTGTCGACCGCCAGCGCGGTTCCTCCCCAGTCGTTGGCGTCGCCTTCGAGGATCGGCAGCACAAGCGCGTCGCACGGCTGTTCGAGCACCTGACCCGATTCCGCCTGAATCTCAATCGTCATCAATATCCCCTTCTGACCGACTCGACCGCTTTTCGAGGCCACCTCTCGGCGATGGATGACGACAAATCTAGCATCCTCGCCGAGCCGACCGCGCCGAATCCGCGAGATCCTGATGTGGCGAGCGCCGCGCGACCGCGATCAGCTTCCATGACTCACGACCTCCTGCCCGTTTGTGCGAGGTTGGCATGGTATTCGTTGCGCGCAACGGACACGGGTGCTACGATCCCCCGGTGAGGTGTCCGTACACCAAACGGGCGGGGGTGGGAATGGGTGAGCGGACAGCGATGATGACCCAAGTGCAGATGAATGCCGAGCAACTTTGGCAAACGGTGCTCGGTGATCTGCAAGTGCGCGTGCCCCGCACCCAGTTCGACAACTGGTTGCGGTCCACCGCGCTGGTCGGTTTTGAGGACGATGTGGCGACGGTTGGTGCCGCCAACACCTTCAGCGCCTCGACGTTGCAGACCCGCTTCTCCGGCGCGATCGAGCGGGCCCTGTCGGATTTGGTCGGCCGACCGATCAGCGTCCAATTCTCGGTCCGCCCCGCGACCTGCTCGCTTGAGTTGGTCGGGGTGGAGCGGAATGAACCGGAGGGGGCCGCGCTGCTCACTGGAGAAGCTGGTGGCCGGGCTCGGCTATCGAGGAGCACGCCGACTTCGGGGCGCTCCTCCCGTGCCGCCCCCGCCGCCTCCTCGGCGGCTCCACCGCGGAGCGAGCGGGCACCAGCTCGCCAGATGGAGTTGGCGCCGACCCCCACTCACGGGCTGAACCCGCGCTACGTCTACGACACCTACGTCGTCGGCTCCGGCAATCGCTTCGCCCACGCCGCCTCCCTCTCGGTCGCCGAGTTGCCGGGGGGGAAGTACAACCCGTTCCTCGTCCACGGTGGCGTTGGCCTAGGCAAGACGCATTTGCTGCACGCGATCGGCCACCGCGCGATGGAGATTCGCCCCGATCTGACCGTCGCCTATGTCTCTTCAGAAAAATTCACCAATGACCTGATCGCCGCGATCCGGCAGCAGCGGATGGAAGAGTTCCGCGGGCGCTACCGAGAAACCGACATCCTGATGATCGACGATATCCAGTTTATTGCCGGTAAGGAGAGCACCCAGGAAGAGTTCTTCCACACCTTCAACGCCCTGTATCAAAGCGGCAAGCAGGTGATCATCAGCAGTGACCAGCCACCGAAGGCGATCTCCGGTCTCGCCGACCGGCTGCGCTCCCGCTTCGAAGGGGGGTTGATCGCGGACGTGCAGCACCCGGACTACGAGATGCGGCTGGCAATTTTGCGGGCCAAGGGCGAGGAGATGGGGGTCGTCCTGCCGGCCGAAGTCGCCGAGTATATCGCCCAAAAGGATCGCACCAATATCCGAGAGCTCGAAGGAGCGCTCAACAAGGTGCTGGCCCGATCCCAAATTTTGGGCGAGGCGATCGCCCTGCCGCTGGCGATGGAAGCCCTGACCGACGCCGCGATCGGCGCCCGCCGCGCTCGCGTCACCCGCTCCTCGGTCGTCGACGCGGTCGTCGGACACTTCGGCATCTCGCCGCGGGATCTGTGCGGCCGGTCGCGGACGCGGGAGGTGGTCGTGCCACGCCAGGTGGCGATGTACCTGCTGCGAGAAGAAACCGATTCCTCGTTGCTTGAAATTGGGCAGGAGTTGGGGGGACGTGACCACACCACCGTGATGCACGGCATCCGCCAAGTCGAACGGGCGCTGACGGCCGACACCGCCCTCCGCTCCCAGGTGATGGCGATCAGGGAGGCGATCTTCGCCGCCGCGACGGTTTGAGGCAACAGGCAACAGGACGACGCGGGTGACGCGCCGAGGCATGTCTGGCGACGAGGATTGCTCCCGCGACCGCGTGCCCTGGCGTACCGGGCGAAGGCGAGGAATGCCGGAGAACATGAGCGACAGGTCCGACGCCTGGTAGCCCTTCGCCTTTAGGCCCCAGCCTGGGCTTCGACAAAGGCAACCAGGTCCTGGAGTTGGCGGTCGGTGAGGACCGAAGGGGGGAACGGCCCCGGCGGCTTTGGGTGACCGGTGCCGTCGCGGATCATCGGCAGCCAGTCGTCATAGCTGGCCGACGCCCCTGGACCACCGACCGCCAGCAGGTTGCCGCCCTTTCCTCCGGGGTTGTGGCAGAGGGCGCAACGGAGGGTGAACTGGGAGCGGCCGCGGGAGACATCGCCGATGACCGCGACGGACTCTACCGCCGCCGGACTCCCGCCTAGGTTGGCAAGTCCAGTCACAGCGGCTGCCGTGCGGGCATCGCGCGTGACCACCGCAACCGCGCTGCTGGTCGCCAACTGGTCGACCGAGGCGGTGGCCGTGGGCGTGATCCCGAGCGCCTGGTTGATCTCATCGTCCGTTGCCCGACCGCAGGCGACGGCGAACATCGCCACTGTCAAGATCGTGAGGAGGCCGACCGCCCGGTGCCAAGTCTGAGTGCTGTCGGGCATGAGGACACGATCTCCGGCGCGGACGAAACGGGGATCAGCGTCCAGACACCTGAACGGCGAGCCGACGATACCAGCGAGCATCCTGGGTGTCAATCAGGCGGAAATACGAGTTAGCGGGCGGGCTCCTCTTCCCTCATCACCCGCGATCGGTGGCGAACGACGAGCATGGCGAGGCCGAAGAGGATGAAGCCACCGCTGATCCAGGTAGCGGCGGGGAACGGGCCGATGTAGAGGCTATCGGTGCGGACCGGTTCGAGGGCGAAGCGGATGAAGCCATAAAACACGAAGTACAGCCAGAGGACATCCCCTTCACGAAGCAAGCGGCTCCCCGGCAGGCGCAGCACAAGCCAGGAGAGGACCGCGGCATTGACCAAGTTGAAGATCGACTCGTAGAGAAACGTTGGGTGAAAACGGTCGGCGTCGGAGAAGGCGGCTGGTCGCCGGGTCGGGTCGATGAGGACGCCCCAAGGCAATGAGGTCGGCGTCCCGAACGCCTCCTGGTTGGCCCAGTTGCCCCAACGCCCGATCCCTTGACCGAGGGCGACGCCGGCGATCGTCAGGTCCGACCAAGCGAGGAACCGTTGTCCACGTCGCCGACAATAGAAGAAAAAGGCCAGGATGCCAAAGGCGAGCGCGCCGTGGATCGTCAGTCCGCCCAGGCGGAAGTTGAGCGCCTGGTCCGGATGGACGACGTAGTAGTCCCAGCGGAGGAGTAAATAGTAGACGCGGGCGCCGAGGATGCCGCCGAAAACGACGAGCGGGGCGGCATCGAGCGGGAACTCTTGGTCCATCCCGCGCTTCCCCGCTAGCCAGCGGACGAGCGCGATCGCGGCCACGATGCCGGACAGCAGGAAGAGGGCGTACCAGCGGACGCCGATGCCGAAGAGGCTGAAGGCGACGGGGTCGCTCGGTGATGGCATCGGCAGAGCCTACCCGATCGCGACCGATTCCTGCGAGGGGACTGGCCCCCTACCATCCATCCAATTCTCTGGGAGAACGCCCGTTGTCTGAGGCAACGCCGGGGGTAGGGGAGGCGGACTGGGGGAATACCACCCAAACCGCCCTAGTCGGGCGCGCCGGCTTTCCACTATGCCCAAATCTGGCGAGGAGCACGATCGTCTACTTCGCGGGAAGCGAGCGTCTTCCGCCGGAACTGGGTGAACGGTGGGACGCCGTGGGGAGACGGTTGGGCACCAGACGACAATAGTAGGACGAGTCGAACGGTGGGCAGTCGCGACAATCAACGCCCTGAGCGATCACTTAATCGTCAATTCTTTGCCGGATGTCGCACTACCCCCCATCCGCTTGTCGCAGGAACGCCCCAAGCTCGGCCGCCGTTGGCAGACCCTCCCAGGCACCAGGGCGGGTCGTCGCCAAGGCTCCGGCCGCCGCGGCGACACGAACATCGTCTTCCTCTAATGCGGCCCAGTCCCGAGCCAGCAGGCGGGAGATGAGGGCGGCGCTGAAGGCGTCCCCGGCGCCGGTTGGCTCGACCGCTGACACCGAGAATGCCGGGAGGTGGCGAGTTTCCCCAGCGGTAGTCGCGAACCAGCAGCCTCGTTCGCCGTCGGTGAGGACGACCTGAGGGATTTTGCCGATCGCGCGACCAGCGGTGGTGCGCAGCAGGTCGATAATCGCGGCCGGGGCCCCCTCGCCAAGGACCCCACGGGCGTCGTCCAAGCTCAGTTTGACAAGGGTAGTTCCCGCCAAGACCGGAGCGCACGCGTGGCGGGCGGCGACTAGATCGGGCCACAAGGTCGGGCGCAGATTCACGTCGAAGCAGACCGGCACGTCGTGGTCGTTGGCCAACTCCACCGCCCGGTAGATCGCGGCGCGAGAAGGGTCCGCCGCCAGCGCCACCGAGCCAACGACCACCGCCGCCGCCCCTGGGATGGCGGCCAGCTCGGCATCGCTGGGGGCGAGTTCCACGTCGGCGGCCCGCAGCAGCCAAAAATGACCATCGCCGCGATCGTCCTTCCAGGCGAACGCCAAGGTGGTCGCCACCCCAGGCATCGCCCGGACGCGGTCGACCGCGACCCCTTCGGTCGCGAGTCCTGACCGGAGACGCTGGCCGAAGGGGTCGGCCCCGACGACGCCGACGAACCCGCTGGCCACCCCGAGTCGCGCCAAGGCCACGGCCACGTTCGCCGGTGCCCCGCCGGCGCGGGCCGCGAAGGTGGTTGCCTGCACCAGACCGCTCGCGCCGTCGCTGACGATCAGATCGATCAGCGCCTCGCCGAAAGAGAGGACGGGCCGGGCAGTGGCCGATTCTCCCTCGGGGATGGGATCATCGTCACTCACGCTGGCGGCGCTCCTTCATTCGTGGTCGCGTTCCATGTCATCCTGCCGCCGCCGCCGCTCGCGACAGCGCGGTATCGGCGTCCCGGCGGACCTCGTAGACGTCGCGAATCCCTTCGAGTTTTTGAAGCACTTTGCTGAGTTGTCCGATCCCTGAGACCTCGACGGTGACCAGCAGGGTGACCGTCCGGTCGTCGTGAGTGGTGGTCAGCACGGAGACGATGTTGACCCTCTCGTCCGCCAGGAGGGTGCTGACGTCCTTCAAGAAGCCAACTCGATCCCAGGCGCGGACGCGGATCGTGACCGGGAACGTCTCCTCGCCGCGGTCGCCCCAGGTCACCGGCACCAGCCGCTCGGGGTCGGTGAGGCCGCTCACGTTCGGGCAATCTTCGCGATGGACGGTGATTCCCCTCCCCCGCGTCACGTAGCCGAGGATCCCATCGCCGCTGACCGGTTTGCAGCAGAACGCCAGGTTGGTCAGTAAATCGCCGACCCCCATCACCTGGAGGCGGGCCGGCGAGCGCGGGGTGTCGATGTGGGAGGAGGGGGCCAGCACCTCCTTTTCCCGACCTTGGTCCAGCCGCGCCGCGATCAGTTGCGGCGACACCGCGCCGTAGCCAATGGCCGCCATCAGGTCGTCGACCTTGGGATACTGCGAGAAGGCGCGGAGGATCTCGTCGGCCTTCAAGTCGAGGCTCAGTCGCCGCAACTCGCGCTCTAAGATCTCCTTGCCCTGAGCGATATTCACGTCCCGCTCCTGGCCGCGGAACCAACGTCGAATCTTTTCCCGGGCCGAGGCGGTGGTGACGTAGTCGGAGGAGGCCAGCAGCCAGTCCCGGCTCGGTCCTACCTTCGTCTTGCTGGTCATCACCCGGACGACTTCGCCGTTCTTCAGTTTGTAATCGAGCGCGACGAGCTGGTCGTTGACCTTGGCGCCGACGCACTGGTGCCCGACCTCGGTGTGGATCCGGTAGGCGAAGTCGACCGGGGTGGCCCCGTTCGGCAGCTCGATGATGTCGCCCCCCGGGGTGAAGACGTAGAGCATCTCCTGGAACACATCGGACTTCAGCGACTCGACGAACTCTTCGGCGTCGGCCACTTGGTCACGCCAGTCCATCAACTGTCGGAGCCAAGCCACTTTGGCTTCCACCCGCGCGTCCGCCCGGCCCCCCTCCTTGTAGCGCCAGTGGGCGGCCACCCCATACTCGGAGTTGCGGTGCATCTCCCGCGTCCGAATCTGGATTTCGATCGGACGCCCATCCGGCCCGATCACCGCCGTGTGCAGCGACTGGTACAGACTCTCCTTGGGGGTCGCGATGTAATCGTCGAATTCACCCGGCAGCGGGTGCCACATAGCGTGGATGATGCCGAGCGCGCCGTAGCAGTCCTGGCGGTCGTGGACCAGCACCCGGAGGCCGATAACATCGTAGATTTCGTCGAAGGAACGACCCTTGAGCATCATCTTGCGGTAGATCGAATAGATATGCTTTGTCCGCCCCGTGATGTCGGCTTCGATCCCCGCGGTCGCCAGCGACTCGCGCAACTGCTCCTGGACCTGCGCGATATACGGCGCGCTATCGCGGCCCCGCTGCCGAAACTCTCGGTCCAGGGCCTCATACGCTTCGGGCTTGAGATAGCGAAAGGAGTGGTCTTCGAGTTCCGACTTCATCTGCCAAATGCCGAGGCGGTTGGCTAGGGGGGCGTAAATCTCCATCGTTTGCTGCGCGATCCGCTGCTGTTTCTCGACGGGCAGCGCCTCAAGCGTCCGCATGTTGTGCAGTCGGTCCGCCAGCTTGATGAGGACGACGCCGATGTCGTCGACCATCGCCAGGAACATCTTGCGCAGGCTCTCGGCTTGGTGGGCCTTTTCCCGGGTCGCGGCGGAAGAGCCGTCGTCGGCGGTCAACGGCAGGCGACCGAGTTTCGTCACCCCCTCGACCAGCTTGGCAACCCGCGGCCCGAACTCGGTCGCGATATGCTCCCCCGCCACCCCGGTGTCTTCCACCACATCGTGGAGCAAGCCGGCCGCGATCGTCTCCGGATCGAGTTGCATCTGAGCCAAAATCTCGGCCACCGCCAACGGGTGCAAGACGTACGGTTCGCCCGACTTACGATGATCGCCGGCGTGGGCGACGACCGCGAAGTCGGCGGCGCGGCGAACGAGATCGATGCTGGTGGGCGAGGAACTGGCCACCGCCGCCAGCAAGCGCTCCACCGCCGCCTCGACGGCAGGGTCGACCTGGCCCTCGGCGGCGACCGGAGCAACGTCGGGCGCCGGGGGAGGAGCGGCGGCGAGAATGGAAGAAGGAGGTGCCGGGGGCGTCGGCACCGTCGTCGTAGTCTGCATCCACCACCTGGATTGTCGGCGCCGATTGACGGAGAATCTGATCAAGTGTACGGAAGCACGGGAAGGGCGTCAATTGCGGGGCCGCGGTTGATCTTCGCGCCCATCTCCTGACCGGCGATGTCCGAATGACATAAGAGTACCATGCCACCTCTCTCCATGATCGCGGGCGACCGAGAGCGAGGCAGGCAAGGGAGAGGAACAGGAACGCAAATGTCGGGTGAACCTGGAGTCAACGAGACCGAACTCGACCGATTGCGGCATCCGGACGAAGCACGGGCGACCGTACTCGCCCAGGCCAAGCCGCTGCCGGTCGAGTGGGTCCCCTTGATTGATGCCCCGTGGCGAGTGCTGGGGGAGGACCTGCGGGCTACCGAGGACGCTCCGCCGTTCGCGGCCGCCACGATGGACGGCTTCGCCGTCGTGGCCGACGATGGGTCGCCCTGGCGGGAGGTGATCGGGGAGCAAACGGCGGGCTTCGTCCTGGATTTGGACGTCACCCTGGGGACCGCGATCCGCATCACCACCGGTTCGCCCGTGCCGCGCGGGGCCGACGCCGTGGTCCCCGTGGAAGAGACCGAAGAGACCGAGGATCACGTCGTGATGCAGCAGGGGACGGTGCCGACCGGCTCCAACATCCGACCGATCGGCGCCGACCTGCGAAAGGGTGATCTGGTCTTGGCCGAGGGGAGCATCTTGGGACCGGCCGAAACGGCGTTGGTGGCGAGCCTGGGGATGGTGCCGGTGCCGGTGCGGCGCCAACCGCGGGCCGCGGTTCTCTCTACTGGCGACGAATTGGTGGAACCCGGTGATCTGGTTGGCCCCGGGCAGATCCGGGACGCCAACCGCTTCGGCTTGGTGGCGGCTTTGATCGAGGCGGGGGCCGTCGTGAGCTGGACCGGTCGCGCCCCAGACCAGCGCGATGGGCTGCGGCGCCTCCTCGCCGACCTCCTTGGCGAGCACGATCTGGTCATCACCAGCGGCGGCGTCTCGATGGGTGAACTGGACCTGATCAAGGGGCTGCTCGGCGAACTGGCGACCGTTCATTTCCGGCGGGTCTTCATGAAACCGGGCAAGCCGCTCAACTTCGCCACGGCGGGCAAGACCCTGATTTTTGGCTTGCCGGGGAACCCGGTTTCGGCGCTCGTCGGATTCGAGATGTTCGTCCGACCCGCGATCGGGCGGATGCTCGGCAAGCGGGCGATCGACCGCCCCCGACTGAAGGTCCGCCTAGGGCGGGAAACCTCGCCGACCGACCGCATCGAGTATCAGAGGGCGCGGGTCGTCCTTGATCAGACGGGCAGGCTGGTGGCGACGACGACCGGGGGCCAGGCGTCGTCGCGGCTCGCATCGTTGGTGGGGGCGAACGCACTCCTGGTCGTGCCCCCGTCGCTGATCCCCTATCCAGTTGGCGCCGAGGTGGAGGCGATCATGCTCGGCTCGCCGCTCGCCGAGAGTGACTGATCACGTCCCCGCGATGGCCCGCACGCTCGAGCGGTTGCCGGAACAGGTGTCGTCCACTCCGCCGTCGTCGGGGAGCTGCCTGCTGCTCCCATCGGGCGCAGATTGATCATCGTGGTCCCAGACCGAGACGCCAGGCCGCATCAACTCCTCAGCAATCCGCTGTAG
>Ga0136611_10003932_pt1 | contig 10408 bp, 7 predicted proteins | sample AntDrymUQ2232306_2_FD_106645 | JGI IMG/M metagenome (GOLD analysis project Ga0136611, IMG submission 106645) | Polar desert sand microbial communities from Dry Valleys, Antarctica - metaG UQ223 (23.06) | ecosystem: Environmental > Terrestrial > Soil > Desert | place: Antarctica: Dry Valley... | reverse complement strand
GAGCGGGTTCATCGAGATCCTGAACAACTCCGAGCTGTCCCGGTTCGACGCGTCGGACCTGATGCCGGCGGCTGTCGGCTCGGGCACGTTCTGGAGCGAGGGGACGTCGGCAGTCAACGGCGATAAGACGGCGCAGGAGGCCGCCGACGCCATCGAGGCGTCGTGGCCTTCGGACTGACCGTCGTCTCGTAGCAATGTTCGTCGGGGCATCGGCCCGTCTCCTCGGAGGCGAGCCGATGCCCCGACGTCGTCCGGCCAGTGGCCGGAGCCGTGGTCTGAGCAAGCGAAGTAGCAACATCTCCGAGAGCGGTCGTCCGGAACAGGAGCGCGTGTCGTGGACAAGGTGATCTCGACGCTGATCACGGTGGTCGTGGCTGTCGGTGCGAGCGCGATCCTGTGGATCGGCGCAAACCTCGTCTTCAACCAGGCGCGCAATCGCTATCAGCGGTTCACCGCGCTGATCTTCGGCGCCGTCGGCTTCCTGGTCGGGGTCGTCCTGCACGGGAACCACGTCACAGTCGGATCCGGGGACGGGTTCCTCCGCTGGATCTGGCTCCCAGCCGCCGCAGCGGTCGTGTTTGCGTTCGTCGGGATCGGGCTCGAGCAGACGAGCGGTGCGACGCCGCGCCGGGTCGCCGGCATCGTCGCGGGAGTGGTGATCGGCGTCGGGGTCGGTCTGCTCGTGCGTGCCGAGCGACGGCCGGAGCTCGACGTGGTCGCGCTCGCCGTCTGGACGCTCGCCGTGGCGCTCGTCGGAGCGGGGATCAGCGCGATCCTCAACGCGCGGCGACGCAGCGCCGACCACGACACACCACGTCGGTCCGATCCGGCGAACGGGGCGCTGATCGGGGGTGCTGTCGGGGCCGTGCTCGGGGGATGGGGTTCGGCCACGATCGGCACGGGCTCGGCCGCCGAGGCGATCGTGGCGTCCGCGCTGCCGGCGGCGCTCGTCGGCCTGCGCCTCGGCATGACCCGCTCGCCGGACCTGCCCGCTCGCGCACGGCTCAGCGGGCGCGCGCGCTCGTGGATCTTCCTGCTCCCGGCGATGCTGTTCATCTTCGCCTCGCTCGTCGTGCCGACGATCCGGACGATCTACCTGTCGCTGCTCGACAAGCGCTCGAAGGAGTTCGTGCGGCTGTCGAACTACGCCGACACCTTCACCGATCCGAACAGCTGGAACATGGACGACTGGACGAACATGTTCACCAGCCGGCTGTTCTTCATCGGCATCGCCGCGCTCCTGATCGCGATCGTCACGGGGATCGTCGCGAAGAAGCGCACGGGCCGCGCCGTCGAGATCGGCAACCCGACGATGGCGCCGCTCGTGATCGGGGTCCTGCTCGTCCTCTTCGCCGCCTTCACGAGCTTCCGCGGGACGATCGTCAACAACTTGTGGTGGGTCGTCACGGTCGTGTTCGCGTCGACGGCGATGGGCCTCGCCGTCGCTGTCCTCGCGGACAACGTCAAGCACGAAAAGCTCGCGAAGTCGCTGATCTTCATGCCGCTCGCGATCTCGCTCGTCGGCGCATCGATCATCTGGCGGTTCATGTATGTGACCACGGACGAGTCGAAGGAGCAGCGCGGCGTGATCAACGCGATCTGGGTCTCGCTCGGCAAGCTCAGCACCGGTAGCGGACTGCCGACGCTGATCGGGGCGGTGGTGCTCGGCGTGCTGATCGTCGGCCTCGGCGCCGTGATCGTGCGTGCGCTGATCCGGCGGGACTACGCGCAAGCACCCCTGCCGGCCGTGGCCGCGGTGTTCCTCGTGTGGGTGTTCGTCCGTTACCTCGGCTCGGGCATCGGTGGGTACGAGACGAACAACGCCGGCGAGATCGTCGCCAGGGGGATCGGCTTCGTGCAGGAGCCGCCCTGGAACAACTTCTGGCTGATGATCATCCTGATCTGGATCCAGACCGGCTTCGCGATGGTGATCCTCTCCGCTGCGATCAAGGCTGTGCCCGGTGAGCTGATCGAGGCTGCACGGGTCGACGGTGCGACGCCGTCGCAGATCTTCTGGCGGATCACGTTGCCGCAGATCAGCACGACCATCGGAGTCGTCGTCACGACGCTGATCGTCCTCGTGATGAAGGTGTTCGACATCGTCAAGGTCGTCACGAACGGCCAGTTCGGCACGCAGGTCCTGGCGAACGAGATGGCCCAGCAGGCGTTCACGAACAACGACACCGGCCGTGGCGCGGCGCTCGCCGTGATCCTGTTCCTGTCGGTCCTGCCGGTGATGTACTTCAACATCCGGCGCATGCAGAGGGAGGCCTGATGTCGGCCCAGATGACGCCCGTGCTCACCCACCCCGGGCCGACCGCGCTCGAGGGCGGGCACGTCAAGAAGCAGGGGGTCGGCGGCCGCATCTACGGGATGCTGCGCGCGATCCCGGCGTCGTTCCTTTGGATCATCGTCGCGATCTGGAGCCTGCCGACCGTGGGCTTGCTGATCAGCTCCTTCCGCTCGTCGTCTGCGCAGCGCTCCACGGGGTGGTGGAAGGTGTTCGGCGACGCCGACGAGCTCACGCTCCAGAACTACCGCGACGTGCTCAGCGCGAGCAGCACGGCGAAGTTGACGGACTCGCTGCTGAACTCCGCCGCCATTGCGATCCCGGCGACGATCATCCCGATCGCGATCGCCGCGTTCGCTGCGTACGCGTTCGCGTGGATCGACTTCAAGGGACGCAAGTGGCTGTTCATCTTCACCGTGTCGCTGCTGGCCATTCCGCTGCAGGTCGCGCTGATCCCGCTGCTGCAGCTCTACGGCGGCGGGGCGCACCTTACGTTGCCGATCCTGCACAAGACGATCACGCTCGTGCCCGACCTCGACCTCGCCGGCACGACGACGGCGGTGTGGCTGACCCACATCGGCTTCGCGCTCCCGTTCGCGATCTTCCTGCTGCACAACTACATCGCCGGCCTGCCGAAGGACCTCTTCGAGGCCGCGCGCATCGACGGCGCCGACCACTTCACGGTGTTCTGGCGGATCGTGCTCCCACTGTCGGTCCCCGTGCTCGCTGCGTTCGGGATCTTCCAGTTCCTGTGGACGTGGAACGACTACCTGGTGGCGAACACGATGGCTGGCTCGAATCCGGACGCGATCCCGACGACGATCCGCATCGCCAACCTCGCCGGCGACTTCGGGCAGAAGATCAACCTTCTGCCGGCGGCGGCGTTCGTGCAGGCGTTCATCCCGCTGATCGTCTTCTTCGCCCTGCAGCGTTACTTCGTCCGCGGCCTCCTCGCCGGCAGCGTGAAGGGCTGAGCGGCGATCCCTTCCGGCTCGACCGCATGGTGTGAAGGCCCTCGAGTGTCTGTGTCACGCCCGCAGCGCCTTCACGGGCAAGAAGCCGTGACACAGGGCTCGAACCCGTGCGTCAGCCCCAGATCGCGGCGCCGGTGTCGTGGTCGAAGAAATGCAGGTTCTCCGTGGACACCACGATGTCGATGTCCTCACGTGCGCGCACGCGCGAGCGCGGACTGAAGCGGCCGACGGCGTTCGATTGGACGTCGCCGACGCTCTCTGCGGGCGCGTCCGGATCACCCGCGTCCACGGTGCGCGCGTCGAGGCCGAAGTGGACCATGATCTCCGACCCGAGCGCCTCGATCAGCGTCACGGGTGCGCGGAAGCGACGATCCGCCGGCGCGTCGGGTACGAGCGCAGCGTCCTCGAAGTCCTCCGGGCGGATCCCGACGACGACCCGCTTGCCGTCGTAGCCGCGCAGCGCCGGGCGCGCGGCGAACGCCTCAGGTCCGAGGCCGAGCGGATGGCGCCCGAGGGTCACGGACGCGCCGCCGCCGTCCTCGCGGACCTGCAGCGTCGCCTCGTACAGGTTCATCGACGGAGAGCCGATGAACGCAGCGACGAAGACGTTGTCGGGTCGGTCGTACAGGTTCTGCGGTGTGTCGACCTGTTGCAGGAAGCCGTCCTTGAGCACAGCGACGCGGTCGCCCATCGTCATCGCCTCGGTCTGGTCGTGGGTGACGTAGACGGTGGTGACGGCGAGCTCGCGCTGGAGTGCGGCGATCTCCGCGCGCATCTGGACGCGCAGCTTCGCGTCGAGGTTCGACAGCGGCTCGTCCATGAGGAACGCAGCCGGTTGGCGCACGATCGCGCGACCCATCGCGACGCGCTGGCGCTGACCGCCGGACAGCTGCGCCGGCTTGCGGTCGAGGTGCTTCTCGAGCTCGAGGATCTGCGCCGCCTTGCGCACACGCGAGTCGATCTCCGCCTTCGGCACTCGCGCCAGCTTCAACGCGAAGCCAATGTTGTCGTACACGGTCATGTGCGGGTACAGCGCGTAGTTCTGGAAGACCATCGCGATGTCGCGATCCTTCGGCTCGACGTCGTTCACGACGCGGTCGCCGATGAGCATCCGCCCACCAGTGATCGTCTCGAGGCCGGCGATCATCCGCAGCGCCGTCGACTTGCCACACCCGGACGGACCCACGAGGACGAGGAACTCCTGGTCCTCGATCTCGAGGCTGAGGTCGTGGATCGCGTGGAACCCGTTCTCGTAGATCTTCTCGATGCGATCGAGCTCGACAGTCGCCACTCCGTATGCCCCCTCGGCTGGAAGATGGCCGAGGCTAGTTCAGCTCCGGAGCCACACGCACGTGTCGGCCGGGACGACGCGCGGATCGACGTGGCCCGGTGACGACGTCAGCATGATGTCGGCCGCCTCGGTCGCGCTCGCATCGAGCGTCACTGCGTCCGACGTCGGGTTGAGCACCACCGTCACGTCGCCGCGCGCGAACGCCAGCAGCTGCGCGTGATCCGTGAGCACCCACTCGAGCGGACCCTCGTGCGGCGCGAGCTCGGTTCGCCGTCGCAGTGTCGCGCGGTACAGGGCGAGCATCGAGTCGGAGTCGCCCTCCTGGCGCGCCACGGACCAGGTCGACCAGTTCTCCGGCTGGGGCAGCCACGGCGTCGCCGGCGCAGTCGCGAAGCCGCACGCTGTCGTCGCGTCGTCGTCCCACGGGATCGGCACGCGGCAGCCGTCGCGGCCGATCTCGGCGCCTCCGGCGCGGAGGAAGACGGGGTCGGTCCGCACGGTGTCGGGCAGGTCGAGCACTTCCGGCAGGCCGAGCTCCTCGCCCTGGTACACGTACAGCGAGCCGGGGAGCGCGGCGACCATCACCGCTGCGGCGCGGGCGCGCCGCGTGCCGAGCGCGACGTCGACCTCACTGTCGCTGTAGCCGAGCGGACTGCCGGTCCAGCTCGAGACGTCGTGCGCGACGAGCCGGCCGTACCTCGTCACCGCGCGCTGGACGTCGTGGTTGTTGAGGACCCAGGTGACGGTCGTGCCGGCAGCGGTGAGCGCTCGGTGGGGCGCGTCGATCGCGTCGCGCAGCGTCGCCACGTTCCACGGCGAGAGCAGCAGGTCGAAGCTGAACGCCTGGTGGAACTCATCGGGCGCGACGTACGCAGCGAGAATGTCGGGACGCCGCGGCGTGTACGCCTCGGCGACGAGGAACACGTCGCGCGCCGGATGAGCTTCGTTGTACGCGTCGACCGTCGCCCGCCAGTGCCGCCACACGGCGTGGCTACTCGCGACGAACGACAGGTGCGGGTTGCGTGCGGGGGAGACCGGCGCATCGCCCTCGGTGTCCGGGAGCCCCGGCGCCTTCCCCACGAACTGCACGGCGTCCACGCGGAAGCCGTCGACGCCGCGGTCGAACCAGAACCGCAGCGCGCGGTCGAAGTGCTCGACGACGTCGTCGTTGCTCCAGTCGAAGTCCGGCTGCCACGGCGTGAAGGTGTGGAGGTACCACTGACCGGGCGCCCCGTCGGCCTCCGTGACGCGGGTCCAGGCGCTGCCGCCGAACTCGGCGGACCAGTTGTTGGGTGGCACCTCCCCGTCGGCGCCGCGACCGTCACGGAACCAGAACCTGCTCCTGGACGCGCTGCCGGGCGCACTCGCGAGCGCCTCCTGGAACCACGCGTGCTCCGAGCTGCAGTGGTTCGGCACGATGTCCATGAGGACGCGAATGCCCACCGAACGGCACTCCGCCACCAGCGCGTCGAGCTCGGCGAGATCGCCGTACTGCGGTTCCACGTCGAAGTAGTCGGCGACGTCGTAGCCGTGGTCGCGCTGCGGCGACGGGTAGAACGGCGTGAGCCACACTGCGTCCACGCCGAGCCGCTGGAGGTACGCGATCCGGCTGCGCACCCCGGCGAGATCGCCCACCCCGTCCGCACCCGCGTCCGCGAACGACCGCACGTAGATCTGGTACACCACTGCGTCCCGCCACCACGCCCGACCCACGAGTGCGCCACCGTAGCGTCGCGGCGTGCGTTCGGCTCACAGGTGCTTCTCGGGACACTCAGTTCGCCGGAGGGAAGCGGAGTTTCCCGAGAACGCACTAGGCGGGACCGGACGGCGCCGCGACGGTGTCCGGTAACGTCCGCGGGTGACTCGTCTCGGCTATCAGATCCCCAACTTCACGTATCCCGACACCGCGCCGAAGGATCTCTTCGCAACGGTCGTGCGGCAGGCGAAGGAGGCCGACACGTCGGGGTTCGACACCGTGATGGTGATGGACCACTTCTACCAACTGCCGATGCTCGGCGCGCCGGACCAGGAGATGCTCGAGTGCTACACGGTGCTGTCGGCGCTGGCGCAGCACACGCAGTCCGTGCGGCTGTCGGCGTTGGTCACGGGCAACACCTATCGCACTCCGACGTTGCTGGCGAAGACGATCACCACGCTCGACATCGTGTCCGGCGGGCGCGCGCAGCTCGGCATCGGCGCGGGGTGGTTCGAGCTCGAGCACGACGCGCTCGGCTTCGAGTTCGGGACGTTCACGCAGCGGTTCGAGAAGCTCGAGGAGGCGCTCCAGATCATCAGGGGGATGTTCGCCGGCGAGCGACCGACGGTCGACGGGCGCTGGTACAAGGTGGCCGACGCGATCAACGAGCCGCGACCGCTCTCACGGATCCCGATCCTCATCGGCGGCAGCGGCGAAAAGAAGACGCTTCGCCTGGTCGCGCAGTACGCGGACGAGTCGAACATGACCTGCCCACCGGCCGAGGTCCCGCGCAAGCTGGACGCGCTCGCACAGCACTGCGAGGCGCTCGGGCGAGACCGCTCGGAGATCATCGTGTCGTTGCAGGGCAACTCGTGCATCGCGCCGACGCACGACGAGGCAGTGGCCGAGGTCGACGCGTACTTCGCGCGCCGCGGGATGGATCTCTCCTCGATGGGCGCCGACGACGCGGCGGCGATGCGCGCAATCGTCGTCCACGGCGATCCGGACGAGGTCGGCGAGGTCTTCTCGGAGCGCCTGGCGCTCGGTGTCGACGGCTTCACCGTCAACGCCGTCGCCAACGGGCACATCGAGGGACGGGTTTCACTCCTCGGCAAGACGCTGCGCAAGGTCGTCGGCTGACCGAACGGCGCGAGCGCCCGGTCAGGCGCTCAGCGCAAGGTGCGCCGGGATGCGGTGCTGGAGCGAGATCGACCCGAGTACGCCGAGCGCGGAAGCGACCAGCGGGATGAGCCACACCGCCACGAGCGAGTGCTGCATGACGACGCCGCCCAACGTGTTCGCAAGGCCCATGCTGCCCTGGAAGACCATCGCCGAAAGACCGAAGTAGCGGCCGACGAGCTCGGGCGGCGCGAGGTCGGACGTGAGCGGCTGGCGCACGGCGCCGAGCACCGCCTCGCCGAAGCCCCCGAGGATCTGCGCGAGGGCGATCGCAGCGATCGCCACACCGACCGCGACGAACGGCGTCGCGACCATCAGCGCGAATGCAGCGACGAACCACGTGTTCATCAGCGCGAGCGCACGCATGCGATGCCGCCCGTGGACCCAGCGCAGCGTCGGGATCTGCGTCAGCACGACCGCCGCCGCGCCGACCATGAAGAGGATCCCGATCGTGCCCTTGCCGACGCCGAGCTTCGACGCGTACGCCGGCATGAACGCGAACAGGAAGCCGAAGCCGAGAGCGATCGAGATGTCCGTGACGAGCAGCCTGAGGAAGAAGGCGTCGCGCAGGACGACCCTGAACCCGGGACGGTCGCGGCGGGGGAGCAGCTGCTCGACGCGCCCGTGCGGCAGGCCAGGGAGCACGGCGAGGAAGACGACGTACGTCGCGACGTTCACCGCGAACAGCCAGCGGAACGCCGTCATCGTCTCGGACCGGACGAGGAAGCCGCCGGCGACACCTCCGAGAGCGGCGCCGAGGTTCAGCGAGGCGCGTGAGAAGGCCGAGACGGCCGGCCGCTCGTGTGGCTGGACGATGAGCGACAGCAGCGCCGCCTGCGACGGGAACCACAGCGCGGTGCCGACGCCGAGCAGCGCCGAGACGGCGACCGCTGCGGGGAACGTCGCCACCCACATGTACAGCGAACCAGCGACGATCGACGTGAGGCATCCGGCGGCGAGGACACGGCGGGCGCCGAAGCGATCCGACAGGTAGCCGGCGAGTGGTGTGCAGAGCACCATCGTGAAGCTCATCGCGCCGACCGCGAAGCCGGCCTGGCCGAGCGAGATCCCGCGGATCTCGTGGAAGTAGATGAGGACGAAGCCGAACAGCGCAGCCGATCCGATCATGTTGATGACCGTCGCCGCGAAGAACCGTTGCAGCGCAGGGCTGAAGGATCTGAAGCCGGGCGTCGTCACGGCGAGCAGGGTAGGAGAGCGTCGCTGTCGCGCGCCCTGGACTTCGGGTTGGTCGAACATGTGTTCGACAGGACGCGGGATCTGTGCGACGCTTCTGCCGTGCGCTCGGACGCGACGATCCTCCACGCGGATCTCGACGCCTTCTACGCGTCGGTCGAGCAGCGTGACGATCCGCGGCTGCGCGGACGCCCGGTGATCGTCGGTGGCGGAGGTGTCGTCCTCGCCGCGAGCTACGAGGCCAAGCGCGCCGGGGTGCGCACCGCGATGCGCGGCAAGGACGTTCGCACGGTGTGTCCCGACGCAGTCGTCGTCGAGCCGCGCATGTCGGCATATGCGGACGCGAGCAAGGCCGTGTTCGAGGTGTTCAGGAACACGACGCCGCTCGTGGAGGGATTGTCGATCGACGAGGCGTTCCTCGACGTCGCGGGGCTCCGGCGGATCGCCGGCACTCCGACCGACATCGCGATCAAGCTCCGCAGCGACGTGCTCGAGCAGGTCGGCCTGCGGATCACCGTCGGCGTCGCCCGCACGAAGTTCCTCGCCAAGGTCGCGAGCGGCGTCGCCAAGCCGGACGGTCTCCTCGTCGTCCCACCGGAGCGCGAGCTCGCGTTCCTCCATCCGCTCCCCGTCGAGCGACTGTGGGGCGTGGGGCCGGTGACGGCGGGCAAGCTGCACGAACGGGGCATCCGCCTCGTCGCCGACGTGGCCGCTCTCCCGGAGAGCGCATTGGTGTCGATGCTCGGCGTCGCATCCGGACGACATCTGCACCGGCTTGCGCACAACCTCGACCCGCGCCCGGTGCAGACCGGCCGCCGGTGTCGGTCGGTCGGCTCGCAGCGCGCCCTCGGGAGCCGCCCGAAGACGCAGGAGGACATCGAGGCGACGGTGATCGCGATCGTCGACCGGGTGACGCGCCGGATCCGCAGCGCCGGCCGCGTCGGCCGGACCGTCACGCTGCGGATGCGCTTCGGTGACTTCTCCCGCTCCGCCCGCTCGCACACGCTGCCGAGTGCGACCGCATCGACCCACGACGTCCTCGACGTGGCGCGGACGTTGCTCCGCGAGGCGATGCCGCTCATCGAGACGCGCGGGCTGACGCTGCTCGGCCTGTCGTTGTCGAACCTCGACGATGACGACGCCGTCCAGCTGACGTTGCCGTTCGACCGCCACGGGCACGCGCTCGACGAGACGCTCGACGGTCTGCGGGCGCGCTACGGGTCAGCGGCCGTCACACGGGGCGTGCTTCTCGGCCGTGACCAGGGCCTCTCGGTCCCGCTTCTTCCCGATTGAGGGTTCGCCGTACCCGTTCGGGGAGCCGTCGCCGGGGGTCGTCGCCGCAGCCGTGCGGGCGCTCGACGCGGCAGGCGAGAGCGGCGCGTCGCAGCGGATCGAGACCATCGACATCCTGCGCAACACGTTGAGCGACGACGCCGTCGACCTGCTCCGTCAGGGACTGCTCGGATCCGGCGCGGCCGGCGATGCCGATGCCGACGACACGCTCCAGGGCGACCCCCCGATGCGCGCGCCCCGTGCGACGACGAAGACGAAGTCGGGGGAGAAGGCCCGCGCCGGCCGGTCCTCCTCGGGTGACGTCGACGATGCGACTCCGGCGCGACGTGCGGCGACGGCCGCGCAGCGACGCAAGGAGGCACAGATCGCGAAGGAGCGTGCTGCGCGGCTGCGGCTGCTCGAACGTGACGCCAGAGCCGCACGCGCCCGCGTCGCCACCGTGGAGCGCGAGGTCGAGCGGGCGCGAGCGGCCGTGGCGGAGGCGGAGGCGG
>Ga0136611_10003931_pt1 | contig 10408 bp, 9 predicted proteins | sample AntDrymUQ2232306_2_FD_106645 | JGI IMG/M metagenome (GOLD analysis project Ga0136611, IMG submission 106645) | Polar desert sand microbial communities from Dry Valleys, Antarctica - metaG UQ223 (23.06) | ecosystem: Environmental > Terrestrial > Soil > Desert | place: Antarctica: Dry Valley... | reverse complement strand
CGTTCACCCGGCGTGTAGCCCACCGCCAGGCGGGCGGGGATCCCGAGCGACCTCAGCATCACGACGAGGGACGTAGCGATCTGCTCGCAGAAGCCCTGGCGGTCCACGAACAGGAACTGCTCGACGGCGTCGGCGCCGTCGGGCAGCGCCGGGATGTCGAGGCTGTAGGTGGTGTTGGCGCCAATCCAGCGCTCGAGGGCCCGCACCTTGTCGTACACGGTGGCCGATCCGGCGGTGACCTGGGCAGCCAGCTCGGCAACGCGCGGAGCTACTGCGGGAAGCTGGGTGTAGCGCGACTGGAACCCGGGCGGCGGCGGCGGCATCTCAGCCAGCTGGCTGCGGTGGGCGAGGACGAGGCTCACCACGCCCGCAACGGCCCAGAGCGCCAGATAGGCGCCAAAGGCCGGTGAGGTCGAGAGCACCCCCCCGACCAGCACCAGAGCCAGGCTGGACAACAGGGAGAACAGAAGGTCGCGCCGGGCGGGTAGGTCGAAGGAGTGCAGCACCTGGATCATCAGGAACAGCTCGGCCAGAGGGACCCGCAGCTCGGTGAGACTGCCGCGGCCCACGCCGGCGGCAGCTGAGATGAACTGGGCCAGCGCCAGCACGGCCAGGAGGGCCACCGCCGCCTTGCGCGTGTAGCCGGGCCGGTGGCGGACCCGGTGGGAGCAGACGAAGCCGAGGGGGATGCCGAAGAGCACCGCAGGGCCGAGCGCAGCGGCGGCGACGCCCTGGCGCACCAGACCCAGGGAGGCGGCCATGACCGCCACGAGCACGCTGAGACGCAGGGCCTTTGACTCCTCCGGCGGGGGGCTGGCGTTCGCCTTCTTGAGGAACTCGAGGACCGTCACCTGCCTTCTGTCCCCACCAACCACGTCGGCCCCCCGGAAGGGCCGCAGCCGGCGGTCCGTCGGCGGTGGCCCGGGCCAGGCGCCGGCTGACCTGCAGCACCGAGGCAACGCGGCCCAGCCGGGGACCACCGGCCTCGGCCGTTGCCAACAGGACCTCGCTTCCCTCCCGCAGCGCGGCCACGGCCAGCCCGGCCGCTCGCGAGGCAGCCGCCTCGGCCGCCTCCTCGTCACCCCGGAGGTCGACGACCAGGGTGAGCACGGCCCTGGCCGTTGCCCCCTCCAGCTCCCTCACCATCACCCGCCGGTGGCGGGCGGTTGCCACCCAGCTCACGAGTCGCAAGGGATCCCCGGGCACGTACTCGCGCAGGCCCCGCACCAGCTCGGGGTTCGACGTCGGTGCTCCGGCGGGCGACTCGGAGCCCATCTTGGCCTCCGTCGGCCACGGGCTGGCCACGTCGAGGGGAGCAGGCCCCACCTCCAGCGGGCGCTCGAGGGGGACCCGAAGCCGCCGCCGCCACCACACCAGACCGAAGGGAGCGGCCGAGCGCACCTCGACATCGACGTGCCCGACCACCCCGCGACTCGCCGGCAGCGCCGTCAACCTCCCGGCACCCCGGCCGTCCAGCCGCACCCAGTCGCTCGCCGGGGCCACCAAGCGAAGCTTGCTGCCCCGGACCCTGCCGTTGACTGTGACCATGAGGGAGATTTGCCTGCCGACGATGCCGTCGCTCGGACCATCGAGGCCCACCTCGATCCCGGTGAGGGCGAACGCAGGGAGGAGGGCCGAGAGGCCCAGCACAGAGAGCAGCCCTGACACCACCACGACCAGCCAGCCCGAGCCCGTGGTGCGGGAGATCACGTGCATGGCCAGCGTCATCGCCCCCAGCACCGCAAAGGCCCGGGTGAGGGCAACCGGCTGCACCCTCACCGTCGCGGCGCGGGGATGCTCCGCAGCACCTTGGCCACGACGTCGGCGCCAGCTTCGATGTTGGGGCCGGCGGAGAGGATGAGGCGGTGGGCCAGAGCCGGCCCGGCCACCGCCTTCACGTCGTCGGGCACGACAAAGGCCCGACCGGCCATGGCGGCGCTGGCCTTGGCCGCTCCGAGCAGCGACAGGCTGGCCCGTGGGCTGGCCCCGGTCACCACCTCGGGATGGTCTCTGGTGGCAGCGGCGAGGTCGATCAGATAGTCGGCCACGGCGGCGAGCAATGCACCTGGCGAACGGCTGCCATGGCGGCGGCCAGACCTGGAGGGCTGATCACCGGCGAGAGCTGCGACAGGGCCTCGTTGCCACCGGTGCCGAGCAACAGCTCCCGCTCGGTGGCGCGATCAGGGTGACCGAGGTGCACCACCAGGGCGAAGCGGTCCCTTTGGCCCTCGAGCAGAGGGAAGGTGCCGACGTGCTCGAAGGGGTTCTGCGTCGCCACCAGGAAGAAGGGGTCCGGCAGCGCGCGGGTTTCGCCGTCGACGGTGACCTGCCGCTCCTCCATGGCCTCCAACAACGCCGACTGGGTTCGGGGCGTGGCCCGGTTCACCTCGTCCACCAGCAGCACGTGGGTGAACACGGGCCCCGGGCGGAACTCCCAGCGCTTCGTCCTTCGGATGGAAGACGTTGGTGCCGGTGAGCTCGCTGGGCAACAGGTCGGGTGTGGCCTGGACCCGGGCGAAGGTACCGCCGAGTGAGCGGGCCAGGGCCTTGGCCAGCAGTGTCTTGCCGACCCCCGGCACATCCTCGATCAGCAGGTGCCCGCTCGCCAACAGCGCCGTCACCGCCAGACGTACCGCTGCCGGCTTCCCCCGGACCGCCCGATCCAGGTTCGTGATCAGGGCCTTGGCCACCTCGGCCACCATCTCCACCCCAGCAACGGGAGCCGTCGATGACCTGCCGGGTGCCTCCTCGCCTCCGAACCCGCGTCTCCCCTGGGCCGTCGAGCGGCCAATCGTACCGAGGACCCGGCCCATTCATTCGCGGGCTCGGCAACGAAACCCGGGGCCCCGGAGCTCGGCCATCGACCCTGGGCGGCCGGTCTTGCAGCCTAGGGTTCGGCCATGCTGACCGGATGTGCCGTGCTGAGCGCCCACTGATGCGCAAGTACGTGTTCATGGGTGCAGGGCAGCGGCAAGGGCACCCAGGCCAAGCTCTTGGCGGTCGACCTCGACCTCGTCCACATCGGGGTCGGCGACATCTTCCGCTGGAACGTCGAGGAGCACACAAAGGTGGGCGCACAGGTCCGTCGAGCGCTGGCGGCGGGTGCCCTCGTCGAGGACGAGCTGGTCGAGTCGATCGTGCGAGAGCGTCTGGCCGCCCACGACTGGAACTACGGGTTCATCATCGACGGGTTCCCCCGAAACGAGCGCCAGGCCGAGTTCTTTCTCGAGGGCTACGACATCGACGGGGTCGTCGTGCTGGAGATGCCCGAGGCGGAGGTTCGCCGGCGGGTGGCCGCCCGGCGTCTGTGCTCGCGATGTGGGTTGGACCAGACGCCCCTACCTGCGAGCCCGGCACCGATCGAGACCTGCGAGGTCTGCAGTGGCCGGCTCGTCCCCCGGCCCGATGACAACCCGGACGCGCTGGCAGCACGCCTCTCGGACTACCACGAGAAGACCCGGCCCATCATCGAGCTGTTCGAGCGCAAGGAGTTCGTGGTGCACATCGACGCCACCCAAGGCATCGAGGCGGTGCAGGCCGAGATCCGCCGGCGCCTCGACCTGCCGAACCCTGCGCCCGAGCCCCGCTGAGGGCTTTTGACGGAGCGACGCTAGGAACGCAGCTCGGCCAGCGACGGCGCCGGCTCGCAGCCGTGGAGCTGGGCCCGGGCCAGGAACGCCTCCATGAGCGGGGCCCGCAGCGGTCGCGAGTACAGGTAGCCCTGGCCCATGTCGGCGCCGATGGCGAGCAGCCGGGCGGCCTGGTCGGGCTGCTCGATGCCCTCGGCCACGGTCTTGAGGTTGAAGGTGCGAGCCAGCTTCACCACGGCCTGGGCCACCGCCGACTGCTCCACGCCGAAGGTGACGCCGGCGACGAAGGACTTGTCGATCTTCAGGATGTCAATGGGGAGCCACCGCAGGTAGCTGAGCGACGAGTAGCCCGTGCCGAAGTCGTCGACGGCGAGCTTGAGCCCGAGTTCCTTGAGGCGGGACAGCTTGTCGACCGTGGCCTGGAGGTCGTTCATGAACAGGCTCTCGGTGATCTCGAGGGTGAGGTTGCGACCGTCGAAACCGGAGCGGGCCAGGGCGCTGACCACCTCGTCGTAGAACCCGGGATGCTCGATCTGACGGACCGAAGCGTTCACGCACAGCCGCAGCGGCCGGGTCCCCGGGTAGCGCACGGCCCAGTCCTGGGCCTGCCGGCAGGCCTGGTTGAGGATGAGTCGGCCAAGCGGCCGGATCAGCCCGGTGTCCTCGGCCACGGGGATGAAGTCAAGCGGGTGGATCAGCCCCCGTTCGGGGTGCTGCCAGCGGACCAAGACCTCCATCCCGCACAGCTCCTTGGTGGTCAGATCACAGATGGGCTGGTAGGTGAGGAACAGTTCGTCATCGCCGATGGCCCGTCGGAGGTCAGCCTCCAAGTCGAAGCGTCGAAGAGCGGCGCGGTGCATCTCGGGCTCGAATATCCGGAACTGGCCCTTGCCGGCGGCTTTGGCCGTGTACATGGCCACGTCGGCGTTGCGCAGCAGCTCATCCGCGTCCTCACCGCTGTCGCTCAGGGCGATGCCGATGCTGCCCGACAGCACGACCTCCTTGCCGAGGACCAGCACGGGGGCGAGCAGCACCTTCAGGATCCGGTCGGCAAGCACCTCGACCTCGGCCGAAGAGGTGTTCTCGAGCAGGACGGCGAACTCGTCGCCCCCGAGGCGGCCGGCGGTGTCGCTCGGCCGCAACCACCGCCGCAACCGGGTCCCCACCTCGACCAGCACCTCGTCGCCCGCGGCGTGGCCGAGGCTGTCGTTGACAGTCTTGAAGTCGTCGAGGTCGATGAACAGCACAACGTGGGGAAGGGCAGGGCTGCGCCGGAGCCGGGCCAGCGCCTTTTCGACGTGCTCGCGGAACAGGGCCCGGTTGGCCAGGCCGGTGAGCGGGTCGAACAGGGCCCGCCGAAGCAGGTCCTCCTCCCGTGCCTTTCGGGTGCTGACATCACGGATGTTCAGCACCACGCCGCCCACGTCGGCATCGTTGCGCAGGTCGGATGCGGTGAGCTCGGTTGTCACCCAGTCGCCCTGCAGGTGGGAGAGGCGGACCTCGAGGCAGGAGGGGCCGGAGACCGGGGCGCTGCCTGGCCCGGCGTGGAGGTCGCCGAGCCTGGCTCGGTCGTCGGGGTGGGCCAGGCCGACGAAGCTCTGGCCGATCAGCCAGCCGGCCGGCCGGCCGAGCATGGTGGTCGCCGCGGCCGAGGCGTGACGGATCCGCCCGTCGCCGCCGAGGATGACGGTCAGATCGGCCGACCCCTCGAGGATGGCACCGGCCAGCAGGATGTGTCGGCTGCGCTCGACCTCGTCGACCAGGACCTCGACCGAGGCACCGAGCGGGGAGAGGAGGTCGGACCCGGACGGGAACCGCGCAGCGGCGATCTCGTCACCTGCGGCGGCGTGGGCGGCGAGGTCGGCGAGGCGGCGCAGGGGACGGACCAGCCGACGGTGGAGGAGCGAGGCCGCCCAGACCGCCAGGGCCAGGGCCAGGGCCGCGGCCACGCCCAGGCCGGCGCGGGCTCGGGATCCCAGCGCTGCCGAGCCTCCCGCCAGCGCCAGCACCACAGCGCAGGCGATCAGGCCGGCAACGGGCAGGTAGGCGAACCCAGCGGGAGGTGCACGGCTGAGGGTGACCTCTGGGGGAAGCGGTCGGCGGCCTGCGGTCGGGAGGCCGGCCCACAGACGAGAGCGCACACCCGTTCATCGGCAGGCAGCCGGCCGTCCTGAGGCGTTGGCGACGATGCCTCAGGAAGCGCCTGCCGCTGCCGATGGAGGAGCGACATGACCGCTTCCCCCCCTCCGCACGGACCGGGCGCCCCACCGAACGTGCTTAGCCCGTTGGCCACAAGGAGCCGATCCGTCAGCGAGCCCGTCGACCCGAACGCGCTGGGGGAGCTGGGCAAGGTGTACCTCATCTGGCTCGGGGGCGGATCGTGCGAGGGGTGCTCGGTGGCGGTCACCGGGGCCACCCACCCCAAGCTGGAGCACCTGATCACCGGGGCCATCCCGGGGCTGCCCCGCATCGAACTGGTCCACTGCCTGCTCTCCAGCGAGTCGGGGACCGACTGGATCACCAACCTGCTGATGGCCGAGCGGGGCGAGCTGGATGCCCCCTACATCCTGACCTGGGAGGGGTCCGTGCTCGACGAGTCAACCGCCGGCAGCGGCTCGTGGTCGGGGCTGGGCTTCGACCCTTCGACGGGGCGTCAGATCACCACCACCGAGTGGCTGGAACGCCTGGCGCCGGGGGCGGCGGCCACCATCGCCGTCGGGACCTGCGCTGCGTGGGGAGGTATCCCTGCGGCGGCCGGCAATCCGACCGGCTCGCACGGTGTCACCGACCACCTCGGCGAGGGCTACCGGTCAGCAGCCGGGGTGCCGGTGGTCAAGATCCCGGGTTGCGCGCCCCTCGGCGACAACTACACCGAGACGGTGGCCGCCCTCCTCCTCTACCTCAACGGCATGGCCCCGCTGCCCGAGCTGGACGACCTCGGCCGGCCGGCCTGGCTGTTCGCCGACACGGTGCACAGCAGCTGCAACCGGCTCAGCTACTACGAGAAGGGCGTGTTCGCAAGCGGGCTCGGGGGCGACAGCTGCCTGGTCGAGCTCGGCTGCTGGGGCCCGGTCGTGCAGTGCAACATCGCCGAGCGCGGCGTGATCGACGGCGCAGGGGGCTGCATGACCATGGGCGGCATCTGCATCGGCTGCACCATGCCCGGTTTCCCCGACCAGTTCGCACCGTTCTTCGCGCGGCCTGTTTTCACCTCCGCCGGAGGGTCCCAGCGTGCTCCTGGCGGGTTCCTGCGGCGGCTCAGGTCGGCTCGGGGTCACAGACCCGCAGGCTCCGTCGCGACGGCGGCGGCGACCCGCCGGTTCTACCGTGGCGACAAGGTCGGCGCTGCAGCTGGCTGAGGAGGGGCCGGTGGGACGCGGGTCACTCGGCCATCTGGAGGAGGAACGGGTTGGTGCGGCGCTCCTCACCGATGGTGGTGCGCCTGCCGTGGCCGGGGAGCACCAGCACCTCGTCCTGCAGGGGCAGGACCTTGGTCCGCATCGATGCCACCAGCGCCTCGTAGCTGCCCCCGGGCAGGTCGGTGCGGCCGATCGAGCCGGCGAAGAGGTGGTCGCCCGAGAGCAGCATCGGCGGCTCGCCGGGGACGTCGAGCCGCAGGCACACCGAGCCCCAGGTGTGCCCCGGGGTGTGGACGGCGGTGAAGGCGAGACCGGCGCCCCGCACGACCTGGCCGTCGTCGAGGCCCTCCACCAGCTCGGGCGGGGTCAGGTCGAGGCCTTCCATCTCGAGGTAGCGACCGAAGGATCCGTTGGTCCCGACCGGGTCGATGAGCATGTGGCGGTCGTCGGCGTGGATGTGCACCGGCACCGGCGCACCCGCTGCGTTAGTACGGCCCCGGACGACCGACGACGCGCCGCCAACGTGGTCGCTGTGACCGTGCGTGCTGAGCAGGGCGACCAGGCGCAGCCCGTTCTCATCGAGCAGCCGCAGGATCGGGGCAGGGTCGGGAGGAGCATCGACCAGCACGCACTCCCCACCCGGGCCATCGGCCGCCAGCACGTATGCGTTGGTCTCGGCCAGCCACAGCGTGAGCTGCCAGATCTGCATGCTCCTACTCTGCCTTGGGATGGCCTACCCCGACGCACCGAGACTCGAGCTGGTCGACGATGTTGGAGGGCACCGGGTCGCCGATCCCTATCGCTGGCTGGAGGACGCCGGTGACCCTGCGGTGGAGTGTTGGCTGGGGGAGCAGGCGGCGCTCTTCGCCGCCCATCGTGAGCGGTGGTCGGCCCACGGGCACCTCCGCCGACGCATCGAGGAGCTGATGCCGGGCGTCGTCGGCCTACCCCGGGTGCGCGGGGAGCGGGCCTACTTCCCCCGCCGGCAGCGGGGCCAGGACCAGGCCGTCTGGGTGGTGGCCGAGGCCGACGGCACCGAGCGGGTGGTGCTCGACCCCGCCGACCTGTCAGACGACGGGACGGTGGTCCTGCAGTGGGCGTCGCCCTCTCCCGACGGGCGCCACCTGGCCTACGGCGTCGACGAGTCAGGACGGGAGGAGGCGATCGTCCGGATCGTGGAGGTGGACACCGGCATCGAGGTGGGGCCTCCGCTGGCGCTCGGGCGCGGTGGCACGCTGGCCTGGCTGGCTGGCGAGGCCGGGCTCATCGTCGTGGCGACCCTGCCCGGTCTCAGCCAGGAGGAGGCGGCCTTTCACCGGCGGGTGTGGCGCCTGACGCTCGGTGCCGGCCTCGAGCAGGCCCAGATGATCTTCGGCGAGGGGCGCGACAAGACCACCTACTACGGGGTCGAGGTGAGCGCCGACGGTCGGTGGCTCACGGTCTCGTGCAGCCTCGGCACGGCCCCCCGTAACGACCTGTACCTGTGCGATCTCGTGGCGGCCGAGGAAAGGTTCGTCCCGGTCATGGAAGGGGCGGACGGCCAGGCTGACGGCACGGTGGCCGCCGACGGCTGGCTGTGGCTGTGGACCAACCTCGATGCCCCGAAGGGCCGGCTGGTGCGGGCCGAGCCGGCCACGCCGACGCTGTGGGAGGAGGTCGTGGCCGAGGGACCCGACGTCCTGAGCGACTGGGCGCTCACCGACGGCGGCCTGTTCGTGGCCTGGCAGCGGGACGTGGCCTCGGTCGTCACCGAGCACGACCGGTCCTCGGGGGCCAAGGTCGGCGACCTGGCGCTGCCTGGCCTCGGGACGGTGTCCCTCGCCGCCCGACCCGGAGGCGACGGTGACGACCTGTGGATGGCCTACACCGACGAGCTGCGCCCGGCGCACGTGCTGCACCACCGCCCGTCGACAAGTCAGACCACGGTGTGGGCCGAGGCGCCGGGGGCGCCGCCGCCACCGGACGACCTCGAGGTGGTCCGCAGCTTCGTCACCTCGCCCGACGGCACCCAGGTCCCACTGTTCATCGCCCGCCGCCGGGACCAGCCGCTCGATGGGACGGCACCGACCATCCTGTACGGCTACGGCGGGTTCCAGGTCTCGCTGACGCCGGCCTACAGCGCTGGGGTGCGGGCCTGGGTGGAGGGCGGCGGCGTCTACGCCACCGCCTGCCTGCGGGGCGGCGGGGAGTACGGCGAGGCGTGGCACCGCGACGGGATGCGCGAGGTGAAGCAGCACGTCTTCGACGACTTCCTGGCCTGCGCCCGCTGGCTCGTCGACAGCGGGCACACCTCGCCCGATCACCTGGCGGTCGCTGGGGGGAGCAACGGGGGCCTGCTCGTCGGGGCCGCCCTCACCCAGGCTCCGCAGCTGTTCCGCGCTGTCCACTGCTCGGCGCCCCTGCTCGACATGGTGCGCTACGAGCGGTTCGGCCTCGGCATCACCTGGAGCGACGAGTTCGGGTCGGCCGCCGTGCCCGAGGAGCTGGGCTGGTTGCTGTCCTACTCGCCCTACCACCGGGTGCACGAGGGAGCCGCCTACCCAGCCGTCCTGTTCACCACCTTCGGCGGCGACACCCGGGTCGACCCGCTCCACGCCCGCAAGCTGTGCGCCGCCCTCCAGCACGCCACGGCTGCAGACCCGGACGAGCGGCCGGTTCTGCTCCGACACGAAGAGGCGGTGGGCCACGGCATGCGCACGGTGTCCCGCAGCCTCGATGAGCGAGCCGAGGTGCTGTCGTTCCTCGCCGCTCACCTTGGCTGGTCGACCACCGGCCTCCGGGCGGTGGGTGCGTCGGCTTCCCCGGCGTAGCATCGCCCGTGCCATGTTCCTGTTCTCCGTCGAGCGCCAGCTGACCGCCACGAGCGGCAAGCTCCGCCAGGCCCGGGAAGAGCTCGTCCAGGTCACCGAGCAGCTGGCCGCTCTGCGCGCTGACGCCGACGACGCCATGACCGACGCCCTGGTCCGTGGCGGCCAGGCCAAGCGCAGCGCCACCGACGCCGCCCGCCACGTCGACCGGCTGGCCCAGGCCCAGCAGCGGCTCCAGCAGCAGATCCTCGACTTCGGGCACGAGCAGGACGCCCTGCTCGACCGCCTGCCGACCCGCTGAACCCGTGCCCCAGGAGCCATCCATGCCCACCCGCGTCGTCATCGCCGAGGACGAGGCCATCATCCGCCTCGACCTCCGGGAGATCCTTGAGGAGGAGGGCTACGAGATCGTCGGCGAGACCGGTCGGGGCGACGAGGCCGTCGAGCTGGTCCGCCAGCACGCCCCGGACGTCGTCATCCTCGACATCCGCATGCCCGGGACCGACGGCCTCCAGGCGGCCAAGGAGATCGCCGGCGAGCGGCTGGCCGCAGTGCTGATGCTCACCGCCTTCAGCCAGCGCGACCTCATCGAGCAGGCCCGCGACGCCGGGGCGCTGGCCTACCTGGTCAAGCCGTTCGACCGCAACGACCT
>Ga0136611_10003930_pt1 | contig 10411 bp, 9 predicted proteins | sample AntDrymUQ2232306_2_FD_106645 | JGI IMG/M metagenome (GOLD analysis project Ga0136611, IMG submission 106645) | Polar desert sand microbial communities from Dry Valleys, Antarctica - metaG UQ223 (23.06) | ecosystem: Environmental > Terrestrial > Soil > Desert | place: Antarctica: Dry Valley... | reverse complement strand
TTGCTTTTCATCGAGGCTGATACCGATAAGTCGGTCGCCGGGCGCAATGCCCGCTCTCGATGCCGCAAGTCCGGGCGTAACATTCGCCGCATAAATTCCGTCGGCTTTCTGCATCCAAACCGCGCCGTCAGCCGGCGGCAATTTGTGAGAGGCGCGTTGGGAAAGATTAAGAGCGGCACCGATGACAAACAAAACGCTTGCCAAAAGCCATATCAAACTCCAACTTGTCAGCAACTTACCTTTCATTTTTGCGGGACGAACTACTCCAAAAGTTTTTTCGACGCAAGATGCGTTCCAATTAAATATGCTTAATAACCGTTTATTTCAATTTCGATTATATTCGATTTCAAAGTAATTAAAGTAGAATAAAGTTATTTTACGCAAAAGTTTTTATTCAGTTTTTTGCTTTCTAATCCGAGATTTTGGAAATTAAAAAAAAGTCCAAAATCGAATCGATTCTGGACTTCAGGATTTCGGCTTTTAAGCGCGAGCTAAAATCGAACTAAAATACCGCCGCGCAATATTCTCCGCCCGGAATTAAGCCGTAAACTTCCCTCTTCGCCGCTCACGCCGGTTTGGAAATCCAGCAAATTTCGCGCGTCAACGATTGCTTCGGCGCGAATCGGCAATCCTAAAGTCGGTAAAGACTGCGTTACCAAAACGCTCAAACCCGGATCGTAAACCGCCAATCTGCCCTGAAACGGATCAATCGCAAAAACAGTTGCCTGCGGCGACAAACGAAAGATTGTTTTAATATTCGTTCCGGTCTTTAAGTCGGCGTTAAATTGACCGAAAAATGTTTGGAAGAAATCAGTTTCAAAAACATCCGCCGGATTGGATACGCCGTTTTCGGAAAGTTTCTGACCGTTTCCGAGAGCAAATCCGGCAGACGTGCTGAAACGGCTGTTCAAACGGCGCGTGTAAACTACTCTTACGCCCTGCGTTCTGCCTTGCTGATTGGCAACAAAATCGCCGAAATCCGCAACTCCAAGCACATCGAAAGGCAAATTTGCCAAACCGACGCCGCGACCGAGCGTTGTATCCAGAAAAACATTGGCTTCAATACTCGAATTATTATCTAAAACGCGCTCGATGCCGAATTCCAAACGACGGCTTTTGTTCATCTGCGGTTTGTTGTGTGTAACGACAAAATCTTCAATTGCGACCGGCTCGTTAAAAACGATTGACGAGCCTTCCAATTCGATTGCCCGCGCCCAGCTTTTTTCTTCCGTTACGGTCGTAAATGCGCTGCGAAAACGTGTCTTTGCATTTAAGTCAAACTGCAAGCCAAGGCGCGGACTGAGCGAAAAATCATCGCTTGCGCCGGCAAATTGCGAATAATCAAAACCAAAAACTAAAATTAAATCGTCACGAGCCTTCCATTCATCCAAAGCCTGAACGGAAAACTGTCCGAGCGATTTGTCGTTATTTTCGGTTTTTACCCGACCGAGATTGCCGTAAGAAGTTTTTAGATGAATTTGATGATTATCATCGGGACGAAATTTTAAGTTGGTTTCCAGTCGGTTCGGCGCATTGCCCGAACCGGTTTGTCCGGCGACGACGATTTCCGCATTTTCGCTGACAGGTAAAAACGTAGCGAAATTTACGCCTGTGAAACTTCCGTCACTCGAATCGGCAAAATATGTTTCAACTACGGTTTGACCGCTTCTTTTTGTTTTTTCATCTTCGCGTTCGGTAATGGCGACAGTTTTTTCAACTGCTATTTCGTCAGTTTTGTTTTCATCAACCGGCGCGTTACCTTCTTTGTTTTGGTAAATCGAGCGTTGATTCTGCGCGGCGCGAATCCGCCATTTTGAACTGTTGCGGTCAACCTTTTTTTCAGGCAGAGTGTTTCCGCTTCCCGACCGCTCCAACTTGAACCCGTAATTAAGTTCGGCGGAACGATTAACGGCAACTTCGGAAAGCGTTACCGGATTAAAGCCTTGAGCAACGGCTAAAATCGTGTAAGTCCCGGGCAGGATTTTAGCCAGAAAACTTCCGTCCGAAGCCGAACGCACTTGTTTCAAAAGTTTCGATGTTCCAAGCCGAAAAATCGCCACCGTCGCATCAGAAATCGGATTTCCCGTTTCGTCGCGCACGATGCCTTTAATCACGCCGAGATTACTCTTGCTTTCGACGACAACTCCTGCCCGCGATTCAGGCGCGGCGGCAAAAACCGTCAAAAAAACAGTTAAAGCGACTAAAATCGGTTTCAGAAAAACTTTCGGGTAATCAGTAGAAAACATTTAAAAAAGCGACCTCCGGCAAAACAAGTTTTCGGGAGCGCTATACTTTCAGCAATGATGAAAAATAAAATAAAGAATAAAAAGTTCAATTTACAGGCGATTGCTATTTTCTTCCGTAAAATCAAATGTGTCAAGCCGTCGTGCGGCAACAAGGTTTGACTGCTAAGATGCAGCGAGGTGACCAAAGTTTGCTTTAACGCGACAGGAATTTAAATTGATTTTTGATTTGATAGGGCATCGAACTTGACAAAGTTTGCCTAAAAGTTAGAATAAAAAAACTTGCTTTTCTCTGAAAAAGCGTACGGAGACGTGGCTGAGCGGCTGAAAGCGGCGGTTTGCTAAATCGTTGTAGTTCAAAAGACTACCACAGGTTCGAATCCTGTCGTCTCCGCCATTTTAATTTTGGATTTGCGATTTTGAATTTTGGATTTTTTTGTTTGGCTATCAAATTTTTCGATTTGATAGCTTTTCGTTTTTTTACAGCTTTTTTACAGCTTAGTTTACGCCAAAATTTTACAATTACGCTTTGCGCCCTTTGTGCCTTTGCGTAAAAATCTTTTTATGACAATAAGAGTTAGATTTGCACCAAGTCCGACCGGTTATCTGCACATCGGCGCAACGCGCAGTGCGCTTTACAATTATTTTTACGCCCGAAAACTCGGCGGGAAATTTCTTCTGCGAATCGAAGACACCGATTTGCAGCGTTCCACCGATCAATCAACCCGCTCGATTTTGGAAGGCTTGGCGTGGCTCGGTCTCGATCCTGATGAAGAAATCGTTTTTCAATCGAATAACGCCGATAAACATCGCGCCGCCGCTTTGAGTCTTTTGGAAGCGGGCAAAGCGTATCGTGATTTTACGCCGAAAGAAACAATTTCCGACAAAAACATCAAACAGGCGATTGCCGACCGCGCCCGACAAAATCAGGGCGAAAAATCAATGCGAGATAATCCGTTTCGTGATTTATCAAAGGAAGAATCGGACGCGAAAGCTGAAAAGGGCGAGCCGTTTGCAATTCGGTTGAAAGTTCCCGAAACCGGCAAGACCAGTTTTAAAGACGCGGTTTATGACTTAAATGAACGTGATTACAGGGAAATTGAAGACCTCGTTTTGCTGCGTTCCGACGGACATCCGCTTTACAATCTCGCGGTTGTTTGCGACGACATCGAGATGGAAATTACGGACGTAATTCGCGGTCAAGACCATCTGACGAACACGCATAAACAGATTTTGATTTACGAAGCGCTCGGCGTGAAACCGCCGCGTTTCGCTCATCTGCCGCTGATTTTAGCTCCGGGCGGGAAGAAATTGTCAAAGCGTATTCACGGCGAAATCGTTTCGATGACGACTTACCGCGATGCCGGATTTTTAGCCGCTGCGTTTCGTAATTTTCTCGCGTTTTTAGGCTGGTCGCCGAAAACCGAGCAGGAAATTATGACTTTGGATGAACTTATCCAAAATTTCACGCTCGAAGAAGTTCACCATAACAACGCGACTTTTAACTTCGACGCAAACAATCCGAAGCATTGGACGGATGACAAAGCAATCTGGATGAACGCCGAATATATCCGCACAATGCCGCTCGATGAATTGCTTCCGTTCATCAAGACGGAACTCAAATCCGCGAAACTCTGGCGCGACGAATACGAAGATGATGATAAAGCGTGGTTTGAAAAAACCGTCGATTTAATCCGCGAAAGATTTTTTACTTTAAAGGATTTTTCACAGCAGGGACGAGCCTTTTTTTCGGAAGATTTTGATTTCGACCAAGCCGCAATTGATAAAAACTTGAAAAAGTTTCCCGATTTGCAGATGTGGCTTCCCGAATTGGCAAACAGATTTGAAACGATTGAAGATTATACGCACGATTCGATAGAAGAAGTCGTGAAACAATTCACCGAAGAAAAAGGCACAAAACTCGGCGTGATTATGAATGGCGCGCGAGTGCTGTTGACCGGACTCGCCGTCGGACCTTCGATGCTCGCGGTTTTTGAAACTTTGGGAAAAGAGAAATCAATTTTAAGACTCAAAAGCCAGGTCGTCTGGAATTCTTAAAATTTTTATTTACTGGTGTTACGTAAAAGATTTGGATTTGCGGCTTTGCGTAACATCAGTTAGTTGAAGCCTGAGCGCAAATCAAACGACTGGAGCGCTGGGCATCCCCGCTTGCATTGAGCGCGATAGCGCGAAAAAGCCGTTGCCATCCGTGCCTTAAAATGTAACGCGCATCTTCTCGCGTCGAAGCGACGCTCATGGCAAGCGGGGACGCTTGCGCTCCAGTCAAACACTCGTTTTTATTAGGTTTGAATTACGCTCAGGCTTCAGTTATTTAATAGAAAATCAACCTCACTATTCAAAAGGCTCAGTAGATATCTACTGAGCCTTTTGAACGCTTGAAATATTGAACATCTTAAAAAGGAAGACCCGGAATTTTCGGGATTTTTTGTAGAATTCGCCTTTTTGTTTCGTCCAAAATTCTTCCCGCGAAAACATCATCCAATCTTTGAGCGAGTTCAGGATTTAATTGTTTCAATTTCGCTTGAATTCGTCTGGCTTCTTTTTGGTTGCCGCGACCGAAGTCTCAGACGGCTTTTTTATTTTATGTTCTATTTGCTTTTCGTTTTGAACACTAAGCCGAATTTGAAAATTCGATAACACGATTTTTGACGGGAGAAGACAGCACAATCGCCGTCGTCGTAATTCCGTAGGGCGTTAATTTATCAATCAAATTTTGCAGATGCTCAACGTCGGCAACCGCGACCTTCATAATGAACGAATCGCCGCCCGTGCCGCGATGACATTCCAAAACCTCTTTTGATTTTTCCGCTACGTTTATAATGCGCGAGTAATCCACGCCCGAAATGCTCATACGGATAAAAGCCGTAATCGGCAGACCGACTTTTGCCGTGTCAATTTCCGCTCGATAACCCGTGATAATTTTTGCGTCTTCGAGTTTGCGGATTCTTTCGATAACGGCGGGCGTTGTCAAACCGATTCGGCGACCCAGCTCGGCGTAACTGATTCGCGCGTTTTCCTGCAACTCTTTTAATATTTTCCGATCAATTCCGTCTATCATTTTAGATTCTAAAGTAAATGTTTCAGATAAAGTTAAATCTTAAAGACAGTCTAATATAAAAACTGACATTCCTCATTCATAGAACTTATTGTTTCAAATACAATGTTTAATAGGTAAATAATTAATCTCGATTGTGAGGCATCATATTAAAAAATGGAGAAAACGAAAATGAAGACCCAAACCGCTTTTACGCCAACGACCGAACCTGTTCTCAGCTTGACAAATTATGAGGTCAAAGATGAAGACTTGCCCGAATTTCGGGATATGAAGTTTGAAAATATTAACCAGCTCGACCTCGACCATCCGGGCGCAAACGACGCGGAATATCGCCGGCGGCGCGATTATATTGCGAGTCTGGCGAAAAAATTCCGCGAAACCGGCGTGATTACCGATGTTGAATACACCGGGGAAGAACAGAAAGTTTGGCGGTATGTCGCCGAAGAATTAGAAGAAATTCAGGCAAAACACGCATCGAAGTTTTATCTGCAGGCGAAAAAGGATTTGGGCATCAGCAACGAGCGAATTCCGCAATTGACGGAAATGAACAAACGCCTCAAAGAGCTTTCCAATTTTCGCCTCGCGCCGATTGAAGGGCTGGTCGAAACACGCGCTTTTATAAGTTGGCTGTCGTGGCGCACGATGCTCTCGACGCAGTATATTCGCCACACTTCGCGCCCCGAATACACGCCCGAACCGGACATCGTTCACGAATCAATCGGACATATTCCAATGTTTACAAACCGTAATTTCGCCGATTTTTCGCAGCTCATCGGACACGGAGCGCGTATCGCAAGCGAAGAACAACTCGAAGAACTCGGACGACTTTACTGGTTTACAGTTGAATTCGGCTTGGTCGAAGAAGATGACGATGTTAAAGCATATGGCGCGGGACTTTTATCTTCATTCGGAGAATTGGAAAACGCTTTTACCGAATCGGTCGAGCGTCGCCCGTTCGATTTGGCGCAGGTCATCAACACACCCTACGATTATTCGGATATGCAGCCGATTTTATATGTCATTCCGTCGTATTCTTATTTGAAGGAAACGACGCGAAAATATATCGAAAGTTTCGGCAAAAAGTAGTATTTTGGAGTTATGGAAAATTTAATCGAGTGTAATCCGAAAATAATGCTCGGCAAGCCAGTGATAAAAGGGACGCGCGTCACGGTTGAATTGATTTTGGAAAAACTCGCGGCAGGCGAGAGTATAAGGGATATTCTGCTGCAACATCCGCATTTAACAAAAGAAAAAGTTTCGTCAGCAGTGCAATTTGCCTTACAAACTTTGCGAAGAGATTTTCCGACGCGTTCGGAGAATCAGAAGTTGTTGGATGCGCTCAACGATGCTTATGCAAATGACACGGATGAGGAAGAAAAGCAATTCCTGCGGTTGATGAAAATCAAACAGTCGCAAATTTTGGACGAATGGAAATAAATCAAGGCGATATTTTCTGGTTTGATGCCGGAGAGCCGAGAGGTTCGTCGCCTGCTTACTCGCGTCCAGTGGTTATTGTCCAAAATAATGTTTTCAACCGCAGTCCGCTCGGCACGGTTTTGGTTTGCGCTTTAACGACGAATCTTCGCCGCGCCAAAGCACCTGGAAATGTTTTGCTGGACGAGAACGAAGCAGACTTGCCGAAGCAAAGCGTGATTGTTGTTTCTCAGATATTAACTATTGATAAACTGGAATTGATTGACAAAATAGGCAATTTATCAAAAGGGCGCATTAACGAGATTTTGGAAGGAATCAAACTTTTGACCGAACCGCGCGAGATTGACGAAGAAGTTGAATAGAAATCTATACTCTACCTTTCGCGTTCAATTTCGCTTTTGATTTGTCCGACGGTTTTGTCTGCGTTTTTTTGTGGGGGCGCAGGAAAAATTAAATTCATAAAATTTTTAACATAACTATGAATGAAGAACTTAGAAGCTGTTTGGAAACGGGCGTGTCAGATATTTTGTGTAATTGAGTTTTCCATTAGTCCCGGAATCAGCATTCTGCCTTCAAAAAGTATCGCCATTTGATTCATTGCCAAACTCCAGTTCTGAATCGGCATTGTCCATTTCTTCGCCGCGTTTTGCAAGCCGAGATAGAGCAGTTTGATTGCCGATTCCTCAGTCGGAAAAGCGGCGCGGGCTTTGGTGATTTTCCGCAAACTGTAATTTAACGATTCAATCACGTTGGTTGTATAAACAGCGCGACGAATTTCTTTGGGCAGAGCGAACATCGGATTGATGCGCTGCCAGTTTGCAGCCCATGATTTGGCAATCAATGGATATTTGGCGTTCCATTTCTCACCGAACAATTCCAGAGCAAACAAGGCTTCATCTTCTGTGATGGCGGTGTAAATCGGCTTCAGGTCGGAAACGACCACTTTCCTGTCCTTATAAGAAATATAAGTGAGCGAGTTTCTGATTTGATGCACGATGCACAATTGGGTAATCGTGTTTGGAAACACCGATTCAATCGCTTCGGTAAAGCCACGCAAGCCATCGACGCAGGCGATGAATATATCTTTGACCCCACGATTATTCAGCTCGGTCAAAACCGATAACCAGAACTTTGAACCCTCATTTTCCGCCGTCCAAAGTCCGAGAGTTTCTTTTTTGCCTTCTAAATTCACGCCGATTGCCAGATAAATACAGCGATTCTGAACCGCTCCGTCATAGCGAATTTTGACTCGCAAAGCGTCCAGATAGACGATTGGATAAACCGACTCTAACGGACGAGTTTGCCATTCCCGCACTTCTTCGATGACCGCTTCGGTAACGGACGAAATAAGGTCGGGCGAAACTTCCACTCCGTATATCTCTTCGAGATGCGCCTTGATGTCGCGTGTCGAAAGTCCGCGTGAATACAGCGACAGAATCGCATCATCGAAGCCGTCGAATCTGCGCTGATGCTTTTTTATAATAACCGGTTCAAACTCAGATGAACGGTCGCGCGGAATGTCCAGCTCAATCTCGCCGTGCTTTGACTTGACCGTCTTCGGCGATGTTCCGTTGCGCCGATTGCCGTTTTCCTTCAAAGAACTTTTGTCGTGTCTCTCAAAGCCCAACTGGTGTGTCAGTTCGGCATTCATCGCTCGCTCCAGCAGTGCTTTGGTTAATTGCTTGAGCAATCCATTCTCGCCGAGCAAATCTTCCGGGTTCTTATAATCCCGAATCAACTCATCTAAAATCTCTTTTCTGATTGTCATAAAGTATAATTCTCCTTTTGTTTATAAAATTTGAATTACACAAAATTTCTTACAGCCCCTTGGAAACTCATTTTGGCTTGAGCCGAAGTAGCATCAGACGCATCATCGCTATCTGCACAAAGGCTTCGCTGGTTTCGGTGAGCCTTTCATAGTCTTTACTCAAACGACGATTATTGCCCAGCCACGCAAAAGTTCTTTCAACCACCCAACGACGTGGCAAAACAACAAAGCCTTTTTGGTCATCGCTTCGTAAAACTACTTCTAAAATAAATTTGAACCTTGCTTTGACCCATTCCAGAAGGCTTCCACGATAACCACCATCAACCCAAATCTTTCTCAATTTCTTTCCCGTCCCACGCAATCTTTTCAGTAAAACTCGCGCTCCGTCGCGGTCTTGGACACTTGCCACCGTGACTGCCACTAATATCAGCAATCCCAAAGTATCAACCAAAATATGGCGTTTGCGTCCATTTATCTTTTTACCGGCATCAAAACCGCGGATGCCTGAAACGGCAGTTGTTTTCACACTCTGCGAATCAATGGCTCCGGCGGTGGCGTGTTTGTGGCGACCTTTTTTAACTCGCAATTTGGCTCGCAAAGTGTCGTGGATTCGTTGCCACAGCCCATCATTGCGCCATTGGCGAAAATAATCATAAACTGTTCCCCATTTCGGATATTCTTTTGGCATATATCGCCACGGCACGCCCGTTTTGGTAATATATAAAATTCCATTAACCACTAATCGAAAATCATTTTCGCGTGGTCTGCCGGTTGGCTTAGGCAAAGGAAAGAAATCTTTGATAAGATTCCATTGACTATCAGTTAAATCAGACGGATAAACTTTGTTCACAACTTGTTTACCCAAACCGAGTAGCTGATAGTCAAATCATCCTGTATTTTGAGTTTCCAAACAGCTTCTTACAAAAAAATTAGAAGACCTTCGTGGTGGCATTTCAATTTGCGAAGAAATGTTGAAAAAAATGTTAGAAGCATATAACGGAGCTATTTATCCATTAGATTTATATGCAATTGGAATGTTGCATCGCTCGCAAGCCTTAATTGATGGCTTTTGCGACTTAGTTAAAGATAGAAATCTTCTCTGTGCTGCGCCTCTTATTAGACTTCAATTGGATAATGCTTTGAGATTTTATGCTTCATTTATTGTAGATAAACCACATGAATTCGCTGAACAGGTTTCAGGAGGCATGCCCGTAAGAAATTTGAAAGATAAAGAAAATAATAAAATGACGGACGCATATTTGGTTAAAAAATTATCTTTGGAGCATTCTTTTGTTGAACCACTTTATGAACAGACTTGTGGATTTGTCCATTTTTCAAACACTCATATTTACTATTCAATGAGAGACATTAAAAAGGACGGAACATTTACAATTCCATTTTCTGTTAAAGATATTGATAATAAAGATGAAATTTTCATTCAGGCGATTGATGCTTTTAAATCTGCAACTAATGTTTTGTTGAAATATGTTGAAGGTTGGATTATTACAAAAGATAATCCTCAAGAAGTCGCAAAACTTGCAAAAGAGTTATTAAATAATAAAAAATAATTTTATAAAGAGGCAATTATGACAGACCAAAAAAATCCTTTAGGCTTAAAAAAAATACATCACGTCGAGTTTTACGTCGGCAATGCAAAGCAAGCCGAGTTTTATTATCGCAAGGCGTTCGGGTTTTCGCGGGCGGCATATTCAGGATTGGAAACGGGCAATCGGGAGACGACTTCATACCTTTTGCGGCAGAACCGCGTCAACTTCATTTTGACCACGCCCTTGTCGCCAGAACACGCGGCAGCCGAACATATTAAACAACACGGCGACGGCGTGCGCGACATCGCTTTTCAAGTCGAAGATGCCGACCACGCTTTTAATG
>Ga0136611_10003929_pt1 | contig 10411 bp, 12 predicted proteins | sample AntDrymUQ2232306_2_FD_106645 | JGI IMG/M metagenome (GOLD analysis project Ga0136611, IMG submission 106645) | Polar desert sand microbial communities from Dry Valleys, Antarctica - metaG UQ223 (23.06) | ecosystem: Environmental > Terrestrial > Soil > Desert | place: Antarctica: Dry Valley... | reverse complement strand
CACTGGTTCAATATTCTGCTGCACCGGCACGGACTGCGCCCCTTCGATCGCGATGCAATGCACGCCGAATTCATCGCTCCGGATGAAAAGCGTGAGGTGCTTGCGGTGATCCCGGAAGCCCTGCAAGCGCTCGAGGACATCGAATGTTGTCGCACCCCTTACGTCCGCGGGGATATGCCTGGCGGGCAGCAGGCCGCTGAGCGCGCGTTCGAGTGCCTGCGCCGGCTCAGGAATCAGGCGCGTTCAAAGAGCAGCAGTCCCAAGGAGCCGGACCCTCATGCGACTGGGAGCCCTGATTGAAACCCACTCCTTCGCGTGCCGCACACTGGCACCCGCAGTAATATCGAACCGTACCAACAGAATAATTGCATCCAGGTCCCAAATGAAGACTTCATGCGCAGCGGCAGTTAGAACAACGCCCACAATGCTCGACTGTAGCGAGGCAAAGGAGCCTCGTAGCGAGGCAAAGGAGCCTGGATTGGTCACCTCGAAAAGCGGTATGCACAACATCGCACGTGCGCTCGCCCTGACGGCGACGTTGGTTTCAGCCACGGCTCCGGTATGCGCCGCGGACTGGCCGTCGCGGCCGATTGTCGTGCTCGACGGCTTCGCCCCCGGCGGTGGCACTGATGTGCTGATGCGGACGATGGCTATCGACATGACAAAAACCTTCGGCCAGCAGGTCCTGGTGGAGAACCGCTCCGGTGCGAGTGGGCATATCGCAGCCGAAGCGGTCGCGCGCGCCGGAGCGGACGGGAACACGATCATGATTCACACAGCGAGCTTGATCACGAGCATTCCGCTCATGCAGAAGCTCGGGTACGACCTCCAGCGGGATCTCGCTCCGGTTACTCAGCTCCTGCGTATCCCGAATGTGCTCGTAGTCAATTCGGCGCTTCCGGCGCGCAACGTGCGCGAGCTTCTTACGCTCGCGAAGCAGCGGCCGGACGAATTGATTTTTGGCTCGACCGGCGTGGGCTCGATCTCGCACGTTGTGGGCGAGCTATTTCAGCAGCGGGCCGCCATCCGCAGCACCCATGTGCCCTATCGGGGCGCGGCACCGGCGACGATTGCGCTGATTTCGGGCGAGGCGGCCTACGCTTTCATCGTGCCGTTTGTGGTCCGGCCACACATCCAGGGGGGCAAGCTCCGCGCGCTCGCCGTGTCTACGATCCGACGCTCGCCGGTGTTCCCCGAAGTACCGACGCTCGACGAGTCCGGGATCAGAGGCATGGACATCCCGCATTGGTACGGGATCTGGGCGCCCGCGAAAACGCCGCCGCCGGTCATCGACACGCTGTATAGAGAGTTCCGCCGCGTGCTGGCGCTGCCGCATATCCGGGAGCGCTTGGAGCGCGAGGGTGCTGAAGCACTGGGTAGCTCACCGTCCGAATTCACGGCAGTCGTCAAAAGCGAAGTGACGAGATGGGCCGAAGTCGCACGCACAGCCGGACTCAAGCCCGGGTCATGAGCTTTAAACCAGCCATGGACGCACTGAACACCCTTTCGGCTTGCGAAGCTGCCGCGGGAATAGCGGAGGGTACGTTCACCTCCCAGGCGCTCGTTGAAGCATGCCTCGAGCGCATCGAAGCGCGGGACTCCGCAATCAGGGCGTGGGCGCACCTGGACGCCGCGCTCGCGCTCGAGCAGGCGCGCGCTTGCGATCGCGAGACACCGCGCTCCCGACTGCACGGCGTCCCGGTCGGCATCAAAGACGTAATCGACACTGCCGATCTGCCCACGGAATATGGCTCGCCGATTTACGTCGGCAATCGGCCAAAGTGGGACGCGGCCTGCGTAGCTCAGCTTCGCGAGGCCGGCGGTGTGATTCTCGGGAAGACGGTGAGCACCGAATTTGCAACGCGGCACCCCGCTGCCACGCGCAACCCGCGGAATCCGCGCCACACGCCAGGAGGGTCTTCCTCCGGTTCGGCAGCCGCGGTGGCGGACTGGATGGTGCCGATCGGTTTCGGCACGCAAACCTCTTCTTCCATCGTGCGCCCCGCGGCGTACTGCGGCACTGTCGGTTATAAACCGACCTTTAACCTCATCAACCGGGCGGGGATGAAGTTCCTGGCCGAATCACTCGATACGATCGGCGTCCTCACGCGCACGGTACCCGACGCGGCGCTGGTCGTCGAAGTGTTGTCGGGAAGCCGGGCAGCGGACTTCAGTGAAGTGACTTCGATCACGCCGCGCATCGGCTTTTGCCGAACCCCGTACTGGAGCATGGCCGACTCAGCGACGCACGCGGCTCTCGAGGGGGCGCTGTCAACGCTCTTGGCAGCTGGCGCGCGCGTACGAACGGTGGAGCTCGACGCTGAATTCGCGCAGCTCGCTGATGTACAGACGCGCCTGAGCTCGTACGAAATGTATCGGGCGCTCACTTACGAGCGCACACGCTTTCCGCAGATGATTTCGCAAAGCCTGACCGAGCGCATCACGGGCGGCTCGCGTGTCACCCGTGCCGAATACGAGGACGCGCAGGAGATTGCGATGCATTGCCGCGCCCGGCTTGACGACATCTATCGCGATTACGACGTCTTGCTTTCGCCCAGCGCAACAGGGCAGGCGCCCGCAGGCCTCGACTCGACCGGCGACCCCGTTTTTGGTCTCACCTGGACGCTCATGCACGGGCCAGCGGTTACGGTGCCGGCGTTTACAGGGCCTGCCGGGCTGCCGATCGGCGTCCAGATTATCGGCCCACGCGGTGCGGATGCGCGCACGCTCGTTGCGGCCGAATGGGTGCGCGTCGCGCTTGGGCTGTCGGAGATGCCGTAAGTACAGGCAGCCCTCTCCTCGACTTTTGCCTTGCATCGGTCGATCAGTTCAGCGCGGTTAACGGTAAGAAACTCATGGAGCATGCCCCACAATACGCGATTTTCTCACCCAGCTATGCGCGCTGCCCAAGATATCCGACACGTGACTCGTGGAGCACGTTCCATCCAGTACTGCAACATGTCAAGCCCGTGTCGCACGCGCCGGCGCCGCGAGCGACGAAATCGCCGTCTGGAGAAACCTCAGGCGCTGCGCCGGCGCCTCCGCACGGCGACGCCAACAAGGCCAAGGCCCGCGAGCATCAGCGCGTATTCATGGGGCTCCGGGATGGAGCGACGGCAGCGACACCGATGTCAGCTTCCTGGGCCGCTTCGACTTCGAATACGGCGCACCGCGACAGAGCACGTGAGCCGATAGTGGTGCCGACTTCGCGCTTCAACCCCTCGCGCGAACCGGTGCTACGACACGCCTGTAACTGGCAGATATCTTGCTCACACCGCTGCCACCACATCAGTAGAGCCCACATTGTTGACCTACTTCGGAGTTTTTCATGGCGACCGACCTGCATCTGCTGACCATAGCCGAGGCCTCGAGCCTCATCGCTCAACGTGAGCTCTCGCCCGTCGAATACACCGACGCGCTGCTCGCGCGAATCGAGACCTTCGATCCGCAGTTGAATGCATTCATCACCGTCACCGCCGAGCTTGCGCGCAAGCGGGCGCGTGAGGCCGAAGCTCAGATCATGGCACGTGGCCCGCGCAGTCCTTTGCACGGCATTCCCTTTGGCCTGAAGGACATCTACGGCACGAAGGGCATCCTGACCTCCGGCGGGTCGAAGGTGTGCAAAGACAACGTGCCGGCCGCGGATGCGACCACGACAGGGAAGCTCCTCGAGGCGGGTGCGGTGCTCGCGGGCAAGCTGCAGACGCACGAGTTCGCTCATGGCGCCTGAGGAAAGTGCTGTGCCGGTCTCCCACCCGGCGACAACTTTGTTTTCAAGTTTCTGAAGCTGGGAAACCCGAAATCTTCGCCCGGTCAGCTTTTCAAGCATCGACGACACATGAGCCTCGTAGTAGCTCATGAAATCGTGGTCGGCCGATTTCATGTCCGATGCGCTGTGGTCGGGACGGCGCTTTCGCACCTTCAATGTTATGGACGGCTTTAACCGTGAGGCACTCAGGATCGAGATCGACACGAGCCTGCCGGCGCGACGAATTGTTCGTGCGCTCGATGAGCTGATCGAGATCCGCGGTAAACCCGCAGCGCTTCGCATGGATAACGGGCCCGAATTCGTAAGCGATGAGCTCGAAAGGTGGGCGCGACGACATGGTATCGAACGGCGATTCATCCAGCCTGGTCGCCCGATGCAAAACGGGCTGGTCGAACGATTCAACCGAACCTATCGCGAGGAGGTACTCGACTGTTATGTCTTCGAACACTCTCCGAGGTCCGCGCCATGACAGCCGACTGGGTCATCCGCTACAACGAGCAACGAACTCACGAGGCTCTTGGCAATCTCTCGCCGCGCGACTACCTCATGGCACAATCCGTTTAACCCTCTACTTCCGACTGGTCCGGAAAAATGAGGGGGTTACACCCCGTCTCCGGAAATCAGTTTTGTGTAAAAGCCCTCGCGTTGAAGTGAAGCCGTGGAGTTCTGCGATCTCACCGATTGCAGCGCTTCGTGCAATCGGCTAAGTTCAAATGCTTTGGGATTGCATCGATGCTGATGACGCGCAAGTACGCAGTCGCCGCACTGCTTATCGGGGCAGGCGCGCCTTCAGCCTGGGCGCAGAGTGATTGGAAACCGGTCAAACCGATCCGCTGGATCGTCCCTTTCGCCGCGGGCGGCGCGGCCGACATCGTCTCGCGCGTGCTCGGCCCGAAAATCGGTGAGATCCTCGGCACGCAGATCGTTATCGACAACCGCGGCGGCGCCTCCGGCATCATCGGAGTCGACGCGGGTGCGAAGGCCGCGCCCGACGGTTACATCGTGCATCTCGGCGGCTTGTCGAGCCACATCCTGAATGCACACCTCTTCGCGAAGCTTCCGTACGAGCCTCGTGAGCTCTCGCACATCGCGCTGCTCACGCTCGTGCCGAACGTTTTCACGGTGCACCCTTCGGTGCCTGCACGATCGGTAAGAGAGTACATCGCGCTCGCCAAAGCACGTCCCGGCGAGCTGACGTATGCCTCATCCGGCGCCGGCTCGTCGCAGCACCTGAATGGCGTGGTGCTGCAGCAAATGGCAGGCATCAAGCTCACACACGTTCCGTATCGCAGCGGCGCGCCGGCGATCGTGGATCTCCTCGGCGGCCACGTGATGTCGATGTTTGCGACCATCCCTTCGGTTGCGCCTCACATCAGAGCGGGCCGCTTGCGCCCCCTCGGCATTGCTGCGGCCCGGCGCTCCACGGCACTGCCGGACGTACCTTCTGTGGGTGAGACAGTGAAGGGTTACGACATGACCACCTGGTATTCGCTGCACGCGCCGCCGAAGACTCCGCGGGAGATCGTGGTGAGGCTCAATGCGGCCGTCAATGCCGCATTGAACGATCCCGAGGTCAGGCGGCGGTTGACGGATGATGGGGCGATCGTGCGACCGATGACACCGGAAGAGTTCGCTGCTTTTTTTCACAAGGAGTACGAGCGCATGGGCGGCATTGTCCGCGCCTCGGGTGTGAAGCCGGATCAGTAGCTTTATCCGACGACGAGCAGCTCTTCGTTGAGGAAATAGCGTGCGTGCCAGATCGGTGCGCCTTCGGTGATCTCGACGATGTCTTCCATGTGATAGCCGAGGCGTCCGGGGATGCGGGCGCGTGTTTCCACCGTCGTGATCATTCCGGGCGCGTACGCAATGTCCTCGCGGGGGCCCATGATAGGGTGCTCGTGAATGTTGAGCCCGAGCGAATGTCCGTTATGCGCGTAGGTGAAATCGAGACCCAGGCGCTCCTGCGTGCTCTTCGCGAGTGAAAACAACTCGGCCCCGGTTTTGCCGGGACGGCAGGCGTCGATCACGGTGTGATGCACTTCGCGCAGCCGTTGCCAGATGGAGCGGTCTTCCGCGCTCGGCTCCCCTATCTTTGCGGTGCGCCCGACATTCGAAAAGTACTGCCGGAACATTCCGCCCGCGTCGCCTTTGAGAATGTCGCCGCTCTGCATCTGATAGGACGAGGCCACCATGTGCGGGTAACCCGTGTTGGCGCCCGCGTTGCAATAGTTCGACGTGACCTGGTCCGCACCTTCCGTAAGCATCGCATTGGCGAAGCGTATGGCGACCGCTTTTTCGGTCTCGCCGCCACGCGATTGGGAAAAAGCGGTGAGGAAAGCTTTCTCGGTCGCGTGAAACGCCTCGATGATCAGCGCCTTTTCACGCGGGGTTTTGAACATGCGAGCGCGCGCGAACAGCGGCTCCGCGGGACTCAGATCAAGCTTCGGACATTGCCGGATCAGCTCGAGGTAATACTTCGCTGCGAGATACTCCGTCTCGATCGCGACAGTGCCCGAATCGATTCCGAGCTCGCGCAGGATTCCGGCGAGTGCCGCCATTGGGTCCTCGACGAACTCCCGGTACGTGCGCACTTCGCCGATCCAGCTCTTCGCTTCGACGTATGCAGCCTCGATGCGACACACCAGAAGCAGCGGCGCGCGTCCTTTCGGCCATACGACGAATGCCAGGCGATCGCGAATGCTGCGCTGGGTCGCGATGTGAACGTCCCCCGCATAACGCACATTCTCGGGTGACACGGCGATGACCGCGTCGAAAGCGCTGTCGTTCACCGCTCGCTCGAGCGCAGCGAGATCGCCGAGCGCTTCTTCTTTGGGTTTAGCCATTGATATCTCCGTCAACCTAAGGCAAGGTTACCGCGCGCTCGCGCGCAATTGAACAGGAGACGAGCACGTGACTTTTCAGATCGCAGCCCGCTGTGCGGAAACCGGACGCTTCGGCGTCGCGATCACCACGCGCCCGATGGGCGTCGGATCGCGATGCCCCTTCATTGCGCCAGGCGTGGGCCTGACCGTGACCATGGCGCGCACCGACCCGCGCCTGGGTCCGCTCGGGATCAACCTCCTCAAGCTCGGATACTCGGCTCAGCGCGTGCTGGACGAGATCGCCGCGAGTGATCCACACATCGAGATGCGTCAGATCTGCGTGATCGACCGCGACGGCAATGCGGTTGCTCGCACCGGCGCGCGCAACACGAACTGGTCCGGCGCGCTCGTGCGGCCCAATCTGGTCGCGATGGGCAACAATCTTTTCAGCGAGCGGACGGTCAGCGCCATGGGCGAAGCCTGGGACGCCGGCGAGCGGCTCGAGCTCGAAGACAGGCTGCTGACGGCGCTTGCCGCGGGACGCGACGCAGGCGGTCAGAACGGCGGGCAGCACTCGTCGGCGCTGCTCTCGTACCACCGCGAGATCTATCCGTACTGCGATCTACGGGTCGACGAGCATGCCGAGCCCGTGGGCGAGCTCAGACGGCTCTACGATCAGATGAAGCCTCTCATTCCTTTTTACTACGGCCGTCCGGCGAATCCCGACGAGTATGGCCGTGAGGATGACTGGCTCGCGCGTGGGATTGCGCGTAAATGACTGAGAGCGCCGACGCGGTCGCGATCTGCGTCGACACCGCCTGCGGCACGGCCGAAGCGGTCAGGCGTGCAGCTCGAATTCGCCGTTGATCTCAACCGCGATGCCCCGCGGCAAAGACACGTGTCCGACTGCTGAGCGCGCATGCTTGCCGAGCTCGGGCCCCCAGAGCTCGAAGAAAAGATCGGAAGCGCCGTCGATTACCTGAGGATGCTGCACGAAATCCGGCGCGCAGTTGCACATTCCAAAGAGCCGCAGCACGCGCTTGACCCGGTCGAGATCGCCGCAGTGCGCCTTGATCGTCGCGAGCATCGTGAGCGCCACGGCTCGCGCTGTCGCATAACCCTCTTCGACCGTAATATCCACGCCGAGCTTCCCGGTCTGCCTGACGCCCGGCAGCTTCGGCAGATCGAGCCCGTGGCCCGAGAGTAGGAGCAGCGTTCCGCTCTGCGTGCAGCCCGTTCGATTGTTCCTGGGGAAGACAAAGGCGGGCGGCAAGTCGAAACCCAATCCGGTCAGGCGTGCTTCGATAGTTTCAGTCATGGGGCTTTGCTCACGCAGTTGATATCAGCGAAAGTCATTTCCGCGTTATTCCACCTTCATACCGATCGCGTCACCGAGCTTGCGTGCCCGAACGATGTACTCGCGAACCATCGTCTCGAACTCGCCCGGTCCGGTCGAAACCGGCTCCGCACCGAGCGGCGCGAGCCGCTCACGCAGCTCAGGTAATGCGAGTATGCGCGCCATCTCTTTCGAAACGCGCTCGCGAATGGCGAGTGGCGTGCCGGCGGGAGCGAGAACGCCGAACCAGTCATCGCCTTCGTAATTCAGCCCTGCCTGCGCGATCGTTTGCACGCCGGGCATGAGTTGCGCGCCAGCCGCAGAAGTCGTCGCCAGGATCTGCAGCTTACCGGCTTTTGCAAGCGGGATTGCGTTCGGTCCCGGCGCGAAGGCGTACAGCACGCGCGCCGTCATCGCTTCGATGACCGCTTCCGGCGTACCCCGCTGCGGCGCGTGCTCGGCCTTGAAGCCCGCGAGATGCGCGACCGCTGCCGCATGCAGATGAGCGGTGCTGCCGACGCCGGCCGTGCTGTAGAAGACGCCCGCCGGCTGCGCTTTCGAATATGCGATCAGGTCCTTCAGCGACTTGAAACCGTGCGAGGTGGACACGACCAGAAAGCTCGGCGAGCGCGCCATCTGCCCGACGCCCGAGAAATCCTTTACCGCATCGAACGGCACCGTGCGATCGATGGCGACGCGCACGCCGAATGCGCTGGCGACCGCAAGAAACGTTCGGCCGTCGGGCTTCTGGGTCGTTACGTACTGCGACCCGACCACGCCGCCCGCGCCCACGCGATTCTCCACGAGCACCGGGACATTCCACGTCTCGGCCATGTGTTTCGCAACGAGGCGCACCACGACGTCCGTGCCGCCGCCGGCCGTGTAGGGCACGATGAAGCGCACCGATTGCGTGGGGTACCTGGCGGCGTCCGGCGCCTGGGCCAGCGTCGGCGCGGGGGCTGCAGCCAGCACACACGCGAGGATGACGAAAATGATCGAAGGCATCGGTATTCCCTTCATGATTAAGAGCCTGTTGCAACGTTAGGGCGCATGACCCAGAGATCGAGCAAGACCACCGCCCCCGGCACCGCCAGCGTCGGCACCTCGATGGCGGAGAAGGGAATCGGCTGATCGGGCAGATGCTGCTGCCAGACCTGCGACGCGCCGGTGAAGTCATCAAGAGCAGTGTGGAACTGCTGCACGCGAACAATGTTCGCGAGCGTGGTGCCGGCCTTGACGCAAATCCGCTGCGCCTGCGCGAGCAGGTAGCTCATCTGGAGGTGAACCGGGGTGCCGAAGTAAGGCTTGTGCGGATCGGTGCGGACTTCGCGGGCCAATGCTCCATTCTCATCCACGGCCATGAGGCCACTTAGAAAAAGCAGGTCACCGGCCCGGATCGCCTGCACATAGCCTTCGAAGGCGACCGGCACCCCGGCATCGATGACCTGCTTTTTCGTGGCGCCGCCGCCGCGCACGCTGATCGTGTTGATCTCGATGCGCCCCACCTCGCATATGAAGCCCGGGGTCGCCGTCGTGATAAGGGTCGTTGCGGGCGGGTTCTTCGGGAAATGCCTGGCCCACACCTCGTTGAACGCCGGAACGTCGTCGATGTCGCGCAGGTAGACCTGCGCCTTCACCACGTCGTCGAGTGTGCTGGCAACGGTGGCAAGCGCGGGTTTCAGCTTGCGCTCGATAATGAACTCCGTCTCGAGCTTGATCGGCGTGCCTTTCCACAGATGCCCGGCCGGCATGCGCGCGCCGGGGTCGATCGGTCCCTCTTCCGTTTTCAGCGCTTCGGCGGTCTGGCCGGCGACGAACACGTAATCGCCGCAGGTGAGTACCGGACTGTATGCCGACGTCGCGTGCACCGGCAGATTCGACGGACGATGCTGCTCGACTTCGAAGTTCGCGCCCGGGACCGCGGCCATCAACTGCACTTCCATGTCCTGGCCGGTGAGCAGGAACCTCTGGTGAAGATTGGACGTGCTGGGGGGCACCCGGCCGTCGAAGAATTCGCGCCGCACGTCGTGGTATGCATCGACGACACGAGCGCTTCTGTAGTACTGGTCGAGGCGCACGACGTGCTGTCGATCGGTGCCGCCTGCTTTCAGAACCTTGTCGAAGTTCGCAAAGATACGCTGGGCTTCCTTGCGGTTCCTGGGCGCGCCGTGACGCGGCGCGGATGCATCAAGAACTTCCGGCGCCATGCCCCCCGCGAAATCGTCCTGCCCCTTGTGCCCCGTGGCAAACACCCAGCGGCCCGCGCGCACGCCGGGCGCGTAATGAATATTTCCCGGCTGAATTGTGACGGGCAGTAACGGCATTACTGAGGAAGAAGCAGGCGCGGGCATCGATGCGCTATGAGTTACGGCAACAGCCTGAATCTTACCTGACACGAGAAGCTATCCTAGAGCCTGTTATGGACTTGGACGTGCGCGACGTTGAGCCAAAAGGGTCTGGATGCTAGGCGCGACGAGGCCGCAT
>Ga0136611_10003928_pt1 | contig 10413 bp, 10 predicted proteins | sample AntDrymUQ2232306_2_FD_106645 | JGI IMG/M metagenome (GOLD analysis project Ga0136611, IMG submission 106645) | Polar desert sand microbial communities from Dry Valleys, Antarctica - metaG UQ223 (23.06) | ecosystem: Environmental > Terrestrial > Soil > Desert | place: Antarctica: Dry Valley... | reverse complement strand
GGCGACGGTGAGCCGGGCGTGAAAACCATCTGGCTGGGCATGCAGCGCATCCTGGACTTTGCCGCTGGCGTCAGGTTCTGCAAGGAACTTCAGGCTGCGCGGAGTTGTGTATAACGAAATGGGCTCAACGCCGCGCTCAACCGAGCCCAGAAGTCCGACGCGGTGATCAGTCGCTTCGCCCAGCTTGGCGTGGAGTCGGTGCAAGCCAGCCCGGACGACACCGCGAGTTACATTCGCGAGCTGATGACGCTCGTTGACGGCCTGCGCACCGCGGTCTTCGGCAAGGCGCGCTGACGATGACCATTGACTGCCACGCGCATTGGATTCCGCCTGCGTTGGCCGACGCATTGCGCCGGCGCCGCGCGGCGCCGCGAATCGTGGCGACTCCGAACGGCGAGCGATTCTTCACTTACCAAGGCAATCGTCCGTTCGACGACGCGCTAGGCGACCTGGAAGCACGGCGCTCGTTCATGCGTGGCCACGGCGTCGCGATGCAGGTGCTCTCGCTCGCGGGCCTCTTCGGCGTCGACTGCCTGCCCTCCGAGGAGTCGGTCCCACTCGTGCGCGCCTTCAACGACGCCCTGGTAGAAGCGCAGCGCGTCTCACCCGACGAGTTCGCCGGCCTGGCCGCACTGCCGCTCGCGGATGTCCCGCTTGCGTGCAGCGAGTTGGAGCGCGCCTGTGCGCTGGGTTTGCGTGGCGCAATCTTGCCGGCCGACGGCTTTCGCACGCTCGCGGACGCGGCGCCGTATCGCCCGCTGTTCGAAGTCGGCGAGCGCTTGCGCTGTCACTTCTTCATACACCCCGGGCCGGTCGATCAGCCGCCCGAGGTGCAAGTGCGCGATATTCGCGAAGACAATGCCTGGCTTCGGCGCATCGTGCTACAGACCCAGGCGCGGCTCTCCGAGGTGCTCGTCACGCTGAATTTCTCCGACTATCTCGACCCCTATCCAAACGTCACGGTGCAGGTCGCCAACCTCGGCGGCACGATCCCGTTCCTGATCGAGCGGATGGATGAGGTGGCACGCGGGGACTCCGGCATCCCGCTTCCCTCGACGCTGCCCTCGCGTTGTTATGTCGATACCGCCTCGTTCGGCCCGCGCGCGATCGAGCTCGCGGTCGCCTTGTTTGGCGCCGAGCGCGTCGTGCTCGGAACCGACTGCCCGATCTTCGATACCGCTCGCATGCTGGGCTCGCTTGCTGACGCGCGGCTCGATGCCGAGACGCGCGAGCGAATCCGCTTCGGGAACGCACGCCGCCTGTTTGCGCGTGCTACCTGAGGCTCGTCGTGATCGCGGCCCCCGGTGAGGGTCGAATAAGCTGCGACCGTGAATGGGTTGCACTTCCTGGAGCTAGAGGCTCAGGTGACATCCGTGCGCGGAGCCGGCGAGCGATATACCTTAATTTGCGCTTGTTCACGGGTCGCGATGCGCGCGACCTCACCGTATGCATGTCGAAGGACTCCACCACGCATGTCAGAATTGCTGATGTAGTGAGCTCCTTGAATCGCAGCGATCTGGGCTAGCAAACCTATTAGCGGAGAGTCCGGCGGAACCGGATGCAGTCGCCCGTCATACCACACCCAGCCGCCACCGCCGACTGTTACACCTCCAATCGGTATCACCGGACCCTCGACCGGCGGTCGTTGGGTCGGTCGATCAACGAGGCGTAACGTGGCCACATGGCCTGCCGGATCGAGGTCCACAACTTCGATTCGGCGCCACGGCGTGTATATCGACGAGTTGCTGCCCTGTTCAAAATAACTACCCTTCACTAGCGCCCGCGAACCGTTATTCGCCGGGACCAGATACGAATGCCCGCCCAAAAAATAGTGAATGAGCACGCAGGGCTCGCAGATTCCAGCATCCCAGCCCTCCTTGACGCGGAACTCCACGTAATAGCCACTCAATCGCGCTACAAGGAAGCCAGGTAGATCCCGTCGGCTTAACGGCCGAAGCTGCACTGTCTGATCAAAGCCAGTCGATGGCATCCACACACGCGAGGGTTCCAGCCAGCCTTGTGAATCTGCATTCGCTGCATTGAGGAAGGGGCCGATCCGCGTGTATTTCGCATGGGCGGCTTCATAGGGACTCGCCGTGCTCATGACATCCCAAGGGTCCTTGTAGTCGGCGGTAGAGCCGTCTACGCGGGAATGATCAAGCCCGTAGGCATGACCCATCTCCTGACCAAGTAGGCTGGGCTGCAAGGAAAGGTTGTCGCAAACCACGCGTCCGCTTCCTCCAAAAAGTTCGGTCTGGACGTTCATGCAAACCACCACGCCTACGAATTCCCCGAGTTTGACTTCTGCAGCCGACGCCTTTGCGCGCGCCCAGTCGACCAACGCATCGCGACCGGCCTGGTTTGCGCCGCTGCCTACATAGTCGCTTCGCTTCTGGTCGAGGGTGTACCAGCCAAACACCTTAGAGCTGCCGAGATCCAGTGTGCCGTGTGATGCGTCATAGAAGAAGTCGACCATGTTCTGGGTGCCAGCACCGCTGCGTGTGAAAAGGTCTTCATAGAAAGTGCGCGTTTGTGGCTCGCTATTGTCATCGCTGAATTTGCATAGCAGAACGGCCCACGGGGACGAGATCATCGATAAACTCCTTGGCTGCCGACGAGGACGAGACGTATATAGGAGGGCCGCACGGGTAGGAATGGAAGCTCAAGCGGCGCGAAATCCATTCCTGCCGACGGGATTTGTGCAGTTTTTTTATCAGTTGATGGTCAGGCCACGAAATGGTACTCCATCTGAAAAGACTGCGCAATAGCGGCGGTATGAAGTGACAGCGCAAAGTCGTAATGTCCCCTTTTGACCAGATTCAAATGTCCCCTTTGATGTTTAGGGGCAGTCATGGCAGAGGTGGTACAGATGAGTTTGAAAGAAGCGGACCGGTAAGCGGTGATCCAGCAAGTGATCCAGCGCACCATGGGCCAGTCAGATGCTGCCTTGTGGCTGAACCTCTCGGTGCGCCAGGTCAAGCGACTGACACGCGCCATCGGCCAGGACGGCGCCCAGGGCGCGGTTTGCAGGCGCTGGGGTGTTCCCGGCAACCGGCGCATAGCGCTCGCTGTACGCGACCAATTCGTGACTCTGGTGCGCGAGCACTACAGCGACTTTGGCCCGACTCTGGCGTGCGAGTACCTGGCGGCCCAGCACGGCTACAGCGGCAGCGCCGAGACCCTGCGCACCTGGATGATCCAGGCCGGACTGTGGAAAGCCAAACGAACGCGGCTCAGGCGCATCCACAGCCCGCGCGAGCGGCGTAGCCGCCTGGGCGAGCTGGTGCAGCTTGACGGCAGTCCCCACGCCTGGTTTGAGCAGCGTGCGCCCCAGTGCTGCCTGATCGCCTTCATCGACGACGCTGGCGGGGAGTTGCTGCAGGCGTGCTTTTATCCGGTGGAGAGCACCCGCGCCTACCTGCACAGCTTGCAGTGCTACGTTGGCAAGCATGGCCGCCCCCTGGCGCTGTACAGCGACCGCCACAGCATCTTCACCAAACACGACCCCGAAGACCCCACGCCCACCCAATTCGAGCGTGCCGTGGGCGAACTCAACATCGAGTCCATCGTGGCTTATTCACCGCAGGTTAAGGGACGCGTGGAGCGGGCGTTTCAGACGCTGCAAGACCGTCTGGTCAAGGCCTTGGGGCTGGCCGCAATCAGCACCGCTTGAAGCGGCCAATGCCTGGTTGCCCCAGTATTTGGCCCGGCACAATGCCCGATTTCGTCGAGTGCCAGCGGACAGCGCCAATGCGCATCGGGCCTACGCCGGCGATGCACAGGCGTTGGCGCGCATCTGCGCCCATCACTTTGAGCGCAAGCTGTCCAAAACGCTGACCTGCCAGTTCAAGGGCAAACTGTTGGTGCTCCTCACCCGCCCAGAGCACCCGCGTCGATGCGGTGCTGGTCAAAGAATCGCTGCGCCTGCGCACGTTGCAGGCGCTGGTGGCCGCGGAGAATGCGCAAATGCGCTCGCGTCCCATTACGGCGGCGATCTAAAGCGCCGAGCCCAGCCGGTCCCAGTTCAACGACCGTGCCCGAACTCGCCCGCCGTGGACAGCCGGCGAGTACGCCGGTGCCTCAGTTACCCACCGCTCCCCGGCATGGAGCCTGCGGCCTGACGCGCTGACGCTTGCCCGGGGCAGTGGCCTGCCCCGCCCCTGCGGGCTGCGCCCGGTGGCCCCACCCCCGGACTCTCCAAATCCCGGTTCAGGGGACATTTCTACTTTGGTCGAAAGGGGACATTTCAATTTTGGGTTGACATAGCGTGCGTCGAGCTTGGCCGAGTCTTCGGGGTGCTCAAAGCACAGCCCGCCGAGCTCGACCTGGCAGTCGTAGACGCCGTGGCCATCGAAGTGGACGACGTGATATGGCTCGCGGGCGCGGCTGGCGCGGTCCAGCTCCTCGCGCAGCGCGGGCAGCGTCGGCGGGTTGAGGACGTGAATGCGGACGACGCCGCCGAGCTGCTCCATCGCCTCGACCAGCGGCAGCGCGCTGGCGCGGTGATCGATGTAGCCGCAGGCGTCGTCCTCCGGCCGGGCGCTGACGAGCAGGATGCGGATCGGCGTGGCGACCACCGGCACGTCGAGTGCGCGCGTGTTCGGCAGGCGCCGCCTGACGCGCGTGGGCCTGCCGCCCTGGAACAGAAAGCTGTCGCCGTCATGCAGCAATTCCCACGGCAGGCCGAGCAGCAGCGTGGCGGCTTCGCGGGCGGCGGCCACCTCGGCATCGGGCGCCCCGGCTTCGAGCGCCGCGTCGAGGTGAACGGAGAAACGGCGGCCGGCATGGGCGTCGATCCGCGCCCAGGCGTTCATGACGTTGGCCGTGTGCGCCGGGGGCATCGCCGCGTCGTGCAGCAGCCTCTCCCAGTCCGCGAGGTTCTTCTCGACCTTGCGCGCGCGATCGCGGAAAACGTGGCTCGGCCAGATGGCGTATTTTTCAAGGTACCAGCGCAGTTCCCCGGCCTCGATCGGCCCGAGGGGCGCGACGAATCGCCAGTGCTGCGCGCTGTGGACGTGCGGCTGCCCCGGCGTGGCGGGCTCGTACACCAGCCGGGCGCGGGCCGAGGCGCGGCGCACTCCGTCCTGCTCGCGGAACTTCAGGTCGGTGAGCTCGAGCACGAGTTCTTCGAGCGGTTCGGCTCGGGGCTGCGGTGTGGGGGCAAGTTCGGCCGGCAGCCGCTTGCCCAGCGCGACGAGGATGGCGTTCAGCGCCGCTTCCACGCCGCCGGCCGCGCTGCTGATAGGGATGTAGATCGGTTCCTCGTCGAAGAACTGTTCCAGCACGCCGAGCTGGGTACCATTCAGCGAGAGCGGGATGACGGGGTACTTGCCCTTTGCGCGCGTCTTCTGCAGCGCAAGCGCGTGCCGCAGTTCCTTGCCTACCCACTTCGACTGCAAAGCGTCGGTGCTGACAACGACCGCATAGGTGGAAGCGTCTTCGATCGCTTGGCGGATCGTCGGCCAGAGCCCCTCGCCGCCGAGCAGCTCGCGCGAATCGATCCAGACGTCCTGCCCGAGGTCGGCAAGCGCACGCTGTAGTTCGCGCACGACGGCGTCGTCTTTCGAGCTGTGGGAGATAAAGAGCTTTGTCATGGTTGCCGCAACGCCTCGCATCCAGTGTGAGTTCCGCGCGATCGCCGGAAGCTGTTTGGAGCATAGCGTGCCGGCTAATATGTATTCTTCGGAAATTCGTGGCCCACGGCTGGGCCGCTTTCGGTTTCAGCGGGCCCGTCCCAGCGACGATTTCCTCCTCTGGGCGCCTTGCTGACGGCCGCGGCGATGCACAATTGCACTGGGTGGCAATGTTCCCGCCGGCACGCCGGGCACTGGCGAGAATGTATGAACACGTTACGGCGGCACTGTGCGAATGCGCAGGCACCGGCAGGGGTACGAAGGGCATCGGCGGAGGGTGATCCATGAAGACATTGTTTCTCGTTCGGCACGCCAAATCAAGTCGCGACGACCCGTCGTTGCCCGATCGGAGTCGGCCGCTGGACGATCGCGGCAAGCAGGACGCGCCAATGATGGGCAAGCGCTTGGCCAGGCGCGACGTGAAGCCCGACCTGCTCGTGTCGAGCCCGGCGCTGCGTGCGTTGACGACGGCGCAACTCATCGCCGGAGAGCTCGGCTACCAACGCAAGAACATCGTCGTGGACGATCGGCTGTATGCCAGCAGCCCGGACGACTTGCTCGCCGTCATTCGCGCGCTCGACAAAAAGCTCGACCGCGTGATGCTCGTCGGCCACAACCCCGAGTTCACCGACCTCGCGCATCGGCTGTCGAGCGAGATCATCGACATGCCCACCTGCGCTGTCGCCGAGTTCAGTTTCGACACCAAGGCGTGGTCGGATGTCGGCGACGTCATGCCGGCCAAAGCGGTACTGGACTTTCCGAAGAAGTAGCTCAGCGTGCGATGTTCAGATCAGCATCGAAAGCATCGGCCCCGATTGAGCCATCGTCCGCTATAAAAGTAATAGCTAACTACACCTGTCCATCAAGCGTAAGAGGCATATTTCATGAACCATGCTGGCAATTCTTTTTCCCTCTTCCTCTGGGAGAGGGTTAGGGTGAGGGCAGCCGGCTTTGGAACAATCACGGGAATCGCCTTCGGGGAGCCCTGTCCTGCAGACCGCAGCCCAGCCTGAGCCAGGGCTTCTTCACGCTGTCCAGATGCGCGCAGGCGCATCTGGAGCCGCAGCGTTCAGCCCCTGCCCTCTCCCAGAGGGAGAGGGAGCAAGAGGAAATAGCTGCATTCGGCAACCTGAGCAGTTACAACAATTCAGTGCGCAGGCCGCGTTTGCATTTTCAGAACACGCGCATTTCGTCGTCAAGGAACCGCCGTATCGGGAGTCCCTGGTGAAGCGCTCCGGCGCAAGCGTCGATTAATTCAGCAGCAACTACAGGAAAACCTTTATGACCAACGGTATCGTGATCGAAGCAAGAAAAGAACCCTTCGCGGCGGGTATCGAGGCCCTGCGCGGCCTGCCCTCGTCCGTGATCAGCGACGTGATGGGCCGCCTGGTTGGCAGCACCGGCCTGCGACCCGTGAACCGCTCGCCCGTCAGCGTGTGCGGCAACGCCGTCACCGTGCGTGTGCGCGCGGGCGACAACCTGCTGATCCACAAGGCGCTGACGCTGCTCAAGCCCGGCGACGTACTGCTGGTCGATGGCGAAGGCGACGTGTCGCGCGCGCTGGTCGGTGAGATCATGATGACGTCCGCCCGGGTGGCCGGTGCGGTCGGCTTCGTGATCGACGGCGCCATCCGCGACGTGGAAGCGTTCGAGCAGCACCGGTTCCCCTGCTGGGCACGCGGCGTGAACCTGCGCGGCCCGTACAAGGACGGGCCCGGCACCATCAACCTGCCGATCAACGTGGGCGGCATGCGGGTCAACCCCGGCGACATCATCGTTGGCGACGCCGATGGCCTGGTGGCCGTCACGCCTGGCGAAGCGCTGGACATTGCGCAAAAAGCCAAGGCCAAGGTGAATGACGAACAGGCCACCATCCAGGCCATCCTCGACGGGCACTATTCGTCTGACTGGGTTGACGCCGCGCTCAAACAAAAAGGAGCATGAAATGATCCACTTTCGCTGTCCCTCGCTGGCCTTGGCACTCGCCATTGGCGTCTTGTCCTTGGCATCGACATCGGCCCAGGCCGACTACCCGGACAAACCCATCAAGCTGATCGTGCCATGGGCACCCGGCGGCGCCACCGACCAGATCGCGCGCACGCTGGCCCAGTCGCTGTCGCAGGCCATGGGCGTGCCCGTGGTGGTGGACAACAAGGCGGGCGCTGGCGGCAACATCGGCCCAGGCTTTCGTGAAGGAAAAGGCCGATGGCTACACGCTGCTGCTGGCCACCAGCTCCACTAACGCGGCGGGGCCGCACCTGTACGCAAGGCAGGGCTTTGGCCCGATCAAGGACTTCACCCCTGTGGTGTTGCTGTGCGCCGTGCCCAACGTGATGGTCGTGCCGACCAAATCGCCGTGGAATACCTTGAAAGACATCGTTGCAGCGGGTCGCGCCAACCCCGGCAAATACACCTACGGCTCGGCCGGCATCGGCAGTTCGCAGCACCTGGCCGGCGCGCAGTTCAAGACGGCGGCGGGCCTCGACATCCGCCATGTGCCGTACAAAGGCAGCGGCCCGGCTGCGCAGGACCTGATGGCCGGGCACATCGACATGATGATCGACACGGGCTCGCTCGGCAGCATCAAAGGTGGGTTGCTCCGGCCCATCGCCGTGGCGTCGGACAAGCGGCTCAAAGTCCTGCCCAATGTGCCAACATTCAAGGAAGCGGGTGTGCCAATGGTGGCCTCGGCTTGGTACGGCCTGATGCTGCCGGCCAATGCCCCTGCTGACGTGGTGACGCGATTGAACAAGGAATTCAACCAACTCCTGCAAATGCCCGAGGTGCTGGGCAAGCTGCACGACATCGGCGCCGAAGTGGCGGGCGGCGGCGCGCAGGAGTTCGCAAAGTTTTCTGAGTCGGAAATCAAGCGTTATGAAGCCATCGTGAAGGAATCGGGCGCGCCGAAGGAATAGTTCCATTTCTAAATCAATCCGATATGTCGTTGCTTCGCCTTGCCGTGCTATAGCACTGTCTGCGGCTTCGCGCCTAATCTCGAATTGATTTAGAAACGGAATAACACCTGGCGCCGCCACATTTTGTGCGCGGGTCCGGAAATCGCCCATACCGCGCAGCCAGCGGTTGCCGGCGTCGTGAGCCAGCGCAGTGTTGGCATGTTTTTGGTGTTATTGGGATCTAGCCGTTGTGGAATGTGCGTGAGCAGCTACTGATTTCATAGTAATTATCGGTCGCGTCAACGCCCGTCCAGATAGGTGTTGATGTCGAAAGACAGTTGCTTGTGGTGTTTGATCGCCAGCAGGTGAATCACGTCATCAGCCAGCGCGTACAGCAGCAGGTAGTCGCTCATCACGTATTCGCGGATTTCAGCGTTTAGGGTGGTGGCGCCCTGCGTGCGCAGCTTCTGGAGCCGAGCCTGGGCGTCGATGGACTCTGATTGACGCCGCAAAAAGTCGCGGCCCATGCGCGGGTGGTTTTGCAGATGGGCCAGGGTCGAGCTTGCCAGCTCAGCCAGCAGCTTGCCATGGCCTTCTGGAAATTCACATGCATCCCAAAAGGCTTCGATGCTGTCCAGGTTGGCTGAAAAATTGGCTGTGCTGCGGATCTGAGTCAAGACTCAGCCCGTTTTGCCACCATTTTTGCGTTGTGACGGGCCTGGCGCTCGGCCAGATCTGCCTGTGCATCCTTGGTGCGACCTGCCACAACGTCCGCCAGCCCCTTTTCCACTTCGTCCAGCAACAAAAGGTGAACCCGGTCGCGCTCCAGGCGGTGGTAGTGGTCGAGCCGCCTGGCGTCAATCAGCGCCACGGCGGGCTCGCCATTTTTGGTGATGATTTTTTCGGCGCCCTTGCGCACCTCGTCCACCAGGCGGGATAAATGCGTGCGGGCCTCTGAAAAGGCGACGATGTCGCTGACGGCAATGCTCATGGCAGACTCCATTGCGCAACAAATTGCGCTGAATATTGAGCAATTATGAGCCAAGGCGAGCAATCTATTGCCTCCATGGCATGGACAACATGAAATGCGTCGCCCAAAATCCGTTCGCATAGTCTCACGGAGCTTATTTTGAAAATTGCGATTCTGGGCGCCGGCGCGCTCGGCTGCGCCATCGGCGGCGTGCTGACCGAGGCGGGCCATGAAGTCTGGCTGATCAACCGCAACGCGGAGCAGGTCAAGGCGATGACCAGCCGGGGCCTGACGCTGCGCACCGCCGGCGTTGACCGCACCGTGCGGGTCCATGCCACCACCACGGCACACGGCGTAGCTGGCGGCTTGGTCGAACTGATCATCGTGCTGGTCAAGTCCTTTCATACCGGCGAGGCGATGCGGGCGGCGACCTCGCTACTCGGGCCGGAAACGGCCGTGCTGTCGCTGCAAAACGGCATCGGGCATGAAGACATCCTGGCCGATATCGTCGGCCGTCAGCGCGTGCTGGCCGGCAAGACCTATGTTGGCGGAGCGCAGCTCGCGCCCGGCCATGTGCTCGCCGGAACGCGCGGCAAGCTTACGCTGATGGGCGAGTTCGACGGCGGCATGTCCGAGCGGATCCAGCGCATCGCGGGCGTCTTCAACCAGGCCGGGCTGGACACCACCGTCAGCGAAAACATCATGGGCACCATCTGGGACAAGCTGCTGGTGAACGTCGCCACCGGCGCGCTGAGCGGCATCACGCGGCTGCCCTACGGCGAGCTTTACCAGGTGCCTGAACTCGAGGCCTGCGCGGTTGCCGCAGTGGCCGAAGCGATGGCGGTCGCCTGGGCCAGCGGAATTCGGCTGAGCATTGCCGAGCCGGTTGACGCCTGGCGCATGGCCGGCGCCGGCC
>Ga0136611_10003927_pt1 | contig 10413 bp, 9 predicted proteins | sample AntDrymUQ2232306_2_FD_106645 | JGI IMG/M metagenome (GOLD analysis project Ga0136611, IMG submission 106645) | Polar desert sand microbial communities from Dry Valleys, Antarctica - metaG UQ223 (23.06) | ecosystem: Environmental > Terrestrial > Soil > Desert | place: Antarctica: Dry Valley... | reverse complement strand
GCCGAGCGCCCCGCGCCGGCGCTTCCCGCGGTCAAGCTCGACGTCTTCGAGGACATCGCGACGCTCGCGGCGCTGAAGCGCGACATCCAGCTCAAGATCGCGCTCGAGCGCCATGTCCGCCCCGTCCGGTTCGAGCCCGCCTCGGGCATCCTCGAATTCGCGCTCGACGAGGGCGGATCGCGGGGGCTGGTCGCCGAGCTATCACGCAAGCTCCAGGACTGGACCGGCCGGCGCTGGATGGTCGCCCTCGCTCCGAGCGGCGGGAGCGAGACGATCGAGGCCCGGCGCAAGGCCGAGCGCGAAGCGGCCGACACCTCGGTCCGCGCCGATCCGCTCGTCATGGCCGTGCTGGAGCGTTTCCCCGGCGCGACGATCGTCTCGATCCGCGACAGGGACATGGAAGCCTCCCCGGCCTCGAGAGACGACCTCGCTCCCGACGAGGCGGAGCCCTATACCGAGGACGGCGACGAGGACTGACCCGCATCGCGGCCGGCCCGACACCGGACCCGAGCAACGCCAGGGAGGTTAGCAATGCGCGACATGATGGGCATGATGAAGCAGCTCTCCGGCCTGCAGGAGCGCATGGGCGCGCTGCAGGCCGAGCTCGACACGCTGGAGGTCCAGGGCCAGTCGGGCGGCGGCCTCGTCGAGGTCACCATGACCGCCAAGGGCGACCTGAAGGGCGTGCGCATCGACCCCTCCCTGCTCGTCCCGGACGAGGGCGAGATCGTCGAGGATCTCGTCGTCGCAGCGCACGCCGAGGCCAAGGGAAAGGCCGAGCGGCTTATGCAGGAGAAGATGCAGGACCTGACCGGCGGCCTGCCCCTGCCGCCTGGGATGAAGCTTTTTTGAACGGCTCCCGACCAAGCCCCTGCACGAACGAGCGTCCGGCTTCATCTCTGAGCCTGCGCGTGAGCTTGCCCGGCCTTTCCGGCTCGACCGCGCGCCGACGCATCCCCTCCACCTAGCCGAAGCCCGCGCCGCATGTCCGCCCCCATCGGCGCCGAGATCGAGCGCCTCATCCAGCTCCTCGCCCGCGTGCCGGGCCTCGGGCCGCGCTCGGCGCGGCGGGCGGCGCTCGGCCTCGTGAAGAAGCGCGAGGGGCTGCTCGCCCCGCTCGCCGAGGCGATGCGGCTCGCCGCCGAGCGCATCGTGACCTGCGGGGCCTGCGGCAACGTCGACACCGCCGACCCCTGCACGATCTGCCGCGACCCGCGGCGCGACCCCACGGTCATCATCATCGTCGAGGATGTCGCCGACCTCTGGGCGCTGGAGCGGGCCGGCGCGCTGCACGCCCGCTACCATGTGCTCGGGGGCACGCTCTCGGCCCTCGACGGCGTGCGTCCCGAGGATCTGAACCTGACGCGCCTCGCCGAGCGGGCCGCCGACCCCGCCGTCAAGGAGGTCATCCTCGCCGTCAACGCCACCGTCGAGGGCCAGACCACGGCTCACTACGTCACCGACCTCATCGCCCATCTCCCCCTCAAGGTGACCCGGCTCGCCCACGGCGTCCCCGTCGGCGGCGAACTCGACTATCTCGACGAGGGCACTCTCCAGGCCGCCCTGCGCAGCCGGACGGCGTTCTAGGGCGAACGGCGGCCTGCTCTGGGGAGGAGCGACCGCGACAGGGTGGACGAGCACCGCCCTTCCCTCTCCCCTCGGGGGAGAGGGTGCCCCGCGGAGCGGGGCGGGAGAGGGCAGTCCGGGATACCCGCGACGATGCAGGACAGCGCGCGCTCTTCCCTCTCCCCCGAGGGGAGAGGGATCGCGCGCAGCTGCGGCAGGGTGGCGCATCAGCCCCGGCATAGGCCGATTGTCCTTGACACTGGCCCATGCCTGTGCTTTGTGTCCGTCATGCCCGCCCGCCGAGGGGCGCGCTCGCGAGGCGTCAACAGCGTGGGACGGAGAGCGGCGCTCGCGCCCGTGGTGTACGCGCACCACGGTCCCGAGCCCCTGCGGGACAACATGGCATGCCCCTCAGCGATGAGGGACCATGCCCCCGCCGGCCGGGCACTACGACCCGGACGGGAGATGTACCCCCTCCAGCCGGCTCAAGCAGTCGGGTGTAGGCGGCGGGCCGAAGGGGAAGCAGCCGTGCTGGGGCGCGCCGCTCGTGGCGCATCTTCGCTAGCACACCGACACCCGCGCCCACGGCGCGCCCCGCTCCCCTCTAACGGGGGACCGAACCGGCCCGAACCCCCGGCTCGCGAACGAGCGCGGGGCCAAAGGCGTGTGGAAGAGCCAACGCCCAACCCAGCCTGGGGGGACGCCGGCGCTTGATCGCACTTCGACCTCCGCCGAACGCCTCAGCGCCCGACCTTCCCCTTCAACGCGTCGATCCGCTTCGAAGCCTCGGCTTTGGTGAGCTTGGCGTCGAAGGCGTCCGGGTCCTTCGCCTCCTCCGACAGTGTCTTCAGGTACGACGCCTGGGCGCCCGTCATCGCCTCGTCGCCCGTGACCCAATCGTCCGGGTCCTTCTCGGCGTTCGACGGCGGATGCGGGTCCAGCTTCGGATTCTCGCTCTCGTGAGCCTCGGCTGTCTGCGCGTCTTCAGCGTTCTTCGATTCGGCCATGTTCTTCGATGCAGCCATGACGGTTCTCTTCGTTCCTGTTCTGTTCCGAGATGACTGAACGCCCCGCAGCGTCTCGGGTTCCCCTCACTCCCGGTCGGCCGGCGCTGAATAAACTTAACCCCGGAGACACCGAACCGTCATGGAACCCTCGACTCAGGGCTACGTTGAGCCCTGGCAGACGGGGCTTGTGCGACCAATGGCAGCGGAAAAACAAGGCTCGGACGAGCTGGTGATCCCTCTCGTCGAAGAGACCGCTCAGATCGAGAAAAGGCGCGTGACGACCGGGCGTGTCCGGCTCTCCACCGCGGTCGACACGACCGAGCAGACCCTGCGCGAGACCCTGCAGGGCGAGACGGTCGACATCGACCGCGTCGCCGTCGACAGGATGATCGAAGCGGGGGAGGGCTTGCCCCAGGTCCGCACCGAGGGCGACGTCACGATCATTCCGGTCGTCGAGGAGACCCTCGTCGTCGAGAAGCGGCTCGTCCTGAAGGAAGAGCTGCACGTCCGGCGCCGCATCACGCAAGAGGCCGTCGAGGTTCCGGTCACGCTTCGCAAGACGCGGGTCGAAATCGAGCATATCGACGCCGATACAGCGACCAGCACACCAGCGACCAGAAGCAGCACGGAGAGATGACCATGGCACAACAGACCCTGACAGCCTTCTTCGACACCCGCACCGAGGCCGAGACCGCCATCGACAAGCTCGTCGCGGCTGGCATCCCCCGCAACGACGTCCGCATCGTCGCTGGCGCCGAGACCACTTCGACGACGCAGGGCACGAGCGTCGACAACCGTGAGGACAGCGGCTTCTTCGCCGCGCTGAAGGACCTCTTCCTGCCCGACGAGGACCGCTACACCTACGCCGAGGGCCTGCGCCGCGGTGGCGTGATGGTGTCGGCCAGCGTCGACACCGCCCATATCGACCGGGCGAGCGACATCCTCGAGGAGTATGGCGCGGTCGACGTCGACGAGCGTGAGACGGGCTGGCGCTCCGAGGGCTGGACCGGCTACACCGGCGCCGGCGCGACGACGGGCGAGGCCATGACGGGCGCGACCGGAACGGGGTACCTGTCCGGCAGCGAGGCGATGGGATCGCCCGGCGCTGCTTCGTCCCGCACGGGCGGCACCGGCATCGCGTCTGGTCTCGCCTCCGCTGCGGGCGCGGTGGCCAGTGCGGTCGGCGGGGCGGCTCGCGCCACCGGCGATGCGCTGACCGGCGATACCACCACCTCTCGCTCGACCTCCACCACGGGCTCGGCGCTCGGCGCGATGGGCACGACCGGCGCGGCGACGACCCGCACGGCCGGCGAGCGTGACGAGACGATCGCGCTCGTCGCCGAGGAGTTGCGGGTCGGCAAGCGCCAGGTCGAGGGCGGGCGGGTGAAGGTCCGTTCCTACGTCGTCGAGACGCCGGTCGAGGAGCAGGTCACCCTGCGCGAGGAGCGCGTCGGGATCGAGCGCGTGGCGGTGAACCGCCCCGTGTCGGCCGCCGACAAGAGCCTGTTCCAGGATCGCACGATCGAGGCGACGGCGACGTCCGAGGAGGCCGTGGTCTCTAAGGAGGCGCGGGTCACCGCAGAGCTGCGCATCAACAAGGATGTCGAGCAGCGCACGCAGACCGTGAAGGACACCGTTCGCAAGACCGAAGTCGAGGTCGACGACGACCGCACGGGCCGCACGACGCCGCGCACCGGCACCGACACCTCGCGCGGTTCCTGACCGGCCCTGACGGACGATCGAGGGGGTGGCGGCGACGCCGCCCCCTCTTTGCGTTCGGGCGCCCGCAACGACCTAGCGTGAGGGTGGCGGGCGGGCGCGCGGCGATCCAGGGCGCGGCCAGGAAGCCGTCCCCGTCCGTAACGTTGACGCTCCCTTTACCGGACCCGGCGCATTCTCCGCGTCATGACGAGTGGCGCTCTGTATCGCGTCGGTCCGCTCGTTGCCGCCTCAGCGCTCCTCGCGCTGGTGGCTGCTTGCGGCCGCTACCAAATCCAGGAAGAGCGCGAGCCTTGGCGCGCGCAGGCGGAGCTGCAATGCATCCGCTCCGGCGTCGTGAAGGCGTCCTGGGCCATCGAACGCAGCTCGGCCATGCAGGGGCCGGGCACATGCGGCATGGACCAGCCGCTGCGGGTCAGCGCGCTCAGCGCCGGCACGGTCGGCATGACGCAGCGCGCCACGCTCGGCTGCCCCATGGTGCACGCGGCCGACCTGTGGCTCGCCGACATCGTGCAGCCCGCAGCCCAGGCCCTGTTCGGGCAGGCGGTGGTCGAGGCGCGGATGGGCTCCTACTCCTGCCGCCCACGCAACAACCAGCGCGGCGCGAAGCTCTCCGAGCATTCCTTCGGCAACGCGCTCGACGTGTTCGCCTTCCGCCTCAATGACGGCCGCGAGATCACGGTGAAGGGCGGCTGGCGCGGCGCGCCGGAGGAGCAGGAGTTCCTGCGCGAGGTGTTCGTCGGCTCGTGTCGCCACTTCGCCACCGTGCTCGGCCCCGGCGCCGACGCCTTTCACTATGACCATTTTCACCTCGACCTCGCCCGCCACGGCGCGCGCGGCGACCGGACGGTGTGCAAGCCGGTCATCAAGTTCACGCCGCGCTCCGGAGGCGGCGTCGAGGTCGCGGCGGCGCGTTCGCCCGTCGCCAGTGCGGCGCGGGCCCGGCAGAGCCCCATCGACGGCGCTACGGGCGATGGTGTCGAGCCCGAGTCGGACGCCGACATCGACCCCAACAAAGACCCTTACGGCCCGGATCAGTGAGGCCCGCGACACGGTGCCGGCCTCGGCAACACGCCGGAAGCCGGATCGTACGCAGGAGCGCCCCTACCAGGGAATCGTCGAGCCGTCCCAGTTCCGGAACGAGCCGGTGTCCGCCATGACGAGCGCGTCGATGACGCGCAGGATGCCCGCCGCGCTCTCCTCGGGCGTGAGGTCGGCCCCCGCCCCTCCCATGTCGGTCCGAACCCAGCCGGGGTGAACGACGCAGACGGCGATCCCGTCCGGCTGAAGCTCGACGCTGAGCGCCTGCATCGCCTTGTTCACGGCGGCCTTGGAGGCGCGGTAGGCGACGCTGCCCGTGTTCGGCGTCGCGAGCGATCCCATCTGGCTCGTGACAGTGACGATCCTGGCCCCGGCGGCGGCGCGAAGGTTCGGCAGGAAGGCCTGCGCGACGCGCAGCGGCCCCAGCGTGTTGACGTCGAGCGCGTCGAGGAAGCCCTCGAAGTCCATGTCGAGCGCGTCCTGGCGCTTAGGCCCGATCACGCCGGCGTTGTTGACGAGCACGTCGATCGGCCGGCCGCCCACAAGCGAGCGCGCCTCCTGCAAGCCCGCGGCGTCGGTGACGTCGAGCGGCACGAGGATCAGCCGCTCACCCGCCCCGGCTTCGAGGGCCTGCAGGCCCGTGGACGAGGCCGGGTCGCGCACGCCGGCGAGCACGGTGTCGCCGCGCGCGAGAGCGGCCCGCGTCAGCGCGAGCCCGATGCCGCGACCGGCGCCGGTGATAAGGATGGTGGGCATGGGTCCAGTACTTCCTAGGTGGACGGGTTTATCGCCGCGCGAACCTTCGCGAGGGCGGCGTCGAGATCGAGTTGCTCTGCCAGCAAGTCGTCGATCCCGACCGGGCAGGCAAGCGGGAGTTCCAGCTTGAACCCACCTTCAAGAGCCCGTTTCGCCGTGGCTTCGCGTGCCGCCCGCTTCCAGAGCAGATCGAGATCGATCCGGTGCCGCATAGATGGCGTGAGGTGGGAGAAGATGTTGCCGTGGAACGTCAAGGCTTCCTGCAGCCAGTGCGTGGTCGCAAGCGCCCGCGGGGACGCAGCGACCTTGATCAGGTGCAGCAGGATCAGGCGCAGATAGCTCTGCACGCTCGCAAGCTCGGACCGCCCCACGCTCTCGATCTCCTCCACGATGTTCTCGAGGTCGAGCTCGTTGGGCAGGGCGAGGCCGGAGCCGGCGAGATCGCGCAGGATCGCGGCCTGGCGCTCGGACCAGACGAGGACGTCGGTGTCGTAGTCGCTCGGGGACTGGTCCATCGCGGGCTCCTCACACCGTCAGGATAGGCCTTGCACGCGGCGCTTCAACGTCCGGCTCCACCGCTGCATGTCGCCTCCAAACCCTACGAGCCGCGCAGCGCCGGATCGCCGAACCCGCCCCCCGTCGGCGTGACGACGGTGACGGCCTCGCCCGCGTCCAGCCGCGTCTGGTCGCAGCCGCCAAGCTCCTCGACCCGGCCATCCGCGCGACGCACGAAGGTGCGGCCGACCTCGCCGGGCGCGCCGCCCTCCGCCCCGAAGGGCGGCACCCGCCGGTGCGAGGCGAGGATGGCGCATTCCATCGGCTCCAGGAAGCGGATGGTGCGGCTGGTGCCGTCGCCGGCGACCCATCGCCCGCGCCCGCCGGAGCCCTCGCGCAGGTGGAAATCCTCCAGCACGACAGGGAAGCGCATTTCCAGGATCTCGGGGTCGGTGAGGCGCGAGTTGGTCATGTGGACGTGGACGCCCGGCGTGCCGTCGAAGCCGGGGCCAGCCGGGGAACCCGAGCAGATCGTCTCGTAATACTGATGCGTGTCGTTGCCGAAGGTCAGGTTGTTCATCGTGCCCTGCGAGGCGGCCATGGCGCCGAGCGCGCCGAAAAGGCAGTTGGTCACCGCCTGGCTCACCTCGACGTTGCCGGCGACCACGGCGGCCGGATAGCGCGGGCTCAGCATCGAGCCCTCCGGCACCTTGATGCGGATGGGGCGCAGGCACCCCGCGTTCATCGGGATCTGGTCCTCCACCATGACGCGGAAGACGTAGAGCACGGCGGCGCGCGTCACCGGGGCGGGGGCGTTGAAATTGTCGGCGCGCTGCTCGGAGGTGCCGGTGAAGTCGACCGTCGCCTCGCGCCGCTCGCGGTCGACGGAGATGCGCACGCGGATGAAGCAGCCCTGGTCCATCTCGTATTCGAAGGCGCAGTCGGCGACGCGGTCGAGGAGGCGGCGCACGCTCTCGGCGGCGTTGTCCTGCACATGCCCCATGTAGGCGTCGACCACGTCGCGGCCGAAATGGAGCAGCATGCGGCGCAGCTCGGCCACGCCCTTCTCGTTGGCCGCGACCTGCGCCTTGAGGTCGTTGACGTTCTGGACGTGGTTGCGCACCGGGTAGCGTGCGCCGGTGAGCAGCTCCACGAGCTCGGCCTCGCGGAAGCGCCCCTCCTCGACGAGGCGGAAGTTGTCGATGTAGACGCCCTCCTCCTCGATGTGGGAGGCGAGCGGCGACATCGAGCCGGGCGCGACCCCGCCGACGTCTGCGTGGTGGCCTCGGCTCGCGACCCAGAACAGGATGCGCGTGCCGTCGTCGTCGAAGACGGGGGTGCAGACGGTGATGTCGGGCAGGTGGGTGCCGCCGTTGTAGGGGGCGTTCAGCGCGTAGACGTCGCCTGGGCGGATGCCGGGGTTGGCGCGGATCACGGTCTCGACCGACTTGTCCATCGAGCCGAGATGGACGGGCATGTGGGGCGCGTTGGCGACCAGCGCGCCGGAGGCGTCGAACACCGCGCAGGAGAAGTCGAGCCGCTCCTTGATGTTCACCGAGTAGGCCGTGTTCTGGAGCGTGACGCCCATCTGCTCGGCGATCGACATGAACAGGTTGTTGAAGATCTCCAGCATGACCGGGTCGGCGGCCGTGCCGATCGCGACGCCCTGGGGCAGCGGCACGGCGCGGTCGAGGATGATATGGTCCTTTCCCGTCAGGGTCGCGCGCCAGCCGGGCTCGACGACGACCGTCTGGTTCGGCTCGATGACGAGGGCCGGACCCAAGACTGCATGACCGGGGCGCAGGGTCTCGCGGTGATGGACGGCCGCCTCGTGCCAGGCGCCGCCGGAGAAGAAGCGGGTGACCCGCTCGGGGGCAGCGGCCGGCGCGTCCGCCCTCGGGCGCTCGCCCTCCTCGAAGCGCGTCGCCCCGCCGACCGCCTCCAGCGACACGGCCTCGACGACGAGCGGCTTGCCGGCGTCGACGAAGCCGAAGCGCGCCTTGTGCGCGGTCTCGAAGGCGGCCCGCATCGCCTCGACGCCTTCGGCTGGAATCTCCAGGGTCGTGTCGGTGCCGGCGTAGCGCAGGTGGGCGCGCACGTGCAGGACGATGTCGGCGGCGGCGACCCCCTGCCCCTCCACCTCGCGGCGGGCCTCCTCGCCGACCCTCGCACCGAGGCGCGCGATGGTGGCGAGAACCGGCTCGGCGAGCGGCTCCTCGACGGCGCGCTGGCGCACGGCGCGGATCTCGGCGAGGCCCATGCCATAGGCGGAGAGCAGGCCGGAAAATGGGTGGATCAGAACGCGCGCCATGCCAAGTGCGTCGGCGACGAGGCACGCATGCTGGCCGCTCGCCCCGCCGAATGCGTTCAGCGCATAGCCGCGCGTCACGTCGTAGCCGCGCTGGACCGATATTTTCTTGATCGCCTCGGCCATGTTCGCGACCGCGATGCGCAGGAAGCCGTCGGCGACATCCTCGGGCGAGCGGCCGTCGCCGATCTCGGCCGCGAGCGCGTCGAAGGCGGCGCGCACGGCCACCGCGTCCAGGGGCTCGGCCCCGCCCTGCCCGAAGATGGCGGGGAACAGGTCGGGGACGAGCTTGCCCGTCATGACGTTGGCGTCGGTGACGGCGAGCGGGCCGCCGCGCCGGTAGGATTTCGGGCCGGGGTTGGCGCCGGCGGAATCCGGTCCGACGCGGAAGCGCGCGCCGTCATAATGGAGGATGGAGCCGCCGCCGGCCGCCACCGTGTGGATCAGCATCATCGGCGCGCGCATCCGCACGCCGGCGACCTCCGTCTCGAAGGCGCGCTCATACTCGCCGGCGAAGTGGGCGACGTCGGTCGATGTGCCGCCCATGTCGAAGCCGATGACCTTGTCGAAGCCGGCCTCGCGCCCGGTCTGGGCCAGCGCGACGACGCCGCCGGCGGGCCCTGACAGGATGGCGTCCTTGCCCTGGAACAAGCTCGCCGAGGTGAGCCCGCCGGACGACATCATGAACATGACGCGCGCGCCCGTGCGCGCCACGTCGAGTTCCTCCTCCACCTGCGCCACGTAGCGGCGCAGAATGGGCGAGAGGTAGGCGTCGACCACCGTGGTGTCGCCGCGCCCGACGAGCTTGACCAGCGGCGAGACCTCATGGCTCGCCGAGACCTGGGGAAAGCCCATCCCCCTCGCGATGGCGGCGATGCGCGCCTCATGCTCGGGCGCGCGATAGGCGTGCATCAGCACGATCGCGACGGCCTCGAAACCCTCCTCGCGCAGGGCCTCCAGAGCCGCGCGGGCCTGCGCCTCGTCGAGAACGCGCTCGACGCTGCCGTCGGCCAGCACGCGCTCGTCGAGCTCGACGACGCGCGAGTAGAGCAGCTCCGGCTTGATGATGCGCTTGGCGAAGATGTCCCGCCGCGCCTGGTAGCCGATGGCGAGCGCGTCGCGAAAACCGCGCGTGGTGAGGAGGGCGACCGGCGCACCCTTGCGCTCGAGAAGCGCGTTGGTCGCGACCGTGGTGCCCATCCGCACCTCGCCGACCGTCCCTGCCGGAAGGGGCTCGCCCGGCGAGAGGCCGAGCAGCAGACGGATGCCCTGCACGGCGGCGTCGCGGTAAGCCTGCGGGTTCTCGGACAGCACCTTGCGGGTGTGGAGGGCGCCGGCCGGATCGCGCCCGATCACGTCGGTGAAGGTGCCGCCGCGGTCGACCCAGAAATCCCAGCGTCCCGCCGCCATCGACCGTCTCCCACTTGTCCCGAATAAAACATCGAGAATTTGTTGACACAATGCAACGCTTGTCTACGCTCTTCCTCCAGCCTGTCATCTCTCGGGAGGAGACTGCAGGAG
>Ga0136611_10003926_pt1 | contig 10413 bp, 7 predicted proteins | sample AntDrymUQ2232306_2_FD_106645 | JGI IMG/M metagenome (GOLD analysis project Ga0136611, IMG submission 106645) | Polar desert sand microbial communities from Dry Valleys, Antarctica - metaG UQ223 (23.06) | ecosystem: Environmental > Terrestrial > Soil > Desert | place: Antarctica: Dry Valley... | reverse complement strand
GAACTCGCCGCCGTCATCGAAAGCGAGCGCGCAGATATTTTGCAGCAATGGGAAGAGTGGCTTGAAACGCCGCTTTTGCTGTTGAGCTTTGCGTGGCTGGCGCTGTTGGTGATTGAATTTACGTCCGGCCTCACGCCGCTTTTGGAAACTGCCGGCACCGTGATCTGGATTGTTTTCGGGATGGATTTCGCGCTCCGCTTTTGGATTGCGCCGCGCAAAATCGCGTATTTGAAAAGCAACTGGATGACAATCATCGCGCTGTTTTTGCCGGCCTTGCGAGTACTCCGCATCGCGCGGCTGGCGCGTTTGCTGCGGGCTTCGCGGGCCGTGCGCGGCTTGCGTTTGGTGCGCTTGTTCACTTCGCTCAATCGCGGCCTGCGCGCGCTGCGAGCCGGCATGGGACGGCGCGGTTTCGGTTACGTTTTCGCGGCTACCATTCTTGTGACTTTAGCGGGCGCGGCGGGAATGTACGCGTTTGAAAGCGAAGTTTCCGGCGGCCTCAATTCTTATAGCGCCGCACTGTGGTGGACGGCGATGTTGATGACGACTTTAGGTTCGGAGCATTGGCCGCAAACCGGCGAAGGCCGCGTGCTGTGCTTTCTTTTATCGGTTTATGCTTTCACGATTTTCGGCTACGTCACGGCGACCCTCGCCGCGTTTTTTCTGGGCCGCGACGCCGAAAACGCTGAAGGCGAAATGGCCGGCGAACACTCTTTGGCCGCGCTCAGCGAAGAAATTCGCGCCTTGCGCCGGGAGGTGCAAATGCTCCGAAAAAACGATTTGTAAAACGCAACGATTTGTAAAACGCGCGGAATACTTCTGCGCCTTCGCGCTGTTATGATAAAAATGAAATCATGCCAACGACTTTGCCCAAGACGGCACGCATTCTGATTGTGGACGACGATGCGGACACGCTCAAATTGCTTGAATTGATGCTGTGGCGCAACGACTACAAGGACAACATGGCGACGACTGACCCGCGCCAATGCCTGCCCTTGTTTTCCGAATTCAAGCCCGATTTAATTCTGCTCGATTTGATGATGCCGGAACTGGGCGGCCTGGAAGTTTTAAAGCAGCTTCAAAACGCGATTCCTCAGGGTGTCTATTTGCCGGTCGTGATTTTGACCGCCGACATCACTCCCGAAAGTCGCAACAAAGTTTTGCAGGCGGGCGCGCAGGATTTTCTGACCAAGCCTTACGACGAGACCGAAGTTTTGCTGCGTATCAAAAACCTCTTGCAAACCCGCGCTTTATATCTTGATCTGCAACATAAAAACGAGCGGTTGCACACGCTTTCGCAGCGTTTGATTAACATGCAGGAAACCGAGCGCCGCCACATCGCGCGCGAATTGCACGACCAGATCGGCCAATCGCTCACGGCGCTGAACATCAATTTGCACAACGCCTGCAAGCTGGCAAGTCCTCCCTCGCAGGGCGCTTTGATCGAAGAATGCATCGGCATCACGGCAAGCGCGTTGCAGCAGGCGCGCGCGATTTCGCGCGATTTGCGGCCTTCGATGTTGGATGAATTGGGCTTGGTTACAGCTCTCGGTTCTTACGTCCGCCATCAAGCCCAGCGCGCCGGTCTCGACGCCGATTTTCATGCCGAGCCGGCGGCGCAGGAAGCCGCCGCGCGTCTTTCGCCCGACGCGCAGATCGCGTGCTTGCGAATCGCGCAGGAAGCGGTCACCAACATCACGCGCCACGCGCAGGCACACCACATCGAGGTGCGGTTGCATCAAAATGGCGATGCGCTGGAACTGACGATTTGCGATGACGGCGTGGGCTTCGATGTTCTTTCGGCGCAGGCGCGCGCCAATCGCGACGAGAGCATGGGATTATTGGTGATGGAAGAACGCGCTCAACTCGCCGGCGGCAGTATCCAGTTTTTCTCGCCGTCCGATCATGCTTTCGCCAATTGCGCCGGCGCCACGATTCAAGCGAGCTTTCCTTTGATGGGCGCAAATAAGGCGAAAAAACTGTAATATTCGCTGTTTCTGTCACGCTGCTGTCACGATGGCCGGTTATGATAATTCCTGAATTCATCGCCGCTTGATGAGCGAGGATGATCAAGCGGTTGGAGGAGACAAAGCTCCCATGCCAGCAAAACCCATTCGCGTCGTTTTGGCCGAAGACCATCACCTGGTGCGCGCCGGGATTTTTTCGCTCCTGCAAAACCAGAACGGCATCGAAGTCGTGGCTCAGGCTGCCGACGGCGATGGCGCTTTGCGCGCCATTGAAGAGCATCATCCCGATGTCGCCGTTCTCGATGTGCGAATGCCGGGGCGAAACGGATTGGAAACATTGGAATGCATTGCCAAGAAATATCCCGCCGTTCATGCCGTGATGCTTTCGATGTACGCCGATGAAGAGTTCGTGTTGCAAGCCATGCGCGCGGGCGCGAAAGGCTATGTCCTCAAAGACTCGACTCCCGAAGAATTAGCGCAGGCGGTGCAGGCTGTCGCGCGCGGCGAGATTTATCTCAGCCGCCAAGTCGCGGGTCATGTCGCCGCTGATTATGCCCGCCAGATGGGTGGAGGGAGTACTCCCTCAGGCGAGCTTGATCCCCTCGATCAGCTCACCTCTCGCCAACGCGAGATTTTGGTTTTAATCGCACAGGGCAACAGCACCAAAGAAATCGGCGCCATTCTTTTTATCAGTCCCAAAACCGTGGAAACGCATCGCTTGCAAGTGATGGAAAAACTCGGCATCCACGAAATCGTGGGTTTGGTGCGCTACGCAATTCAACGCAAATTAGTCGCGCTTGATGAATGAAGCGCGCGACGAGTACTCCCTTTGCAAGCGCGCCGAATACGATATCGGCGCGCTTTTTTGTCAAAGGGACTCAGCAAAATGCTGAGTGCTTTTCATGAAAATTCAGCACTTTGCTGAGTCCCAAATCACATCTCCTGTGTCAAGATAACTTCACTCTGCACCGGCCAGCGGGAGTATTTGTCAAGGAGCCGAATCTTATGGTTGCCGAAATGACCAGACAACATGAGCGCCTGATCAAGCCACTTGCCATTGGCGCGGCAGGCAGGGAAGGCAGCGCGTGGCATTATGAAAACGCAGCGGCTTTGCGCTGGCGCGACGTTTTGCTGCGCCTGTCGGACAACATGATGCATGCAAGCCGCGTGCGTCCCGAACTCGCGCCGATTCTTTTCGACGCTCTCGATCACGCCATCGAAATGCTGCTCACTCAGGGCTGCGAAGACCAACTGCTGCGCTTGGAGCAGTGGCTGGGCGAAACCGAAACTCCAAAATGTGCCGCGTCTTCCTTCGAGCGCGACACGCTTCTCCGCATCGCCGCGTGAAGGCTTTTTCATGTCAATCATCACCGCATTATTGGTGGACGACAATTCGGTTTTTCTCGATTCCGCTTCGCGCTTTTTAGGAGCCGACGAGCGCATCGAAATCATCGGTCGCGCGGCTTCAGGCCTCGAAGCATTGCAGCAGGTCGAGCGATTGCGCCCCGACGTGGTGGTGATGGACGTGGCGATGCCGGGCATGAACGGATTAGACACGGCGCGGCGATTAAAAGCCAGGCCAAACTCGCCGCTGATTGTGATCTCAACGATGCACGATCATGCCGAGATGCGTGAAGCCGCAAACCAGGCCGAAGCCGACGGCTTCGTTCCCAAATCGCGTTTTTGCCTGGAGCTTTTGCCGCTCATTAAAACCCTTTTCGATCAACGAAAACTCAGCCTTTCTTCCTGATGGAATCAGCTTCAGAGTAGCAAATTTACTTTGGGTTGAAAATCAAAATGCGTGTCATTCAGAAAGATACGCTGGTACTTTCGCGCTTTCTATACACGCTTTCAAAATCAAATCAATTTTGCAATCGCGTCCGCCAAAGGGAGTACTTCCTGCTCGCCCGATTCCATGTTTTTAACGGCAATCGAATTTTGCGCCAATTCCGATTCGCCCAAAATCAAAGCAAAGCGCGCGTTCTGCCGATTGGCTTCGCGCATTTGAGCGCGCATCGAACGCCCCACAAAATCGCAGTCGCACATCACGCCGCCATCGCGCAATTGCCGCAGAATTTTCGGCGCAGCTTCGCGCGCTTCATCGCCCAACGTGACGAGGAACGCCGTCAGGGAGGGAGTACTCTGTGCGGCGACTTCGCTCGCTTCGCGCACTAATAAAAGCCGTTCAATGCCGCAGCCAAAACCGATGCCGGGCGTACTCGGCCCGCCCAATTTTTCGACCAAACCATCGTAGCGCCCGCCGCCCAAAACCGTGCTTTGCGCGCCCAGTTGATCGGACACAAATTCAAACGCGGTGCGTGAATAATAATCAAAACCGCGCACCAGATTGTGGTCAATTTCATAAGCTATTTCAAGCGCATCCAAAATCTTTAATAGTCTTTGAAAATGCTCGGTGCTTTCAGCGTCTTCGGCTTCCAGATATTCCAGCAGCCGAGGCGCGTTCTGGAGTACTCCCTTGTCGCGCTCGTCTTTGGAATCGAAAATACGCAACGGATTCAAGTCCAGACGCTGTTTTGAATCGTCGGAAAGTTCCTCTCGATGCGGCTCCAAAAACTCTTTTAACTTTTGGATATAGCCGGCGCGCGATTCACTTGTTCCCAGCGAATTGAGATGCAGCGTACTCTCGACGCCAAGCGCTTGCAGAAAGTCGCGCGCCAGGCAGAGTACTTCGGCGTCCGCTTCGGGAGCACTCGCGCCCAGCAATTCGATGCCGCACTGATGATGCTGGCGAGTGCGCCCGGCTTGCACGCGTTCGTAGCGAAAGACCGGGCAAATATAAAACAGCTTCGTGACGGGAGCTTGCTTGTGAAAACTATGCTCCACAAAAGAACGCACAACCGGCGCCGTGCCTTCAGCGCGCAACGTATAGCTTTTCTCGTCCAGAGCGACGAAAGAATACATCTGCTTCGTCACCATCACGTCAGACGCTTCGCCCGCGGTGCGCGCAAAAACTTCGGTGCGCTCGAAAAGCGGCGTGCGAATTTCGCCGTAGTTGTAGCGGGCGCAAATCGCGCGAAAGGTTTCCTCAATAAATCGCCATTCGGCGACTTGATCGGGCAGCACGTCATACATGCCACGCGGCGACTGGAATTGTTTGGATTTAGGAGTACTCACGGCGCGGCAGTTTAGCGGCGCTTCCGCGAACAATCAATTAAAAGCAAGCGGCTTGGCGATTCTTCGTTACTTATTGCGGAAGAATTTGTGACGCTTCATCGGGCGTTTCGGCCAACTCAGTGCGATTGCGTCCACTTGCTTTGGCGCGATAAAGTGCGGCATCGGCGCGGGCGATGAGGGCATCGGCTGGTTCACGAGGCGTAACGCACATGAGCGCTGCGCCCAAGCTGCAAGTCACATTCAATGGGCCTTGCGGGGTTTGTATAGGATTGTTGCCGATACTGTTGCGCACTCTTTCGGCAAGCGCCAGGCGGTCTGGCCCGGCGCAGCCCGGCGCTACAATCAAGAATTCTTCGCCGCCGTAACGACCGACTTGATCGTAGCCGCGCATGGAGTTTTTCATGCGTTGCGCCGCTTCCTTGAGTACGGCGTCGCCCGCCGCGTGGCCATGAACATCGTTGACTTGCTTGAAATGATCAAGGTCGAGAATCACCACACTCAAAGGCTGGCCTTCGCGCGCGGCGCGCTCCATTTCACCGGCCAGACAAGCCACAATCGCGGTGCGGTTGAGCAAGCCGGTCAGCCCGTCAAACATGGCTTGAGTGCGCAGCGTTTCGTGCAAGGCCAAAATGCGGTCGGCCACGCGCAAGCGCGCGGCGAGCTGATCGGCATCGAAAGGCTTGGTGATGAAATCGTCCGCGCCGGCGTCCATACCGTCGAGGTAACTGGCTTTGCCGCCCAGCGCAGTCAGCAAAATGATGTAGGTGTATTGCGCCTGGTTTCCGGCGCGGATGCGGCGGCACAGTTCGAGGCCGTCCATGTCGGGCATCATCCAATCGGAGATGAGCAAGGAGAAATATTCCCTGCCCAGCGCGTCCCAGGCTTGTTGCCCGTCGGCTGTCGCGGTGACTTCGTGGCCGAGTTTTTTTAAGGTTGCGCCCAATACCAGGCGGGAAGTCATGTCGTCTTCGGCGATGAGAATTTTCATGAAGACTTTCCCTGTTCAATGGCAATTTCGGCTTGCACTTGCGCGAAGGCCGCTTCCAATTGGTCAATTAAAACTGCTGCGCCTTCAACCGTTTTGTCTTCGCCCAACGCTTGCAATTCCTGCGAAATATCCGCCATCAGTCGTGCTCCGATGTTGGCGCTCGCGCCCTTGAGCGCGTGAGCCGCTTGGCACAGAGTTTCGGCGTCGCCGCTTTCCTGCGCGGCGCGCAGAGTACTCAGGCGTGCGATGCCGTCGCTGAGAAACGATTCAAAAATCTGATCGAGCAAAGAAGCATCGGTCGCTTCGGCCAGGCTGCGCAGAGTTGCGATCACTTCGGCGTCCAATGCGGGTTGGAGTGTAAAAGCTTGCGGCGCTTCATCGGGCGTCTCGCTTCGCGGCTGCATTTCCGGCGGGGCGACTGGCTGGCTTTCACTTTCTCGGCCCGCCACCCAGCGTTCCAGCATAGCTTGAAAATCTTCCGCCCGCACCGGTTTGCTCATGTAGTCGTCCATGCCGGCTTCGAAGCAGCGCTCGCGGTCGCCCTGCGTGGCTTTGGCCGTGACTGCAACAACGGGCAAATTTCGTTTGGCGTCATCGCGCGAACGAATGGCGGCGGTCGCTTCATAGCCGTCCATTTCCGGCATCTCGCAGTCCATGAAGATGATGTCGAAGGGCAGCGTGTCAATGCTTTTAAGACCTTCGCGACCATTGGCGGCGACTTCGACGCGACAGCCGAAACTTTTCAAGATCATGCCCGCGACTTTTTGATTGACGATGTTGTCCTCGACGACCAGCACGCGCGTGCCGTCCCAGCGACGCGCGGCCTGCGATGGATTTTGGCTTTCGGCAATGCTATGGCGCGTGACCAATTCCGAGGAAGTGTTGTGCGCTTCGTGAGCGGCCCACACATTGACCAGTGCGCCCCACAATTCCGACTGGCGCGCCGGCTTGAGCAAATAGGCCGCAAAGCCCGCTCCCCGAAGCCGAGTGGCGTCGCCTTTGTGTCCCATCGAAGTCAGCATCACCAAAACCGTGTCACGCAGAATGGGGTCGGCTTTGATCGCTTTGCCCAGCGTTTCGCCGTCCATGTCGGGCATCTGATGATCGAGAATGGCGATTTGAAAAGGGTCACCCGCATCGTGCGCCGCGCGCAAGGTTTCCAATGCTTCTTCGGATGTCACGGAGCTTTCGTTGCGCAGCCGCCAGTTGTTGAGCTGCTCGTGCAAAACGCGAAGGTTGATGGCGTTATCGTCCACGATCAAAATGCGCACGCCGCTCAAATCGGCAATGGGTAAAGTAATAATCGGCTCGCCACTTTGCAAAGGCAAATTCAGCTTGAACCAGAAGGTCGAGCCCTCGCCGAGAGTACTCCGGGCGCCGATTTCGCCGCCCATCAATTCCACCAGTTGGCGGCTGATGGAAAGGCCGAGTCCGGTTCCGCCGTAGCGCCGCGTGGTGGAAGTATCAGCTTGATTGAAGCGCCCGAAAACGTGCTCGATTTTGTCGGGCGCGATGCCGATGCCGCTGTCTTCCACAGTAAAATACAACGCGACTTCGTCTTTGATTGCGTCTTCGGTTCGCGTTTGCGTTTCGATGTTAATCAAGACATGGCCGTGAGCTGTGAACTTAATGGCGTTGCTAACCAAATTGGCCAACACCTGGCGGATGCGGCCCGGATCGCCGATGACGTGGCGCGGTACTTCGGGCGGACAACGCACGATGAGGTCAACGCCTTTTTCTTCCGCCCGCGTCGCCATCATGGCCGCTGTGTCTTCAACGGCTCCCAGCAAATCAAAGGCAATCGGCTCGATGTCTAACTTGCCCACTTCGATTTTCGACAGGTCTAAAATATCGTTGATAATCCCGAGGAGGGATTCGGCGCTGAAACGCGCGATTTCCGTCAGCTCGCGCTGCTGGCCGCTAAGTTTGGAATCAAGCAATAAACCAATCGGGCCGAGTACTCCGTTCATCGGCGTGCGAATCTCGTGGCTCATGTTGGCCAGAAACTGACTTTTGGCGAGGCTGGCTTCTTCGGCTTCTTCCTTCCTTTGCTCGGCAACTTCATAGACTTCCCTGAGAGCGTTCATAGCCATCGCGCGCTCCACAATTTCAATGCGCAAGGCCTCCTCCACTCCTCTAAGATCGGTGACATCTTGGCTGGTCCCGACCATCTTCAATGGCTGGCCGCTGTCGTCAACAATAACTTCGCCTTGTGCATGAAGTATCCGAGTCAGACCGTCCGGCCGCATCGTGCGATGGTCGTAGTCAAGCGCACCTTTTTCATGGAGAGCTTTCTGGATAGTTTGATCTGTCAACTCTCGATCTCCGGGATGGATGTGAGCCAGGTAAGCTTCATAGGTCGCCCCACATTGCTGGGGCGTTAAACCAAAGATACGGTATAACTCATCCGACCAGGTCATCTTGTTCGCCACAACATCCCATTCCCAACTGCCCATGTGAGCGAGAGCCTGTGCCATAGTAAGCTGCCTTTGGCTCTGTTGCAGTTTTTCCTCAGCCTGCTGGCGCTCGGTGATATCGCGTGCCACGCAGAACATGGATTTCTCGGCGTCCGACCAATGCGCCGACCACAACATATCCACCACCGAACCGTTTTTGCAGAGGTAGCGATTTTCAAAACCCTGCTCCGGCTGGCCGCTCATGATGGTGCGCGCAACATCTGTGGTTTTGCCGATATCGCCGGGATGAACCAAATCGAGATAAAGACGCCCTTTCAATTCTTCGGGAGAATAACCCCAAACCTCCATGCACGCCGGACTGACATCAATAAAGTGTCCCGCCTCATCAATGGAGCAGATGACATCCCGCGAGTACTCCAGCATATTGCGGTTGGCGTGAGCGGCCTGATCGGATTGGAGAGCGATAGCGCCCACGGCGCGAGTGAGAAAAAATCCGCTGCCCACGCCCAAAACGACGAACAACATAATCGCCATGCGCGCCGCCGACTGCGCGCGTTCCGACCGGCTTTCGACGTCCTCTTTGAGGTTAATCACTTCCTGTGTGGCTATTTCTAAAGCGGCTTCTGAAGTTTGAATGTCTTCAATTTGGGCAGGTATGTAATCCGTCAGGTAAAACAACCTGGCTTTATCTTTATCCGTTTGCACCAGCCTGAATAACTGCAATTGCAACGGCTTGGTGACATCTCGATTATGCGCTTTCGATTGGCTCAACAAAAGCTTTAAATCTTTGCGCGCGGTGTGCTTGAATGCTTTATCCAGATGCGCGTCGGCAATGCCATTAAGCTTTTGCAACTTGAGTTGATGAGTCTTGTTGAAAACCGGATCAAGCAATACCAAAGCGACGGAGCTGCCCCTTTCCAAATAATCTGCCCGCAGGCTGCGCGTTGCGGCTCGTGCTTCAATAGCCGTCGCTTCAATTTGTCGCGCCTCTGTCAGCGTTTGCTGCACGGCGATAGTCAGAAAAATATTAATCGCCAAACCTAAGCCGATCAAGATGGCGAAGCCAACGGCAACCAACTGTGAAAGGCGCTTGTTCATAATAGTCCGCTTTGTTGCTCGCTCGATTTCAGATCAAGCCCGAAAATACGGTTCGTCTAAATGCTGCGTTGCTGCGATGAATTCATTTAATCAGTGGGCTTGAAAGTAAAGTGCGTATTGGGCCATTTTTTTTCGGCGTTTTGCTTGAACCATTTGACGTGTCCATCAGCGAAGGCGATGTTTGTTCCGTTCAGATGGCGAAACGCCATGTCTTTGCCTTCGCCGCTGTGATTGGTTTTCAAAGTCGCTGATTCATAAATTAGTATCATGCCGGACGTATTATCAACTTTAGAGTCGGTTTGCTTGCTGAGTTTCCAATTCATGGCGTAACCGTTTTTGCCCGATGCAACAGCAGGACAATGAAAAAGTTTTTCGTCTTGAACGTAGGGCATGATGGCGTCGTGCCATTGTTTTGCCGGCGGGTATCGCTCGTCGTAATCCTGTGTATATTGAAGCATGCCCAGCGAAAGCATCTTCAAATTGCTTTGGCACGACGCGCGGCGTGCATTCTCGCGCGTTTTCGCAAGTGATTCTTCAACTTCCCGCTCCGTCATGTTGAGCCAAGCTCCATAAGTGGCGACAAGGTCCACGCGCCAGCTCGACCCTTCTTTGATGCAAATCACTTCGCGCGTCGCGTTAGAAGTCGGAACGACTTTCACAATCGCCGTTTTCTCATCTGCCGTGTTTTCACGAGAATGGCTGAGAATGCCCCGCTGCTTGCGGCGGGGATGAATGAGCCGCCCTTTGAGCAGGCTCGATGCCTGCTCAACGGGCTTTAATCTTGGGCTGATAAGTCGGCTCGATGCCG
>Ga0136611_10003925_pt1 | contig 10414 bp, 8 predicted proteins | sample AntDrymUQ2232306_2_FD_106645 | JGI IMG/M metagenome (GOLD analysis project Ga0136611, IMG submission 106645) | Polar desert sand microbial communities from Dry Valleys, Antarctica - metaG UQ223 (23.06) | ecosystem: Environmental > Terrestrial > Soil > Desert | place: Antarctica: Dry Valley... | reverse complement strand
GACTTCTAATCCGCCGGTCGCAGGTTCGAATCCTGCCGGGGGCACCCCCTCTGACCAGGGAAAACGTTCCCGGAGGGGGTCGGTCGGAGAGCCGGTTTGGGGCTAAATCCAAGATCCATCCAAGATCTGCGGCTACCATGACCCCGTGGCCGGCCCGCCGCACCTCCGCACCGCCCCCGGCATGCGCGAGCGCGCCCCAGGCGTGTGGGAGCTGATCGTCCAGGGCGGCACCGACCCCGTCACCGGCAGGCACCGGCAGGTGAGCCGGGTCTTCCGCGGCAACCTGCGCGACGCCAAGAAGGCCAGGGCCGAGCTGCTCACCGAGGTGGGCAAGGGCAGGCACACCGGGACCGCCGCCACGCTGGATGACCTCTTCGCCGACTGGGTCGTCGAGCTGCGGCGCAAAGGCCGCTCGCCGAACACGATCCGCGGCTACGAGCAGGTCTACCGCCACGACATCAGCGCCCGCCTCGGGGCCAAGCCGGTGCGCAAGATCACCACCAAGATGCTGACCGACCTCTACGGCGCCCACCAGGACCGGGGCCTGTCGCCCCGCAGCGTGTACCAGATCCACGCCTGCCTCTCGTCGATGTTCACCCAGGCCTGCCGGTGGGGCTGGCGCGACTCGAACCCGGCGCAGTGGGCCGACCCGCCCTCCATCCCCGACACCACCCCGGTCGTGCCCGACCCCGAGCAGGTCCGGATGCTGGTCGAGGCGGCGAAGAAGTCCCGCCGCCCGGAGTACGCCCGGGCGGTGTTCATCACCGCTACCACCGGCGTCCGCCGGGCCGAGCTGTGCGCCCTCCGCCGCCGCCGTGACGTCGACTGGGAACGCGGCGTGATGACGGTGACGTGGAGCATCCTGGCCCTCGCCCGCCAGCCGCTCCGGGAGATCCCCACCAAGAACCGCCGGGCCCGCCCGGTGGCCCTCGACCAGGCGACGCTGGCGGCGCTACGGGAGCAGGTCGAGTTCCTGCGGGACCGGGCGGCGCAGGCCGGCGTCGAGCTCGCCGAGGACGCCTACCTGTTCTCCGACGCCGCCGACGGCTCGGTGCCGTGGAAGCCGGACGCCATCACCCGCTACTTCGACCGCCTGCGCCGCCGGGCAGGGCTCCCCGAGGTCGACTTCCACCACCTCCGCAAGTTCATGGAGACCTACGGCCAGAACCTCGGCTTCTCCGCCGTCCAGGTGGCGCTCCGCGCCGGCCACGACCCCTCGGTGGCCGCCAAGCACTACACCGGAAGCGTCGCGTCTGCGGATCGGGCGCTGGCCAAGGCGGTGGCGGCGCTGCTGATCGAACCACCGACGGAGGAGGGCTGACGCGGCCGGGACCGCAGTCCGTCAGAGGGAGTCGACTACCACCTCGACGAGGAGATCACCGCCCACGTCCTGCGGCAAACCTTTGCCACCACCCTCGTGCGTGGCGGGACCGACCTCGTCATCGTCGCCGAGCCCCTCGGCCACGCCCGCCTCGAGACGACCCGGGGCTACACCCGCCCCAGCGCCGAGGACCGCACCCGAGCCCTCGGCCTGCTCCTCGTCGACCAATAGATGACGACCCCTCCGGGTGCTCGTCACCACGGGCACCCAGGTGCCCTCCCCTCGATTTTCGGGCCTCAGACGGCCGCTGAGAGGGCCGCTCCTGGTCGGATCAGGTCCAGAATCCCCCCCGAGGCCCCTCACCAGGCCCTACTGCGGGTTTCGGCCTTATCGTGGTCATACCACCATCTTGGCCGTACCCCTGAAACGGCCGAAGGCCGCCACCTGAGCCTCCGACAGGAACTCCGCCCCCACCCCCGACAACCCAAGCACAGCACAGCCCGCCGCGACGTCCTAAGCGTTCAATCCTGTGCCGCTGCTACTCAGACCCCGGCCTGGTCTGCTTTGGGTTGCACCGGGAAGCTGGGGCCGGTCGCCACGAGTAGCCCAGGGGTAGGCGTTGCGCTGGTTGACCTCGACCGTCGAGAAGGTGGCGTGATCGAGAGCGATCGGGTTGAAGAACACGGCCAAGAGCAAGCCGACGACGATCGCCACAAGGAAATATTGGTGACGGACGTCCGCTTGCGGCCTGCCTCCCGGCGCCCCTGCAGCGCCTACGCTTCAGGAGGCCCGCACTCGACAGAATTCATCAGCAGTCCGCATCGATCCGGAAGGCCACGACCGGGGCGTCGCGGCCCTTCACCGACTGGGGAGGAAGTGCGACGAGTGCCGGGGCATCGGTCAGCCCGGCGACGGTCGCCTCGCTGATCACCGTGACCCCAGCGGGGCGGGCCAGATCCTGCAGGCGCTGCGAGAGGTTCACGACGTCGCCGACGAGGGTGTACTCGAGGCGCTCGGCGCTGCCGAGGAGAGCGGCGGCGACCTCACCGGTCGACAGGCCGATGCCCAGACCGAACGGCTCGAGGCGATCCGGCTCCCACACCCGGTCGACGGCCCGCTGGCGTCTGTGCATCGCCGTCGCGGCCCGCATGCCACACTGCGCGTGGTCGACCTGTGGAAAGGGAGCACCGAACACGGCCATCACAGCGTCGCCCACGTATTGCATGACCGTCCCGCCCTCCTCGTGGATCGCCGCGTTCATCTCAGAACGGTGCGCGTTCAGCTGACCGGCGAGAACCGCGGGGTCGGTCCGCTCGGCGATGCCGGAGTAGCCCCGCACATCCGACATCAACACCGTGACGATGAGTCGCTCCGTCCGCTCGATCCCCTCGCGGTCATCTCGCAGGCGCGCCGCGAGCCCTCTTGGCAGGAGGCGACTGAGTGTCTCGCCCTGCTCCTCGCGGTCCACGATCGCCTTGTGCAACAGCCGGAGCCGGCGAAGCGCCCCCTTGCGCCCGGCGCTCGCCCCCTTCGCGATCGTGAGGAACAACGCCTCGATGGCGTCGTTCACGGCCTCGGGCGTTGTGCCAGCGCTTGCGGCGATCGCCTTCACTGGGCGGCCTTCCGCCACTCGGCGCAGCAGGTTCTCCTCAGCGTCGGAGAGCTCACCGTCGGTGCGTACCGGCGAGACCAGGGCTTGCACGATCTCGGGATCGATCATCGACCCCCCCGTGGCCACCTCACGGACGGCACGACCGAGGCGGTTCCCATCGTTGATGCGGTCCTTCAGCAGGTACGCGTACCCCGCCGCGCCCTCGCTCAACAATGAGATGACGTACTCGGGCTCGTGGTACTGCGACAGGATCACCACACCGGTTCCCGGATGGCGCTTGCGCACCTCCTTCGCAGCCTCGATCCCCTCGTTCTGGAACGAGGGGGGCATTCGGATATCGGTCACGACCACCTGCGGCGCGGTTGCATCCGCTCCGGCCACGAGCTCGTCGTAGTCGGCGGCGACACCGACGACGTCGAGATCGGGCTCGAGGGTGAGGAGGGCACGGACCCCCTCTCGTATGAGGAGGTTGTCGTCGGCGAGGAACACTGTGATCCGCCTGTCATCGCCCACGGCGGTCATTAGACCTTCGTCGTGGCGATTCCGCAAGGGGACAGGTGGCGCTCGTGGGTGTCAGCCTCCCTGTCTCGAAGGCCTGGATTGGGGGTTACTCGTCGGCGCGTCTGCCTGGCGTGTCGGACGAGTCCGCGCCCACCGGCGCGCCAGCGGGTACCCAACCCGACACGACCGTGCCCTGCCCGAGCATGGAGAACGCGTCGAACTCTCCGCCAACGGCCTCAACCCGGTCGCGCATGTCCTGGATGTCGGCGCCCTGGGCCAGGCGTGCCGGGTCGACGCCGGGCCCGTCGTCGGCGACCGAGAACTCGAGCCGGTGATCGCTGGCGGTGAGCCGCACGGTGACATGGCTACCGGACGCGTACGCTCCCGCGTTGGCGAGCGCCCGCACGACGCAGAAATAGACGCTCGTCTCGGCATTGGGTTCGAACCGCTCATGCCAAGCCTGGATGTCGACGTCGACCGGCAGCCGGGCCTGCAGGACGTGGGCGTTCAGGGCGGGCATCACACCCTGGTCGGCCAGTATGGCGGGGAAGATCCCGCGAGCGAGGTCACGCAGCGCCTCGAGGCTCTCGGCGCCCTCGGCCAAGAGCGTGTCGAAGCAGTCGAGCGCCCGCTCCTGATCGGCCGGGAGCAACAGTTGGACCTGCCCGATCAGTGAATCGGCCGTCTGGAGGTGGGTCTCGACGCGTTCGTGAATGATCCGGACGACGCGCTGGCGCTCCACTTGACGCGCCGTCACGATGCGCTGGCGCGAGGCATGCAGGTCGGCGGCCTGCGCGGACATGTACTGGAGACGATCCTGCAGTTCGATCGTGAGGCGGGCGTTGTTGAACGCCAGACCCGCCTGCGCCGCGAGCGATGTGAGCAGCCCATCTTCAGCCGGCGTGAGCCGTTCGCCCGCCCTCTTGGCCACGGCGATCTCGCCCACGGGCTGGCCCCCGTAGGCAACCGCCACGACCCGCGTGAATGACGTCGTGGCGCCGCTGGCCGGCCAGCACACCGTGCGCACGCCTCCACCCGGCAGGAACGTGGTCACCCGGGAGGCCACCGCGCCGACCCCGAGGGCGACTGCCTCGGCCGTTCGCGGCAGGACCTCGTCGACCGAGATCACGCTCGACAGACGGCCGGCGAAGCCGGAGATGACCTCGTAGGGGGTGGCGCGTTCGCCGTAGACAAGGCGGTTGGCCAGGCGCTCGAGGCGCTCGCGCACGGGCTCGAAGGCCACGGCAGCGATGGCGGTGGCCACGATCTTGAACGCAGGCGAGTCCCCGGGCCCGACCCCATGGCCGAGCACGACGACCACGACCACGTACACGGTCCCGATGAAGGCGACAAGCCCCACGGAGAGCAGCGTCTTGCTGATGAGTACGTCGATCTCCCACAGCCGGTAGCGCAGGATGCCCATCACCAGCGCCAAAGGGACCAGGGCGAAGAGCGCCGGGAAAATGGCGAGGCCCGCCTCCTCGACCCACGAGACGGATGCCACGACCCCGAAGTCTTCACCCACCGATGAATCGCCGAGAATAATCAGCACGAGGTAGATGACACCGAAGCCGAGCATGGGCAGCAGCGCCCAGCGCAGCAGCAGCGACTGCTGGTGTCGCTCGGGGTTCTCGGCACGACGGAGCCGGTAGGTCTGTGCGGCGACACCGAACAGAGGGATGGCAAGACCGAAGATCACCGTGAAGAAGGTCTGCCCGGGGTGGGAGACGGCCGTCCAACCCAGGACGAACTGGGCGATGACCAACGCGCCGAGCGCGTACCCGAGCCTTAGCAGGACCCGGTTTACGAGTGACCGGGTGAAAGGGACCAGGCGGCCATCGGGGAAGACGATGACGGCGAACATGTAGGCCATACCCGACCCGAGGTGGAAGATCAGGTGCTGGGGCCACCAGTCGCCCAGCAGGTACGCCTTCAGCACCACGTGGCCCTGATGGTTGAAGGTGGCGGCCGTCCCGATCATTCCCACGGCGAGCAGACGGGCCGTGCGATCGCGAGGGCGACGGAAGAGGAGCAACATGCCGAGCCCGAGGTTCAGCACGCTGAAGAGCGTTTCGAGGGTCACACGAACCCCGTGGTCGGCCCGATGCGAGGAGTCGGCAAGCCGCTGGGCCAGACCGTTCCCCCCGCTCGTGCCCACCTTCGCGAAGCGACCCTCGTCCTCGTTGACTCGGATGGTGAGCGACTCGGCTCCATCGTCGGTGAAGCGGAGCTCGCCCACGGCGTCGGTGTGCTCTGCAGAGACGATGCGGTAGGAGCCCGGCGGTGGAGCGACGAAGCGGTAACTGACGGTGTCTGGCCCGAGCACGACCGGGCCCGAGAAGATCGGCCGCTCGTCGGGACCGATGAGCGTGATGTTGTAGCGCTCGCCGGGATAGCGGTTCTCGAAACGGACGGTCACCTCTCGGTTGGCCCGCAAGGCATCGCCCGAGCGTTCGTGGAGCTGGGTATGCAGCGAGCCGTTCTCGTGCACGACCGATGCCAGCACGCCGACCAGCAGCCAGACAGCGACGCCGATCACGTAGGGGACGAAGCCAATCCAGAAGAGCGCACTTCCGATGGTGGCCCGCCGCCCGGTCATGCGGCGCTCTCACCGGCCGGAAGGGGCACTCGACCCCTTACGTGGGTGCCTCGGCTCGGCGCCGAGTCCACATCGAGCGATCCCCCGAGCGCGACCAGCCGGTCGACCATGTTGGCCAGTCCCGAGCCGGGCTGGCACCGCATCGGGTCGAAGCCCGACCCGTCGTCGCTCACGGAGAACACGAGGTGACCGCTCTCCTCGCTCAGCCGAACCGACACGTTGGCGCCGGCTGCGTACTTCGCTGCGTTGTTCAGCGCCTCGAGGCACGCGAAGTACACAGCCGCCTCGACCTCGGCGGCGTAACGACGCAGCCCGGCATCCTCGACGGTGACACGGACGCTCGGGTTGGCCTCTTGGCGGCGCAGCGCGGCAGCGAGCCCGTGCATGGTGAGCACCGGCGGATGGATGCCCTGGGCCAGGTCGTTCAGGGTCTTCAGGGTCTCGGCGATGACGCTGCCAAGGCCGCAGGCGATCTGGCGGGAGCGCTCGGGGTCGCGGCTCACGAGCGTCCGGGCCACCCGCAACTGCACCATCAACGCCACGAGGTACTGCTGGGCGCCGTCGTGGATGTCGCGCTCGACCCGCCGCCGCTCGGCGTCCTGCGTGGCGACTATCCGTTCGCGTGATGCGCGTATCTCCGCAGACTGCGCCGAGATCTGTGTCAGCCGCTCGGCAAGCTCGGCGGTGAGGCGGACGTTTCGCATCACCAACCCGGCCTGCGCAGCGATGTCACGGAGCAACCGGAGGTCGGCTGGCGAGAACGGCACACCCGGTGCTTGCCGTACAGTGATGGCGCCGATGAGGTCGTCGCCGTGCAGCACGGGGAGGGCCAGCTGGGCGTCGGGCAGCGGAGGGAGTTCCTCGCCGGCAAGCGCGACGGATGGCAACGCGGACGTCCGCGGCGGCCACGCCGCCGCAGCCGTCAGCTCGTCACCCAGCCGCAGCCAGACACGCGACGACTCGAACCCACTGCCCTCGGCGACGATGCGTGCCATGTCGGCGAGGACATCGGGTGAGGTCGACGCTCCGGCTGCCCGGTCGGAGAGCTCGGCCAGCACCTCGTAGGGCGATGCCCGGTCGCCGTACACGAGCCGCTGGACGAATCGTTGGGCCCGGGCTCGAACGCCTGCGAACCCCAAGGCGACGACTACGGTCGCCGCCACCGACAGCGCCGTGTTCGGGCCCGAACCGATCAGCGTCCCCAGGCCGACGGGGAGGGCCAGGTAGACAATGCCGATGAACGCGGCCAGCACGATGAGGACGACAGCCCGGCTCAGCACCGCTGGCGCGGAAAGAACGGGACCGCGTGCGGTTGCCCTCGCGTCCATCGGCACAAGTATGGTCCCCCCCCACGGAGTCAACCCGAAGCGTGCCAGCCCCACCCCGGCAGTTGGTTCGCCCCATTCGCGCCCAAGACCGCCGGTCACTACGCTTGACACCGTGACGGTGCGAGTGGTGATCGTCGACGACCAGCCTCCTTACCGCATTGCCGCCAAGCTCGTCTTCGATCTCCTCGACGACTTCGAGGTGGTCGGCGAGGCGACGTCGGGGGAGGAGGCCCTCGACCTCATCGGGTCCCTGACGCCGGATCTGGTGTTGATGGACATCAACCTGCCCGGGATGAACGGCGTGGAGGCGACGCGTCGCCTGGTGGCCGACCACCCGAGCCTGGTCGCCGTGCTCGTCTCGACGTACGAGGCCGATGGCCTGCCCGCCGGCGCGGCCTCGTCGGGCGCGTTGGCCTACGTGCACAAGGAGCACCTCGACGGGGAACTGATTGAGCAGCTCTGGCGTGAGCGGTCGCTCACCATGTGGCGGACCGCCTGAAGCGTTGTCGCTACCGTGAGTCCCGCCGCTCAGTCACGGCCTGGTCCTGGCCACCCAGATCCGTTCCGATGTTCCTCACGGGCCTACATGGACGCCGCCATCGCCCAACTCCGCGCCAGCGGCCAACCGGTAGAACGCGAGGACCTCGCCCGCCTGTCACCGCTGGGCGACAGCCACCTGAACCTCGTCGGCCGCTACTCGTTCCGATCGGCCACCGTCCCCGGGGTACGGCCGCTACGCCACCCCACGACCACCGAGACCAGGAAACGTGAAGCGACGAGATGCCTCAGCATGCACGCTGAGTACGCCGAACCTCTGCTGCGCCAGCGTCGGTGACCGCCCATCGCCACTCCTCAGGCGCATGAACGGTACCTGCGACTCCCCGAGTCCTGGCCAGTACCTCCTCCTGCCGCGACGGACTCGCCAAGCGAAGAATCGCTAGCGTTCAATCCTGCACCACTGCTACTCAGACCCCGGGTGCGGTCGCGTCCACGGCGGTCATCGCCCGGCCGGCGCCTTGACCAGTGACACCACGGCTACGGGGAGCGGCGGCCGCTCGTCGCCTGCGTTGACGCTCACGCGCCAATCGTGCCCCGGAAGCCTCCACGACCGCCACCAACGAGCACGACGGACTCCGCGCCTTGGCGCCTAGCGTCGGTGACCGATGGGGGAGGTGCTCGGGGCGCTGCGGGAGGTGTTCCGGAGCCCGGGGCTGCGGCGCCTGCAGCTGGCGTGGTTCACCACGTCGGTCGGGGTGTGGGGTGGATCGTTGGCGCTGGCGGTCTACGCCTACGACACCGGCGGCCCTGTCGCGGTGGGGGCGATGGCCTTGTTCCGCACGCTGCCCGGAGCCCTCGCCGCCCCCTTCCTGGCCCTGGAGGCGGACCGCCGATCGCGGCGGACGATCCTCCTCCTCGCCAGCGTCGGGCTGGCGGCGTGCACGTTGGCGATCGCGTCCGCCGTCGCCCTCGAGGCTCCCCTGGCCGTGGTCTACGCCCTGGTCGGCCTCCTGGCCATGGTCAGCCCGGCGTACAAGCCGGCGCAGACGGCCCTGCTGCCCCGCCTGGCCCGGACCCCAACCGAGCTGTCCGCCGCCAACGTCGCCGCCTCGATGGTGTTCAACCTCGGTGTGGTCGTCGGGGCGCTGAGCGCCGGCGGCTTGCTGAGCGCCACGTCAGCCGCCACCAGCCTCGGCGTCCTCGCCGGCGCCTTCGCCCTCGCCATGGCGCCCCTGGCCCGCATCCCCCAGGACCCGCCACCCGAGCCCGAGCCAGGAGCCCGACCCGCCTCCGAGCTGGTCGAGGGCTTCCGCACCGTGGTCCGCAGCGCCGAGCTCCGCGACCTGGCGGCGATGGCGTGCTGCCTGACCCTCGTCGACGGGGCGCTCGACGTGCTCGTTGTCGTGGCGGCGTTGGGCTTCCTCGACGTCGGCGACGCTGGCGTCGGCTTGCTCAGCGCGGTGTGGGGCGTCGGCTGCGTGGCCGGCGGCCCGGCGGTCCTCCGCCTGCTGCACCGTGGCCGCCTGACCGCCGGCCTCACCATCGGGTCGTTCCTCCTCGGCAGCTCCGTCGCCGTGCTCGGGCTGCTCCCGGCCGTCGCCGTCGCCGCCGCCAGCCTGGTCGCCTTCGGCATCGGCTACACCCTCGTCGAGGGGGCCGCCGAGACGCTCCTGCAACGGCTGGTGGCCGACCACGTCCTCGCTCGGGTCTTCGGCGTGGTGGAGACGCTCTCGGTCATCACCGTGGCCGTCGGCTCCCTCAGCGCCGGGCTGCTCGTCAACCTGACCGGTGCCCGGACCACCATCGTCCTGACGGGGACGCTGATGCCGGCCGTCGTCCTGCTGCTCCGCCGGCGCCTCCTCCGCCTCGAGGCCGGCACGCCGGTGTCCGACCGGGACTACGCCCTGCTGCGCGCTCACCCCATCTTCGCCCCGCTGCCCGTGGCCACCATCGAGCGCCTGGCCGGCGCGGTGGAGGAGGTCCACCCCGCCGACGGGGCCGCGGTGATGTCTGGCCCGTGGGACGCCCCTTTTGGACCGAAGCGGAGCGATCATCGGACTACGCCGCATGCCGGCCATCACCGCGGCTTGCGGGGCCCGGGCCCTTCATCTACGCGGTGCACGCCAACCGCATCCAGTCCATGCCCGTGGGCGGCTGAGGCCCGAGTGCCCAGCCCAGAGCGCCCCCAGGGCCGTGACCGCGGGCGCAACGCTGTGACCGGCGGATTGGGTGCGCGTCCAAGATTTCATCCAAGAAGCTGGGCGACACAGGGTGGTATCGGGTGGCACAGGGCGGACGCCGCCCGGACAAAACCGCAGGTCAGGGGCACATTTCGGGTACTCGGCGGACGGCTCCGGATCGACTTCTAATCCGCCGGTCGCAGGTTCGAATCCTGCCGGGGGCACCCCCGCAGACCAGGGAGCATCTCTCAGGGTGTCGGCGTTCACGTAATCCCGCAGCTGGACGCTTCGGCGTTCGAGTTATCCCGCAGTTGGTCGTTCACGGTTTCCCGCACCTCGTGAGGGGTGTGGGGGTCCACCCGTCGGGCTCCTTGT
>Ga0136611_10003924_pt1 | contig 10417 bp, 8 predicted proteins | sample AntDrymUQ2232306_2_FD_106645 | JGI IMG/M metagenome (GOLD analysis project Ga0136611, IMG submission 106645) | Polar desert sand microbial communities from Dry Valleys, Antarctica - metaG UQ223 (23.06) | ecosystem: Environmental > Terrestrial > Soil > Desert | place: Antarctica: Dry Valley... | reverse complement strand
GTTGATATGTTTCCCGCGTTTTATCGTTAATCGGCAAATTTTGAAATCGGATATATCCTTTTTGCAGAGAATTGCTCCAAACAACGTCGCCTTGAATATTACGCGGCTGTTTCGGATTGAAATCAGTCCACGATTTTTGAATCGCGTCCGGCGCGACGGCAAGAAGCTGTTCGCGCTGCTGCGCTAAATTCGGCGCAGGCAGCGGAGTCGGCGAAATTTGCGGCGACGGCGGATTGACGACAACTTCGGTCGGCGCATTCGTCGTCCACAAATTAAAACCTAATGCGACACAAGCAGCGGCGGCGGCAACCCAACCAGCCAAATTCCGAAATGACAATTTACGCATTCGGTCAGCAAAAAAACCGCCCGCAGTTTCGGTTTCAACCGCAGAATTTCGACCGCTTTTCGATTTGAAGTCTAAAACTTTGCCGTTAATTTCTTCATTTGCAAAATATCTTTCTGAAGCAGCCAAAATCTTGGACTTCAGATTGACGGGCATCTGCTCGTCTGTTTTCACGATCGCCAAAGTAATGGCGGCAGCCGTTAAAGCAAGCGTTTCATCATCCTGCCATTCAGGAAAATTTTGTAGTAATTGTTCCAATTCCTGCCGGTCTTCCTCGCTTAACTTATGAAGTTCGCGCTCAGTCAGGAGGTCGAGCATTCTTTCTTTGTTTTCCAAATCATTCATACTGAAACCTCCTTATCATTTTGTAAATTATCCAAACCTAAAAATTCTCTGACTTGCATTAAACCGCGCCTGGCGTGTGTTTTTACTGTGCCGAGCGGCATTCCCATTGCTTGAGAAATTTCCTGATGCGACAGTCCCTGAATAATCGAAAGTTGAAGCACCTGCCGCTGTTCCGGGCGCAGCGTTTCCAAAGCCTGCGCCGCTTCTTTCGCCTCGACAGAGATTTGCAAATCTACATCCGAACGATTCGCCGGTTCGGTAACAACGTCTTCCAAAGAATCCGCCGAAATCCGCCGGTTGGAATATCTGAGCCGGTCGATCAGACGCCTCCGCGCAATCATCGCCACAAAAGTCGTTTCCGAAGACTGCGCCGAGTCGAATCTTGCCGCATTTTTCCAGATGTCGATAAAGATTTCCTGCACCGCGTCTTCCGCGTCGTCAGTATTTGGCGACATTCGCCGCGCCAAAGACCAGATAAGACCTCCGTAGACATTCAAACAGTCTTGGACGGCGTTTTTATCTCCGTTAGCGATACGTTGTAGGATGGCTTGAGTCACTTATATTTGTCCGGTTAAAGTAATATCTCTAAGCTACCCTATTTTTATGTCAAATGCCAAGCCACAATTTTTCTCCGGCGTTTATAACCGTATTCATAATATGAATTGCCTGGTTTTCGCCGCACAAATTCAGCTTTAAATTATCCCGGGCAAAAAGAAAATCTTTTTACCTCGCTATAAGTTTATTCGTGGATACAGGGCGATTGGTTTTAAAATGCGGACTTTATTTTGAGCGAACGAATCGTGAAATGAGAAAGATTATTAAAAGAGTGAAAGTCGTCGCCGCCGAAAGCAGGCAGAATTGACAGAAGGCTTCGATGACGTTAGCCTGCAAATAAATCAGCCAGCCGGTGAAAATTGTCATTATCGAAATTAAAACGCCGAACGCCATCCACGTCTGATTTTTGCCGAAAGCCGTCAGAATCGCTAATAGAAAAGCTAAAAGATACGCAGCAATTCCGAAAGCCGCCGTCGGAATGCCGAACATTTCGGCGTAACTGCTCGTCAAAACCTGTTCGCAGCCGTTAATAATACTGCACGGCACCGGCTCGGCGGTGTAATGATGAACGGTCAGATAAACCGAATCCACCAGACCGCCCAAAGCGACAATCGCCGCCAGAAGCGGGAGTTTGGCGATTGCGCTCCGGTTTTGATTAACGAAACCTTCCTGATTGTTCATTTATTTGCGGGTGATTTAGCCGTATTAGGCGCGTTTCCGGTATTGACAGCCGTATTACCGGAATTAACAGCGGTGTTATTTGCCGGAAGCGTCGGTTGAGCGGGCTGACTTTGACTATTCCCGGCGTTTTGCAGTTCGGCATCAATAATCGCGCGAATCGCTTCCAAATTTAACTGCTGAAACGCCACGGATTTGCCGTTAATATAAATTGACGGCGTCGAATCGAGTTTCAGCGCAGTTCCCCGCTGAATATCTTCATCAACCTGCTTTTTTGTCGCCAAAGATAACATATCGCTTTGAAATTTCGGCACGTCGAGACCCATTTTCTGCGCGTAACCAACAAAAATCGGGCGCACGTCGGTAGAAGTCGACCATTCTTTTTGACTGGTGAAAAGTTGGTTTTGCATATCCCAAAATCTATTCTGCTCGCCGGCGGATTCCGCCGCGAGCGAAGCGTCGTAGGCGTTTTTGTGCATTTGGTTGAGCGGGAAGTGGCGATAAATGAATTTAATTCGATTGCCGTAAGTTGACTGCACACTTTTCATTATCGTATGAACCTGAGCGCACGACGGGCATTGGAAATCGGCAAACTCTTCGACCGTTACGGAAGCCGTCGGCGAACCGAGCATATTCGGCGGCTGCGCTCCCGGCGGCGCATTTTTATACAGAGCGAGCGCAGCGGCGACACCGGAATTATTTTGATTGGTATTGATGGTTTTGTTCGCTATATTTTTGTTTGGCGACGATGATTCGCAGCCGAAGGTAATCGCAAAAAGGGCAAGCATCGAGAAAAACGTAAAAAATTTTATAGTTTGTTTCATTTGATTTTTTGTTTTTTTGTTTTTTTGTATTGTAGATTAATTTTTTTATAAATCGTCTTTTTATTTTACGATTTTTAATCTTTTTCTGACAGCGCGGCGTTCTTCCAAAACCTCGACTGTTTCCTTGATTTTCGTATAAATTCCGTCGGCATCCAATCCGTATTTTGCGAGCAGCAGTTTCGCGTCGCCGTGCGTGATAATTCGGTCGGGAACGCCCATCCGCACGACCTTAACTTTGTCCTGCAAACCGTTTTCTTCGAGCAGTTCCAAAACCGCCGAACCGAAACCGCCCGCCAAATACGCTTCTTCGACGGTCACGATTAAGCGTTTCGACTGCGCCAGAGCGAGAATCAATTCGTTATCGAGCGGTTTGATAAAACGCGCATTGATAACGCTCGCGTCAATTCCGTCATTTTCGAGTTGCGCGGCGGCTTCCATCGCCGGATAAACCATCGAGCCGAGCGCGATTATCGCCACATCGCCGCCGTCGCGCAAAATTTCCGCCTTTCCGATTTCCAATTTCTTCGGCGCGGCGGAAATATCAACGCCGTGACCGCTGCCGCGCGGATAGCGAAGCGCGGCGGGCGCGGGATGTTCGATTGCCGTCAACATCATATCGCGCATTTCGGCTTCATCTTTCGGCGCCATCAAAACGATGTTCGGATAACCGCGCAAGTATGCAATATCTAAAAGACCGTGATGCGTCGGACCGTCCGCGCCGACGATTCCGGCGCGGTCCATCGCAAACGTAACATTTAAGTTTTGCAGACAAACATCGTGAATAATCTGGTCAAAAGCGCGCTGCAAAAACGTCGAATAAATCGCGGCAACCGGTTTCAAACCTTCGCACGCCATTCCCGCGCAAAACGTCACGGCGTGCTGTTCGGCAATTCCGACGTCAAACGCACGTTCGGGAAAATTCTCTAAGATTTTGTCAACGCCCGTTCCGTCCGGCATCGCGGCTGTCAGAGCGACTATACGCTCATCCTTCGTCATAAGTTCGCACATCGCCAGCCCGAATACTTCCGTATAAGTGGGCGCGGCGACTTTCAACGATTTCACTCCTTTTCCGGTTTTAATATCGAACGGTCCGGTCGCGTGATAAGCATAATAATTTTTCTCCGGGTTCGGAAAACCTTTGCCTTTGGTCGTCAAAGCGTGAACGATAACCGGACCGTCAGTAACCTTTTTCGCTTCTTCGAGCGCGCGGACGAGCATCGAAACATTGTGTCCGTCAACGTAGCCGATATATTTAAAGCCGAGTTCGTTAACTAACGCGCCCGGCAAAACCGCCGCCGCAATCGCGTCTTTGACGGATTTCGCCGCCTTTCGCAACTGCGAGCCGAAACCCGGAACGCTTTCGAGCGTATCGCCGATTTCTTCCTTTAGATGCTGGTAACTCTGCGCTTCTTTAATCCGATTTAGATACCGGGTTAACGCGCCGACTGCCGGAGCGATAGACATTTCATTATCATTTAAAAGCACAATCAGGCGCGTTTTCAAATGTCCGGCTTGATTAATGGCTTCCATCGCCATTCCGCCCGCTAAACTCGAATCGCCGATCAGAGCGCAAACGTGAAAATCTTCTTTTTTCGTATCGCGGGCGACTGCCATTCCGAGCGCGGCTGACAGAGAAGTCGAAGCGTGTCCCGCGCCGAAAGTGTCGTATTCCGATTCGTCGCGTTTTAAAAACCCGGAAAGTCCGCCGTAATGTTTGATCGTATGAAACCGGTCGCGCCGTCCGGTCAGAATTTTATGCGCGTAAGCCTGATGCCCGACGTCCCAGACGAGTTTGTCGTGCGGCGTATCGAAAACGTAGTGCATCGCTACGGCGAGTTCGACCGCGCCGAGACTTGCGCCCGTGTGACCGCCGATGCGCGAACAGGTTTCGAGTATAAAGCCGCGCACTTCATTAGCAACTTCCTGCAAATCTTCGACGCGCAACCCGCGCAAATCCGCCGGTGAATTTATTTCCGATAAAAATCTCATTTAAGTTTTCCAATTAGAACTAGCATTCAAATTTCAGATTTTAGCTTGCCGCAATGCAAATGTTAAATGCCAAAGCGTTATTTAGCGGAAAACGCGCAATAAAATCCTTTTTCAGTTTAGCATTTTACAGTCTTTACAATTCTTTACGGAATAATCGGAAAAGACTTTCGACTAAACGGCTTTCGTCTGCGTCAAATTAAACGAACAGCGAAAGCTAATTCCAATAAAAATCTAAAAAATCTAAAAAATCTAAGAGGTATAAAAATGTCATTAAAAAATAAAATCTTTACAACCGTTACTTTGGCGTTTGCAGTCGGAGCATTTTCGACTTTTGCTTCTGCCCAAACTACCGCTGCGCCGCAACCGGAAGGCGTACAGAAACAGGAAAAACGCGAAGGCAGAGGCTTCGGCAGACGCGGCGAAAAGGGAATGCGCGATGGCGGCAAGCACGGCGATAAATTCGGAATGCGCGGACTTCGCGGAATCAACCTGACCGACGCGCAAAAAGAACAATTGCGCGGCATTAGGGAAACGAGCCGCACGGCGGGCAAAGGAAATCACGAAGAATTTCGCAGTCTTAAACAAGCGAAACGCGACGGGACTTTAACTGTCGAACAACAGGAAAAACTGCAAACTTTGAAAGAGCAGATGAAGCAGAAGAGTGAAAAAATGAGAGAGCAGATTTTGGCTATTCTAACGCCTGAACAACGCACTCAGATTGAACAACAAAAAGAAGAAATGCAGAAAATGCGTCAGGAACGCCGACAAATGCGGCAAAAGCAGTAAGCGCCGACCACTCCCCAAGATAACTAAATTTCTCTTTATCCGAAAAACAAAAGGCGTGAGTTAATTCTCACGCCTTTTTGATTTTGAAAATATTAAACCTGAAAATCAGCCGATAAACATATCTTCGTCGCCGTAAACACGGTCAATTTGTTTCGGCGCGGGCGCAAACAAAACTTCCAGACCTTTTCTCACGCCCGCCATTACCGCGGCTATTTCCCGCGCCGGTTCGACTATTTTTGTTTGAATAAAATCGGTCGTCGTCGTCACCTGCATCTGCGTCCGGTCAATCGTGTCGCTGATCAGTTCGACTTTATTCTTCGCAACCAGCGCGGTTTGTCCGACGAGGAGTTTTAATTCGCCGACTTCTTCCCGGATAAGTCCGGCTGATTCGGCAAAATATTTTGTCGCCGTCGAAAGATTGCCGGAAATTTCGTTAAACTGCACCGAAATCAATTTTCCCTGCTCGCCGATAGCATCGACTTTGTTCATCAGCGGTTCGATTTTTTCTTCGAGGCGATTGACCGTGCCGACAACTCTCCTGACAACCAGCGCAATCGCAATCAGCGCAATCGCCATCACGATAAAGCAAACGGCGATAACGATTGACGCAATCATCATCCAAAACTGTGGATTATCCGCGTTCATAATTATACTAACCTTCTTTATTTTCGTCTCTATTTTCGTGTTTATTTTCGACCGGATAAGTCGGGCGACCTTCGGTAATCTCTTTTGTGTCGGTGCGCCGTTTTTCTTCCGCGTAAGCATCTTTTCCGGCTTCGAGAGCGGCGGACAGCGGATTGGTCGAACGAGCGGCGGCTTGTTTTGCCTTTTCGGTTAATTCGCCCGCTTTTTCCTGCGCGGTCTGGTAAAATTCGCTCGCTCTTTCGCGTGTGACTTCGTAATAATCACCGGCTTTTTCGCCGACCAGCGCGGCTGTTTCCTTGCTTTTCTCGATGCCTTTACGGGTCACGTCGGCAATATCGCCGCGCAGTTCATTACCGGATTTCGGAGCAAACAATAATGCTAAAATCGCTCCGATTCCGCCGCCGATAAGTAAATATGACAATTTAGTTGCCGTGCCCGTTTCTTCTTTTTCGTGTTCGTATCTCATAATTTTTTCTCCTTGCACAACTGCAATTAATTCTATTTGTTCCCGGAATAATTTAGAATATAACAAAAAATCGGCGGAATAAGAAGTTTAAGGTTCAAAATTCAAGATTTAAGATTCAGGATTCAAGATTTAGGATTCAGAATTCAGACTTTGAAATCTTGAATCTAAAATCTTAAATCCTAAATCTTGAATCCTGAATCTTGAATTCTAAATCCTAACTAAGAGAGTTGTAGCAGATCACCGCGCCGAGGCAGGCGATGACAAACGCGCTGAAAACAGGCAGAGCTTTCAAAATGCGGTTTTCCGCCAATCCTGAATTACCGAATGCCTTTCCGACGTAAAGAAAAATGAGTCCGACTGCCGTCAACGTCGCCGCCAAACCGAAACTAAAAACCAGCGTTAAAAGAATTCCGTAGCCGACGCGATTTAAGGAAATTGCCGAAAGCATCAGTACGAGCGCCGAAGGACACGGCAATAATCCGCCGGAAATTCCCAGAGCCAGCAAACTTTTCCACGAAATATCTTCCGGCGGCAGATGCGTGTGCGTATGTCCGTCGTGCGTGTGCGTCAAATTATCGTGCGAATGCGAATTCTCATCGTGTGAATGACTGTGATGTTCGTGTTCGCCGTGCGAATGTTCGTGTTGCGCGTTATGACTGTGCGAATGTCCGTCGCCGTGCGAATGTTCGTGTCCGTGATGATGTCCGGCATTTTCCCAGCCTAAAACCGCAAACAAACGCGATTTGAACATCGTCAAACCGATGTATAAAACGAGCAATCCCGAAACGAAACTCAAAATCGGAATTAAGCGCTCGGGCAGAATGTAATTTGAAGCAAAAAGCGTAATCAGTCCGAGCGCGAAAACGCCGAGCGTGTGCGTAATCGTCACCGTTAAACCGAGAAACGCCGCGTGTTTCGGCGTTCCCTTCGAGCCGACGAGATACGCGCCGACAACCGCTTTTCCGTGTCCGGGCGACATCGCGTGCATTGCGCCCAAACCGAACGCGAGGAGCAACCCGAAAAATATTATAGAAGGTGTAACTTCCGGCACGTTAATAAGTTCGGCGAGCCGGTCGGTCTGCACGGCGGCGGTTGTATGCCCGTCACGGTTTTGCAGGGTTTTAGCATTTTCCGGCACTGCTCCGGTCGTAAAAGAAAATTCCGCCGTTCGTTCGGTCAACGGCGAGTTGAGCGTATCCGCAGGATACGCCTTTAATTCGTCGGTTATTCCGCTTCCGAAGGCAGTGCTGTCGAAAATACTGATTCCGCTTGTGCGGTTGATGACGATTTCGTTCCAACCGAGTCTTTCGTTATAATTTTTGTTTTCAAATACAACTTGATTGACCGCATTTTTATTTGGCAAATCGGCGATTAAATTCCATTGAATTCTCAATGTTGGCAGATTTCCCGCGCCTGGCGGCGTTGTAATTTCCTTTGATTCGGCGCGAAGCGCAAGCAACTGATTATTTACGGAAAGATGCAGATTTGCCAGAAATTGCGGAGTAATTTTATCGGCGTAAGCGTTCAGTTCATCTTCTGAAAGAGTTCCGTCTTTGTCCGCGTCAATCGCCGCCTGTTCCTGAAACGTCGGGATTTCCGCCATATCGAGAACCTGCCGAATTTTGATGTCGGATTTTTCGACTTCAAGCCGTGAATATTGATTGACGCTGAAATTTCCCAAAGGATGCGCCGTCGCTATCGCTGCGAAAATCAAAATAAAAAAGCCGCTTAATAAATAAAATTTCGTCCGCATTTTCCCCTCCTGAATCGTATCAATATTTAGAGTTGATTTTTGTCTGCCAAGTTTAATTTGCTGGTTTTAGGCAAGCAAAAATCAACTCTAAACCCTTTACAAATAAATTAGCTCAACTCCTGCAATGCCTTTTGCGCCGTTTCCGTCTGCAACAAATCAAACGAAGGATTAATTTTCAGAGCCTTTTCGAGCAGGCGTTTGGCTTCCTTTTGATTGCCCAAACCTTTTTCAATCATTCCGGCGTGTTAGGTGTGCCGGTTTGTGCATTAATAGAGCCGACTTAAACAAATAAGCTCAATAAAAAAAGCATAGAGCCAAAGACACTACGCCCCGTTAAAAGTTTTCTTCATATTAACCCTCCTGAATGTTTTCGGCAGATTTTGCCGAAGAAACGAAACTCAAAATTCTGCTTCAATCCCCAAATGTTTGTAAAAAATAATTTCGTTAACCGCAACGAAATACAAAAAAAAGCGTTTAAAGTTTTCCTAGATTGATATTTTGGATTACGTTTATACTCTGCTTATTCGTCAAACTTTCAAGATTGGATTTACCTGTCTAAAAAAATTATTGAAAAAATAAAAAGCAGCTTTCAGTAAAACTTTTCGATTAGAAAACGCGCTCAAAAGTGCGAATTAACGATTCATTTGCTATTGTATTTGATTACTTTCTTTTTTGTCTACAAGAATCTTTATGAACCCGAATTTAATTAGAAATTTCTCCATCATCGCGCATATCGACCACGGCAAATCCACGCTCGCCGACCGCATTCTGCAACTCACGGGCGCAGTCGCCGACCGCGATATGGAAGAGCAGATGCTGGACGATATGGATTTGGAGCGCGAGCGCGGCATTACGATTAAATCGCACGCCGTTCGGCTCGACTATCGTGCCAAAGACGGACAGAATTACGTTTTGAATTTGATTGACACGCCCGGTCACGTCGATTTTTCCTACGAAGTTTCGCGCAGTTTGTCGGCGTGTGAAGGCGCGCTTTTAATTGTCGACGCATCGCAGGGCGTTGAAGCACAAACTCTCGCCAACACTTATCTGGCGATTGAAAATGACCTCGAAATCATTCCGGTTCTCAACAAAATCGATTTGCCGTCCGCCGAACCCGACCGAATAAAAGAGCAAATCGAAAATATTATCGGTCTGGACGCGAGCGAAGCGGTTTTAACGAGCGCAAAAACCGGCATCGGCATCGAAGAAATTCTCGAAGCGATTGTCAAAAAAGTTCCCGCGCCGAAGGGCGATCCGAACGCGCCTTTAAAAGCTTTGATTTTCGATAGCTGGTATGATTCGTATCGCGGCGTTATCGTGCTATTCCGCATCATCGAAGGCACGATAAAAACAGGCACAAAGATAAAATTTTTCAACACCGGACGCGAGTATCTGGTTGAAACTCTCGGTGTCAATCGTCCGCGCCCGACACCGATAAACACTTTGAGCGTCGGCGAAGTCGGCTTTTTGACGGCTTCCATCAAAACCGTCGCCGACGTGCAAATCGGCGATACGATTACCGAAGCAGCGCGTCCGGTCGCCGAGCCTTTTCCCGGTTTTCAGGAAGTCAAACCGATGGTTTTCGCCGGACTTTATCCGATTGATTCGGTGCAATACGAAGATTTGCGCGACGCGATGGACAAACTTCGTCTCAACGACGCATCGTTTTTCTACGAACCGGAAAGTTCGACGGCTTTGGGTTTCGGTTTTCGCTGCGGATTTCTCGGACTTCTCCATATGGAAATCATTCAGGAACGCCTCGAACGCGAATTCAATCTCGATTTAATCACGACCGCGCCCGGCGTTCGTTACCGCGTGACGACGACAAACGGCGAAGTTACGGAAGTTGATTCGCCTTCAAAAATGCCGGAAACGGGCAGAATCGCCAAAATAGAAGAGCCGTTTATCGAAGCGACGGTTTTAACCGGCGACGCTTTCTTAGGCGGAATTCTCGCGCTTCTGGACGAAAAGCGCGGCGTGCAGAAAAAGTTTGAATACGTCACGGAAAACCGCGTGATGTTGGTTTACGAATT
>Ga0136611_10003923_pt1 | contig 10417 bp, 14 predicted proteins | sample AntDrymUQ2232306_2_FD_106645 | JGI IMG/M metagenome (GOLD analysis project Ga0136611, IMG submission 106645) | Polar desert sand microbial communities from Dry Valleys, Antarctica - metaG UQ223 (23.06) | ecosystem: Environmental > Terrestrial > Soil > Desert | place: Antarctica: Dry Valley... | reverse complement strand
TCGGCGTTGCCGACGCCGCCCAGGTCCGCCTCCCGCCAGATGAGCTGCTCCAGTTCCTCCTCGACCCGCTCGTCGAGCTTCAACCCGTCGGAATCGAGGACCTTGAGGCCGTTGTCATCCGCCGGGTTGTGGGAGGCGGAGACCATGATCCCGGCGGCATAGGGTCCGGTCCGGGCGAGGTAGGCGAGCGCCGGCGTGGGAACGACGCCCACGACATGCACGTCCACGCCGAGGCTCGTCGCGCCGGCCGTCAGGGCGGCCACGAACATGTCGCCCGATCGGCGGGTGTCCTGGCCCACCACGATCGCCTGACCTGGGCCGGCCAGTCGCCGTGCCGTCGCCCGACCCAGGGCCATGGCGAGGCTCGGCTTGAGGTCCACGTTAGCCACACCGCGGATGCCGTCCGTGCCAAATAATCGCGACACCGTCAACCTCCCGGGGTCGCGCTGGGGGCCTCGCTCGGCGCGCCCGACGGCGGCGACGACGGCGACGACGACGGCGGCGGTGGGGCCGTGACCGTCACCCGGATCGTGGGCGGGCTGGTCCCGACGAGCGTCACCCCGGCCGGCAGGTCCATCGTGACCGGCACGTCAGAAGCCCCGACATCGAGCGCCGCGAGGTCCAGGTCCGCCACCAGGCTCGCCCCATTGAGCCGGTCGAGATCGGCGGTCGACCCGCCAACCGTCACCAGGATCCGGTCGCCGGTCACGGCGTAGCGCAGATCGGCCTGGCCGTTGACCAGCCGCAGGCCGACATCGAATGAGCGCGTCGCCGTGACGGGTCGGACCTTGATCGTGACGGCGACCGTCCTGGCGTCGACCGGCACCACGCCGCTCGGCACGGACAGATCGGCCTCGACCGTGAATTCGGACGAGGCGCCGTTGACCGTCACGGGTGCGGTATCGACCCGCGACAACGGCGCCAGCTGCTCGGCGTCGCCCTCCACCGTCACGACCAGTGGCGCCACCGAGACGGACGCGATCTCGAAGCCCGGAGCCGGCGTGCCGACGATGACCGGATTGACCGTCAGCGTGCGAGAACGAAGGTCGGAGAAGACCGGGATCGTGACGCGGGCGCTGCGAGGGACGAGGTTGACCTGGTTGACCGCATCGCCCAGCGAATCGACCGCGAGGAGCGGGACCTCCTGGTCGATGCTGATGCCCGATGCCTGGATCACGACATCGGCACGGGCGGTCGTCACGCGCCGGACGACCGACGCCGGGCCGGACACGACCACCCGGTCGGGTACCGTCACCGTCGCGCCGATCTGGAGGCCGGCGGGCGGCGGCTCGTGGTCGACCACCACCGGGACCTGCTTCGTCTCGAGACGGTCCACCTGGATGGTCACGATGTCCGGGGCATACCCGATGACGTTGATCCGATCGTCGAGGCTGCGGACCCGGATGGGCACGGTGACGGGCCCCGGGCCCGCGACGACCGACGACAGGTCGACCGATGCCTCGAACGTCGAGTCGATCGGGCGCGTGCCGGAGGGCGAGAAGTAGCGGATCTCGGTCACGGGGGCGATGGTCGTCAGGAGGAACACGTCCCGGGGCTGGTTGCGCAATTCGACCGGGACCACGCCGAGGTGGGTCAGCGTGCTCTGGGACAGGATCAGGCCACCATAGAGCAGCGTGGCAAGGCCGACCGCGGCGAGCTTGAGGGGCCAGTTGTGGACGATGATCCGAAGGACTCGGGTCACCGCGGCGCCCGTGCGGTGGATGACTTCGGATCCGGGGAACGATCCGCGCGCCAGGAAAGACCGCGACCGCGCCAGCCGTGATTCGGGTCCAGCAGGTGCCGGATCGAGCGGCCCAGCTGGGCCTCGTTCAGGTTCCGGACGATTCGCGAGCGCTCCACCAGGCTGATCTGGCCGTTCTCCTCGGACACGACGATGACCACGGCGTCGGTCTGCTCGGCGATGCCCAGTGCGGCCCGGTGGCGGGTGCCGAAGCGCTCCACGTGGATCGTGGTCTCGGCCAGCGGGAGGAGCGCCCCGGCGGCGAGGATGGTCTCACCGCGGATGATCACGGCCCCGTCGTGGAGGGCCGTCCGTGGGGCGAAGATCGTGCGGATCAGGTCCGACGACACGTCGCCGTGGATCATCACGCCGGTCTCAGCCACCTCCTCCAGCCCCGTCGTCCGCTCGAGCACGATGAGGGCGCCGTGGCCCTCCGCGGACAGGTCGCCGGCCGCCCTGGCGACTTCGTCGGCCACCCGGTCGACCGCTCGTGAATCGGCCGGCGAGAGCAGCCACGCGAACGATCCGACCCGGCCGATCCGATCCAGGGCCCGTCGGATCTCGGGCTGGAAGATGACCACGAGCGCGAACAGGCCCACGACCGCGCCGGCCTGCAGGATCCGCGTCAGCAGCACGAGGCCGAACGCCGCCGCCAGGACATACACCACGATCAGGACGCTGACGCCGATGACCAGGCGAACCGCACGGGTCCCACGGATCAGGCTGAACAGCCCGTAGAACAGGAGCGCCGTGATGCCGATGTCGATCAGGGTCGTCAGTCGGACCTGTTCGAGGATCGAATTCGAGAGCTGCGGCATCGTCGGCCGAGTGTAGCATCGGGACCCTCGCGTTCCCCGGTCGGCAGTGGTCCCAGGGTCGGCGGGCTTGGACTCGGCCCTTAACCGCAGAGCGCCGTCAGCCGAGGCTCATCTGCCAGCGTGTCCTCCCCACGTCACACAGCCGTGCGCGGGTGAGCGGATCGTCGGCCAGATCGGCGAGACGGCCCAGGAGGACGAGCTTGTCCACGGCCAGCGTGCGCCAGCCTCGATCCAGGTAGAGCTCGGCCAGGGCGAGGTGGAGGCCGGCGTCGTCGGGCGTCGACCCAAGCCCGAGGTAGCACGCTTCGATCGCCGCGTCGGGCTGATCCGCGGCGCGATGTCCGATGGCGGCTGCGAGGGCCGAGTCGCGGATCGCCGTCGGATCGCCGAGGTCGGCCGCGGCCTCCAGCCGGACCATCGCCTCCAGTGGATCGAACGTCGGCGGCGATGGGACCGCGCTTGCGGGTTGCGGCATCGGATCGGGTGTCCCGTCCGCCATGAGAACGGGATCGCGCTGCCCGTCCGGGCGGCCTCCGCCAGCGCCCTGGTGCGGGTCGAGCCGGCCAAGGACCCGCCGGAGGGCATCCTTGTAACGCTCGTACAGCGCGCCGCTCACGAGCCAGAGCCTCCGTCCGCGCCAACGCCCGGCGCGCCGATCAGCTCGACCAGGAGCGCCTTCTGGACGTGGAGCCGATTCTCCGACTGCTCGAGGATCAGGCTGCGTTCGCCGTCCATCACGGCCGAGGTGATCTCCTCGCCTCGATGGGCGGGCAGGCAGTGCATCGCCATCGCAGCCGGACCGGCGGCGTCGATCAACGCCTCGTCGACCCGATAGCGGGCGAAGGCGTCACGGCGTTCTCTGGTCTGCGCCTCCTGGCCCATGGACGTCCAGGCGTCCGTGTAGACGATCGACGCGCCGCGCACGATCTCGAGCGGATCGTGCCCGAACACCAGCCTGCCACCCGTCGCATCGGCCAGGGATCTTGCCCGCGACACGATCCCGCCGTTCGGCGCGTAGCCCGGTGGATGGGCCAGGCGGACCTCCATCCCGAACGCCGCACCGAGCAGCGCCAGGGAGTGGTAGACGTTGTTGCCGTCACCGATGAACGCCACGACCGTGCCCCTGAGCGTGCCCACATGTTCCCGGATGGTGAAGACGTCCGCCAGGGCCTGGCACGGGTGCTCGCGCAGGGTCAGCCCGTTGATGACCGGGATGGACGCCTGGGCTGCCAGTTCCAGGACGACCTCGTGCGGGCCGGTCCGGGCCACGATCGCGTCGACGTAGCGCTCCAGGTTGCGGGCGATATCGCGGACCGCCTCGCGGGCGCCCATCACGGCGTCCTCGGGCAGGTAGATCGCGGCGCCGCCGAGCTGAGCCATGCCGGCCTCGAACGTCACCCGGGTCCGCAGGCTCGGCTTCTGGAAGAGCATGGCCAGCGTTCGGCCCGCGAGGGGCGGGGTGGCATGACGTCGACTCGTCCGGAACTCTGCCTTCAGTCCCTCGGCCGTGGCAAAGACCCGCCCGACCTCGGCCGCGGACAGGTCTGCGACGCTCAGCAGGTCGCGCCCGCGGAGCGAGCCAGGGTCCATCATCGGCCAATCGTGATCGGTCGGGCGAACGTCCGGCGTGTCAGCGCTTGGTGTACTGGGGCGCCTTCCGGGCACGCTTCAAGCCGTACTTCTTGCGTTCCTTCATGCGCGGATCCCGGGTCAGCAGTCCGGCCTGGCGAAGGGGCACCCGATTGGTCGCCTCGTCCACCTCGAGCAGCGCGCGAGCGATGCCATGGCGGATCGCGCCGGCCTGCCCGGTGACCCCGCCACCTTCGACCTTGATCATCACGTTGAAGCGGCCTTCCGTGCCGGTGACCCGGAAGGGCAGCCGGACTTCCGTCTCGCTGGCGGCATTGCCGAAATGCTCGTCGAAGGACCGCCCGTTGATGATCAGCTCACCCTCGCCCGGCAGGAGCCGAACGCGGGCGATGCTCGTCTTGCGACGGCCGGTCCCGGAATAGAACGACGGATTGGACATGATCGTTGGATCTCCTCGTCAGGCGAGCGGCTCAGGCTGCTGAGCCTGATGGGGATGATCCGTCCCGGGGTAGATCTTCAGCTTGCGCAGCTGCTGAGCACCCAGGCGGTTGTGCGGGAGCATCCCCTTGACCGCCCGACGGATGACTTCCTCGGGACGACGGCCCAGGAGATGACCCAGGGTCTCCTCCTTGTAGCCTGCGGGATAGCCGCTGTGGCGGATATAGAGCTTGCTTTCCAGCTTGTCTCGAGTGACGGTGATGCGCGATGCGTTGAGCACGATCACGTGGTCGCCCGAGTCCAGGCTGGGCTGGTAGGTCGGCTTGTGCTTGCCCTCGAGGACGTGCGCGATGCGCGACGCGAGGCGCCCGAGCGTCTCGTCCGTCGCGTCCACGACGTACCAGCGTCGCTCGATCTCGCTCTCTCGGACCGAATAGGTCTTCGCGTTCATCGTTCCTCGTGTTCTCCGTCATCACTGGCGGCTCGCCGCCCGAAGGCGACGCGTCGGAGGCACAACCCCTTGGCCGGGGCGGCGCTTCCGTCGAAGGCCGGTCGCCGGTCGGCAAGTGCCGTCCGGAGGGCCTGTTCATCCATCTTCCCTAGACCGACCGCCACGAGGGCGGCGACCATCCGTCGGACCATCCCCCGCAGGAAGGATTCGGCCCGGACGTCGATCGTCACGAGCCGGCCCTCCCGACGGACCCGGACCGCGAGCACGGTCCGGACCGGTGAGCGGTCCGTCGCCCCGAAGGCTCCGAAGTCGTGCCGGCCGATGAAGACCGATCCGGCTCGCACCATCGCGGCGGTATCGAGCGGGGCCCGCACCCCGAGCGCCATGCGCTCGCGAAGCGGACTGCGCGGCCCGTTCCAGACGGTGTAGCGGTACTCCCGGTACCGCGCCGCATAGCGGGGCTGGAACGTGTCCGGCACCCGACGCACCCCGGTGACCGAGACATCGATCGGCAGGAGCGCATCGAGCGCCTTGCCAAGCTCCGTCGTGTCGAGGCGCCCGTCATACGAGAAGGCGATGACCTGTCCCGTGGCGTGCACCCCGGCATCCGTGCGTCCGGCCCCATCGACTCGCCGCCCCGCCTCGTTGCCGAGGCGCGAGAGCGTGTCTTCCAGAAGCCCCTGGACCGTCCGCATCCCAGGATTGACCTGGAACCCGGCGAAGTCCGTTCCGTCATATTCGACCCGCGCCCGATAGCGTCGCGAGGACACCCTCTCGGGCATCTAGCCGCCGTTGCGCCGGCACGACCGTGCATCGGCGAGGCGGATACTCATTCGGTGGCTCGTCAGACGAGCTCGATCTGGACGATCTCGGCCGCATCGCCGCGGCGCTGGCCGATGCGCAGGATCCGGGTGTAGCCAGACGTGCGGTCGGCGTACTTCGGCGCGATCTCGTCGAACAGCTTGTTCACGACGAGCGGCTCGTTGGGGAATTGCGCGACGACGGCCCGCCGAGCCGACAGGTCACCGCGCTTGGCGAGGGTGATCATCTTCTCGACGCGACCGCTGATCTCCTTGGCCTTGGCCTCGGTCGTCTTGACCCGCTCGTAGCGGATGACGGACACGGTCAGGTTCTTGTACAGGCTGAGGCGTGGCCCCTGCTTGCGGCTGAGCTTGCGTCCACCGATGCGATGCGCCATCGCCTACGCCTCGGCCTCGGGCTCGTCGTCCTGCGGGGCGTCCTCGTCGTCGAGATCCTCCAGGCCGTCCGATTCCGTCTCCGGGATGATGAAACCGCGCATGCGCAGGCGCTCCTTCATCTCGTCGAGCGACTTCTTGCCGAAATTGCGCATGCGCAGCAGGTCGTCATCCTTGAGTTGGAGCAGCTGCCCGACCTTGACGATGTTGTTGCGCTTGAGCGAGTTGTACGCGCGCATCGGGAGATCGAGCTCCTCGATGGGCATATCCAGCATGTTCGGCGGCAGCGAAGCGACGCTGTTGGCGGCCGCGGCCGGCACGGCCGCCATCCCCACGGTGACGAACGGTCGGAACTGATTGACGAGGATCTCGGCCGACCGGCTGAGCGCCTCTTCGGGGCCGATCGCGCCGTCGGTCTCGATCTCGATCGTGAGCTTGTCGAAGTTGGTCATCTGACCGACACGCATGCTCTCGACCCAGTAGTTGACCTTGCGGACCGGGGTGAAGATCGCGTCCACCGCGATGACCCCGATGGGCAGCGCCTCCGCCCGCTCCGCGCCGAGGTAGCCGACGCCGCGCTCCACGGTGACGTCCATCTCGATCGTCACGTCGTCCGTGTCCAGGGTCATCAGGACGAGGTCCGGATTGATGATCTCGACATCGGCCGACTCGGCGATGTCCGCGGCCGTGACCGCGCCGGCGCCGCTCTTGATGAGCCGCAGCTGGACCGGGGCCGTGGCGAAGCTCTTGAGGCGCAACTTCTTGACGTTCAGCACGATCTGGGTGACGTCTTCCTTGACGCCCGGGATCGTGGAGAACTCCTGGTAGACGTCGCGGATCTGGATGCTCGTGACTGCCGCGCCTTCCAGGGAGGACAGCAGGACGCGGCGAAGGGCGTTGCCGAGGGTGACGCCATAGCCGGCCTGGAGTGGCCCGGCCTCATACTTGGCGTAGGTGCCGGCTTCCTCGATGGGCTCGATCTGCGGGTTCTCGAGTTCGATCATGAGTGGACAGTTACCTCGAGTAGTACTCGACCACGAGCTGCTCGTTGAGGTCGAGCGGCATCTGGTCGCGACTGGGCGGTGTGACGACGGAGCCGGAAAGCGTCCCGGCATCCACGGACAGCCATTCCGGCGCCTGGTGGTTGCGGAGCGTCTCCTTGACTACCTTGAACGGCTCGCGGGCCTTGCGTGACTCGCGAACCTCGATCTTGTCTCCGGGCCTGACCTGGAACGACGAGATGTCCGTGGGCACGCCGTTCACGGCGAAATGGCCGTGTCCGACGAGCTGTCGAGCGGCCGGCCGCGACGGGGCGAAGCCGGCTCGATAGACCACGTTGTCCAACCGCAACTCCAGCGTCCGCAGGAGGTTCTCGCCGGTCACGCCTGGCCGGTTCTCCGCGGCATTGAAGTAGTTCCGGAACTGGCGCTCCAGCACGCCGTAGGTCTTGCGGACCTTCTGCTTCTCGCGCAGCTGCAACCCGTACTCACCGACCTTGCGGCGACGGACGCCGTGCTGTCCGGGGGGTGAAGGTCGGCGCTCGAAGGAGCACTTCTTGGTATAGCAGCGCGATCCCTTCAGGAAGAGCTTGGCGCCCTCCCGTCGACAGATGCGGCAGACGGATCCGGTGTAGCGGGCCATGTTCGTTCGGCTCTCAGACCCGGCGCCGCTTGGGGGGGCGGCAACCGTTATGCGGGATGGGGGTGACGTCCGTGATCGCGCTGACCTCGAGACCGGCGGCCTGGAGCGACCGGACGGCCTGCTCGCGGCCGGCGCCCGGACCCTTCACATAGACCTCGACCTGGCGCATGCCGTGTTCCATGGCGCGCTTGGCCGCGCCATCGGCCGACAGGGCCGCGGCATAGGGCGTGCTCTTGCGGGAACCCTTGAAACCGGCGACGCCGGCGGAGCCCCAGCTGATGACGGCCCCATTGAGATCCGTGATCGTGATGATCGTGTTGTTGAACGTGGCCTGGATGTGAACGTGGCCTTGGGGGACGTTCTTCTTCTCCCGACGACGCTGCTTGACCGCGCGTTTACGTTCCGCCATGCCTGGTCAGTCCTCGTCTACTTCTTGCGCCGCACGCCGACCGTCTTCTTCGGTCCGCGCCGCTGGCGAGCGTTGGTCTTGGTCCGTTGACCACGCACCGGCAGATTGCGACGGTGGCGGACGCCCCGATACGAGCCGATCTCGATGAGGCGCTTGATGTTGAGTGCCGTCTCGCGGCGCAGGTCGCCCTCGACCTTGTAGCGCCGGTCGATCAGTTCGCGCAGTCGATTGACCTGGTCCTCGGTCAGATCCCGGACACGGGTGTCCGGATTGATATTGGTCTGGGCCAGGATCTTCTGGCTCGTCGGCAGACCGAGGCCGTAAACGTAGGTGAGGGCGATCTCGACGCGCTTCTCACGCGGGATATCGACACCGGCGATGCGTGCCATCGGTTACCCCTGCCGCTGCTTGTGCTTGGGATTGGTGCAGATGACCATCACCGTGCCGTGGCGACGGATGACCTTGCAGTTGTCGCAGCGGGTCTTGACGGACGCTCTGACTTTCAACGGATCCTCGATCGTGTTCGTGAGTGGCCTGGAGTCATCGGAGTCGGTAGGTGATGCGACCGCGGGTGAGGTCGTACGGCGAAAGCTCGACGCGGACCCGGTCACCCGGCAGGATCCGGATGAAATTCATCCGCAACTTGCCGCTGATGTGGGCGAGCACCCGGTGGCCGTTCTCAAGCTCGATCGCGAACATGGTGTTGGGGAGCGGCTCGATGACCGTTCCTTCCACTTCGATCGCATCTCGCTTGGCCACAGGCTACGTGCTTCCCTTTCTCACGCGCAGTGTCGGCCCGGGCGGGCCGACACACGAACGCGTAGCTTATCAAATGCTCGCTGAACCGGCAACCGCCGGTCTCAGACCGTGGTCAGGATCTCCGGACCGTTGTCGGTCAGGGCGATCGAGTGCTCGAAGTGGGCAGCCAGCGATCCGTCCACCGTGGCCACGGTCCAGTCGTCGTCTAGGACATGGGCCTCGTAGGAGCCGAGGGTGAACATGGGCTCGATGGCCAGGCACAGGCCGGGCTCCAGCTTTCGACCCCGCCGGCCCGTGCGGTAGTTGGGAACCTGGGGTTCCTCGTGCATCTGGGTCCCGATGCCGTGACCCACGAACTGACGGATGACCCCGTAGCCACGCGACTTCGCGACGTCCTCCACGGCCGCCGAGATGTCGTCGATGTGGTTGCCTGGCAGTGCGGCGGCGATCCCCGCCATCATGGCCACGCGGGTCGTCTCGATCAGGTCGCGGACGGCCGGCGGCGGCTCACCCACGAAAAAGGTCCGGGCGGCGTCGCCGTGCCAGCCGCCCACGATGGCACCGGCATCGACCGAGATGACCTGCCCTTCACGGATCGTCCGCTCGCCCGGGATGCCGTGGACGATCTCGTCGTCGATGGAGATGCACAGGCTGGCAGGGAACGGCCGGCGCGGGTTGATGCCCGGGTAGCCCTTGAAGGATGGTGTGCCACCGCCCATGCGGATGTGGGCTTCGGCCACGTGGTCAAGGTGGGCCGTGGTGACCCCGGGCTTCAGCTCCGATTCGACCAGGGCGAGGACCTCGGCCACGAGCCGGCCGGCCCGACGCATCTGCTCGATCTCGCGACGCGACTTACGGGTGACCACCCTCAGACGGCCGCATCGTCGGACAGGGCCGCGAGCAGCGCCGCGGTCACGTCGTCGATGGGTTGCACGCCGTTCACGATGCGCAGGACATCGATGTCGTGGTAGTGGCCGACGACGTCGCGCAGGCTGCTGAGCTGCAGGGCCAGTCGGGCCCGGATCGTGCCGGCCTCGTCGTCTTCGCGCTGGAAGAGCGGCGATCCATCCAGGTCGCACCGGCCCTTCACCCGGGGCGGGTTCGACTGCTCGTTGTAGACGTGACCCGAGGCCTTGCACACCCAGCGACCGGACAACCGCCGGACGAGCTCGTCCGAGGGCACCTCGATGCTGATCGCGCGATCCACGCGAGACCCGCGCTCGGCGAGTGCGGCGTCGAGCGCCTGCGCCTGGGGCCGATTCCGCGGAAAGCCGTCGAGGATGACGCCGTTCGCCGCATCGCGCTGGACCAGGCGGTCGAGGAGCATCCGGATTGTGATGTCGTCCGGCACCAGCTGGCCGCGCTCCATGTAAC
>Ga0136611_10003922_pt1 | contig 10417 bp, 9 predicted proteins | sample AntDrymUQ2232306_2_FD_106645 | JGI IMG/M metagenome (GOLD analysis project Ga0136611, IMG submission 106645) | Polar desert sand microbial communities from Dry Valleys, Antarctica - metaG UQ223 (23.06) | ecosystem: Environmental > Terrestrial > Soil > Desert | place: Antarctica: Dry Valley... | reverse complement strand
GGATTCGATAGTATAAAAGCGCTTTTGTGTTCTCCGTCGCTCACGCGCAGTTCCTGCGGCGTTTCGACCGCGGCGAAGCCTACCGCCCTCCCGCTTGGTCGCTGGGCGTAGTGGTTGCCATGATCCTCTGCGCCGCCGGCGTCGCGCTGGCGGCCTCTTTGGTCGTGCTCGCCGGGTGAAGCTCGCCCCTCGATGGGGTGCGCGAGGACTTTGCGAGACAGGCTGGAAGAACGGCCCGTCGATCAGCGCCCCGACTTGATTGGGGCGTCCCGGATGACGGGCGGAGTTGCGGAAGGGGACTGCCGGGCCGGGTTGCCGACGTAGGTGAACAGCCGATACTGGGCGCGGTTGAAGTCGGCGATGGCCGCCAAGTAGTTCTGCCGGGCTTGGTTGAGCGCCTGGATCGCCTGGAGGGGGCGGAGAGCGTCGAAGAGGTTCTTCGCATCCACGACGTTGAACGTACCTTCCTTGTTGATCCGGTAGAGTTCCGTCGCTTCTTTCACCGCTTCCTCCGCGTGGGCGAGAGATTCCTGCTTCGCGGCGGCGATCTGGGCCGCCTCGACGATCTCCGCGGCGGCCCGCGCCTGCGCCTCGACGGCCGTGTACTGCGCTTGGTGCAGGAGGGCGTAGCGCTCGGCCACGTCGGCCCGGTTGCCAAAGCCGAGGTTCTTCACCCCCCAAGTGACTTGGACGCCGAGAACGTTGCGGGCCTCGAAGTTCCGCAGGTCATCGCCCAGCCCGCCACCGAAGTTGCCGATCTGATTCGTTACGCCGAGCTTCGGGATGAGCGGGGCGTACTTCTGACGCCGTGCCGTCTCCAGGGCGGCCGCGACCAGTTCCCGGTTGGCCGCCAAGTCGGGTCGGTTCTGGATCGCCTGCGCGATCAGATCGTCAACCGTGGCGTTCGCGTCGACAAGCGTGAGGGGGGCGACCGCCGGATCGGTCGGCACCAGCTTCACGCTGGGGGCGAGGAGGAGCAACCGGCCCAAGCGGGCGCTGGCGACCCCGATCCGGCCGTCGAGTTCGACGCGCTCGGATCGGCGGAGCAGGACTTCCGTCTTCGCGCGGTTCACGTCGCCGGCGGTGCGGTCGAGCTTCGCGTCTTTGGCGTTTTCCGCCGCCGCCAGCATCCCCTCCGCTTTCTTCAAAGTGTCGGCGTTGATCTCCAGCAACGCATGAGCCTGCACGAGGTCAAGGTACGCCACGACGGCGTCGAGTTCCGCGCCGAGGCCGACGGCTTGCGCGCGGAGTTCCGCGGCCGCCGTAAGCCTCCGTTGCAGGAGGGGCTGGTAGAGGGCCTCCGCGATGTCCAATTCGAGACCGACGCCGCCTCCCGCGAACAGGTTTCCGCGCGACACGCCGAAGACTTCGCCGCGCTGGTTTTGGGTCTGGCCGTTGAAGCGGTTGTAGGCCGCGCCGGCCGTGAGATTCGGCAGCCACTGCACCTTCGCGCGGGCGAGCCGGGCCTGCGCCTGCTCGACCTGGGCCTGGGCGAATCCGATGGAGGGGCTGTTGGCATCGACGAGCCGGATCACCGTCGGCAGGTCGATGGGCAGGGTCACGAGTTGCGAATAGGCCGGGCGAGAGCGGGCGGGTTCGGGCAGCGGGGAGGGAGCGGCCGGCTTGAGAGGGTCGACCGTCGGCGGCACTTGAAGGGCCGACGCTTGCCGAATCGGATTCGGGTTCGGGGCCCTGGCGGCGGTGAGGTCGGCGCGGGCGGCGATCCGCTTCGGAGGTTTCGCATCGCTCGGGTGGTGGATCGTGATCGGCGGGTGAATCGGAGCCGGCTGGGTCGTGGCGCAACCCGCTGCGGCGAGGGTGATTGAAGCGCCGAATGCCGCGGTCCGTTTCGTCCAGCGCTTCATGTTCGCATCCTGCGAGTTCGGATCACCAATCGCTCGGGGCGGGCTTCACGTTCGCCCCGTCGCCGATCTCCAGTTGCCGCGCGACCACGACTTCTTCGCGGCCGGTCAGCTCCGTGAGGAAATCGCGGCTGCCGCCGTCGGCCCCCTTGCGCTTCTCGATCACGGCGAGCCGTACCGTCTTGCCGTCGGTCACCTGCACGCGCACCGGAACTTGCTTCGTTTTGCCGTCCTGCACGAGCAGGATGTAGCTCGTCCCGCTTCGCGAATAGACGGCCGTGCTCGGGAGCACGTGGGAATCGCCGAAGCCGCCGATGGTCAGCTTGATCGTCCCCGTCATCCCCGGAAGCAGCTTCCGCGACTTCGCTCCATCGGGGGCGAAGGCCCGCACGGGCATCGCTTGATTCGCCCCTTTGGCCTGCCGATCCGGGCCACCCTTTTTGATGCATTCGGCGAGGTGGCGGAACTCCTCGTCGTCGCCGTTGAACAGGTCGATTTCGACGCGCATCGTGCGGTCCGCGTTCTGCACCGTCGGCGCGAACCGGGTTACCGCGGCGGCGATCGACACGCCGGGCAGGTCGTCGATCGTCACGATCGCCGGCGTATTCAGGTCCACCGACGGGGCGATGGCATCAGGAAACTTCGCGGTCACCGAGACCACATCCACTTTGGCGACGGAGATCAGCGCCTCGCTCGTCCCCGTCGTCGCGTTCTGCACGAACGAACCCGGATCGACCGTCCGCCGGACTACGACCCCGTCGAACGGGGCGACGATCTTCGCGTAATCGGCCACCGCCTTCGCGCGGTCGAGATCCTTGCGGGCCACTTCCACCTGGGCCTTCTTCAGGTCTATATCGGCCGCGGCGGCCTCGATCTTGGACTCCGATTCGGCATAATCGGCGCGGGCGCGTTCCACGTTCGCCTTCGTGGAGGTCACGACCGCTTCGCTCGAAAGGTAATCGCGTTCCTCCTCCTCGACGACGCTGCCCACCACGGAACCTTTGGCCGCGAGATCTTGGAACCGCGCGTACTTCCGCTTCTTGAGGTCGCGGGTCGCGGTCGCGCCTTCCACTTCGGCCAGCCGCTGCTTGATCGTCGCGGCCGATACGTCCTTGGCGGCCTTCGCGTCCTTGAGCTTGGCGTCGGACACCCGCAGTTCCTGCTGCCTCTGGAGGATCATCGCGTCCATGCGGAACACGTCCTGCTCCGATTCGGGCACGTCGATGACGACGAGCACTTCCCCCTTCTTGACCTTGTCGCCGATATCGCGCAGAACCGACTTGACGGTGCCCGAGGCGCGGGCGCGCAGATCGGCTTGGAAGAACGGCTCAACGGTCGCGATCTGATCGACGGTGATGGCCACCGACGATTCCCGCTTCGGCTTGACCACTTTGACGGTGGGGATTGCCTCGCCCGAAGGAGTTCCGACCCCCGCGTTGGCGGTGCTCGCGTGGAGCGGATTGGGGACCACTCCCGCAGCCACTCCCGCGACCACCGCAGCGCCGAAGGCCGCGAGAACGCCTAGCGGGAGGATCGTCCGCCAGCGGTTTTTGCCGAGCTTCGCCGGCGTGTGCCCCGCGTGAGTGTGCGAATCGTGCATCAGAGACTCCGATCAGGATGCGGGAGTGAGGGGAACGGTGTCTTCGTGGTCGCGTGTGTGCGTGTAGTGCTTGTCGCGGATCAGGAGGGTGAACAGGATCGGCACCACGAACAGCGTGAGGGCCGTGCTGGTGATGAGGCCGCCGACGACGGCTCGGGCAAGCGGCGTCAGCGACTCGCTGCCGCGGCCGAGGCCGAGCGCCATGGGGAGCAGATCGAGGAACGTCGCCAAGAAGGTCATGAGAATCGGCCGGAACCGCGTGCTCGCCGCTTCGGTGATCGCTTCGCGGACCGCCTTGCCCTGCTTCCGCAACTGGTTCGCGTAGTCGATCAGCAGCACCCCCTGCGAGACGATGATGCCGACGAGGAAGATCACCCCCATCTCTGACTGCACGTTGAGCGTCGTCTTCGTCGCCCAGAGCATGGTCAGCACGCCGATCAGCCCGAGCGGCACGGCCGCCATGATGATCGTCGGCATCACGAACGACCGCATCAGCGGCACCATGAGGAGGTAAACCAGCACCGAGGCGAGGCCCAATCCCATCCCCAAGCTCTCGAACGACTCGGTCATGCGGGCGTATTCGCCCTTCATCTCGATCCTCATCCCCTTCGGCACTTCGATCGGCTTGAGTTTCTTCTCGATGTCCGCGGCGACGCCGCCGATGTCGCGGTTCTCGGTGTTCACGAGCACATCCACGATCCGCTTGAGGCCGACGTGGTTGAACTCGACCGGCTGCGTCGATTCCTTGATGGTGACGAGCGAGCTGAGCCGCACGGGGGACTTCTGGTTCGTCCCCGTGGCGAACATGTTCTTCAGGTCGTTGATGCGGAACGAGGGGTCGTCCGGGTACTGCACGGCGATGAAGTACTGGTTGCCACTCTTGGGGTCGATCCAGAAGTTCCGCGTCAGCGCGATGCTGGAGTTCATCGCGGTGACGACCTGCATCACCACGTCCCGCGTCGTCAGGCCGATGGCCGCCGACGCCTCGCGGTTGATCTCGATGACAAGGTACGGGGCGTCGTTCCGCTGGAGGACGCGCACGTCGGCCGCGCCGGGCACCATCTTCACCTCGCTCCGCACCTTCTGGGCGAGTTCCAGCTTCTGCTCGGGCGTGCCGCCGGTGATCTGGATGTCGATGGGCGACGACGCGCCGAAGTTCAGCGCGGCGGAGACCATCCCGCCCGTGTCGAAGCTGAATTCGAGGTCGGCGAATTTCGGGTTGGAGGCGAGCTTCTTCCGGAGATCGACGGCGTACTCCTGCGCCGACTTGCTCCGCTCCGGGGTGAGCTGGATGCGGATGACCGTATCCTGCTGCCCGGCGTTCTGCGAGTAGGCGGCGCTCCAGTCGTTGTTGAGTCCGATCTCGGAGACGACCATCTGCAATTCGCTCTTCGGGATGCCGCCGCGCTCGGGGTGTTCCGGATCCTGGAGCAATTCCGCTTCGACATCGACGATCCGCCGTTCCGTCGCGTCGAGCCGCAGATTCGACGGGGCACGAACTTGAAGGGTGATCTGCCCAGCATCCACGGCCGGGAAGAACTCCTGGCCGATGAACTTGAGCAGCCCCAGCGAGCCGACGAACAGCAGTGCGATCAGGCCGAGGACGAGGAACCGCCGGCCGAGCGCCCACGCGAGCATGCCGGAATAGACGCGGGTCGTGAAGGTCAGGAACCCGTCGATTTTCCGGTAGATCCGGCCGAAGAAGCCGACCGGTTCGGGCTCGCGGTGGTGTTCGCGGCGGTGCTCCCCCTCATGCCCGTGGCCGTGCTGGCCGTGGCCGCGGAGCATCTTCGAGCAGAGCGCAGGCACGAATGTCCAACTGAGCACGAACGAGAAGATCATGGCGAAGCCGACGGCGAGCGTGAGCGGCTTGAAGAGAAATCCGCTGACCCCCGGCGTGAGGGCCACCGGGCAAAGCACGATGATGAGCGCGAGCGTGGCGACCACAACCGGCATCGTCAGTTCGGTCGTCGCGTCGAGCGACGCCTGGAACGCCGACTTGCCCATGCCCATATGCCGGTGGATGTTCTCCAGCACGACGATGACGTTGTCCACCAGCGGCCCGATGGCGAGGAACAGCCCGCCGAGCGTCATCACGTTGATGGTGTTGCCCGTCGCCTTCAGCCCGATGATGGCCCCGAGGATCGAAAGCGGCAGGGCCAGCGTGGCGATCACCGTCATGCGCCAGTTGCCGAGGAAGACGAGGATCATGATCGAGACGAGGATCGCCCCGATGATCCCTTCGTGCACGAGGCTGTCGATCGCCTTGCGTACGTACTCCGTCTGGTCCACCACGAAGTCGAGCTTCGTCCCTTCGGGCAGTTCGCTCTCCATCTCGGGGATTGCGCTTTTCACGCCCTCCGCCACCTTGAGGCTGCTCGCCCCCTGCTGGCGGTAGATCGGCACGAACACCTGCTGCTTGCCGTTGACCCGCACCCGCGATTTCTGGATGACGGCGTCGTCGAGGGTCACGGACACATCCCGCAGCAGGATGTGCCGATCCGGCTCGAACACGATGGGGATGTCGCCGATGTCTTCGACGGTGCGCGACATGGCGTTCGTGTCGAGGGCGATCTGGTTGTCGCCGATGTACGCCGTGCCGGGCGACACCATCAGGTTGCCCTGGTCGAGCGCCTTCACCACGTCCACGGGCGAGAGGTTGCGGGCCTCCAGCTTCTGGTGATCGAGGTAAACCATGATGCGGCGGTCTTTCCCGCCGACCACGACCGGCGCGACGCAGCCGCGCACCCCGCCGAGCCGGTTGCGGACCTCGACGCGGGCCAAGTCCTTCACCGCCTGCTCGGACATGTTCGGATTGCTGACCGTGAGCACGCCGAGCGGGATGGTGCCGGTCGGGTCGAACGGAAGCGACACGGGCGGGAGGGTGTTCGTCGGCAGGTAGGGCATGGCCGCGCCCGTGAGCGAGTTCGTCTGCGTGAGGGCCGTGCTCGGGTCGATGTCGTCTTGGAAGTAGAGCTTGACCACGCTGACGCCGGACACGGAACGCGATTCGACGCCGGAGACGCCGGGGGCCTGGTTCACCCAGCGCTCGACGCGATCGGTGATGGTGCGCTCCATCGAGCGGGCCGGCATCCCGTTGTAGAACGTCAGCACCTGGACGGCGGGCGACTTGAATTGCGGCAAGATGTCCACGGGGATCGATAGGAGGGCGACGCTGCCGAGGATGGCGATGAACAGGGCGAGGACGATGACCCCGTACACGTTCCCGAGAGCGATTCGGATCAAACCCATGTCGGCCACTCCGTCCGGTGCGACTGAACGAAACGGAAATGCGCAGCCCGCCTCACAGTGATGATAACCACAGTGGGCTTGCGGGTCAGAATCTTTTGTTGACCGCGGTGCGCCGCGGGTAGATGGAAGCCATCTCGATTTCGCCGCCGCACCACTGCGGCAGTTCGGATGAGTCCCGATCTCGACCGAAGCCCGTCTCCCAAAGATGACGCGGCGACCGGCCGTGAGGCAAAACCCCGTATCATTCCTCGGGCGAGCCCCCGGCCCGCCCCGGTACTCGCGAGGACTCACGTTGGCGGAGCCGTTGCCGGAAGACGTCGTCCGCTTCCTCGACTCGAACGTCGAGTCGATCGATCAGTTGGAGATTCTCCGGGTGCTGGGTGAAGACCCGTCCCGGGAGTGGGCCGCCGCCGCCATCGCGAGAGAGATCCAGGCGCCGGCGGCGGCGACATCGGCTCACCTCGCGGCCCTCCGCGCGCGGGGACTCCTCGCCGCCGAGACCCGGGGGTCAGACCTCGTCTGTCGGCACGGCCCGACGGGCGCGGATCTCGTCGACCCGCTGCTGCGGGTGCTTCAGCTCTACCGGGAACGGCCGGTGAGCATGATCAAGCACGTATACGCCCGCGCGGGCGACCCGCTGCGGGCGTTCGCCGACGCGTTCCGGCTGCGGAAGGAGGGAGGGTGACGTGGAGGGTACAGTTTACCTGCTGTGCGCCGCGACGGCCTTGGCCTGCGGGGTGCTCCTCCTGCGGGGCTACCGCCGCAGCCGCACCCGGCTGCTCCTGTGGTGCGGGCTATGCTTCCTGATCCTGTCCACCGAAAACGTCCTCCTTTTCGTGGACCTCGTCGTCGTCCCGGACTTGGATCTGCTGACCCCGCGGCGGGCGCTCGCGCTGCTCGGGGTCTCCGTGCTGCTGTTCGGCATGGTGTGGGACGGCCCGCGGCGGTGAGCGGGGCATAGGGGAGTGCGCGATGGACCAACTGTTGTCGGGCGCGATTGCGATGGGGTTCTGCGTCGCGGGCATCTTCTTCCTCCGCTTCTGGCGGGACACCCGCGACCGCCTCTTCGCCTTGTTCGCCCTCGCCTTCTTCCTGATGGCGGCGAATCGCGTAGTCGTCGGAGTGTCGGACCGGCTGGCCGTCCAAGAGGAGCAGTACTGGGTCCGGTTCGTGGCCTTCGCCCTCATTCTGGTGGCCATCCTCGACAAGAACTGGACTGGCCGTCCGCCCCGTGAGCACGGTTGAAGTGCTAACGGCGGAGGAAAAAGTGTAGCGCGAGGAGGTGGGAACGGCGGAGTAAAAGTGTGGCGCGTAACGGGGCCTCCGGAGTCGGGATGATGGGAGGAGCCCATCATCCCGACTCCGGAGGCCCGAGGTGTACGCAGACATGGAACTCCGGGCCGAGATTCGACGCCGCGTGCTGACCCGCGAGATCAGCAAACGCGCCGCCTGCCGCCAGTACGAGCTTCACTGGGCCACGCTGAAGAAGATCCTGGAACACGAAGATCCGCCGGGCTATCGGCGGAGTCATTCACCCCGGCGTCCCACGATCGAGCCGGTGCTGCCGATCATCCGGCATATCCTGGACGACGACACGAAGGCTCCCCGGAAGCAGCGTCACACGGCCCATCGTATTTGGCAGCGATTGCGGGAGGAGCACGCCTTCACCGGCGGCTACACGGTCGTCAAGGATGCGGTGCGGGAGATGAAGGTCGGCACGAAGGAGGTGTTCCTGCCGCTGTCCCATCCGCCGGGCGAAGCGCAAGTCGACTTCGGCTTCGCCCAGGCGGTGATCGGCGGTGTCCCGACTCAAGTGGCCCTGTTCGTGATGAGCCTGCCGTATTCCGATGCGGTCTACTGCCAGGCGTTTCCGCGGGAGTGCACCGAAGTCTTTCTCGAAGGGCACGTGCGGGCGTTCGGGTTCTTCGGCGGTGTCCCGCAGCGGATCGCCTACGACAACGCGAAGACCACCGTGGCGAAGATCGTCGGGAATCGGGAGCGGGTGGTGACCCGCGAGTTCGGGCGGTTGATGAGCCACCTCCTGTTCGCCAGTCACTTCTGCTTGGTGCGACGGCCGAACGAGAAGGGCCACGTCGAACGCCTGGTGGAGTACGCCAGGTCGAACTTCCTGGTGCCGGTGCCGCAGGCCGCGAGTCTCGACGAGTTGAACGTGCGGCTGATGGCCCAGTGCCGGCGGGATCAGGAGCGGACGACGCGGGGCAAGCCGGAGACGGTGGCAACTCGGCTGGTCGAGGACCGTGCGGCGATGCTGGCGATCCCGGCCAAGCGATTCGAGGCCCGTCGGGGGGCGGAGGTGTCGGCGAACGTCTGACCGGGGCGGCACTCGATCGGCTGACCCACCGCTGCCATATCCTCGAACTGGCCGGCGAGAGCTACCGCTTGCAGGATGCGAAGCGGCGTCGGTCTTCATCGTGAAATGATCGAACCGGCTCGACTCTCCCGGCTGGACGACCGGGGAAGGCCGGAGAGTCGAAAGGGTATCGCTGAGAGGGATAAGAACCGAACCGCCGATCCGCACATCGATCCCGAATCCACTCCCCTCGCACTGTTCAAGAAACCGCCGGCGAATAATAAGAAATCATCCCCATCCAGCGCTGCACTATTACCCCGCCGAGCGCTGCACTTTTACTCCGCCATCAGCATCGGGACCGGCCGCGCGGTGGGCCCGCATCCGGGCGTTGGCGGTGACGGGGTGGACGCCGAGGAAATCGGCGACGTCCCTCTGGGTTCAGCCGCCGAGGACCTTGGCGACGGCGAGGCGGCGGCGGGATTCCATCCCGGCCCGAGTGGCGAGTACTTCCATGATTGGGACAGGATACAATCAGACGAGACGCCCGATCAAGGCAAACTACCTGCGGGTCAGTAGTCTCAACCTGCCAACACCAGCTCCCCACCCGCATCCGACACGTCCTTGGGGACGTTCTCTACGAGCAAATGACACCCCCATTCACTGAGGCAGAGGCCCGAGGCCCGTTCCTCTTGCGATCCAGGTTCGACAGTTGACCGCGCATGGAGACCGGGAGATGGCCCCGGCAGCGATGATCGCAGAAGCAATCCGCGAATCGGCCGATGAACCGATTGAACTCCGGGAGAAACGACTTCAGGGTCTCGGCATCCATGCCAAGTCTCCGGAACCAGTGAGGGATCCAGAGTTCGAAACAGATGACGCCAGATCGGAAGCCCAATCATAGCGCTGTGGGTTTAGGGTAGGCGTGGCGCATTGGGCGATGCTTTCAAGGGGATGCCGATTGCTCGAAGCAACTGGAACTGTGCCTGGTTGTACTCGACTACGCTCGTCAGGTATTGGGACTGCGCGGTAGCTAAAGCCTGAACCGCCTGCTGGGCCTCGATCGCCCGCAGGTTGCCGCCGACGATCCCCTTGAAGTTCAGGGGGAGCGCATCGGTCGCGGCGGCGAGCTGACGGCGGGCGGCCTCGATCTGATCCCGTCGGGACTTCACCTGGTGGTAGGCGCGGGCGATCTCGGCCAGGATGTCGTCGTGCATCTGCTCGGCGGTCAGGTTCGCTTGGGCGAGAAGGCTCGACCGTTCCCGCTGGAGGGCGCGGTTGCCGAAACCCAAGTTGCGGAATTCCCAGGCCAGGACGGCGTCAAAATCCCCCCGGCCGCCGAACTTGCCGAACTCGTTCCCCGTTCCGCCCCCGAACCCGCCGGCGCTGTAGCCG
>Ga0136611_10003921_pt1 | contig 10417 bp, 10 predicted proteins | sample AntDrymUQ2232306_2_FD_106645 | JGI IMG/M metagenome (GOLD analysis project Ga0136611, IMG submission 106645) | Polar desert sand microbial communities from Dry Valleys, Antarctica - metaG UQ223 (23.06) | ecosystem: Environmental > Terrestrial > Soil > Desert | place: Antarctica: Dry Valley... | reverse complement strand
CGGTCGAGGTAGTAGGCGAAGGCCTTGAGCAGCACGACCAGGCCCAGCAGCACCGACAGGTGCGCGCGGGCTGCAGGGCTGACCTTCTCGCCAACGGTCTGCAGGCGCAGCCCGCCGAACAGGTAGTGGGTGGCCGCCGAGGCGACCAGCGCGAGCACCACCGCGGTGAGCAGGAAGCCCAGCACGAAGCGCTGGAAGGGGTAGGTGAACGCGAAGTAGCTGATGTCGCGGTCGAACTGCGCGTCGGTCTGACCGAAGCTGGTGCCGTTGCGCCACAGCAGCCAGGTCTTCCAGCGGGCGGCGGCCGACAGCCCCGCGAACAGCCCGAACACGCTCGACCCCACGATCAGCACGGTCCGCAGGAACGGCTCGACGGCGACGCGGTAGCGCTCGAGGTTCTGCTGCTCCAGCGACATCGGCCGGAACGGCGGGCGCACCCGGTAGGCCACCGCGACGTTCGCGGCGACCAGCACCGCCATGAGCAACCCGAACAGCACGAACAGCAGCAGCTTGGTGGTGAGCACCGTCGTGAAGACCGTCGTGTAGTCGACCGAGCGGAACCACAGCAGGTCGGTGTAGAGCGAGACCCCCACCCCGCCGAGCAGCAGGATGACCGCCAGGACCACGAGCACGGGGCCGAGCAGTCGGGGACGGGCAGGGCCCATCCCGGTACGCACGCTCACAGATACCTCTTCTATGTCAAGGGCTTGTGCCTGTTCCAACCCAACCACAAGCGGTCCGGTTCCTCGGCGCGCCGCCCGGCGCGCCAGACTCGTCACATGACCGCACCCGGGGACCCCCTCACCTCCCCCCTGTCCCTCGTCGTCGGCGAGGTGGAGGGCCACGTCGCCGAGGCCGGCTGGGACCAGCCCCCGCAGCTGTTCGCGCTGGTGCAGACCGAGGCGCTGCTGCGGGCCGAGCCCCAGCTGGCCCTGAGCATGGGGCTGGTCGCAGGCGACCCCGCCTCGCTCACCCCGATCGCGCAGGACCCCCTCGGCGACGGCGCCCTGGACGAGCAGCTGGCCTCGCTGGTGTTCGGCGCCGACGTGCTCGGCGTCGTGCTGGCGCACGAGGTGCTGGTGCTGCCGCCGTCCGCCGAGGCGGCGCTGGGCGACGACCCGGAGGGGGTCGCCGCGGAGCACCCGGAGCGACGCGAGGTGCGGATGGTCGTGGGCGTCGCCCGCGGCGGGACCACGTCGTGCGTGCTGCGGTTGCGCGGCGCCGGGCAGGACCCGGACGAGCGGGTCACCGGGCCGGACCTCGCACCGGCCCTGTCGGCCGCCCTGCTGGCGACGCTGGAGGACTAGACGAGGGCCCTGCGAGGTCGTACGTCCGCGGGTCTGCCGGGCCCGCTCAGGCCTGGCACAGGGCCGGCGAGCCGCCGGAACGCAGGGCCTCCAGGCCGTCGAGGGCCTGGACCAGGGTGGCCACCTTCAGCAGGGCCAGCCCGGCCGGGGCGCGGGTGGCCGCCTCCGCGCAGTTGGCCTCGGGAACCAGGAAGGCGACGGCTCCCTCAGCGCGGGCTGCGATGAGCTTCTGCGGGATGCCGCCGATCGGTCCCACGGTGCCGTCGGCGGTGATCTCGCCGGTCCCGGCGATGTGCTTGCCGCCGGTGAGCGAGACGGCACCGAGCTTGTCCAGGATGCCGAGGCTGAACATCAGGCCGGCGCTGGGGCCACCGACCTCCTCGAGGGTGATGTCCACCTCGAAGGGCAGGTCGACCGCCGCCTCGATCGGGGCGATGCCGATGATAGGGCGGGCGGCGTCCTCGGCGGCGGCCGCGGTCGTGATGGACGTGGTGGCCGCGACCCCCTTGCGCTCGTACCGGACCAGCAACGTCGTGCCGACCCCACCGGCGGTGACCAGCGCGCGCAGGCGCGCCTCGTCGGTGACCGGCGAGCCGTCGACCGCCAGCAGGACGTCACCGGGCTGCAGCCGGCCGGCAGCGGGCGAGCCGTCGGCCACCGAGCCGACCTCGACCCGCACCGTGTCGAAGCCGAGCTGCCGGGCGGCGGCCGTGGTCGCGCTGCTCTGCGAGCGGACCATCGACTTCTCGTTCTCGGCGTTGACCTCGTCGTTGGTCTTGCCCGGCGGGTAGACCACGTCACGCGGCACCACGGCGAGCTCGCGGTCGAACCAGCCGCGCAGCGCCTCGAGCAACGTCAGGCGGGGCTGCACCCCGACGGTCGTGAGGTCCAGCTGACCGTCCGTGGGGAACACCCGCGTGCCCTCGATGACGATGACCGGCGTGCCGTCGATCTCGCCGAGTGTGTCGTAGGTCGGACCAGGACCGAGGGCGACGTACGGCACCGGGGTCGCGACTGCGGCGCCCGTGAGCACGACCGCGAACAGGCTCGCGAGCAGCAGGGTCAGGCTGCGCCGGCTCACCTCAGCAGCCTAGGTGTCCGACCGGGTGAGCGCGGCTCAGGCGAAGAAGCCCAGGCTGGTGGGGGTGGCGTGGCCGTTGCTCGACGCCATCGCCGGCGCCTGCTCGCTCTCACCGGGCAGGTCCTCGACGAGCGCGAGGGCCGGCGCGGCCTCGGCGGCCGGGGCAGCCACGCCCGGCACGTCGGCGGCGCCGTCCGCGGCCCCGCCGACGACGGCGAGCTCGACCGGCGCCGGCTCGACCGGTGCGGCCTCGACCGGTGCCAGATCGACGGGCGAGAGGCCATCGAGCGAGACGCCGACCGGCGCGACGCCGACGGGCGCGACGCCGAGCGGCGCCACCTCGGCAGCGGCGTCGAGCGACGGCGCATCGGCCTGGGCGGGCAGCGCGGAGGTAGACGGCACCTCGACGCGGTAGTAGGCGCGGAAGGCCAGCGGGACCTCCGTCAGCGCGTGCACGCTGGCCGAGGACACGCCTTCGACGTTGCGCAGGTGCTCCACCAGGCGCACGGCCTCGTCGAGGTCGGCCAGGCGCCGGAAGGCCGGGGTCCCGTCCGGGGCGGGGAAGAAGACGACGTGCTCCACGACGGGGCCCTTCGTTCGGGGCGGACCAGGCGTCCGCGCGACCTGCTACCCCCGTCGGCACCTGGACAGGGGGACCTTGAGTGCAGGCGCCCCGCCGACCGTCGTGCGGTCAGGCCCGCGGTCAGGCCTGCGTGGCGCGTGCCGACGCCCGGGGCGGCACCTGGACCGACGACGGGAGCTGCACCGGCCGGGCCATCGCGGCCCGGAACCGCTCGTGCTCCTGCACGCGATCCTGGGTCGTGCCGGGCCTGCGGGTACGTGACGTCCAGGCCGACCAGGCGATCGCCAGGCCGGTCGTCGTCGGCACCGGGAGCAGCCACAGCAACCAGTCGGGCACCGGCTCAGGTTAAGGGCGCACGGCCAGGTCGGCCGGCTCCGACGCGCCTCAGGGCGTGCCGACCCACTCCTGCTCGCCGTCGACGAAGACCTGCCGCTTCCAGATCGGCACGGTGGCCTTGAGGTCGTCGATCAGCCGACGGGCCGCCTCGAACGCCTGCCCGCGGTGGGACGCCGACGCCGCCACCACCACGGCGACGTCGCCGACCGCCAGCAGTCCGGTCCGGTGCACTGCGGCGAGCGCGTGCACCGGCAGGTCGGCCGCGATCTGCTCTGCCACGGCGCGCATCGCCTGCTCGGCGCCGGGGTGCGCCTCGTACTCCAGCTCGGTCACGCCCTTGCCGCCGTCGTGGTCGCGCACCAGGCCGGTGAAGGACACGACGCCGCCCGCGGCGGGGTCCTGCACGGCTGCGAGGACCTCGGCGACGTCCAGGGATGTGTCGCGCAGGGCCAGCAGGCGTACGACGCTCATGCCGGCGGACCTTAGCGAGTCGATCCCGATGCCGGGCGACCGAGCCCGGTCGCACCGTCCGTCACGGCGATCCGCACGGGCCACGGCGTTCGCGGTGGGCGCACCATCAGCGCAGGCCAGGGGGCAGGCCCGGGCGTAGCGTGGAACGCATGGCAGAGCTGCGATGACCCGCCCGCCCTTCGGCTTCGGACCCCCGGATCGACCCGAGGAGCCCGACGACCCCTTCGGGCTCGCGGGGATGCTGGGCGGCGGCGCCGGCGGGGACATGGCCGGCGTCTTCGGACAGCTGAACAAGCTCATGAGCTGGAGCGGCGGACCGGTGAACTGGGATCTCGCGGGCGAGGTCGCCACCGGCCTGACCCGGCCCGATGACGTCCCGGTCACCGCCGAGCAGGAGCGCGAGGTCGTGGAGGCCTGCCGGCTGGCCGACCTGTGGCTGGACCCGGTGACCGAGCTGCCCGCGACAGGGGGGAGCGCCCGGGCCTGGACGCGCACCGGCTGGGTGGAGAGCACCACGCCGGCCTGGCGTCAGCTGGTCGACCCGGTGGCCGGCCGGGTCGTCGGCGCGATGGGCACGGCGATGGGTCAGGCGCTCGAGCAGGGCATGACCGGCGGGGTGCCCGAGGGGCTGCCGCCGGAGGTCGCCGGCCTGCTGGGGGGTCTGGGCGGCGGTGGGCTCGGCCCGCTGCAGGGCGTCATGGGCCAGGTGGGTGGCTTCGTCTTCGGAGCGCAGGTCGGGCAGGCGCTGGGGAGCCTGGCCAAGGAGGTCCTGAGCTCCACCGAGATCGGCCTGCCGCTGTCCGGGGACGGGCGCCCCGCGCTGGTCCCGGCCAACCTGGCCGCGTTCAGCGCAGGACTGGAGGTGCCCGCGGACGAGGTGCGGCTGTACGTCGCGCTGCGCGAGCTGGCCCACCAGCGCTTGTTCGCCTCGGTGCCCTGGCTCACGGCCCACCTGTACGACGCGGTCGACGCGTACGCCCGGGGCATCGAGGTGGACGGCAGCGCGATCGAGCGGGCGGTCAGCTCGATCGACCCGTCCGACCCGGAGTCGATGCAGCGCGCGATGGGCGAGGGCCTGTTCGACATCGAGTCCACCCCGGCCCAGCGCGCAGCCCTGGACCGGCTCGAGACCGCGCTCGCCCTGGTCGAGGGCTGGGTCGACGCCGTCGTGGACGCGGCCTGCGCCAGCACGCTGCCGTCGGCCGCGGCACTGCGCGAGACCGTACGGCGGCGTCGGGCCTCGGGCGGACCGGCCGAGCAGACCTTCGCCACCCTGGTCGGACTCCAGCTGCGACCGCGCCGCCTGCGCGAGGCGGCCGCGCTGTGGGCCGCCGTCGCCGAGCACGGCGGAGCCACTGCCCGTGATGCTCTCTGGGCGCACCCGGACCTGCTGCCCTCGTCGAAGGACCTCGACGACCCGGCCGGCTTCGTCGCCCGCACGGTGGCGGGCGAGGCGTCCGAGCCCGGCACCGACTGGGACGCTGGACTGCGCGACCTCGACAAGGACCTCGACGGCAGCCTCGACCATGACGCCGCCGGTGGACCGACCGACGACGGCACCGGTGGGCCTGGCGGACCCGATGCCCCCGACGGGCCTGACGTACCGCCACCGGCCTAGCCAGGCCGGCTCACCGCGCCGCGCGGGCGTTCGGCAAGGCTGTCGGCACGGCATCCGCTGGATGCTGCGCGCGCCCTGCGACCGGCGACACGGGCCCCTGCCGGCACCTGCTCCGTACGACCGGCGACTTCTTCCCGTCCACAGGCCGAGTGCGCGTCCCCGCTGGTCACAGTCGGCAGCGGCCGCTGGTTCCGGCCCCGGAACAGGGCCCTCCACAACGACACACCGGGCCCTCCCCACCCTGTCCACAGCGTTGTCCACAGGCTGTGGGGGACGACGTTGACGAGGACTTGAACCGGCTCGTAGCGTCCCGGTCACAGAGCCCCTCGGCGCTCCGGGATCGTGCGCAAGGGGAAGGTGCACGATCCCGGAGCCCGGGGGGCTCCGTGGTGTTGCAAGGCGAGCCCGGCTCACCCGTTCACGTGTCCCCGAGGGGTGCGTCGGCTCCGAACGGCTGCCGCTGCCCGCCCGGGACCGGCCTGGGCTGTACCTCGCCCGACAGCTCGCCGAGGCCAGGGGCGGGACCGTCACCTGCCGGTCCGTGCTCGGGGTCGGCTCGGTGTTTCGCTTTCCCTCCCTCTCCCGGACGGAGCGCCCCACGGCCAGCCGGTCCCCCGTGCAGCCGGGGAGGCCATGCCTGCCAGGACCCGCTGGACGCCGCGCCGCCACGCTCAGCGCACGCTGCGGCGCTCCCGCCGCGCTGAGGGCTACGCTGCCGCCTGACAGCCCGCGCGCCGACCGGCCGCGGACATCGAGCGGGGGCCCGGTTCAGTCGACCGCCCCGTGCGACCCGAGTGGAGGACGCTGTGGCCGAGAGCTACAACGGGTACTGCGTGAAGTGCAAGGAGAAGCGCGACTTCGACGGCGAGGTCAAGGTCAGCGAGTCCGGCCGACGCATGGCCCAAGGCCCGTGCCCCGTCTGCGGGACCAAGATGAACCGGATCCTCGGCAAGGCCTGATCCCCCGCACGACGCGACAGGGCGGTTCCCTCAGGGAGCCGCCCTCTCGCGCGCCCGGCCCGCCCGGCCCCGCCCCTCGCAAGATCTTCGGAACATCCCCAGCACCCGCGTGCTGTGGATGTTCCGAAGTCTTGCCGGCCCCGGGCTTGCCGGCCCCGGGCGGTGCAGCCCGGGCGGTGCAGCCCCGGGCGGTGCGGGCCCGGGCGGTGCGGGCCGACCGCGCGGGCGCTCACGCCGCGGGCGGGACAGGCCGCGCCGCCCGGTCAGCGCGGGGGCTGTGGACAACTGGCCTGCTGTGGACGATGCCAGCGGACCGGGGCGGACGGGTGCCAGCCTGCGCCCACTGCCCCCTCGCCGTTCGCGTCGCCCCGGAGGTCCGCCGTGCGCCCCGTCCTCACCCCCTCCGCGCGCCGCCTGTGGCGTGACCGCTCGACGCTGCAGCTCGGCCGCGACGCCCGCGCCGCGGTGCTGACCGGGATCGACGAGGGGGCGCGCGCGACGCTGGCCCTGCTCGACGGGACCCGCGACCGCGACCAGCTGCTGCGCGACGCCGACCGCGTGGGCTGCCCACCCGACCGCACCGACTACCTGCTGACCCTCCTCGACCACGGCGGGTTGCTCGACGACGCCGCACGCGACCGGTCGGTCCTGGCCGAGCTCGACCGCGCCGAGCGGAGCGGCTCTCGGCCGATCTCGGCTGCCTGGCGCTGCTGCGGGGCGACAGCGGCCTCGGGGCTGCTGCGCACCGGCGCGATGCGGGCGTCCTGGTCCTGGGCGGAGGACGGGTCGGTGCACCCTTGGCCGCGCTGCTCGCGGCCGCAGGCACCGGGGCGGTCGAGGTCCTGGACCTCTCCGCAACGCGGCCTCAGGACGCTGGCGTGGGCGGGCTCGGCCTCGACGACGTCGGCCGGCGCCGTGGCGACGCGGCCACCGACCGACTGCGAGCGACCTCACCCTCGGTGCGGTCGGTCGGCGAACCGGACGTGGTGGTGCTGGCCCCGGTGCGTGACGACGAGCTCGACGCCGCGCGCGAGCAGGTGCCACGCGGGGTGCCGCACCTGCTCGCCGAGGTCCGCGGCACGGTCGGCATCGTCGGGCCGCTGGTCCTGCCCGGTCGCAGTGCCTGCCTGCGATGCCTGGACCTGACCCGTACCGACCTGGACCCCGGCTGGCCGGCCCTCGCGGCGCAGCTGGCCTCCCCCTCCCGGCAGGCGGATGCCTGCGACGGACCGCTGGCGGTCATGGTCGCGGCGCAGGCCGCCCTGCAGGTTCTGCTGCTGCTCGACGGCACGGCCGACCCGGCCTCGGTCGGCGGCACCCTCGAGCTGGCGCTGCCGGACTGGCGCTGGCGTCGCCGTAGCTGGCCGGTGCACCCCGCCTGCCGCTGCGCTGGGTGACATCGCCCAGATGCCGTCGCCCGTATCCCGTCGCCCGCACGCCGCGTCCACGAGGGCGACCGCGGACACGGCGCGACGGGGGCCGCACGGCAGCCTCGAGGGCTCCCACGACGGCAGCGTCGTCGGCAACGACCAGGCAGCGCCGTCGGCACGGCACCGGCGCTCCTGCCGTGCCGGCACCGGCCCTGGCACGCACACTGGTGCCGTGAGTGACATCCCCCTACGCGCGGTGACCCGGTCGGCCAAGCTGGCGGCGCTGCCGCTCGGGGTCGCGGGCCGCGCCACCATGGGGCTGGGCAAGCGCATCGGCGGGAGGCCCGCCGAGCTCGTCGCCGCCGAGCTCCAGGCCCGTACCGCCGAACAGCTGTTCCAGGTCCTGGGGCAGCTCAAGGGCGGGGCGATGAAGTTCGGCCAGGCCCTGTCGGTCTTCGAGGCCGCGCTGCCCGAGGACATTGCGGGTCCCTACCGCGCCGCGCTCACCAAGCTCCAGGAGGCTGCTCCACCGCTGCCGGCCACGACGGTGCACAAGGTGCTCGCCACCGAGCTCGGTCCCGACTGGCGCAGCCGCTTCAGCGCCTTCGACGACACCCCCGCGGCGGCGGCCAGCATCGGGCAGGTGCACAAGGCGGTCTGGGCCGACGGGCGGGTGGTCGCGGTGAAGATCCAGTACCCGGGCGCCGGCCCCGCGCTCCTCGGCGACCTCAAGCAGCTCAGCCGGCTGGCCCGGATGTTCTCGGCCTTCACACCCGGCCTGGACGTCAAGCCGCTCATCGCCGAGCTGGAGGCGCGCGTCGCCGAGGAGCTGGACTACCGGCTCGAGGCCGAGTCACAGGCGGTCTTCGCCGCCGCGTACGACGGCGACGACGAGATCAAGGTGCCAGGGGTGGTCGACGGCACGGAGCGCGTGCTGGTGACCGAGTGGATGGAGGGGGTGCCGCTCTCCCGGATCGTCGCGAGCGGCACGCCGCAGGAGCGCGACCGGGCCTCGCTGCTGCTGGCCCGCTTCCTGTTCAGCGGGCCGGTCCTGGCCGGGCTGCTGCACGCCGACCCGCACCCGGGCAACTTCCGCCTGCTGCCCGACGGCCGGCTCGGGGTGATCGACTTCGGTGCCGTCGACCGGCTGCCCGACGGGGCGCCCGAGCCGATCGGCCGGCTGGCCCGGCTCGCGATCGACGGCGACGCGCACGCCGTGATGGCCGAGCTGCGCCAGGAGGGCTTCATCCGGGGGAAGATCCAGATCGACCCCGAGGAGCTGCTGGCCTACCTGCGCCCCCTGCTCGACCCGGTCGCCTGCGAGCGGTTCCGCTTCAGCCGCGCCTGGCTGCGCAGCCAGGCCGTGCGGATCGGGGACCCGCGCTCCCCCGCCGCGGCCCTGGGCCGCCAACTCAACCTGCCGCCGTCCTACCTGCTGATCCACCGCGTGACGATGGGGACCATCGGCGTGCTGTGCCAGCTGGGCGGCGAGGCGGACTTCCGTGCCGAGATGGAGCGGTGGCAGCCGGGCTTCGCGCACCAGGGGTAGGCCTCAGGCCGGTCCGGTCCAGCGGAAGCGCGGGACACCCGGCGAGACCTCCTCGAGGAAGGCCTCGACCGTGCGCACCGCCAGCCGCGGGCCGGCGAGGTCGTACAGCGGCACGTAGACGACCACCGTGCGACCCTCGACGTCGGCGTCGTGCCCCAGGCCGAGCACGAGATAGTCCTGACCCTTCCAGTGCCGCCACACGCCGCACTGCAGCTCTGGCGGGCCGCTCACCACCAGGCCTCGTCGAGCTTGCCCTCGATCGAGCGCAGGTGCTCGCGGGTGCACGTCCCGCACGTCACCTGGGCGCCGCGCGGACCGGTCGAGCTCGACCAGGCCGGTGGCAGTCCGCCCTCGGCGACGGTCCCGCATGCGCTGCAGGTCACGGCCGGCTCCACCCGCGCAGCGTAGGTCCGCTCCGGCGGCCAGCGTGCGCTGCGGCGTTCAGTCGGCGAGGTCAGCCATGGCTGCGCGTAGCAGCTGCAGCCCGTTCCTGGCCAGCGCGTCGCCGTCCTCGGTCTCCACGTCGAGCTCGATCGCGGCACCGACCGGCCCCTCCCCGTACCCGTGGGCAGCCACCACCGCGGCGCGCTCGGCAGGGGGGAGCGCGGCCAGGGCTCGGTCCAGCCGGTCCAGCAGCTCCGGCGGTGAGATCCCGGGGACCTCGGCGGCGATCGCCTCCACCACGTGCGCGGGCAGCGGACGGCAGCGGGGCGGGCGCTCTGCGGTCACGCGGTCTCCTCACGCTGGATCGGGAAGCACGACAGCCGCCCCGGTCGCCCGGGACGGCTGTCGTGTGCCTTCCCGTCAGGTCGCCTCACGGCGGTGCGTCGCTCGAGGCGACTGATTTGGGACCGGGGGCCATGTATCGGGTCGGCACTGCAGTGAACCGCACTTCCGCGGACCGTGTTCCCCCGAGGGGGTGATCTGCGCCGCGGGTCAGGCGTCCGGCGCCGACGTGGGCGGTACGGCGGGCCCGTCCGCGCCGGCGCCTGCTGACGCCGGCGCGGCCGGGGTTGCTGCTGGCCGGGCCTCAGCGGGAACGGCGGTGGGCGACGGTCCGTCGCCTGACGAGCCCCCCTGAACGGGAGTCGACGCGCCGGGTGCCGCTCCCTCCCCGGACGCACTGGGCGCGGGGGCGGTGGG
>Ga0136611_10003920_pt1 | contig 10418 bp, 10 predicted proteins | sample AntDrymUQ2232306_2_FD_106645 | JGI IMG/M metagenome (GOLD analysis project Ga0136611, IMG submission 106645) | Polar desert sand microbial communities from Dry Valleys, Antarctica - metaG UQ223 (23.06) | ecosystem: Environmental > Terrestrial > Soil > Desert | place: Antarctica: Dry Valley... | reverse complement strand
TCGTGTACACGAGCTGGCTGAAGCGGACGACGCCACAGAACATTGTGATCGGCGGTGCCGCGGGAGCAATTCCTCCGCTGGTTGGCTGGACCGCCATGACGGAGCGCATCGACCTTGCCGCCGTCTATCTCTTTCTCATCGTGTTCTACTGGACGCCACCGCACTTCTGGGCGCTGGCCATTCTCAAACAGCGCGACTATGGCAACGCCCGCGTGCCGATGGCGCCGCTGGTGTGGGGCGAGAAGGAGACGACTCGGCAAATGGTGTGGTACACGATCATTCTTGTCGCGCTCACGATCCTGCCCGCCACCTTCGGTGCCCTCGGGGCGATCTACCTCCTCTCGGCCACCGTCCTTGGGGGAATCTTCCTCGCGGCCGTCGTGCGGCTCGCCACGGCAACCGAACTGGAAGGGCCGGCGCGAATCGTGTGGCGTTATTCGCTGGTGTACCTCGCGCTTCTCTTCGCGGCGATGGCGCTCGATCGTGCAGTTCTCTAGTGCTGACGGCTCAGATCGAATACTGAGAAGGCGGAACCAATGCTGACTGTTCAGATCGCGGCGTCCGCGAACGACCCGGAGCATTTAATGCTCATCGAACGACCCGTGAACGGCCGGGTAGCGGTGAGAGAGTGGATCGGCGAAGGGTTTGGGTCGCCGCCGATAGAGCGCGAGTATGACACCGTCGAGCTGTATCGCCTGATCGAGGGAGCCAGCCGGCAGGGACGCCGAGTGGGGCAGGAGCTCTACAGGGTTCGGCTCTGGCTCGACGGTATAGACGTCGAGCGATCGTAAGCCGGGTGAACTCGAGTCATTCCGAAGTTGCAGACGGGCTGCAAACAGCAACTGCCTGTTACGGATGCTTCGGATTTACACGAATGCTTCGGATTGATCCCTCTGCCGAACGAACTTCCATTTCGTTATTTGGTAACTACTACGAACTTCAGCGACGCTTTCGTCTCGGCGTTCGCGGTGACTGTCACGGGCTGCTCGACCGAGCCAAAGCGGTTGTGCCACGCGACCAGCCGGTAGTTGCCCGGCGGAACTGAGTCCATCAGGAAGCTGCCGCCAGCGTGCGTTTCGGCGTAGTACGGATGATCGAACACGAGCACCCAGCCATGCGTCCACGGGTGGCGATCGCAGGTCAACGCGATGCGAGCCGGCTTGCGGAGAAGGTTCTGCACTGGCACCACCTGCCCCGCGGTGTGCAGCGAGATGATGGACTGCGGTCGAACGCCTGGAGCGACCACGAGCCGAAGTCGATGGCCTGCGTCGTCGAGGCTGCGCACGTTCAACGTCCCGCCGGTAACAACCGCCTGCGTCCGCGGAGTGATGAGGCACCGCTCGTAGAGCAGCTCATAGCGGCGCTCGAGAGGCATTGCCTTGCCGGTGCGCACGTCCTCCAGCCAGACAACGGATCCCACGACGCCCGCATCGTATTCGAGCGTCCGAAAGCTGAGCGTGTCGCCGCAGGTCTTCTGATCGTGCGTCGGCAGTACGATGGTGTCGGCGGTGTGGCCGCCATCGACGTCCAGCGATCCGCGCACCCGGCCCCACGACGCGGGCATCGTCTCGCGATACGCGGGTCTGTCTGACACGAACGATGGCGAAGCCCCGCCACCAGCCCCCGCTGGCGGCGGGTCTTCTTCGCGACGCTGGCAGGAGCTCAGAAGTGCCAGGGCAACGGTCAGCCCGGCGACTGCTCCGATCGGAATTCGATTCACCGGGGTAATTTTCGTGAGGAGCGCGGTTGCGGCAGGTGGCATCATCTTCAGTCCCGGACTGCAAGGTGGACGGATTACACTGATTCTATGGAACATTCATCGGATCGTACGTCGCGAAGCCACAGTTTCGTTGCGCCACGTTGCCAGCAAGAAAAACAGGATGAGGCAGGACGTGACCACGAGATGCCTCCACTTCATGGAGCAATCAGAGGAATCCTTGAAATCCGTTGAATCCGGGACACCTCGCGGTTCGGTTCAAACGTGGTGGCCTTTATTGGCGCTCGCCGAGGATCACGGCAATCGTACAGCACACTTGCCACGCGCTCTTATCTCAATCTCCTTGAAGCAATGATCGCAACACTCACACTGCTCGCGGCAATATCGATGGACTCGGCGTCCGACAGCCTTCGCTCCGACGCCGAGATTCGCGAAGTGGTCCTGCGCCACGCGCCGGCCGTTCGCGCGTGCTACGAAACCGAAGGCCTCACTCGCAACAGCAAGCTCACTGGAACCGTGGAGCTGGAAATTCGCATCCTCCCCGTCGGTCGCGTGGACAGCGTGCAGGTGATCGGATCCGGCATGACCGGGCCCGGCACAAGGGAAGTCACCGAGTGTATCACCGCCATCGCACGAAACTGGCGCTTCGCGCGGGGACCGTACTCCGTCGAGCTGGTCATTCTGCCCTTCTCGCTGAGGCCGGCGCGCTCCTCCTCGATCCACGCAACAGCCGTCCCGACGCAGCGGAGCTAGCACAAATCCGATTCCCGACGGCGGCTCGCCGCTCAGGCCGATTCGCGTCTGGCACGTTGATTGACTTTCTCAGGTGGCCATGAACTTCTCCCGTACGTTTCACCGGATGCAGGGTCTCCGCACGCTCATCCTGCCACTCGCTGCCACGCTCACCGTGGCGTCCTGTTCCAGCATCCCGCACCTGTCCGGTCAAAGTCGCGAACTCTGGGCGTTCACCGCACCGTGGGACCCTGCCAGCGACCTCAGCGCCCGGCGAAACGCCGACAAGCTCGCCGTAATCATCTCGGGCTGGATCGCGCTCGATAGCGCCACGGCACGTCCTCTGGAGCTGTTCAGCGATAGCCTGCGCACTACCGGCGGATCCCGGTACTACGCACTCGTCACCTCGTGGCACAACGACCGGTTTCACCCCGAAGTCATCCTCGCCCTCGGAAAGAACGAAACGCTGCTCGGGCAGACGGCGGGCACGATCGCCGTGCGCGCGTCGGCCGCCGGATACACGGGCCTCGTGCTCGACTTCGAAGGCCACGCGAAGCGCGACCTCCCGACGCTCCTGCGCGTGTCGAAAGTGATTGCGGACTCGGCGCGCGCGCGAAAGGTCTCTCGCATCGCGATCGCCATCCCCGCCGGTGACACCGCCGGTTATCCGGCAATGCCCATGCTCGGCTTCGCGGACTTCGTCATACCGATGCTCTACGACGAGCACTGGGCGGGCTCGCCCCCTGGGCCGGTGTCGTCCCCCGAATGGGTGCGCAGAACGCTCGGCGTACGCGTGGCCGAAGTAGGGGCGAACAAGATCGTGGCGGCGTTGCCGCTGTATGGATATCGATGGGGGCGCGACAAGCCGGGCGAAACCATTGGCTACCTCGACGCCCAGCGGCTGGCCGCGGAGGCGGGCACCATCCTCAACCGCGAGCCGTCCAGTCAAACCATCCGCGCGCGGCGCGAAGGACAGTGGGAGCTGTGGGTAACGGACGAACGCCTGCTCTCGACGCTGATGAAGGACATCGAAGGTCAGGGCGTGCACCGTTTTGCCTTCTGGCGGCTCGGCCTCGAAGATCCGGCGGTCTGGAAGGGCGCGTTCCGCTAGGCGGGCTGCGCTTCCTCGGGCGCCCCGCGAAGGCGGAAGTGGAATACCGCGGTCCCCACCAGCAACAGGACGGTGCCCATGAGGGACGTCACCGGGCTGGCGACCACCGCGCTCACGATACCGAAGCACGCTGCAACCACAAAGAAGGCCGGCAACACCGGATACCAGGGCATCGAGTAGTACCGCTCGTCGGCGTACACCTTCTTTCGCAGCACAAAAACGCTTGCGGCGCCAAGCGTGAAGAAAATCCAGTCCGCGAACACGACACCGCTCAGCAGTCGCCCAATGCTCCCCTGCGCGGCAACGAGCAGCACCACCGTCCACCCTCCCATCACCAGCACCGCGATGTGCGGTGAGCCATGCCGGGGGTGGACTTCCGCCGCCCTGCGAAAGAATACGCCGTCTCGCGCCATCGCGAAGACGATCCGAGGCGTCGTGAGCAATACCACGTTGAGAAACCCGAGCATCGACAGCATGGCGGCCACCGTCATTGCCGTCGCACCGCCGGTGCCGAGCATGCGCGTGGCAGTGTCCACGGCGACCGCACCGCTCGAGGCGAGCCCGTCCCGTCCCAGCGCGCGCAGATAGACGACGTTGGCGCCGAGATAGATGGTGATCACGATGGCGATTCCGAGCAGCAGTGCCCGCGGAATCAGCTTCGATGGCTCACGAATCTCGCCGGCCACCATGTTCATCTGCTGCCACCCGCCAATCGTGAACAGCACCGGCACGAACGCGGCGGCCAGCCCCACGAGCAGCGAGGCTCGCGGCGCGGGCGCCGAGGGCACAGCGGGTGCGCCACCGATGCGTGTCCAGAGCAGCAGTCCGCCGACGATGAGCAGGCCAAGCGCAACAATCTTCGCCACCGTGAGGGCATTCTGCGCGATGGCGCCCGGCCTGATGCCGAAGTAGTTCAGCGCCGTCACCGCGAGGACAGTGATGATCGCCACCGGCAGCGGCCCTCCCACGGTGGCGATGTTCACGAAGCTCCCCATGTAGTTGGCGAAGCCGAGTGCGACGGCGGCTTCGGCTCCGGTTGCGATAATGCCCAGGAGCATCCAGCCGTAGAGAAACGCCGGCAGTCGTCCAAACGCTTCGCGAATGTAGACGTACGCGCCGCCGGCTTCGGGAAACAGGGCGCCGAGCTCCGCATACGTCAGCGCGCCCGCAATTGCGACGACGCCACCCAGCGCCCAGACGAACAGAATCCAGCCACCCGACGGCAGCGCCTTCGCGACCTCTGCCGGAGTAAAGAAGATTCCACTCCCGACAATCCCGCCGACGACGAGCAGAACAGCCGAGAACAATCCCAGTTCCCGCCTGAGCGATCGCTCCCCGCTGGACCGCTCGAGCGAGGCCTCATAGCGGCTGGAAATGGCGCGTACTGGCGTCGTGTGCCGGTCGTTCATACTACGAGCAGATTGCGCTGATAATCCCTGGGTGTGACCAGCAGTTCTCCATCGCGAACGACCGCGTTCACTTCGGACCGGACGCCGAGCTCGCCCGGCAGATAGATGCCCGGCTCAATGGAGAAGGCCACTCCCGGGAGCAGCAACCGATCCTCCCGGCTCTCGAGGTTATCGATGTGCGGTCCGGATCCGTGGAGCTCGCGCGAGTCGATTGAATGCCCGGTGCGGTGGATGAACTGCTCCCCGAATCCAGCCGTGGTGATAACCGCGCGTGCCGCGTCATCGAGCTCGCCACCACGCACCGGCTGGCGCGCCCTCAGCCTCGATTCTCCGAGAACAATGGCCGCGTCCCTCGCATTCCGGACCGTCTCCCACACGGTGACGGAACGTGCGCTCGCAGCCCCAAGCGAAGCGATCCAGGTCTGATCGGCGAAGACACCGCCGGGCTCGCGCGCCCAGAGATCGATGAGCAGCATGCTCCCGCTCGCGATCGCCGCAGACCGGGTAGCTGATGGTGCATAGTGGGCGTCGGCAGCGTTGGGCCCGATGGCGACGATGGGACCGTGGTCGGGTGTCTCGAGGCCGGCACGCGTGAACCGCTCGAGAATCCACTGCTGCAGCGCGTGCTCGGTGATGGGGGCTCCGCCGCGCGCGCGCTCCCCCGCAAGGGCCATCGCATCGCGCGCCACGCCGGCAATGAGCTCGGCCGCTCGCTCGTGCGAGGCGACGTCGGCCAACGACAGCTGCGCGTAGAACTTCGACACGAGCGCGCCCGATGTGACGACCTCGTTCGCGCTGGCACGCACGAGATCCAGCACGCCGGCAGGCACCCGATCCACGTACGGCACCGCGTCGCCGGGCGAGTACTCCATGGCGATGCGTTTTCCGCGCACGAGCGACGCCACCAGCGACTCGAGCGTGCGCCACGAGCTGTATTGCTCGCGTCCCCACTGCTGCGGCCAGTCACGCCACGGACTCTGTTCGATAGCATGCGTAATAGCGACCGGGGTACCGCTGGCCGGAATCCAGCCGAAGATGCGCCGGGTGACCATCCCCCTCAGCCCAAGCATGCCGATGGCAATCGGATTCACACCATGAAAATCGAACAGCAGCCACCCGTCGAGTGAATCCTCGGCGAGCGCCTGCTGGATGCGCGGCAACGTCTCCGGCGTGAGCAGCGTTACATCCTCGCCTTGGGGCGCTCGGCGCTCTCCTCGCTTACACCGCCCGGCTTGTCCACGGGCCGCCACTCCGCGCGCCACTCGCAACTGCCTTCACCACGAGCGCTGCAGCGCGTGTGTTCCACGGCGCCCTGGTTCCCGATCAACAGGCGCAGCAGCTCTCGCAGCGAGGATTCGTAGTAGGCACATCCGGCCGAGTGCGGAGCGCTGCCGATGGTGACCGACCGGGGGACGTCGAGCAGGAGAAAGCTTCCCACTCGCTTGAGGGTGCCGTTGAGGTATCGCTCGGCGATGCGCCGCGCCTGCCGCAAGGCGATGGGCCGGGCAATGAGCGAGGGGAGGAGCATCATGGACCGCCGGCGAACCGGCGAAATCGTGAGATACGACTCCCGCGCCAGGAATCGGCCGGCGGCCCGAAATACCGCTTCAGCGTCGGGACGGCGTCCCAGGAGGCGTGCCAGCGCGACGGCCTCGTCCTGTCCGGCGCGCAGGTTCTGTTTCACGGCGTCCGTGTACCGGCGGATCTGGGCATACACGGTGTCGCTGAGCCCCAGGCGCTTGTTCCGAAGCTCCGCGACATATTCCGCGTCGGAATCAGCGTCTGGGGTATCGACATCGCGCACAGCTTCCAGGAAGCTCAGCGGCAGCAGCGCATCGACCGTCTGCGCCAGGTGGGGGGTACTCGTCATCTCACCGCGAAGCTAACGGCGCGCCGAACCGGCTTCAAGGACACACCCTCACATCTCGATTTCGGCGTCTTCGGGAACGTCGGTACGACTCTCGCAATTCCATCTGTCATGACCGATCAGCAGGAATCCGGCGGAAGTGCGCTTTCGTGCTCTGCGGTGGTCGCGCGCGCCTTCGAATATCTCGACGGCGAGCTGCCACCCGCCGAGTTCGCGAGTCTGGAGGAGCACGTCACCCGCTGTCCGTCCTGTAGACGGCACCTGGAGCGCGAGCGAACGTTCCTCCGGACGTTGCGAGCCGGCATGGCGGGAGAACCCTGCCCCGAACTGGTTCGCGAACGGATCCGCGAAGCCATGCTCAAGCGCCGGGAGGCACCGTCGGCGCAGTGACGAGTTCCATCCTGGTCGGCCTGGTCGTCTCCATCGGCATCTCGCTGCTCGCGCTCAGCGTGGGAGTGCTGCGGGCCAGTGGTGCGATGGCGGCGGTCGTGGTGGGGACCATCAGCGTTGCGGCCGGGTGGGACTGGGTGTCGGGGCTGCTCGCGTTCTTCGTGGCGACGTCCGCGCTTTCCGCCATTGGCGCAAGTGAAAAGCGCGGGCGCACCGAAAGCATCGTGGAAAAGCTGGCTGGGCGGGACGCGTGGCAGGTGCTGGCGAACGGGGGCGTATTCACCGGCGCCGCCGTCGCGTTTATCCGGACTCGCGATCCCAGCTGGATGATCGCAGGCTTCGGCGCGCTGGCGGCGGCGACGTCCGACAGCTGGTCCACCGAGATCGGGACGCTCACCCGGGCGGTACCCCGGTCCATCACCACTGGTCGCTCGATCCCCGCGGGAACATCGGGCGGCATCACCATCGTTGGCACGCTTGCCGGGGTGGGCGGCGCCGCGTTCATTTCACTCGTGAGTCTCATGGCGGACTGGGGTCCGTGGGTCGCCGCCTGCGTCTTCATTGGCGGCATCATCGGATCGACAGTGGACTCCATCCTTGGGGCCACGGTCCAGATGCGTCGCCGCTGTATCGCATGCGGCGCGTTCACGGAGCGCCGAGTGCACAATTGCGGCGGGTCCACCAGACTGGTCCGGGGTATCAGGGGATTCGACAACGACGGGGTGAACGTGGCGGCAACTCTTGTCGGCGCGCTCATCGCCTACCTGTTTTCGCTGGTCGTGCTGCGCTAGCCGGAGCCCTGCATCATGCGTCCTGGATCCCCGAATCTGATTTCTGCCGCTATCGTCGCCGCTCGCTCGGTGACTGTGACGCCATGAGGCTGCCGAGTGTTCGTCTGCTCCTGGCGATGGCAGGTGCCGTTGCACTCGGCTGCGGCGAGATCCGCCCCACCGCGCCGGGCCGGATCGTCGGCACGGCGGGAAGCCCGACCACTTCGCCGTCGCTTGTCGGCAAGTGGTCGTTCACACGGTTGTTCACAGACGACATCGGGGCGGCGCATCTGTCCCAGACAGTGTGGTCGTTCGCCGCCAACGGAAGCGCGACGCGCACGGTGTACTCCGACAATCTGACGGCCGGCGTGGGCGACGTGATCGTGACGCAGGGCCGCTGGTCATCGACCCCGACCGTGCTATCCGTGGTGTTCGACGGCAGCACGACGCCCAACCGCTACGACTATCGGTTTGAGGGCGGCGCACTCATCCTGGCGGGAACAGCCTTTCGTCCGCTGGCGCAGTGATCGATCGCGCGGGACGGTCGTTGTCGACGCGACCGCGCGTGCTGCTCGTCAGTACCAATCGCGAACGTTCGCCGCAGCCGGTGGTGCCTAACGGCGTGGCGTGCGTCGCCTCCGCGCTCGACGCCGCGGGCCACGACGTTCGCGTCGTCGATCTCTGCTTCGCATCCGATCCCGAGCGCGCCATGCGGGAAGCGGTGGCCGCGCTCAACCCTGATGTCATCGGTGTGTCGGTCCGGAATCTCGACAACAGCGATGCGCTCGCGCTGCGCCACTACACGCCGGAAGCCGCGGGGATGTTGCGCACTCTGCGCACCTTGGCACCGGACGCCACCGTCATCGCTGGCGGCGCCGCGTTTGGCGTCGCGCCGCAGTCGCTGTTTCGGGAGCTCGACGTGGATTACGCCGTCGCCGGCGATGGCGAGCGCGCCAGTGTCGCGCTGATCGACGAGCTGGCGGCTGGCCGGACGCCCGGCGCCATCCCCGGGCTCGTTCGCCAATCGGGCGATGGCGGCAGCGCCTTCACGCCTCCCGGCGAAGCGGCGGACCTCGATTCGCTCCCTCGCGTGCACATGCACCGATGGCTGGACCTCAAGGCGTACGAGCGGCGCGGCGCAACAGTACCGGTCCAGACCAAGCGCGGGTGCGTCTACAAGTGCGTGTACTGCACTTATCGCAATGTCGAAGGGTGGGGCTACCGGCTTCGCGATCCCCTGCTCGTCGCCGAAGAAATCGCCGAGCTGCACCACGAAGGCGTTCGGCATTTTGACTTCGTGGACTCGACGTTCAATTCGCCGCCAGGCCACGCAATCCAGGTTTGTGAGGCCATCGTGGCGCGCAATCTTCGCGTGCAGCTCGACACGACCAACTTCACGCCCGCGGCGGTGTCCGACGAATTGCTCGCGGCGATGAAGCGCGCCGGCTTCCGCTGGCTGGGCATCACTGCGGAAAGCGCCAGCGATCCCGTGCTCGCTCGCCTGGAGAAGGGCTTCGACGCAGCCAAGGCGCACACCGCGGCTGAACGCATCGAGGCCGCCGGTATCGGAACGCTCTGGATCTTCCTGCTCGGCGGTCCGGGGGAGACCCCGGAGACGGTCGAGGAAACACTGCGATTCGCCGCCTGGCGACTGGGTCGTGGCGATGCGGTTTATCTCACGGTGGGACTGCGAATCTACCCGGACACGACGCTGCATCGCATTGCGCTGAACGAGGGTGTGATCGAGCCGGGCAATGCCCTGCTGGCGCCGAGCTTCTACTTCTCGCCATCGCTGGATTTCGTGGCGACGGTGGAGCGCCTGCGCCGCTTCGCCGCCAATCATCCCCGGTTCATGTTCTCGGCGGATTCGCGGTCGGCCATCCTGCCGCGCCTTACCCGCATCGCCTCGCTGGTGGGGATGCCGCGCCCGCACTGGCGCTACATGGGCGTCTTTCAGCGCCTGGCGCGAGGTATGGCGCGCTTTCGCGCGGCGCCTGTCATCGCAGCTTCACCGTTCGCCGCGCGGCAGGCCCGATAGCGTGACGCCCGAGCAGCCGGGACTCGCGCGGGTTTCGCATCCGCTCCAACTCCATTCCGAGTCGCCGGACGCACGCACCGAGCGTAGCGCATCGGTCATTGTCGTGGGCGCGGGCCCGGCCGGCGCCGCGACCGCCTTCTTTCTCGCGACCGAGGGGGTGGATGTGCTGCTGCTCGACCGCGCGCGCTTTCCGCGCGAGAAGGCGTGCGCGGAGTACCTGAGCCCGCAGGCGGCGCGCATTCTGAGTGCGATGGACGCGCTGCTTCCGCTGGAGACGGGACAGCACGCGACGCTCGCGGGCATGAGCATCCGGGCTCCGAACGGCGTTCGCCTGCGAGGCGACTTCGCCGCGCAGCATGGCTTTCAGGGATTCCGCGATCGCGG
>Ga0136611_10003919_pt1 | contig 10418 bp, 18 predicted proteins | sample AntDrymUQ2232306_2_FD_106645 | JGI IMG/M metagenome (GOLD analysis project Ga0136611, IMG submission 106645) | Polar desert sand microbial communities from Dry Valleys, Antarctica - metaG UQ223 (23.06) | ecosystem: Environmental > Terrestrial > Soil > Desert | place: Antarctica: Dry Valley... | reverse complement strand
TCGCCGTTCGTGGACAAGGAATCGATGGAGCATTTCGAGATGCGCACGCACAAGCGCCTCATCGACATCCTGGAACCCGACCCGAAAACGGTGACGGAATTGATGAACCTCAACCTGCCTTCGGGCGTGGACATCGAAATTAAATAACGGACTAACAAGATATAAGGATGTTGCAGGATATTTAGGACGAACCGGGATGAAAAAAGTACGCCGTAATTCGGGCGTAATTTATAAATCTCTTCATCCTAAATATCCTGCAACATCCTTATATCCTGTTAGAAGCGAACGTCTACCCCTTTCGGGCTGACCTCTGGCGGAGATTATGGCAACAGTTAATGGACTTTTAGGACGCAAGGTCGGAATGACGACGATCTTCACCGACGCGGGCAACGCGGTTTCGGTCACGGTTATCGAATGCGGCCCGTGCAGTGTCGTGCAGCGCAAGACGGTTGAAAAAGATGGCTATGAAGCTCTTCAGCTCGGCTACCTCGATTTGAAAACCGCGCGCAAAGATACCAAAGTTGCGCGTGGCGAAAGCGGCCATCGCGGTCGCGGCGAAGCCAACGCGCCAACGCGCGGACACTTTGAAAAGAACGGCGGCGCCGCGCCCACGCGCCATCTGGCGGAGTTCGCTTTGAACGCCGACGGAGACGAGCCGGCAGCCGGTTCCAGCCTGACGGTCGATGGAATGTTCGCCGCCGGCGATGCCATCAAAGTTCAGGGCACGACCAAAGGCCGCGGTTTTTCGGGCGTCATGAAGCGCCACAATTTTCGTGGCCAGCACGCCAGTCACGGCTCCAAGATTCACCGCAAGCCTGCCAGCAACGGCGCGACCGATCCGGCGCGTGTGTTTCCCGGCGCGCGTCGCCCCGGTCGCTTTGGCGCCGAGATCGTGACGCAGAAAGGCCTGTCGGTCGTTGAAGTGGATGCCGGTCGCAACCTGCTCATTGTTAAAGGTGCGATTCCCGGCGCGAATGGCGGACTGGTCCGCATCGAAAAGCAAACCAAGTAACGCCGGAGCAAACGCATGAAATTCTTTCTCGACACGGCGGACGTTAGCGAAATCAAAGAGGCGATGGAATGGGGCATTCTTGACGGAGTGACCACCAATCCGAGCCTTGTCGCCAAGACGGGCTTGACGTTCGGCCAGGTTTTGCGCGATATCGTGGCGATTGTGCCCGGCCCCGTTTCGGCGGAAGTGACCGCGCTCGACATGGCGGGAATGCTCGATCAAGCGCACGAATACGCCGGTGTCGCCTCGAATATCGTGGTCAAGATTCCGCTGATTCCCGAAGGCTTGAAGACTGTTAAGAGATTGACGGAAGAAGGCATTAAGACAAATGTGACGCTGTGCTTTTCGAGCGTGCAGGCTTTGCTTGCCGCCAAAGCCGGCGCGACTTATATTTCGCCGTTCGTCGGACGTCTGGACGACATCGGTCACGAAGGCATGGACGGCGTGCGCGAGATTCGCGCGATTTACGACAACTACAGTTTTGCCACGCAGATTCTGGTGGCGTCCGCGCGCGGCCCGATTCATGTGCGCGATTCGGCCATTGCCGGAGCCGACGTTGTAACATTGCCGTTCAAGGTTTTCGAGATGCTGGTCAAGCATCCGCTGACCGACAGCGGCCTGGCGAAGTTTTTGGAAGATTGGAAAAAAGTGCCGCAAGATCAGAAGCCGGATGGCGGCATCAAGTGAATTGACGATTTGGGATTGACGATTGACGATTAAAGTACGCCCGAATTCAGGCGTACTATTAAAGGGGAAGCAAGCCAGGCAATCGTCAATCCCCAATCGTAAATCGTCAATTCAACGGCCTGAGGTCGAGGCTGAAGTCGGAAAAGCGCGTCCGACCGCAACGAGTCGCGCACGAGGAAAAGATGGCAATTCAAGTTTTTAATGCGAGTGGCGCAAGCGCCGGCACAATCGAAGCGCCGGACAAGCTGGTCAACTCGAAAGCGCACCAGTCGCTTGTGCATCAAGTGATGGTCGCCGAACAAGCGGGGCGTCGGCAAGGCAACGCCAGCACGCTGCGCCGCGATGAAGTCGCCGGTTCGGGCGTCAAGATTCGCCGCCAGAAAGGAACGGGCCGCTCGCGTCAGGGCGACAAGCGCGTTCCGCACATGCGCGGCGGCGGCGTCGTTCACGGCCCCAGCCCACGCGATTATCGCCAGGACACGCCGCGCAAAATGCGCCAGTCGGCGTTTCGCACCGCGCTCAATTCGCGCCTGCAAAACGATGTGCTGTTCGTTCTGGACGGCCTAACGATGAGCGCGCCGAAAACCAAAGATTTCGTCGCGTTGCTGGCAACAATGAATCTGACCGGCAAGAAATTGCTGCTCATCACGAGCGAGGCTGACGCGAACATCACGATGTCGGCGCGCAATCTTCCCAAAATTGTGGTGCAAAGCGTTGGGCAAACCGGCCTGACCGATGTGCTACGCAGCGAAGTCGTGCTTTGCACGCGCGGCGCGTGGGACGAAATGGTGGAACGCATCAATGGCAAAGGCCAGGAGGTGTCGGCATGAGCAAACCGTTATACGAAATTCTGGAGCGCCCGCTGATCACCGAAAAAAGCGTGCGCCAATCGCAGCAGGGACGCTATTCGTTCCGCTGCAAAACATCGGCGAACAAAATTGAAATCGGCGCTGCCGTCGAGCAGGCCTACGGCGTGAAAGTGGCGAACGTCAACACGCTGACGGTGAAGGGTAAAACCAAGCGCACCGGCAAAGGTCGCCCCGGCAAAACCGCCGACTGGAAAAAAGCGATTGTGACTCTGGCGCCCGGCGACAAAGCGACGCGCTTAAAAGAAATCTTTGAAGGAGCCTAAAAGTTAGTGATGAATGCAGAAGTATGAATGATGAATAAGGCTCCACGCAGTTCATTCATCGTTCATCGTTCATCATTCCGACTTGCCTCTCATGGCAATTAAATCATTTAATCCAACCAGTCCGGCACGGCGCTCGATGACCGTGCTCTCGACTGAACACCTGACCAAAAAGCGGCCCGAAAAGTCGTTGACGATGCCGCTGACCAAATCGGGCGGACGCAACAACCAGGGACGCCTGACCAGCAAAAATCGCGGTGGCGGCCACAAGCGCCTTTATCGCATCATTGATTTCAAGCGCAACAAAGACGGCGTGCGCGGCGAAGTCACGGCGCTCGAATACGATCCGAACCGCTCGGCGAATATCGCGCTGGTGCAGTATGAAGACGGCGAAAAGCGTTATATTATCGCGCCCGAAGGCTTGAATGTCGGCGACGCGATTTTGAATGGCCCGGAAGCCGATATTCGCACAGGCCACGCGCTGCCGCTTCGCAACATTCCGGTCGGCACCACGATTCACGCTGTTGAATTAAGTCCCGGCAAAGGCGCGCAGATCGTGCGCTCGGCGGGCACTTCGGCTGTGTTGCAGGCCAAAGAAGGCAAGTTCGCGCTCTTACGTTTGCCGTCGGGCGAGACGCGCCTGATTCGCCTCGACTGCCGCGCGACTGTCGGCACCGTCGGCAACTCCGAGTGGGAATCCATTGTGTGGGGTAACGCCGGTCGGATGCGTTATCGCGGCATCAAGCCGCACGTTCGCGGCAAGGCGATGAACCCGAACGACCACCCGCACGGCGGCGGCGAAGGCCGCGCTCCGGTTGGCCGTCGCAAGAGCGGCCCGGTTTCGGCGACGGGCGTCAAGGCGATTGGCTTTAAGACGCGCAAGAAAAACAAGGTGAGCGACAAGATGATTGTGCGCCGCCGCAACGCAAAGTAATTTTAAGTTTTGAATTGTGAGTTTTGAATTGAAAACTCAAAACTGAAAATTCAAAATTGGAGCGTAGCGATTATGGGACGTTCACTGAAAAAAGGGCCGTTTTGCGAAGAGTCGCTGATGAAGCGCATCGTCGGCATGAACCAGACCGGCGACAAGCGTATCATCAAAAGTTGGAGCCGCCGCTCGACGATTTTTCCGGAAATGATCGGGCACACGATTGCGGTCTATGATGGCCACAAGCATATTCCGGTTTTTGTCCAGGAAAACATGGTCGGCCACAAGCTGGGCGAGTTTTCGCCGTCGCGCACGTTCAAGCGTCACGGCGGACACACGGAGCGCGCGGGACGATAACGGCAAAAGTACGCCTTAATTCAGGCGTACTTTTCAAGCGGAACCAAGAGGCACTATGGCAAAAGCAATTTTACGCGACCTGCGAATGACGCCGCTCAAGGTGCGTCGCGTCGCCAAGCTGGTGAGCGGCAAGTCGGTCGAGGAAGCGCAGAACATTCTGGCGCTCGACCCGCACATCGTTTCGCCGATTCTGGCGAAAGTCGTCAAGAGCGCGGCGGCGAACGCGACCAACAACGAAGGTCTCGACGAAGACCGCCTGTTCATCAAGACCATCATGGTGGACAAAAGCAAAACGCTCAAGCGCTTTATTCCGCGCTCGCGTGGCCGCGCCGATCAGATCAAAAAGCGCATGAGTCACATCACGGTTGTTGTTGAAGAAAAGTAGACAGTAGACAGGAAACAGGAAACAGGCAGAAATTACTGCCCCATTCCTGTTTCCTGCCTACTGCCTACTGTCTACTTACAGGGGATTGCATGGGACAAAAGATTCATCCTTACGGTCTGCGACTGGGCATCATCAAGACGTGGCACAGCCGTTGGTACAGCAAAGAAAATTACAAGACTTATTTGCTCGAAGACGAGCAGATTCGCCGCTTCATCATCAAGCACCTGAAAGCCAAGCCGGTGAAGATGATCGGGCGCGAGCGCAGCAACGATCCGGCTTTGTCCAAGATCGAAATCGAGCGCACCGCGAACCGCGTTCTGGTGAAACTGCACACCGCGAAGCCGGGCGTCATTATCGGCCAGCGCGGGCGCGACATCGAAGATTTGCAACAGCGTTTGCACAAGCTGGTCAAGCGCGATGTGCGCGTGACTGTGGAAGAAATCCGCCAGCCGAACCTCGACGCACAGCTTGTCGCTGAAAGCATCGCGCAGCAGATCGAGCGCCGCGTGGCTTTCCGCCGCGCCGTGCGCCAGACGTTGCAGCGCACCGTGAAAGAAGGCGCCGAAGGCGTGCGTATTTTGTGTTCCGGTCGTCTGGCGGGCGCTGAAATCGCGCGCCACGAGCAAGTGCGCGACGGCAAAGTGCCGCTGCACACCTTGCGCGCCGATATTGATTACGGTTTCGCCGAAGCCTCGACGACCTATGGCAACATCGGCATCAAGTGCTGGATTTACAAAGGCGACATCATCGGCGATCAGGCTGCGCCGGTTGCCGGCCTTGCGCGTGGCCGTCAGCGCCGCCGCCCGATGGAAGAAGATTAAGGTGAAAAGTACGCCTTAATTCGGGCGTACTTTCCTGATAAGGACTAGCATTATGTTGATGCCCAAGCGGACGAAATATAGAAAGCAGCAGCGCGGGCGGCGCAGCGGCATGGCGACGCGCGGCAACACCATCGCGTTTGGCGAATATGGTTTGCAGGCGCAGGAAGTCGGTTGGCTCACCAGCCGCCAGATCGAATCGGCGCGTATCGCGATGACGAGCTATGTCAAGCGCGGCGGCAAGGTTTGGATTCGCGTGTTCCCGGACAAGCCGGTCACGCAGAAGCCGGCGGAAACGCGCATGGGTTCGGGCAAAGGTTTGCCGGAATACTGGGTTGCGGTTATCAAGCCGGGTCGCGTGATTTTTGAAATGTCCGGCGTCAATCCGGTTCTGGCGCAGGAAGCGATGCGCCGCGCGGCGATGAAACTGCCGATGAAGGCAAAGTTCATCGTGCGCGAAGAAGAAGGAGGCGCAAGTGGCGGAACTGAATAAATTCATCGGCGGCGCCGGCAAAACCGTCAAGATGCACGAACAGCGCGAAAACATCAAGAGCGCGAGCGAAGACGATTTGCGCGAACTTTTGCACGACGTTCAGGCCGAACTGCTGAATTTGCGGACGCAGGCGATTTTGCAGCAGACGCCGAATCCGATGCGGATTCGCAGCGTGCGCAAAATGGTCGCGCGCATTCATACCGAACTGACGGCGCGCGCGGCGAAGAAATAGGGTTCGAGAAAGTACGCCTGAATAACGGCGTACTTTTGGAACCGACGAGGAAACTTATGACGGCACACACAACGGAAGAAGGACGGACAGCGCGTAAAGTGCGCGAAGGTCTGGTTGTCAGCGACAAGATGGACAAGACGGCTGTTGTGGCCGTCGTTCGCCTCAAGCGCCACCCGCTTTATGGCCGCGTTCAGCGCGTGACCAAGCGTTTCAAGGCGCATGACGAAAACAATGAAGTGCGCGTGGGCGACCGCGTGCGCATCATGGAAACGCGACCGATCTCGAAAGATAAGAACTGGCGCATCTTGCAGGTTTTAGAGCGCGCGAAATAGCGAGTTATTGGTTATCAGCTATGGGTTATCGGAAACGGTAACAAATAACCACGAACTAATAACGGAGAAAAAATGATTCAGCACGAAACGCGGCTGCGTGCCGCCGACAATTCGGGTGCGCGCGAGCTGCTTTGCATCGGTATTTTGAAAGGCAGCAATGCTCGCACGGGCAACATCGGCGACCAGATCATGTGTTCGGTCAAAGAAGCGATTCCGGGCGCGGCGGTCAAGAAAGGCCAGGTTGTGCGCGTTGTGATCGTGCGCACCGTGACCGGCATCGGGCGCGCCGACGGCAGCCACATCAAATTCGACGACAACGCCGGCGTTATTATCAACGAAGACGGCAACCCGCGCGGCACGCGCATTTTCGGCCCGGTTGCGCGCGAATTGCGCGACCGCAAGTTCATGAAAATCGTCAGCCTCGCGCCGGAGGTGGTTTAAATGCCGCAGAGAGTTAAAGAAATCAACCGCAAATCGCTGGGCATTCGCACCGGCGACGACGTGATCGTGCTTTCGGGCGCGGGCAAAAGCAAGACGCCACGCAAAGTTCTTAAAGTGTTGACCGCCGAAAATCAGGTTGTTGTTGAAGGCGTCAACATGGTCAAGGAACGCCCGAAAAACAAGGGCGGCCAGCGCGCGTCGGGCATCAACGAGCAGCCGATAGCCGTCGCGGCGCCGATTCATCGCTCGAAAGTTGCGCTCGTTGACCCAAAAACCAAGAAACCCACGCGCATTCACATGACCGAGCAAAACGGCAAGCGCGTGCGCACCGCCAAGAGTGGCGAAACGATATAAGCGGTTTTGAGTTTTGAGTGATCGGTTTTGAATGCAGATCGAACTTAAAACTGTCAACTGAAAACTTAAAACTGGAGTGATACGAAAATGACACCGCGACTGAAAGAACATTACCAAAATAGCGTAGTCGAAACCTTGCAGAAGCAGTTCGGCTATAGTAACATGATGCGGGTGCCTCGGCTGGAGAAGGTTGTCGTGAACATGGGTGTTGGCGACGCGAAAGACGATGCCAAGCTCATTGACGCCGCCGTTGCAGACCTGGCGACGATTTCGGGCCAAAAACCGAGCGTGCGCAAAGCCAAAAAATCCATCGCCAACTTCAAAATCCGCGAAGGAATGCCCATCGGTTGCATGGTGACGCTGCGCGGCGACCGCATGTGGGAGTTTGTGCATCGCCTGGTTCACACCGCGTTGCCGCGAATCCGCGACTTCCAGGGCATTTCCGACAAGAGCTTTGACGGCAAAGGCAATTATACATTCGGCGTGCGCGAGCAGTTGATTTCCCGGAAATCAACGCCGATAACGTCGTCCGCACGCGCGGCATGGACATCACGTTCGTGACCAGCGCGCAAAGCGACGACGAAGCGCGCACGTTGTTGAAGGCGCTCGGACTGCCGATGAAAAAGTCGGGCGAAGAAACTGTGCCGAGCATTGTGGACGGAAGCGAAGCCTAACTAAAAAGTACGCCCGAATAACGGCGTACTTTTCACAGAGGAAACATGGCCAAGAAAAGTCAAGTTGCGAAGTGCAAGCGCCTGCACGTTAGTTCGAAGTTCAAGGCGCGCGTTTATAATCGTTGCAATTTGTGTGGACGCCCGCGCGGTTATATGCGCAAGTTCGGCATTTGCCGCATTTGTTTTCGCGGCATGAGTCATCGCGGAATGGTGCCCGGAGTAACAAAGAGTTCGTGGTAAAAAAGCCGCGTCAGACATCAGCCGCCAAGCTGAACTGGCGACTGAAACACTGAGGATAAAGAATGCAGACTGATCCCATCGCCGATTTTTTGACATCCATTCGCAATGCGAATACGGCGCGTCATCCGGAAGTTTCGATGCCGGCTTCCAAAATTAAAGCCGAAATCGCGCGCGTCTTGAAAGAAGAGGGCTACATCGGCGATTACGAAGTGACGCCCGATGACAAGCAAGGCCGCATTCGCATTACGATGCGTTATGCCGATGGCCGCGAGCGCATTATCCAGCACATCGAGCGCGTCTCGAAGCCGGGCCGCCGCATCTATGTCGGCAAAGACGGCATCGACCGCGTGCTTGGCGGGCTTGGCATCGCGATTCTTTCGACGCCGCGCGGCGTCTTGACGGATCGCGCCGCGCGCAAAGCCGGCGTCGGCGGCGAACTGTTGGCCAAGGTTTATTAAAAGCGGTTCGCCTCTGGTGAATTGCGGAGCAAATTATGTCACGAATTGGACGCTCGCCGATTGCGGTTCCCGCCGGCGTTTCATATGAAATCAAAGACGGATTCGCCAACGTGAAAGGCCCGAAAGGCTCGGTCGCGGCGATGATTCATCCCGAAATCACAATCGCGCAGGAAGACGGGCAGCTCGTTTTGACGCGCCCGTCGGAATCGACGCGCCATAAATCCTTGCACGGTTTGACGCGCGCGCTGCTCAACAACGCGGTTGTCGGCGTCAGCGAAGGCTTCACCAAAGTATTGGAATTGCGCGGCGTCGGTTATCGCGCCGAAGCGACTCCCAAGTCACTCAACATGGCGCTGGGTTATTCGCATCCTGTCAACTTGCCGCTCCCGGAAGGCGTAACAGCCGCCGTGACGCCTTCGACGCCGACGACGGAAAACGGCTTTCTGGCCGCGACGATTACTCTGGGCAGCCACGACAAGCAGGCGCTCGGCGACTTCGCGGCGGATGTTCGCAGCCGCCGCTCGGTCGAGCCGTATAAAGGCAAGGGCCTTCGTTATAAAGACGAAATCGTCAAGCGCAAGCAGGGCAAGACCGAAGGCAAAAAGAAATAACAGCGAATAGATTGGCAGCCATAACCCGCTTTGCGAGAATCGTGAACCTTCGTTGACGCGGTGTCGGCGAAGGCCGACAATTCCGCCAGCGGCGGTTATGGCTGCGAATTCATTCGCTGTAAAAAATAACGGTACAAAAGTACGCACTTATTCAGGCGTACTTTCCGTTCCGTTTTCGAGGATTCGATGGCAAAACGATCATTAAATGAAATGCGGATTCGCCGTCACAAGCGTTTGCGCCAGAAAGTCAAAGGCACGGCGCTGCGCCCGCGCTTGTGCGTCAATCGCACGTTGCGCCACATTCACGCGCAAGTGATTGACGATGTTGCGGGTGTCACTTTGGTCGCGGCGACGACGCTGCAAAACGAAGTCGGCGCGCAGGTGAGCGGCGGCAAAGGCAGCCGCGAGGCCGCCAAAGTTGTCGGCCTCGTCATCGCGCAGCGCGCCAAAGATAAAGGCATTGATTCTGTTGTGTTCGACCGCAACGGCAATCAATATCAAGGTTCGATCAAAGAGTTCGCGGATGCCGCTCGTGAAGGCGGCCTGACGTTTTAGTCTTGAATTGATTCAAGACTCGAAATTGGAGTTTCTGTGGCAAGAATTCAAGTTGATCCCGACGCACTGAAAATTGAAAAGACCGTGCAGTTGAAGCCGGTTTCCAAGACTGTGAAGGGCGGGCGCAAGCGTCGCTTTTCCAGTCTCGTTGTTGTCGGCGATGGAGCCGGTCACGTCGGCGTCGGCATGGGAAAATCGGCCAGCGTGCCCGATTCGATCAACAAAGGCACGCAGCGCGCGCGCAAAAATCTGATCGAAGTACCGCTTGTTAACACCACGATTCCGCACATGGTGATCGGCAGAATGGGCGCCGCGCGCATTTTGCTCAAGCCGGCGGCTCCGGGAACGGGCGTCATCGCCGGCCCGGCCACGCGCGCCGTTGTAGAAGCGGCGGGTATCAAAGATATTTTGACCAAATCGCTGGGTTCGTCGAATGCGACCAACAGCGTTTACGCGACTCTTGAGGGTTTGCGTTCGATGCAGAAAGCGCCGGACGTGGCCAAGCGTCGCGGCAAACAAATAAACGATCTGGCGATTCCCGCCAAATTGAAGGATGCGAGTTTGTATGAGCCAAGACAACCAGAACCCGTCGTCGTTGACTATCAAGCTGACCAAAAGCCCGATCGGTTTCGAAAAGACGCAAAAGGCGACCGCGGCCGCTCTCGGACTTCGCAGGGTGGGCAAAACCGTGGTCCTGCCAGACAACGCTAGT
>Ga0136611_10003918_pt1 | contig 10419 bp, 10 predicted proteins | sample AntDrymUQ2232306_2_FD_106645 | JGI IMG/M metagenome (GOLD analysis project Ga0136611, IMG submission 106645) | Polar desert sand microbial communities from Dry Valleys, Antarctica - metaG UQ223 (23.06) | ecosystem: Environmental > Terrestrial > Soil > Desert | place: Antarctica: Dry Valley... | reverse complement strand
CCCGTGCAGTTCCGGCGGGATGTGGCCGCCGACTTTCGAGCCGGCGAGCGGATCGAAAGCGTGGACGGGGATCGCGAGGTTCGCCTGCAACCGCCCGATCCAACTCGTCCCGGAGGGATCGCCTTCGGCGAGGTAGATCGCCGACACGCCCTTCGTCCCGTACTGCCCGGCGAACGCCGCGAGGCTCCGCTTCACTTCGCCGAGCAGCGCCGCTTCGCTCGCCAGAGCCATCGGCGAGACGGTGCGCGAATAGAGCGCTTGCGAACCGGCTCCGACCGCGAACTCGCCGCCGCTGCCCCAGAGGCTGAGGACGGCGACGGGGGCGAGCGGATCTTCGGGGGCGGGCACGCTCCCGGCGGCGATGGCCCGGCGGATCGCGGCGAGGCTCGCGAAGGGCCGCGCCGTCACGGCCGCGAGCCGGAGGCCGGCCGATTCGCAGAACGTTTCGGCGGCCGCGTAGAGTTCTTTCCGGACGAACACCACCGTGGCCCGGCGCTGCACTTCGCCGGGGGCGACCGGCGCCGGGAAGTAATCCATCACCACGTCGTTCCCGGCGTCGGCGAGATCCTTGAGCGCCTGGAAGCGGACGACGGCCGCCTCTTCGCCGGGCGCCACCGGCGGGTACTTCACCTCTTTGATGATGACGCGGTCGCGGCCGAAGCAGAGGAGCACCGGCGCGGGTGCGATCTTAGCCTCTTTGAGCAGCGCCTTCAGCCGCGTGCCGAGGGCTTCGGCGTTCGCGGCCGAAAGGGGCGCGGGCGCGTCGTCCACGGAGCCGAAGACCTCTTCGATCTGGACGGCGCCGCGCACGGAGCCGGCGGCGGCGAACAGCCCCCCGGCGTCGGCGTCAATGGCCAAAAAGCGTGACAAAGCGCACCTCCAAAAATCCGCATGTAGCGGGAGTCGCCAGACTTCCGTTCCACGTTTGCCGCAGCGCGGCCTCGGAACTCTGGCGAGTTCCGCTATGAGGCGTCGTCACCGCGGCAATTGGGCGTTCGTGAACCCGCGGCCGAGATCGGTCAAGTCCCGATAATACAGGATACGCGGAATGCCCAGCGCGGTATCGACGACCGCTTCCACGCGGGACACCGGCCCTCCCTCTTTGCCGAAGTAGCCCACGGAGTGGATTCGGTAGGTGTAGGTGCGGCCGCCGATGTATTTTTCGATGTTCTTGAACTTATCGGCCGCGAGCTTGGCCTGCGTGACGATCCAAGCGCCCGAGAGGGTCGTCGGGTCGGTCGGGGTCAGGCTGCTCCGGGCCGCGATCATGGTATCCACATCCGCGTCGGCGAGGCCGGGGAGGACGAGCAGTACCTCGCGCGGGGCCGTGTTCACGTTGACCCGCGGGCTGAGTTCGTACCCCGTGCTCGCGGAGGTCTTGTCGAGAAGCACCGGCAGAATCTGTTCGAGCTGAGCCGGATCGTTCAGCGGGCAGACCAGAACCGGAATCGGCGAGGCTTTGCCCGTCCGCGGGTCGGGAGGCGGGGCCGCGAGCGGGATCTGAGTATTGTACAGCGTCATCGTCGAACTGAGTTTCCGGGTGCCCTGGGCCTTCCCGTCGACGAGCTTCTGCACGAGATCGCGCAGCGCTTCCGGCGGTGCCGCGACCTGCGCGTCGGTCAGCGGGGCGGCCGCGACGGCTTTGTTCGTGGCCCGCGTGTAGACGATGTAATCCGAGAGCGTCTGCCCGACGACGGGCGTCAGGAGTTCGGAGAGCGTCGCGAGGTCGGGCGTGTTGAGGTCGATCCGGGTGACGCCGGTCGAATCGACGTTCACCTCGCGACCGTAGCAGGTGAGGAACTCGCTCCAACCGCGGCCGAGGTCGTTCCCGTCCTCTTCGCCGGGATCGAGGAGGCCGTTGCGGTTGCGGTCGTTGCCGAAGAGCAGTTGCGGCGTGACACCCCGCACCAGCAGAAGTTCTTCGAGGCTGCTGATCGGCCCGTTCTTGCAGACGTAGGCCTTCGGCGACAGCCCCTGGTAGACGCCCGATTCGGCCCCGTTGGGCCGCTGCGTCTCGTCGGTGTCGAGCCAATCGACAATGGCGTCGGCGATCTCTTCGGTCATGTTCGGGAGCTTGAGCAGCGCGCCGTAGAGCACTTCGCCGGTCGGATCTTGGAGGATCAGCGCGTTGACGTTGAGTTTCGCGCACTCGTCGGCGACGCCGTAACGGAGCGGGTAGCGGTCGGCCCCGGTGCCCCCCGAATCGGAGACGTTGATGAGCGAGAAGCGTCCGCCGCCGCGCTTGCCCTGCGCGTCGCCGACGACCACGCCGCCGAAGAGGTCGCGATTGTCGTAGGGATTCCCGCCCAAGCTGCCGTTGAGCGTGTCGGGGTCGGAGAGCATCCCGATGGCGTAGTGGACGCCGGACGCGGCGTAGCCCTTCGTCGCGCTCGCATCGGAGGTCCGCACGGCGACTTGCAACTCCGTGGACATCGACTCGGCGTAGCGGTAGGCCGCGAGGGAGAGGACCACGACGACGATGAGCACCGCGAAGAGGACGTAGCCCTCGCGCTTGACGGGATGCCGGCGGACGAGCATGTTACATCCCTCCCGTCGTCGCGGTCGTTTCGGGCACGGAGAGGCCGACGGCCGAGCGGACGGGGAAGACGTGGACGATCTTCTTCTGGGCCTTGTTGCCGTCGCGGTCGGTGAACTCGAAGGTGATCGTGGCCCGGACGGCGCGGGGCGGGCCGGTCGCGGTGCCGCCGTCGATGGAGGCCTGCGTGCCGTCCCACTCCGGGGTGTAGCCGGTGCCGTCGGCGTAGTCGAAGACGAGGGCGACGACTTCCGGAGCGATGACTTCGGCGTCTTCGAGCGCGCGGTCGATATCGAGCGAATTGCCGACCTTGTCGGCCGTGATCCACGGCAGTTCCTGCCGGCACAGACCCTTGCCGCTGGAGTGCATGTAGTACGAAACGCGGTGCGCATCCGAGGGGAGTACGGCGCTCGGATCGGCGGAGGTCTCCTTGTCCGATTGCCACTTCGAGACCCGCGACACGAACAGGATCATCTGCTCGCTCGTGCCGATGAGGCCCCCTTGGAACGCGAGCAGCGGTTCGGCCGTCGTGCTCGTCGTCGTGCCGGTCGTCGCGCCCGTCTCCGGGGCTGCGGTGGTCGCGGCCGGATCGGCGGTTTCGGAGCTGACTCCGTCGGTCGATCCGCCCGACATCGGCGGGAGGACGCCGAGCGGCGACGACAGATCGAGGGTCATTCGGTTGATGACGGCGCGGTTCAAGTCGCTTTCGGCCACGAGCGACCGGCCCGTGTCGGAAGTGCGCAGCGTGAGGTCGAAGGCGAAGTAGAGCGCCGACAGCAGCATCACGGCGATGGCGCTGGCGATGAGCACTTCGAGGAGCGTGTAGCCCGGTCGGGCCGGCGGACGCATCATGTCACGGCCCTTCCGCGGTGGTCGGGGCGACGGCGGCTGCGCCGTTGCCCATGAAGTTCGGGTCGTAGATGATCTGCGTGAGGCTCACTTCGACTTTCCGCCCGGCGTCGATCCAGACCCGCACGGTCACGGGATAGGTGTTGACCGCGACCGCGGCGCCGATTTCGACCGACCACTGCCAGAGCGGTTCTTCTTCGAACGTCCCCGAACTGCTCTCGGTCACCGAGACGACGCCCGCTTCGGCCTCGGCCATCTTCGACTGGCAGAGGCGCGTCCCCGTCGTCGTTCGGGCCGCTTCTACGGAGTTGTCCGTCCCGAATTCGATGAGTTGGGCGATGCCCGCCAGTGCGAGGAGGAAGACGGCCATCGCCACGAGGACTTCGAGGAGGGTCATGCCTCGACGCTCGCTGCCTCGCCGTCGGGAGATGGGGGATCGCATGCTCATTCCTTGACTTTTGGGTATGGGGTGTAGGGTTTGGGGTGTGGGCAAGAAGGCGGCTCGCGAGTTCTTTTCCCACACCCCAAACCCTACACCCCATACCCCGCTTCACTTCTTCCCCGCCGGATTCACCGTCGTGTGTCCCGTCAATCCGCGGATCTGCACGACGAGCGGGGCGACTCCCTCTTCGCGGATCTCGAAATCGACGAGGTCTTCCCGGCAGGTACCATCCTGCTGGAACGTCGCCAATCGCACCCATCCCTCGGAATCGGCCGTGGACATTTCCGACCCGGTGATCGTCGGCACCACCGTGACGCCCGGCGACAACTGGAACTCTTGGACGAAGGGCTTGATGACGTCTTCGCCTTCGGTCTGATCGAGCGCGTCCGGATCGTCGGGCGTGACGCGGAGCTTCGTGCCATCCTGCGACACGGCGAGGCGGTAGTTGCGCCCCTCGTCGATGGCGTGGGAACGGGCCGAGGCGATGAGGCCGGTCGCGTCGTCGGCGGCGGCCTTCACTTTGGTGTTGCCATCCTGACCCGTCAGGCTCGACGAGACGATCGCGCCCAGCAACACCAGAACCGCGATCACCACGATCAGTTCGACGAGCGTGTAGCCGCGTCGGGCGTTCGGGGTTCTCGCGGTCATGGCGGACTCCGGCGGAGGGAACGCGGGCCGATCACTGCGGTCCCTTGCGGCGCGTGCTGTAAAACGTCTTGCCGTCCTTCGTCGTCAGGCTCACCATCGGGTCGGGCGATCCGTAGCTGTCCACGTGATCCCGGTCGTAGTTGTACTGGCCGCCCGTGGGGGGCGTGAGGATGGCCGGCCCGCCGTCGACCAACGGCCGGCTGCCGTCAGTCGGGGCGACGAGATCGCTCAGTTGGTTGGGCGGCACGTTGCCCTCGCTCTTGGCCATGTAGTTCTTGCAGGCGTTTTCGAACACCGTCATTTGGGTCCGCGCCGCGTCCACGCGGGCGTCTTCGATGTAGCTGAACATCGCCACCCCGGCGATGCCGGCGAGGATCACGATGATGGCCACGACGACGAGGACTTCGAGGAGGGTGAACGCGGATCGGCGGACCTGCCTCAGCGGGCGATTGGCGGAGACGATCATAGGTGGGACTCCTGACGGAACGAGATTAACGGCCCGAAATTCACTATACCGCGCAGCCGATTCAGAAGTCATGAGAGCCGGAGGCCGGGGGCGCACCTTTGATTTCTGGTATTCACCACCCCCGTAGGGGCACCCCTCGTGGGTGCCCCGGCGAAAGGATGCCGTAATCCCCTCCGATTCGGTAGTGACACCTCGGCATCCGGTTCCTCGGGGCACCCACGAGGGGTGCCCCTACGGTGTTCGCCAAGCCCCGCACTTCCGCTCAGGCTCCCTTCACCGTCGAACCCATCTTGAACACGGGCAGCAGCAGCCCGGCGACCACGAGCAGCACCATCACGGCCATGACGAGCAGCATCACCGGTTCGAGCAGCTTCACCATCAATTCGAGGTTGCGCGCGGTGCGGCGCTCGAGGCTGTCGGCCACGTCGATGAGCACCTTTTCCAAATTGTTCGATTCCTCGGCGATGGCGATCATTTCGACCACATCGCCGGGGAAGTACTTGTTCTTCCGGAGCGGGTCGGCGAGCTTGGCACCCGCCGTGATGTTCTCCGCCGACTGCTCGATGGCCTCGGTGAGCACCTTGTTCCCGGTCGAATCCTTGGCGATGCCGAGCGCCTTCAAAATCGGGATGCCGTTGTGGAGCATCGTCCCGAGGATCCGCGTGAAGCGCGAGAGGGCGAGCGCCAAGTAGATTTTGCCGAACAGCGGCAGGCGCAGCCGGACGACGTCCATGCGCCGCCGGCCGCCCGGAGTTTTGACCCAGCGGTAGTAGGCGAAAAAGAGGACGACGAAGCCGGCGATCAGCGGGATGACGTACCAGGGGTTCGTCAGGAAGTTGCTCACGACGAGCAGGTACTTCGTGAGGATGGGGAGCTCCCCCTGCTCTTTGAGCTTCGCGAACACCGGCTCGAACTTCGGCACGAAGAAGACGACGAGGATGCCGAGGACGCCCATCCCGGCGAGCAAGAGGAATGCGGGATACGCGAGCGCCCCGATGACCTTCGCCTTCATGTCCTCCTGGTGCTCGACGAAGGTCGCCGTGCGCTTGAGCACGTCTTCGAGGAAGCCCCCCTCCTGGCCGGCCCGCACCATACTCACGACCAACTCGTCGAAGATCTTGGGGTGCTGGCCCATCGCCTGCGCGAGGCCCATCCCGTCGGCGACGCGCATGCGCACGTCGCGCAGCACGGTGGCCAACCGCTTGTTCGCCGACTGGCGTTCGAGGAGTTCGATGGAGCGCAGCAGCGGCACGCCGGATCCGAGCAAGTCCGCGAGTTGGGAGTAGGTGGTCGAGAGCTGCCGCCGGCTGACGCCGCTGCCGAAGCTGAAGGTGTAGCCGGTGCCCCCGGCGGCGTTGGCCGCGGCGATATGGAGCGGGAACAGGCCTTTGGCGTCGAGCATGGTCGCGGCTTCGCGCTCGCTCGTCGCGGTGATGGTCCCGATGCTCTTCGCACCGGTGCTCAGCAGGGCCGTGTAGGTGAAGTCGGGCATGGGGGAATTTCGGAGTGAATGAAACCGATGCGGAGCGTTGGAGTTCAACCTTCAGGTTGTGGGTCGGACGAGTCTTCGACGCCCGACCGCCTCGGAAGGGGAGACTCCGCATTGCGAATCGGCGCGTGTCGCAAAGCGGTCGGGCGTCGAAGACTCGCCCGACCCACAACCTGAAGGTTGAACTCCAACAATGATTAAGACAAATCCCCCGCCGTCGTGCGGCCCACTTCATCCAGCGTCGTGTTCCCGCTGAGGACCTTCAGCCAGCCGTCCTGGCGGAGCGTCCGCATGCCGGCTTTCAGGGCCTCCATGCGGATCACCGAGGAGTTTACGCGCTGCACTACGAGATCGCGGAGCATATCGCTGTTGATCATCAGTTCGTAGAGGCCCGTCCGACCGCGGTAGCCCGACTGCCGACAGTTCCGGCAGCCGGTGCCCTTGTACAGAGTTTTCCAGGGTGCGCCGGTCTGAGGATGGACTTTCGGGAAGTCGTTCGGCAGCTCTTCGGCCGTCGGCTTGTAGGCGACCTTGCACTCGCCGCAGACCGTCCGCACGAGCCGCTGGGCCATGACGCCTTCGACCGTACTCGATACGAGGAACGGCTCGACGCCCATGTCGATCATCCGCGTGAAGGCGCTCGGGGCGTCGTTCGTGTGGAGCGTGCTGAAGACCATGTGCCCCGTCAGCGACGCCTGGATCGCCATCTGCGCGGTTTCGAGGTCGCGGATTTCGCCGACGAGCACCACGTCCGGGTCGTGCCGCAGGATGCTGCGCAGCGCCCCGGCGAAGGTCAGGCCGATCTTCGCGTGGACCTGGATCTGGCTGATGCCGTCCTGCTGGTATTCTACGGGGTCTTCGACCGTGATGATCTTCGTCGATTCGTCCTTGATCTCGTTGAGCGCCGAGTAGAGCGTCGTCGATTTGCCCGACCCGGTCGGGCCGGTGACGAGGACGATGCCGTGGGGCCGGTCGATGAGCGCTTTGAACTTCGTCTCGGTGTCCGGGAGGAAGCCGACGCTCTTGAGGCTGAAGACCATGCGCCCCTTGTCGAGGAGCCGCATGACGATGCCTTCGCCGTGCGTCATCGGGATGATCGACACGCGGACGTCGATCTCGCGGCCCTGCACCTTCATCTTGATCCGGCCGTCCTGCGGCAACCGCTTTTCGGCGATGTTCAGCCGGGCCATGATCTTCAACCGGCTGACGATGGCCGACTGGAAGCGGTTGATCTCCGGCGGCAGGCGCTGCTCCTGGAGCAAACCGTCGATGCGATAGCGGATGCGGAGCGTCTGCTCCTCGTGCTCGATGTGGATGTCCGACGCGCGCTCGTTCGCGGCTTCGATGAGGATCGTGTTCACGAGCTTCACGACCGAGGCGTCCTGGGCCTGCTTCGCCAGTTCGGAGTCGTCGGCTTCGATGTCTTCGAGGAGTTCGACGTCCTCCTTCGCCGACTTCTGCTCCTGCATGAGCGCCGAAACGGTATCGCCGCCGACGCCGAAGTGGGTCTTGATGAGGCGGGCGATTTCGCGCGGGCTGCCGAGGACGGGATGGATGTGCAGCCCGGTGAGGGTGCCGAGTTCGTCGATGGCGTAGGTGTCGAAGGGGTCGCCGGTGGCGACGACGAGCGTACCGTTCTGCCGCGAGAGCGGCATGAGGTTCTTGCGGTGGATGAGCTTCTGGGGGATGCCGACGAGCGCCGCCGAATCGACGGGCGTCTGCGTGAGGTCGATGAACTCCAGGCCGTACTCGTCGGCGAGGGCGGGGAAGAGGGCGTCTTCCTTGATGAAGCCCTTTTCGAGCAGGGTGACGTGCGCCGCCTTGCCGGGGGCCGCGGCCACGGCTTCGTTGGCCCGGACGCGCTCGGGTTCCGAGAAGAGGCCGCGCCGCGCGAGCGAATCGATCAGTTGCATGGTGAGCGGGCTTCCGGAGAGCGTCGGACCACCGTCAAGCAGTCCCATCGTCATGGTAGCGTCCCAAAATGAGAAAGTCCTGAATCGGGAGTTTGGGAAGGGGATCGCGGAGTCGGGCTGTCGGGGTGGCGCGGATTGTGGGCGGAGCGGCGGGAAGGTATGATGCCGGGATGAATAGCATCGAAAAATCGGCCGGCGCGGATTGGCCTCCGGTCGCGATGGAACCCGTCGAAGCCGCCGAGGTCGCCAACCTCACGGCCGAGGATCGCGAGCGGGACGCGCGGGCGAAGCTCAATTACGCCTGGTTCGACGCCCGAGCGGTGGAGATTTACAAAACCCATCGGGGGAAATGCCTCTGCGTCGCGGGGCAAGAACTCTTCGTGGCGGATACAGCGACGCAAGCAGCCGCAATGGCGAAGGCGGCTCATCCGGACGACACCGGGCGCATCACGCGCTATGTCCCCAAAGAAAGGATCTGCCGCATCTATGCGAATTGACGGATTGTGGTCTCTCTCTGACGGGAGGCTTTTGCCCGTGATCCGCGCGGAAGTCCGGGCGGGCGACCAATCTTGGCTGAAAGTGGATTTCCTCGTGGATACCGGCGCGGATCGCACGGTGCTGAGCGGCGAAATCTTGGAAGTCTTGGAACTCGACGCCGCCGAAGCCGAACAGCAGTTGAGCGGAGTGGGTGGCCAGGCGCATACGGTGACGGTCGCGACGACAATTCGATTCAACTACGGCGAAAACCTCAAGGCGCCGTTCCACGGAACGTTCTCGGCATTCACGCAGTATGAATCGCTCGAAATGAGCGTCCTTGGCCGCGACATCATGGACTACTTCGCGCTGATCGTCGATCGCGAAGGCGATAACGTCTGTTTGGTGAGGAGGCCTCACACCTACACCGTCTCGCACCAATAACTCACCCCACGCCGCACGTCCCCGAGTCGCACGCCGGACGCTTCCGTTTCGGGAGCCACGGTCGGATCCGCGCGAAAAGAGCATAGCCCACCGTCGAAAGTTGTCGGATGCCGGGAATTCTCGTGAACCGGGCCAGCCAGCGGAAGCCGGGGACGCATTCCCACATCGCCAGGAGCGCATCGACGCCCGTGAGCATCTGCCCGGTCTGCTCGTTCCGCACGTGCATGTGCTTGCGGATGCGCACCGGATCGAGATCGAACCGGGCCGCATCGAACTCCAGGGCCGAAATATCGACGTAGGCCAGTGTGCCGTCGGTCACGCGAAGTTGAAAGATCGCGATTTCGCGCGAACAGAGTTGGCAGAGCCCGTCGTAGAAGATCGTCCGTTTCAGCATCGCCGGGGCACCCCGCTCGGTTTCTCGGTTCGACGCGCGGCCTCCATGCGGTATGATAGTCGCGTCCTCTCCCCGGACGATCCGGAGTACCCGCCGATGACGATCCCGCTGGATGCGACCCGACCGACCGCGCGCCCCTGGTTCTGGGCGTTGCTCACCTCCGCGACCCTCGGCCTCTTGGCCGTGGCCGTCGTGCTGAGCGCCGGGGCGAACTCGCCGAAGGCGCAGGCGATCCCCGGCGACGAGCCGAAGGCGAAAGCGCCCGCTGCTAAGCCGGATGAAGATCAGCCGGCCCCCGAGTTCCCCGAGAAGATGGACTGGCTCAACACCGCCGGTCCGATCACGATGAAGGATTTGAAAGGGAAGATCGTCCTGCTCGACTTCTGGACGCTCTGCTGCATCAACTGCATCCACACGCTGCCAGACTTGGCGAAGCTCGAAAAGAAGTACGCCAACGAGATCGTTGTCATCGGCGTCCACAGCGCCAAGTTCGACAGCGAAAAGGAGACGAAGAACATCCGCAAGGCCGTGCTGCGGTACGAGATCGCTCACCCCGTCGTAAACGACGGCGACCACAAAATCTGGGACAAATACGGCGTGAGTTCGTGGCCGACCCTCGCCGTCGTGGACACCGAAGGCAAGATCGTCGGCGCGATTACCGGCGAAGGCAACTTCGAAGTGCTCGACAAGGTCATCGCGAAGCTCATCGAAGACGGCAAGAAGAAGAAGACCCTCAACGACAAGCCGATCCGCTTCGACCTCGT
>Ga0136611_10003917_pt1 | contig 10421 bp, 10 predicted proteins | sample AntDrymUQ2232306_2_FD_106645 | JGI IMG/M metagenome (GOLD analysis project Ga0136611, IMG submission 106645) | Polar desert sand microbial communities from Dry Valleys, Antarctica - metaG UQ223 (23.06) | ecosystem: Environmental > Terrestrial > Soil > Desert | place: Antarctica: Dry Valley... | reverse complement strand
GGGAGGCTGGGGCGGGCCAAAGCGAACAATTCGATGTCGCCGATGATCGGCACGCCGGCGGCGCGCGCGTGGGCGGCGATCGGGTGGCGGTTGAGGGGCACGCCGGGGGAGACGATGACGGCGTCGAAGGGGGCGAGGTCGAGGGTGAGGGGGTCGGCGATCTCCAAATCCTCCCCGGCACGGGGAGGGGGACCATGCGCAGCATGGTGGAGGGGGCCCGCCTCTCCAGCTGACCCGGATTCCTTGGAAAGGCGGGCCCCCTCCACCACGCCGCTTCGCGTCGCGGTCCCCCTCCCCGTTCCGGGGAGGATTTTTTCCCGCGCCGCCTCACTCTCATCCCACGCAGTCACCCGCGCTCCGCTCGCCAGAAGCGCCTCCACCGCCGCCCGCCCGGAGCGCGCCAGCCCGAGCACCGCATAGCGTTTCCCGCGAAAGGCGTCCGAGACGATCACCGCAGCTTCAACGTCGAAAGGCCGGCCAAAGCGAGCACGAAGGCGACGATCCAGAAGCGGATCACCACCGTCGCCTCGCTCCAGCCCAATTGCTCGAAATGGTGGTGGATCGGGGCCATGCGGAAGACACGCTTGCCGGTGCGCTTGAAGTAGAAAACCTGGATGACGACGCTCATCGCCTCGACCACGAAGAGCCCGCCGATGATGCCGAGCACCAATTCATGCCGGCTCGACACCGCCATCGCGCCGAGCGCGCCGCCCAAAGCGAGGCTGCCCGTATCGCCCATGAAGACGGCGGCGGGCGGCGCGTTGAACCAGAGGAAAGCGAGCCCGGCGCCGACGATCGCGCCGGACAGCACGGTGAGGCCGCCCGCCCCCGGCACGAACGGAATGCCGAGATAGGGCGCATAGACCGCGTTGCCGACCAGATAGGCGATGATCAGGAAGGCGAGGCTGGCGATGATCACCGGCATCGTCGCCAGCCCGTCCAGCCCATCGGTCAGATTCACCGCATTGCCGAAGGAGACGACGACGAAGGCGGCGAAGGGGATATAAAAGGGACCGAGATCGACCACCGGCCCGTTGTAAAAGGGGATGTAGAGCGCGGTCCCCGCCCCGTCGAGGATCAGCCAGCAGCCGAGCGCCGCGATCCCGAATTCGGCGAGCAGCCGGTTGCGGCCGGAAATGCCCTTGTGATGCTTCTTCCGCACCTTGTCGTAATCGTCGATGAAACCGATCGCGCCGAAGCCGATGGTGATCAGGAGGCAGGCCCAGACGTAGCGGTTGGTGAAATCCATCCACAGCAGCATCGCGACAGTGAGGCTGGTCAGGATCATCAGCCCGCCCATCGTCGGCGTGCCGCGCTTGGCGAGGTGGCTTTGCGGGCCGTCGTCGCGGATCGGCTGACCCTTGCCCTGGCGGACGCGCAGCCAGCCGATGAACCTGGGTCCGATGATCAGGCCGACGACGAGCGCGGTGGCGGTGGCCGCGCCGGCGCGGAAGCTCAGGTAGCGGATCAGGTTGAGGAGGCCGGGGAAGCCAAGCTGTTCGGCGATCCAGAGAAGCATCAGTCGTTTCCCGTGCCGGACAAGCCCGGTGCGCCGCTCGCCAGCGCCTCGACGAGGGCGGCGAGGCCGATGGAGTTGGATCCCTTGACGAGCATCGCGTCGCCCGGCCCGATCGCCGCTTTGGCGAGCGGAATCGCGGTCGCCGCGTCGGCCACATGCGCGATTTCCATGCTGCCGCCAAGCGCTTTCGCGAGCGCTTCCATCTCCGCGCCGACGAGGATCGCCTGCTCGACTTCGGCCTCGCGCAATGGCCCCGCCAGGCCCGCGTGGAAGGCGTCGCTCCCCGCCCCGAGCTCGCGCATCGCGCCGAGCACGGCGATCCGCCGGCCGCTGATCTTCTCGTCGCCGAGCACCTGCAAGGTCGCCGCCATCGAGGCGGGATTGGCATTGTAGCTCTCGTCGATCAGCAGCGCCTCGCCGCCCTTCAGCGCGATCCGCCGCCGTTCGCCCCGCCCCTTGAGCCCGCCGAGATCGGCGAGCGCCAACCCGGCAAGGCCAAGATCGCCGCCGACCGCCTCGACCGCCGCCAGCACCGCCAGCGCGTTGGCCACCCAATGCTCGCCCGGCTGGCTGATCGTGAAGCTGAGCTGCGCGCCAGGGAGCATCGCGGTGACCATCGAGCCGCCGCGCGGGCTGGCCAGCGCATAGCTCGCGCGCACGTCCGCGCCCTCGCCGAGGCCGAAGGTGACGATGCGCCCGGCATGGCGACGGGCGGCGGCCGCGATACGGTCGCGATACGGGCTGTCGAAGGGGATGATCGCCGTCCCGCCCGGCTCGAGCCCCTCGAAAATCTCGCTTTTGGCGTCGGCGATCGCTTCGACGCTATCGAAAAAGCCCATATGCGCCGGTGCAATCGTCGTCACGAGCGCGACGTGCGGCCGCACCAGCCGGGTCAATGCGGCAAGCTCGCCCGCATGGTTCATCCCCATTTCAAAGACGCCGAAGCGCGTCTCGCGCGGCATCCTGGCGAGGCTCAGCGGCACGCCCGTATGATTGTTGTAGCTCTTCACCGAGCGGTGCGCCCGCCCCGGCGCGGCGCGGTCGAGCGCGGCGAACAACGCCTCCTTGGTCCCGGTCTTGCCGGCCGAACCCGTGACTCCGATGATTTTGGCCCCGCTGCGTGCGCGGGAAGCGCGGGCCAGGGCGTTCAGGGCTTCGAAGGTGTCGGCGACGAGGACGTGCGGCTGTTCGATCCGCGTGGAGACGATCGCCCCGGCCGCCCCTGCCGCGAACGCCTGATCGAGGAAGCGATGCCCGTCGGTCGCTTCGCCCTCGAGCGCGATGAAAAGGTCGGCCGGCCCGATCTCGCGCGTATCGAAGGCGACGCCAGTGGCGACGAAGTCGGCGGACGTCGCGCCCCCGGTGGCGGCGGCGAGGTCGCGCGAGTTCCAGAGCGTCATAATTCCTCCCCGGAACGGGGAGGGGGACCATGCGAAGCATGGTGGAGGGGGCCCACGCTCGCAAGTGGGCACGGGTTGAGAGGCGGGCCCCCTCCACCACCGGCTTCGCCGACGGTCCCCCTCCCCGTGCCGGGGAGGATTTTAGCAAAAACCCTCACGCCACCTCCTCCCGGGCAACAGTGACGTCGTCGAAGGGCAGTACCTTGTCTCCAACGATCTGACCCTGCTCATGACCCTTGCCCGCCAGAAGGATCACGTCGCCCGCCCCCGCCCCGGCAAGCGCGGCGCGGATCGCCTTGCGCCGCCCGCCAATCTCGGTCGCGCCAACGGCTCCCTTCAGGATGGCCGCCCGGATCGCCCCCGGCTCCTCGCCCCTCGGATTGTCGTCCGTGACGATCACCCGGTCCGCCAGCCGCGCCGCGACCGCGCCCATCTCCGCCCTTTTGCCCTGATCGCGGTCGCCGCCCGCGCCGAAGACGATGATCAGCCGGTCTTTGGTGTGCGGGCGAAGCGCCAGGCAGGCCGCCTCGATCGCGTCGGGGGTGTGGGCGTAATCGACATAGACCGGGGCGCCGTTCGCGGAGATCACCGCCCGCTCGAGCCGCCCGCGCACCGGATGGATGCGCCCCAAATTGGCGAGCGTCTCCTCCACCTCGCCCCCGGTGGCGATGGCGAGCCCGGCCGCGGTCAGCGCGTTGGCGGCCTGGTAGGCGCCGATCAGGCCGAGCGCGACCGTCTTGGTCTTGCCACCCGCCTCGATGATCAGCTTCTGGCCCATGGCCGTGGTTTCGCGCTTCACCAGCCTCAGCGTCTCACCCTGCGCGCCCACCGTGAGCGTGGCAAGCCCGCGCGCCCGGCAGCGCGCCAGCACCTCGGCGGATTTGGGATCGTCCATCCAGATGACCGCCGTCCCGTCCGCCGCGACGACCTCGTCGAACAGCCGCATCTTGGCCTCGAAATAGGCCTGCATCGTCTCGTGATAGTCGAGATGGTCGCGGCTGAAATTGGTGAAGGCGGCGGCGCGAACGTCGATCCCCTCGCTGCGATATTGCGACAGACCGTGGCTCGACGCCTCGAAGGCGGCGTGAGTGATGCCCAACCGCTCCAGCCCGGCCATGTTGGAGAGGAAGGTGACGATGTCCGGCGTCGTCAGCCCGGTCGTCACCTGGTCGTCCGAGGTGGTGACGCCGAGCGTGCCGATGCTCGCGCTGGGATGCCCCGCCATCCGCCAGAGCTGTCTGGCCATCTCGACGTTCGAAGTCTTGCCGTTTGTCCCCGTGACCGCGACAATCGTCTCGGGGAAGGGCGCGAAATATTTCGCCGCAAGCCGCGCGAATTCGCACCGCGGCCGGGGCGCGGCGATGTGGGCGGCGCCCTCGACCTTAACTTCCGGCCGGGCCACCACGGCCACCGCGCCGTTGCGCACCGCGTCCGGGATGAAGCCTTCGCCGTCGAAGCGCGCGCCCTGGAAGGCGCCGAAGACGGTGCCGGGCGCGACCTTGCGGTGGTCGATGGCGAAGCCGGTGACCCGCGCCGGCTCGTCGCCGCCGGTCAAGGCGCCAAGGCGCATCAGTTATTGTCGCCGACCAGCGGCCGCAGCTCCGAAGTGTCGATGTCGCGGTTCGCGTCGGGGATGATGCCGAGGAGGGGGCCGACCCGGGCGATGACGCGGGAGACGACCGGCGCGGCGGTGTAGGCGGCGGTGGTGACCATCGAATTGGCGGCGGTGGGCCGCGGCGCGTCCATCATCACCAGCACGACGTAGCGCGGCGCATCCATCGGGAAGGCGGCAGCGAAGGTCGAAACATTGACCCGCTGGCTGTAGCCCCCGGTCGCCGAGACTTTCTCTGCCGTGCCGGTCTTGCCGCCGACGCGGAAGCCCGCCGCCTCGCCGCGCCGCCCGGTGCCGTGGGTGACGATCATCCTGAGCATCTGGCGCATGCGGTAGGAGGTCTGCTCGCTATACACGCGCCGCCCCGGCGGCGCCTGGCCGGGCGCAAGGCGCATCAGGGTCGCCGGCCGCCAAACGCCGCCATTGACCAAAGCCGCATAAGCGCTGGCGAGGTGCAGCGGGGTGATCGCGAGGCCGTGGCCGAAGCCCGAGGTCAGCACGGTCGCGCGCCCCCAGTCGCTTGGCCAGAGCGGCCGGCTGCGCTCGCGCAACTCGATATGGGGAGGTTCATGAAAGCCCAGCGAGCGGAAGGCCTGCTGCATCCGCTCCGTCCCCATCTGATCGGCGATGCGCGCGGTGGCGATGTTGGAGCTGTGCACGAGCAGCTCGGTGACCGTGATCGGGCGGCCGAGCGGGTGATCGTCGCTGATCCGGAAGCGGCCGACCGCGACCGGCGAGCCGGCGTCCCAGCGCTGGCTCATCGAGGTGACGACGCCCGCCTCCATCGCCGCCGCGACGGTTATCGGCTTGAATACCGAGCCGAGCTCGTAAACCCCCATCGTCGCCCGGTTGTAGAGGGAATTGGCGTCAGCCCGCCCGGTGGAATTGGGATTGAAGGTCGGGGCCGAGGCCATCGCGACGATCTCGCCGGTGGCGACATCGAGGACGATGCCGGTGCCGCCTTCCGCGCTTTGCGCCGTGACGGCGGCGGCAAGCTCACTCTCCATCGTGGCCTGGACCCGGCTGTCGATCGAGAGCGCCACCGGATCGCCGCGCGTGGCGCGAGCGGTCAGCCTTCGCTCGAGCACCCGCTCCATGCCGGCGACGCCGCGCCCGTCGAAATCGGTCCAGCCGAGAATGTGTCCCGCCATCGCCGTCTGCGGATAGAGGCGCTCGGGTTCGCGGTTGAAGACGAAGCCCGGCTCGCCGAGCGCGTTCACCGCCGCGACCAGCTCGGGCAGCGCGCGCCGCGCGAGGAAGAGGTAATTGCTGTCCGCATCGAGCAGGCGGCGGAAGTCGGCGGCGCTGCGCCCAGGCATGAGCTGGGCGAGCCGCGCCGCGAGCTGGGCGCGGTCGCCGATGATGTTGCGCGGGTGAACGCCGATCGACCAGGCGTCGATCGTGCGGGCGAGCGCGACGCCGTTGCGGTCGGTGATATCGGCGCGCGGCGGGATCAGCGGGTTGACAAGCTCGCTCGCGCCCGAGCGGTCGGTAAAGATTTGGAGGTAAGCGAGCCGCGCGACGACCAGCGAGGTAACGCCGGCGAAGAGCAGCATCACCAGCATCAGCCGCTGATAGGTGAGCGCGAGGCCGCGCTGCTCGCCGCCCGGCGCGGCGCGAAGGTTCAAGTCGGCGGCGAGCGTCGCCATCAGTCGCGGGCCGCGCCGCGCTCGCCGCGCTCCGCCCGGCCGAGATCGTTCAACGTGCCTTCGTCGAGCAGGCCGGCGGAGCGGCGGACGGCGGGCGCGGCGCGCTCGGGCCTGGCCGCGATACGAATGGGCGCGGGCCGCAACGCCTCCCCAGTGGTCAGGCTGGCGCGGCGCACGAGCGGCGTCGCGGAACGCGCCGGGCCCGCCGGCGCCTGCGTCAAAGCGGCCTGGCGCGGAGCCATCGTCACGCGCGGCGCGGCGCGCGCCGGCCCCGCGTCGGGAGCCTGCGTCAAGGCGGCCTGGCGCGGGGCCATCGTCACTGCCGGCGCGGCGGGCGCGGGCGCGGCGGAGGCCGTGCGCACTCCGCTCGGCTGGACCCCCTGCGCGCGGGTGTCGAAGCGGGCGAGGCTGACATCGCGCGCGACGAACTGGCCGGCGACCGGGGCGGAGAGCGCGAGCACTTCGGCGTTCCACTGCTCGAGCTGCTGGAGCCGGCCGCGCGTGCCAAGCTCGGTCTGCAACGTACGGATATCTTGGTGCGCCGCCACGATCCGCGCCTCCAGCGACGCCAGATCGGCACGCTCGGCCGCGACCTTGAGCGAAAGCATATAGCAGCACAGAGCGGCGACGGCGATCGCGCCGACCCACGCGACCGGCCTGAATGCTTTGGCGATCATCGCGTCATTCCTTCTGCACGAGAGATTTGGGGCGGGGCGGCGGTGCGGCGCGCCGAGCGCAAGGTGGCCGAGCGGGCGCGCGGATTAGCGGCGAGCTCCGCCTCGCCGGCGCGCACCGGCTTTGCGACGGCCTCGAAGGTCGGAGCCGGGCCCGCTTCGTTCGCGGCCGGGCGGTGACGCGAGCCGGCGGGCGCATCGCCGCTGCGGCTTCTCAGGAAGCGCTTGACGATGCGGTCCTCGAGGCTGTGAAAGGTAACCACCGCGAGCCGGCCGCCGGGCGCGAGCACTCGCTCTGCCGCGGCCAGCCCGCCCTCGAGTTCACCCAGCTCGTCGTTGATGCGGATGCGCAGCGCCTGGAAGGTGCGCGTCGCGGGGTCCTTCTTCATGCCGGCATGATGACCGGCCGCCTTGCGCACGACCGCCGCCAGCTCGCCGGTGCGCGCGAGCGGGCGGGCGGCGACGATCGCGCGGGCGATGCGCCGCGCCTTGGGCTCCTCGCCATAGCTGTGAAGCACCGCGGCGATCTCGCCCTCGTCGGCGCGGTTGACGAAGTCGGCGGCGCTCTCGCCTTCGCCGCTCATCCGCATGTCGAGCGGCCCGTCGGCCTGGAAGGAGAAGCCGCGCTCGGCCTGATCCAGCTGCATCGACGAAACGCCGATATCCAGCACAACGCCGTCGACTAGTTCAACGCCTCGATCGGCGAGGGCGGGCCGCATTTGCGAGAAGCGCTCCGGAACGAGCGAGAGGCGCTCCTCTGTCGCAGCCAGCTCGTCCCCGGCGGCGATCGCCTCGGGGTCGCGGTCGAAGGCGAAGACCCGCGCCGCGCCGGCGCCCAGAATCGCTTTGCTGTAGCCGCCCGCCCCGAAGGTGCCGTCGACATGGCTTTCGCCGGGCGCGATAGCGAGCGCCCGGACGACCTCGTCGAGAAGCACGGGAACGTGCGCGGGGGACCCGGTCATGCCCCCGCTCCCCGGTCGCGCAAGGCATCGGCCGCGATCTGCCGCATCTGCTCGCCGCCATGTTCGAGCAGCGCGTGGGGGTTCCACAATTCGGCGTAGCGGTGCATTCCGACGAAGAGAGCGAGATCCTCGACGCGGGCGCGCCCGCGCAGCTTGGCGGGCAGGACGATGCGGCCGCTGCTGTCATAGGAAAGCCGCTCGGTATTGCCGAACATGCCCGCGGCGCGATCACGCATCTCGTCGAGATCGCCGCCGCTTTCCTCGACCCGGAGCAGCCGGCGCTCGTAATCGGCCAGCATGAAGGCGGCATATTGCGCGCCATAGACGGTGAGGCAGGGCTTGGTCTCGTGCACCCCGATCATGACGACGCGGGCGTCGGAGCTGCGGTCGATCTGGGAACGGACGAACGAGGGCACGGAGAGACGGCCCTTGCCGTCCACTCCGTTCAGAGCATTGCCGAGGAATGTTTCCGGCTCCACCCCTTCGCCGCCCCCAAAAAACGCGCAAGACTTCCCCGTTCGCGGAAGCGCATGCCGCCGCGCGCCCGCCTCAGCCCGATGCGGTCACGAAAAAGCCTCTCGGCCTTGCGTCGTGGATAACAGGGACATGATGGGATTAAAAGGAATTTTGATGCCAAATCATGGGATTTGAACCCGCTAGAGAGGGATTTGAGGACATTTCATGATTTGTTCCAGCATAAAGCGGGTGCAGAATCGGCTCGAAAGGTTGTGGATAAGGCGGTGAGTTCGCGGCTCAGCGAGTGGCGGCGGGGAGTCGCGACTCGTTGGAATCGGGGTTCCCCGGCGCGACGCCCATCTCGGCGAGCGGCTCGGTCGGCTCGGCGATCGGAGCGGGGACCGGGCCTGGGAGGCGCGCCTCATTGCGTTGCAGGTCCACCAGGTTCGGCGTCAGCTCCGCCTCTCCCGAGGGCGTGCCGGTCAGCGCTGCGGCAAGCAGCACGGCGACGAAGACGAAGGCAAGGCCGGTCAAGCCGATCCGCACTCTCTGCATTCTGGTCCGTCAGCCTCACGTCGCCGGGGCAAGCAATGTAGGCATGGCCGTTCCTTTTGTCGAACCCGGCGCCCGCTCCGTCGAAAGCGCATGGCGCCGGGCCGACACATCTTCGCGCTTGACGCACGCAGCCGCACTGGCGAAGGGGCCCAAATGCAGAACCGCTTTTCACTCGCCGCCGCCACCGTCGCGGCGTCCGCCCTTCTTGCGGCTTGCAACAGCGAGCCCCAGACGATCCAGATCAACAAATATGACGCGCAGGCCGACGAGCTGAAGAACGCCGCGCCGGTCGCGCCGCCGCCGATGGCGGTCGCCAGCCGCATCTATCGCTGCAGCGACAACAGCGTCTTCTACGTCAGCTTCTTCAACGACAATACGGCGACGATCCGCACCACTCAGGACGGCATCCCGACCCAGCTGACCGCGGCCAACGGCCAGCCGCCTTTCACCGCGGAGGGCTATTCGGTCAGCGCCAACGCCACCGACGTGCGCATTACCGCGCCGGGCAAGAACAACATCGCCTGCCACGAATAAGGGGCCGCTTCGATCCAACGACCCAAGGGGCCGGCGCTCGGGCGAGCGCCGGCCCCTTCTTCGTTTCAGGCCATTTCCGTGGCGGCGGCGTCCATCCGGCGCTTCATCTCGTCCTCGGCGACATCCTCGACGTGGGTGGAGAGCATCCAGGACACGCCGAACGGATCGAGCACCGATCCCGAGCGGTCGCCGTAAAACTGATCCTCGACCGGCCGCTCGGCGGTAGCGCCGGCGTCGAGGGCGCGCTGATAGGCGGCGTCGACGTCGGGCAGATAGATCATCAGCCCCGCCGTCGGCCCGCCCCGCGTCTTCGGGCTGAGCTTGCCATGTCCCGGCCATTCGTCGGAAAGCATGACGACGCTGTCGCCGATGCGGATTTCGGCATGACCGATCTTGCCGCCCATCTCCATCCGCACGATCTCGGTCGCCCCGAAGGCGGCCTTGTAGAAATCGAGCGCCGCCCGCGCGTCGTCGAGCGTGAGATAAGGCGTGACGCTGTGATAGCCTTCCGGCGGATTCCGCACGGTCATCTTTAGCCTCCCATTGGTGATCGGAAGCCGATTTTTGACCCATTAGATGACAATCGCAAGCGCGCTCGACAAACCGCCGGCGTTAAATGGGGACTGTCCCTATTTAACGCTTGCGAAGGGGCGACCGCGTTTCGGGCGTTCCGCCACAGCATGCGACGGAGCGACTGCCGCCAGCCAATCCGCGGCGCCGACCGGCCTTCCCGCCTTGATCGCCAGCGCCATCCGCTCCTCCTCATCGCCCGCCTCGAGGCCCCGCGCGAGCATCGCGCGCCAGTCCGGCACATGCTGGCGCAGCACCGCGATGTCGGTCAAGCCATCCGCCTGCCTCTCGATATGCGCGCGAGCGCTCGACCAAGGCCAATCCTCGGCCCGCGCCACGAGGCCCGCCGCGACCGGGTTGTTCTCGATATAGCGCACCGCGACCATCAGATGGGCCTCGTCCATCGGGTAGCTGGCGAAGCGGCCCTGGAAGAGATGGCCTGAAAGCGCCTGGCGGCGGTTGATCCGCTGCGAATAGGTGGTGTGCACGC
>Ga0136611_10003916_pt1 | contig 10424 bp, 11 predicted proteins | sample AntDrymUQ2232306_2_FD_106645 | JGI IMG/M metagenome (GOLD analysis project Ga0136611, IMG submission 106645) | Polar desert sand microbial communities from Dry Valleys, Antarctica - metaG UQ223 (23.06) | ecosystem: Environmental > Terrestrial > Soil > Desert | place: Antarctica: Dry Valley... | reverse complement strand
TCGAGCTCTGCGAGCGTCCACCAGCGGATCCCGGTCACGTACTCGGCTGCCAGCTCGTCCGGGGTGAAGCGCGGGGCGGGCTCGAACTCGGGCGTTCGGACGAGCATGTAGCGCTCGGCCTGCCCGTCCCAGAGCCCGCTCTCGAAGGGAAACACGTGCTTTCGCGTCCAGATCCACGGACCGAGCTCGAAGGCGACGAGACCCGCCTCCTCGTCCAGCTCACGCACCAGTGCCTCCTCGGGCGCCTCGCCGTCGTCGATCCCGCCCCCGGGCGTCGCCCAGACCGTTCGAGCCGGGAACTGGAAGCGGACGAGCAGGATCCGGTCGGCCGGGTCGAGGACGACGGCGCGGGCCGCTGGCCGGAGCCTCATCGAAGCGACTCCCGGAAGGCGCTGAACCAACGCAGTCGCTCCTCCCAGGGGACGGCTGCGTTCGCCGGTGAGGTGGACGGCAGGACGAACAGCGAGGTCTCGCCGAGGCGGCGCTCCTGGAGACCGAGGGCCGGGCGCTCGTTGAACGCCCCCCGGTAGGCCTCCTTGCCGACGAACCCGATCGCGCGCGGCCGAAGTTCGACCGCGATCCGGTCCAGGCGCTCGGCCGATCCTGCGAAGTCCGCGCTCCGAAGGTCGCCCGAGCCCGCCGTCGTCCGGAGCGCGGCGTTCGTGATTCCAAAACCGAGCTCGAGCAAGTCGGCCTGCTCGGTCGGGCCGTAGAGTCTCGGCGTGAACCCGGCCGCGTGGAGGAGCCGCCAGAAGTCGTTGCGGGGGTTGGCGAAGTGCGTGCCTGCACCCGCCGAGAACCTGCCCGGGTTGATCCCGCAGAAGACCGCGGTCAGGCCCGACCGAAGGACGTGCGGAACGTCGCTCGACTCAGGCTGCTTCAGGTTCTCTCGTGTCGAGCTTGTCCTCGAAGAGGGAGCGGAGGAGCTCGCCGGACACCGCGGTCTCGTAGCGGGGGCGCCGGGCCTCCACGCTGACGACCTTCACGGAGTCTTCTCCTCGCCACCCGTAGCACCGGGCGTAACATTCGGCCTCGCTCAGCGTCCTTAACCGCTGCACGAGCCTCACCGTACGACTCGGACCGGACGACATGGCGCGCCGTATACGGTTCCGTCCCTGGACGGTCAACGCGTGGGAGGTTCGATGAGCACGGTCGCATTCGACGTCGAGGCCGTTCGCAAGCGCTTCACGGCGCTCGACCGGCGGCTGGCGTTCTTCGACGGGCCGGGCGGCACTCAGTGCCCGGACGAGGTGATCGAGGCGATTGCGCGCTACCTGCGCGAAGACAACGCGAACATCGGCGCGCCCTACGAGACCAGTGTGCGCACCGTCGAACTCGTCGAGCGGGCGCGTGTCGCTGCCGGTCGCTGGGTCAACTGCGATCCGGCCGGGATCGCGTTCGGGCCGACAATGACCTCGCTCAACTTCCTGCTCACGCGCTGTCTCGCGCGGACGCTCTCCCAGGGAGACGAGGTGCTCGTGACCAAGCTCGACCACGACGCGAACGTCTCGCCGTGGCTCGAGCTCGCCCACGACCTCGGGATCGTCGTCCGGTTCGTCGAGGTGCGCGACGACCTCTCGCTCGACCTCGACGACCTCGAACGGCAACTCTCCGAGAAGACGCGCGTGGTCGCGTTCCCCGTCGCGTCGAACGCCGTCGGCACGGCGCCCGACGTCGTCCGGATCGTCGAGCTCGCACACGGAGCCGGCGCGCTCGCCTGGGCGGATGCCGTCCACTACGGGCCGCACGGGAGGATCGACGTCTCCGGGTGGGACGTCGACGTGCTCCTCTGCTCGCCCTACAAGTACTTCGGGCCGCACCTGGGCCTGGCCTGGGGCAAGCCCGAGCTGCTCGAGTCGTGGCGGCCCTACAAGGTGCGCCCAGCCGCGAACGAGCCCGTTGGTCATCGTTTCGAGCACGGCACCGCCCAGCACGAGCTCCTCGCCGGGTTCGTCGCCGCCGTCGAGTACGTCGAGTCGATCGGCTGGGACGCGATCGTGGAGCACGAGACCGAGCTTGGACAGCGCTTCCTCGACGGCCTGCCCGAGCACGTCGAGCTCTACGGCATCTCCTCGATGGAGGGGCGCGTCCCGACTTTCTGCTTCAACATCCCGGGCAAGAGCGCAGAGGAGGTCGCGGTCGCGCTCGCCGGCGAGGAGATCGCCGTCTGGCACGGCGACTACTACGCGGTCGAGGTGATGCGCCACCTCGGGCTCGAGGGCGTCGGTGCAGTCCGGGTCGGCTTCGTCCACTACAACACCGCCGCCGAGGTCGACCGGCTCCTGACCGCCCTCGCCGCACTGTGAAGCTGCTCGTCCTCGGCGGGACGAAGTTCCTGGGCCGCGCGGTCGTCGAGGCGGCGCTGGCCGGCGCGCACGAGGTGACGCTCTTCAACCGCGGCACCACGAACGCCGATCTCTACCCGGAGGCCGAGAAGCTGCGCGGCGATCGCACGCAGGATCTGAGCGCGCTCGCCGGGCGGAGGTGGGACGCAGTGATCGACGTCGCCGGCTACGTGCCCGCGGTCGTTCGCGCCTCGGCCGAGCAGCTCCGCGATTCCGGCCGCTACGTCTTCATCTCCAGCATCTCCGTCTACCCGGACTTCGATGAGCCGCGCGCCGAAGGAGACGCGACCCTCGAGCTGGGCGAAGGCTCGATCGACGAGCTCGCGGCGGACTACTCGAACTACGGGGCACTGAAGGTGCTCTGCGAGGAAGCCGTGGAGGACGTCTTCGGCGAGCGAAGCCTGATCGTGCGCCCCGGCCTGATCGTCGGCCCGCACGACCCGACCGGCCGTTTCACCTACTGGCCGCACCGGCTCGCGCGCGGCGGCGAGATCCTCGCCCCCGCTCCACCCGAGCGCCGGACGCAGTTCATCGACGTGCGCGACCTCGCGACGTGGATCGTCGAGGCGACCGAGCGCGGCCTCGCCGGCACCTACAACGCGACGAACGAGGGGACGCCGTGGCAGGAGCTGCTCGACGGGGCGAACGTCACCTGGGTTCCGGACCAGCATCTCCAGGAGCACGAGGTCGGCGAGTGGATGGAGCTCCCACTCTGGATCGCGGGCGTGGGCATGCGAGTCGACGTCAGCCGCGCCGTCGCGGAGGGCCTGCGCTTCCGGCCACCGGTCGAGTCGATCGAGGGCGCGGCGGACGCGCCCGCAGCCGAGGGCGTCGGGCTCACGCCCGAGCGGGAGGCCGCGATCCTCGCCGCCTGGCACGAGCGCGGGTGAGGATCAAGGCCGCAGTCCTCGAGGAGTTCGGCGCGCCGCTCGCCGTGCAGGAGGTCGAGTTGGCCGAGCCGGAGGCGGGCGAGGTGCTCGTCCGACTGGTCGCGTGCGGGGTCTGCCACACCGACCTCTATACGGCGTCCGGAGCCGATCCTTCGGGCTACGCGCCCACGGTGCTCGGGCACGAGGGTGCCGGAGTGGTCGAGCGGGTGGGCTCAGACGTCACGTCCGTGCGGGAAGGCGATCACGTCGTCACGCTCTTCTCGCCGCAGTGTCGCCAGTGCATCCACTGCCTCAGCGACCGAACGAACCTCTGTCTCGCGATCCGCGAGCAGCAGGGGCAGGGCTACCTGCCCGACGGGACGACGAGGCTCTCCCGCGACGGCGCGCCGATCAGGCACTTCATGGGCACCTCGACCTTCGCGGAGTACACCGTGATGCCGGAGATCGCGCTCGCCAAGGTGAACCCCGAGGCGCCGCTCGAGGGTGCCGCCCTCTTCGCGTGCGGGCTCTCGACCGGGCTCGGGGCGGCGTTGAACACGGCGAAGGTGGTGCCGGGCTCGACGTGCGTCGTCTTCGGCGCGGGGATGGTCGGACTCGGCGCCGTGATCGGCTGTCGGCTGGCGGGCGCCGAGCGGATCGTCTGTGTCGACCTCTCCGAGGCGCGGCTCGCGCTGGCGAGCGGGCACGGCGCGACCGAGACGATGCTGGGCGGCCCCGACGCGGTCGCGCGGATTCTCGAGTCGACCGGCGGCTTCGGCGCGGACTACACCTTCGAGGCAACGGGTAACGTCGCCGTGATGAGACAGGCGGTCGAATCGGCGCGAATGGGTTGGGGGCTCTGCACGGTGGCGGGCGTCGCCGGCAAGGGCGAGACCCTCGACGTCGTCCCGCGCTTCCTGATCACCGGCCGCAGAATTGCGGGCTCCTCCTTCGGCGGGGTCAAGGGCCGGGATCAGGTTCCGCAGCTCGTCGAGCGCTGGCTCGCCGGCGAGATCGACGTCGAGTCGTTCGTCTCCCATCGGATCGGGCTGGACGAGGTCAACCGCGGCTTCGAGCTGATGGAGGCCCAGGACGGGATCCGGAGCGTGATCTCCTTCTCGTGATCGTCGAGCGCGCCGAACACCCCAAGTGGACGTCGAACGCGTACCTCCTCGCCGACCAGGACGGGGGCCACGGCGTGCTCGTCGACTCGAACGGCGTCGAGGAGCCGCTCCTCCGCCAGGTCGAGGAGCGCGGCCTGACGATCACCCACGTGCTCGTCACCCACCAGCACCCGGATCACGTGGTCGACGTGACCGGTCTCGGGAAGCGCTTCGGCGTGCCGGTGGTCGGCGGCAGGCTGACGCGCGAGGCCGGCGTTCCGCTGGACGAGGCCTGGATGGACGGCGAGGTGATCCGCTCGGGCGCGCTCGAGATCCAGCCGCTCGCGACGCCCGGGCACTGCCCCGATCACTTCGCGCTCCTCGTGAACGGGACGGACGTGCTCACGGCCGACTGCCTCTTCAAGGGCACGATCGGCGGCACGGGCGGAGGCGGCCCGACCGGATACACCGACCAGCACCGCTCGATCATGGAGACGCTCATGTCACTCCCGCCCGAGACGCGCGTCCACCCGGGCCACACGCTGCCGACGACGATCGGCGAGGAGTGGGAGCACAACCCCTTCATCCGGATCTGGCGCGGGATCGATCCCGAGGGCGACGAGCCGTGCCGCGTCCGCGGCGAGGAGGCGACGCTGATCCTCTTCGGGCCCGACTACGACGGGACGCACAAGGCCTGGGTGCGCTACTCCGACGGCCGCGACGCGATCGTCGGCGGGAGCCAGATCCAGCGCTAGCTGTACGCGTCGCGTGCGGCCTTCCAGCGCGGGTCGTCCCAGCGGATGAAGTCCGGGTCGACACCGCGAGCGGCGGCGAGGTCGAGCGTGAGGAGCTGGAAGGGGACGATGTCGACCACGGGGTGGCTCGTCGGGACGAGCGTGACGTCGCAGCCGAGCGCCTCCAGCGCAGCGACCGCCTGGGGAGCCCGCGTGGCCGCCCGCCCTTCGCCCTCGAGCACGAAACAGCGCACCGACTCGTCGATCGCCGCGAGGTGACCGTGGAGGAGCTCCTCGGTGCCGTGGGCCTCGACGGCGAGGTGGACGCCCTCGCGCAGCTTCAGCGACGCTTCCTGCGCGGTCGGCCAATCGCGGCCGGCGCCGACGATCACGAAGCGCTCGTGCTCGGAGACGGCATACCGTGGCGCCGCGAGAGCAGCCGCCACCGCCGCCGGTAGGCCGGAGACGTCCTCGCCGCGCAGCGCCGCCAGCGCCGCGACCGCACATGTGTAGCTCGCCGTGTGGCAGTAGCTCTCCTCGACCTCGGGGGTGGCGACGACCACCTCGTCGCAAAGCGCTGCGATTGGCCCCTCGGGCTTGCCGGTCACGAGCCAGCGAGGGCCGGCGAAGGCCTGTGCAGCCTCGAGTGTCAACGGCGTCTCGCCTTCGTGGCTGACGAGCACGAGGATGTCGGCGTCCGGCGGGCGCAGCACCGCCTCGAGCGCGTCGATCGCGGCGCCGCTCGTCTGGGCCGCGTGGAAGGACGTGCCGCAGCCGACGACGGCGACCCGGCCCGCCGGAAGCGTGCGCCCGGTCGGCACCCGGGCGAGCCAGTCCGGCTGCGCCGCCACAGCTTTCGCCATCTTCTCGCCTGCCATGGGCCTCTCTATACCATCGTTGGACGAATGGGGGTCTTCGAGCGTCACTCGCTGTCCAACGGCCTGCGCGTCCTCACGGCACCGCTGCCGCACGCGCAATCGGTCTCCTGCTTCGTGATGCTCGCCGCAGGTTCGCGCTACGAGACGCCGGAGACGAACGGGATCGCCCACTTCGCCGAGCACATGTTCTTCAAGGGCACCGAGAAGCGCCCGACGGCGCGCGACATCGCCGGCGAGATCGACTCGATCGGGGGCGAGTTCAACGCCTTCACCGGCAAGGAGTACACGGGCTATTACGTCCGCTGCGCCGCCGAGACGCGCGACACCGCACTCGACGTCCTCGTTGACATGCTCCGCCGATCCAAATTCGACCCCGAGGAGATCGAGCGCGAGAAGGGCGTGATCGTCGAGGAGATGAACATGTACTTCGACACGCCCCGCGACTTCATCGGCGGCGTCTACGAATCGCTCCTCTACGGCGACCAGCCGCTCGGCTGGGACATCATCGGCCGCAAGGAGACGGTGCGCGGCGCGACCCGCGAGACGTTCACGGACTACGTGGACACCTGGTACCGCCCCGAGCGGATGGTCGTCGGGATCGGGGGTCAGCTCGGCCAGGGACTCGAGGCCAAGCTGGAGGCGCTCCTGGGCGATCTCGAGGCCCGCGAGACGGGCGCGCCGGCAGCGGTGCTCGCGCCCACGAACGGCTCGCGCGTCCGCGTCCACACGAAGCAGTCGGATCAGGCGCACCTCGTCCTCGGCGTTCGCAGCCGGCCGATCACGGATCCCGACCGCTACGTCCTGCAGCTGCTCTCGACGGTGCTCGGCGGCGGCATGTCCTCCCGCCTCTTCACCGAGGTGCGCGAGCGCCGCGGGCTCGCCTACTACGTCTTCGGGACGAACCACGCGTACACGGACGCCGGCTCCCTCTACGCCCAGTCGGGTGTCGACATCAACCGGATCGACGACGCGGTGACCACGATCGTGGAGCAGTTTCGCTTGCTCGCCAGCGAGCCCGTGCCCGCGGACGAACTCGAGAAGGCGCGCAACTTCGCCAAGGGCCGCTTCGTGCTCCAGCTCGAGAGCCCGCACGGGACGATCATGTTCGGCCTCCGCCGCGAGGTGCTGGAGGGTCGAGCGGCCGAGCCCCAGGAGGTGCTCGCCGCGCTCGACGCGGTCACCGCCGAGGACATCCAGCGAGTCGCCTCCGAGATCATGAGCGACGGCTTCCGCCTCGCCGTGATCGGGCCGTTCGAGGACGCCGAGCGGTTCGAGAAGCTCCTGGCCTAGCGGCCCGTCGTCGAGAAGTGCTGGTAGTCGCCGAAGGAGGCGCCCCACTTCCAGCCGACCGATGCGAATGCCCGGACGAGGACGCCGTTCGCCAGAGCCATCCCTGGGCGATACGGATACCGGTCGACGTAGGCCCTGCCGGCGGGCGGTGATACGCGCGAGCCCTGCACGTACGGGTTCTCGACCGGGTTCACGTCGATCGCCTCCCCGTAGGCGTGCATCGACCAGCGAGAGGTGCCCCCGACCAAGCGGCAGTTGAAGCCGGAGGTGTTGTCGGCGGCCATCGACGCGTCGTCGCTGCCGCGATACGCGGAGACGGGCTGGAGACTCCGGAGCGGAAAGCGTGCAGCCCAGAGCTTGCGAAAGACGATGAGGACGTCCGGCGCGACCCGACGAGAGACCACGATCGAGCCCTGGCGTGAGCGGCCGTCCAGCCCCCAGTAGGAAACGCGGACGAGCCTGAGCTGCGCGGGTCCGACGGGGCAACCGGCGCGGTAGGAATGACGGAGGTCGGACCAGCGCACGGCGGCGATCTCGCCCTCGAACCTCGGCGAGGCGGCGGAGGCACCGGCGGCCAGCACCGCCGCGACCGCGAGCAGGGCTGCGATCCGCATCGCCTCAGCGTACTCTGGATCCGTGCTCGCCTCCTTCGTCGCAGCCATCGCCGTCGCCGCCTGCCCGGCGAGCGTCGCGAGCGACGCCGGCGCGCCCGCGAGCGCACAGCAGCTGGTCACAGTCGAGGCGACCACGATGCGGACGACTTACGCGACCTTGACGACGTGGCGCCGCGCCGACGGTTGCTGGGTTCGGGCCGCAGGGCACTACGTCGCTCGGCTCGGGAAGAACGGCCTCTCCTCGAACCGGCGTGAAGGAGACGGGACGACGCCGACCGGCACCTTCCGGATCGGCCGGACGTTCTACGGGAACGAGGCGAACCCGGGCGTGCGCTTCTCCTACCGGCGGCTCCGCTGCGGCGACTGGTGGGACGAGGATCCGCGCTCGCCGACCTATAACTCGTTCCAGCACGTCGCGTGCGGGACGAAGCCACCGTTCGCGGGCGGGAGCGAGGGGATGTGGCAGCAGCCGCGGCCCTATCCGCACCTCGCGGTGATCGAGTACAACACCCATCACGTCGTGCCGGGACGCGGCTCCGGGATCTTCCTCCACGCACAGACCGGCGGGCCGACGATCGGTTGCATCAGCCTCCGCAAGGATCAGCTCGTCGCGGTGCTCCGCTGGCTCAGACCGGGCGCCAAGCCCGTGATCTAGATCGGAACGAGCTAGGCGAGCTCGGAGAGCGTTTTCTCGAGGTGCTCGCGATCCTCCGCGTCCTCGATCTGCGCTCCGAGCTGCCGGCTGGCCGAGGTGGTACTCCGCCACCTCGCGGTCGCCGATGACGAGCGCCGCGCGCGCGATCGCCTCGTGCGCGAAGGGGACGCCCCACTCTTCCCCGTCATCGGTCTCCTCGAGGATCTCGAGACACCGGCGAGCGTGGTGGAGCGCCGGCTCGCCGCGGCCCAGCATGGAGTAGACGCGGGAGATCTGCCACTCGCCCCGCGCGAGGTTGCGGGGCTCGCCGACCTTCCCCCAGTGATGACGCGATGCGTGCGCGGCGTGGATCAGCTCGTCGTCCTGAGCGCTCGTCCGCTCGGTGAGCTCGAGCAGCGTCCAGGCGTGGTTGAAGAGCTCCTCGGCCAGCGCGCGATGATCCATCACAGTCCCGCCGCCCGAAGCACGTCACGTCCGAGCGTGCGGGCCGCGGGCCCGTCGATCTCGGGGCGATAGACCTCGACGACGACGATCGTGGCCCGGCCGTTGCGGTAGACGATCGCTGCGGTGGTTCGCTGATCCGAGAGCCAGCCGTTCTTCTGCGCGAGGATGGCTCCGGGAAGCCAGGGGCGGAGGAGGCCCGCGTTCTCGGAGGCCGGTTGGGCCGAGGCGAGCACCCTGATGGCGGCGACCGCCTGGGGGCGGGACAGGTCGAGAAGCCCGAGCGCCCGCGGATCGCCGTGCGCACCCGCATGCAGCCGGTAGAGAGCACGGCCGAGATCCCGCGCGGTCGTCACCCGGGTGTGCGGGCCTGGCGGCCGGTACGCCGTCGTCGCTCGATAGGGGCCCGGATAGGTGCTCGACGTCATCCCGAGCAGGCGCAGTGCCTCGGTCACAGCGCGGTAGCCGAGCCGCTCGTAGACCCGGTTCGCACCCAGGTTCGACGACCAGAACCCGATCTGGCGCACGTCGTACCACCACGCGCTCTGCTCGGGACGCGGCGAGACGCGCAGTGCGGCGACGAGTGAGCCGAGCTTGACCGTCGAGGCGGCGGCGAACGGCGTGTCCGCGGCGACGTGGCCGTAGCGACCCGAGCCGAGCTCGTGCACCCAGATCCCGACCGCGCCGTCGGTACGTGCGGCGACGGCGGCGAGCCGCCGGCTGAGCGCCTCGTCGTGGCGGCGCGGCCCGACCCCGACCGGGGCGACCGGCAGCGGTGCGAGTCGCCCGGCGCTCGTCGAGCCGACCGGGCGATCGAGAGCTTCCGCTCGGCCCACCTGGCGGCGACCCTGAGCCAGGAGGCTCGCGCGGAGAGTCGTGAAACCGGCCCGAACCTTGCCGGCCGCGAGTACCGCCTCGACGAGATCGCGACCGGCGTCGTACCGGGCTTGTGCGCCGTCCGGATCGTCGCCGTAGGAGCGCTGGGCCGGCGGGAGGTAGAGCTGCCTCGCGCGCGTGAGCTCGGCGTCTCCCGCGGTCGCCGCTGGAGCGAAGACGAACGCCGCGAGGGCGACGAGGAACAGACGCTGCATCGGCACAGGATGCCCGTCCCCCGATCCAGTGACTAGCCTGAGGCGCGATGCCAGCGATCGAAGCCGAGGGTCTCGTCAAGGTCTACCGCTCCCGCAAGAGCGAGGTACGGGCGCTCGACGGGGTGGACCTCGAGGTCCAGGAAGGAACGGTGCTCGGCCTCCTCGGCCCGAACGGGGCGGGCAAGACCACGACTGTTCGGATCCTCGCCACGCTGCTCAAGCCCGATGCGGGAACGGCTCGCGTCGGCGGCCTGGACGTCGTCCGCGACGCGAACGCCGTCCGCGGCACGATCGGGCTCTCGGGCCAGTACGCGGCGGTCGACGAGAACCTAACCGGCCGCGAGAACCTCTGGATGTTCGGCCGTCTCTACGGCCTCCCGAGCGCGGAGGCGCGCGCGCGCGCC
>Ga0136611_10003915_pt1 | contig 10424 bp, 10 predicted proteins | sample AntDrymUQ2232306_2_FD_106645 | JGI IMG/M metagenome (GOLD analysis project Ga0136611, IMG submission 106645) | Polar desert sand microbial communities from Dry Valleys, Antarctica - metaG UQ223 (23.06) | ecosystem: Environmental > Terrestrial > Soil > Desert | place: Antarctica: Dry Valley... | reverse complement strand
GCACGAGACGGTGCAGGACTGGACCGCCTTCCTGAGCGGTGGGGACGAGATCGACCCGGCGTTCGGGCGGGTCGTGCTGCCGCCGGGCCGGCGCCCCCCGGCTACGTCGCCGTTCACGGCGGTGCCGATGGTCGTGGGCGTCAACTTCTGCGCCGGCGGGTTCCGGGTGACCCTGTCCATGCAGGTGATCGACGTCTTCGGTGACCCGATCCCCGGTTTGTTCGCCGCCGGCGACTGTGTCGGCGGCCTGAACCCGGTTTCCGATCTTGGTGGCATCCACATCTCCGGCGGGTTCACCCTCGGCCGGGTCGCCGGGCGGGCCGTGGCCAGGGGGGTGGAGGACACCGATCACCGTCCCAGCGTGCAGGGTGCGCACCTGCCGAGCATGGTCGACATGAAGCTGGCGCTGGTCCACCTCGGCTCGTCTGCCGAGCAGTGACGTGCGGGCCGCGGTCACCGTCAGCCGTTGCCGGGTGGAGCTGATCGACGTCCCCGAACCCGTGCCCGCACCGGAGGAGGCACTGGTCCGGGTGGCGGCCGTCGGCCTGTGCGGCACCGACGTGCACATGTGGGCCGGCGAGCGCACCGGCGTCGGGTTCCCCCTGCGGCAGGGCCATGAGATCGCCGGTGTGGTGGAGCAGCTGCCTGCGGACGGGTCCGCCCGGCACCTGACGCTGGGGGATGTCGTGGCGGTCGACCCCTGCTTCCCGTGCGGCCGGTGCCGGGTCTGCCGGCGCGGTGAGTGGCCGTCCTGCGCGGCGTTCACGGCGGATGGAGTCGCCCGGGCGGGCGGACTGACCGAGGCCATGGCGGTGCCGGCCGACCACCTGCACCGAGTCGACGACGTCCCTGCGGAGATCGCGGCCCTGGTCGAGCCGGCCTCGGTGGCCGCTGTGGCACTGCGGCGGTCCGGAGCTGTGGCGGGGGACCGGATCGTCGTCCTCGGCGCCGGGCCGATCGGTCTGGGCGTGCTGCTGTGCGCCCGGCAGGCCGGGATCACCGTCCTCGTGGCTGACCTGCTGCCCGACCGCCTCACCGCCGCCCGGGAACTCGGCGCCGACGTCGTCCACGACGTATCGACGGCCGATCTCGCGGCCGCCGTGGCCGAGTGGACCTCCGGCGATGGCGCGGACGCCGTCATCGAGGCCAGCGGCTCCACCCGGGCGCTCGGTGAGGCCGTGGGCCTCGCCGGCCGGGCCGGCACCGTGGTGGTGGTCGGGCTGAACGACGCCGAGCTGCTCGTGCCGGTGTCCCGGTTGCTGTTCGACGGCATCCGGGTGACGGGGTCGCGGGCGGGTCTCTTCCCGGCGGCGGTGGCAGTGGTGAGCGCGCAACCCGAGGCCGCCGCCCGATTGGTCAGCCACCGTTCGGCTCCGTCGCGGCGGCGTTCTCCCACGCCCATGACCAGGCCGGCACCTCTCGAAAGGTGCTCGTCACGATGTGACCGGCACGGACGGCCACCCACCCACCAGCCGCACGGAGCAAGGAGTTCGCATGGGATTCGGAGTCCTCTTCACCCAGGGAGTGGTCACCGGGCAGCCGCAGGTGACCCTGCAGGAGCTGCTCGAACAGGCCGAGGCCGCCGACCGGCTCGGCTTCGACGCCGCCCTGACGACCGAGCACAAGTACTCCGACGAGTACTTCGGATCGCCGATCCCGCTGTCGTTCGCCATCGCCGCCCGGACCCGGCAGGTTCGGGTAGGCACGGCGATCGCGATCGCGCCGCTGTACAACCCGGTGGAGCTGGCCCAGGACGTCGCCATGCTTGACCAGCTCTCCGGCGGGCGAGCCTGGCTCGGCCTGGGCGCGGGGTACATGGACGTGGACTACACGACGGTCGGGGTGCCGTGGGACACCCGGGCCCAGCGGTTCGACGAGACCGCGCGGATCCTCAAGCAGGCGTGGACGGAGGAGCGGTTCTCCTTCGCCGATGAGATCTACCAGTTCACCGACGTCTCGGTGATTCCCAAGCCCCTGCAGGAAGGTGGCGTCCCGCTGCACATGGCGGCGTGGACACCGGGTGGCCTGCGGCGGGCCGGCCGGCTCGGCGACGGCTGGATCACCAATGCGCTGATGTCACTGGACACCATGCGGACGATGACCGAGGCGTACCGCGCCGCCGCCGCGGCCGGTGGGCGGGCGCCGCATGTCACCGCGATCCGGTTCTGCTGGCCGTCGCGGGACCCGGCCGAGGCTGAGGCGAAGTTCGGCGCGACCGCGCTGGCGATGGCCCGCACCCTGTTCGAGTACGGCGCGATCACCGACCTTCCCGGCGTCACGTCGGCCGACCAGATCACCCTCGCCGAGTTCGTCCGTGACCGGTTCATCTTCGGGACGCCGGAGGAGTGCGCGGAGACGATCCGCCGGTTCCGTGACGAGGTGGGAGTCGACGACTTCCTGATGATCTTCCGCTACCCGACCGGCCCGGACCACGACTCGGTGCTCGCGGCCATGGAACTCTTCGCCGCCGACGTCGCCCCCGCCTTTGCGTCGGCGCCGGCGTCCGTGCCCGCGCCGTCGGCGTGACCCGGCCGTTGCGGGTCGGCGTCGTCGGTGCCAGCTACTCAGCCGGTACTCACCTGCCCACTTACGCGCTGCTGCCCGAGGTGGAGGTGGTCGCGGTGGCCACCTCCCGCGCCGCCACGGCAGAGGCGGCGGCCGAGCGGTTCGGGATCCCCCGCGCGTACGCTGGCTACGACCAGCTGTGTGCCGATCCTGACATCGACCTGGTGGACGTCGCCACCCGGCCGAGTCGGCACCGGAACATGGTGGAGACGGCGCTGGCCGCCGGCAAGCACGTCCTCTGCGAGGTGCCGTTCGCGCCCTCCGTCGTTGACGGGCAGGCGATGGCGTACGCCGCGGACCGGGCGGGCCGGCTCGGACTGCTCGATCTGCAGTCCCGGTTCTGGCCGGGCCTCTGGGAGCTGCACCGCCTGATCCGTGCGGGGTATCTCGGCGTGCTGGAGAACGTCGAGGTCCGCGCGTTCTACCCGACCTTCACCCGGCCGGAGCGGGTCGAAGGTTCCCTGTGGTGCGCCGACGCACCGAACGGCGCGAGCACCCTGCGTGTACACGGGCTGCACACCGCCGACCTGATCAGGTGGCTGTTCGGCGAGCTGTCCGAGGTCACCGGAACGGCGGCCACCCGGCGCCCGGTGTGGCCCCCCCCGGCGGGGCCGCTGCCCGCCACGAGCCGGGACAGCGTGGCGTTTACCGGCCGCCTCGCCGACGGTGCTGTGTGCTCCGTGCACAGCTCGTGGGTGGCCTGGCACGGGTCGGGCTGGCGGTTGGCGGCGTACGGGAGCGAGGGCGTCCTGGTGGCCAGCGCGGCCGGCCACACCGGCCACTTTCCGGTCCGGGTGGAAGGCGCCCGGGCCGACGACGAGGGTCTGCGCGAGATCCGGCCGATGGCCGGGCTGGATGAGGTGACCGAGCTGCCGCCGGATGCCCCGACATACCCCTTCGCCCGGCTGGTGCGCAGGCTCGCGCTCTCTCTGCAGGCCGACGACCCGGCGGCGGCCGTCGCCGCGGCTCAGGTGCCTACTTTCGCCGATGGCCTGGGATTGCTGCTGTTGGCGGACGCTGTGGACGGCGCCCACCCCTCGCACGCCGCCTAGCTGTACTGGCCGTCGGCCGCCCAGCGCGCCGACCGGCCGACGATCATGCGGTGCTCCGGGACGGCATAGGACGGGACGTGGTGGCCGAGCGCGTCGTAGACGACTCTGCCGTCGCCGACGGTCCGGGACCACAGCAACGGGTGATCGGTTCCGCCGTGCGGTGAGAACAGGAGTCCTTCGACGTCGTCGGTCCGGTCGAGGAAGCCGTAGACCTCATCCACGATCCGGAAAGTGCCGATTCCCGCCACGATCGGATGGCCGTCCTTCGCCACCATCACCGTCACGGGCTGCGGTGCGAGCGGCGGATGGGAGGAGCTGTCCCAGCGCCAGACGCCGCCGAGCAGTTCCTTCCACTCCGGCCAGTCGTCGAAGCAGATGCTGGCACCGTGCATGCCGAGCAGGCCGCCGCCGGAGTGGACGTGCGTCCACAGCGCCGACCGGGCTGCCGCCGACAGCGAAATGGACCACTCGTCTCGCTGAGCCGCATAGCGGTCGACCTGCATGGTCCAGCGCAGCAGGTTCATCACCACCAGCGGGGCCTCCGTGCGATCAGCCGTACCGAGGCCGGTCAGGACCGCCTCGACATCGGTTTCGACGGTGACGGCGAAGCCCACCTCGGTGAGGACCTCCGCGAGTGCTGCGGAGCTGGCCGGGAAGTCGTGAGCGACCCCGCCGGAGATGATGACCGCCGTGCGGGCTCGATCGGCGCTGAGCATCACGTCTCCCTGGTGGCATCCGGGCGGAGCTTGACGTAAGAAGGCTAACGACTACATCCTGGCGGCGTATGTCACAGCCCGGGAGGCCCGCGATGAGCGCACCCACGATCGACGTCGTCACCGTCCAGACCTTCGCCGACGCGAAGGACGCCTACCGGCAGAAGGAGCTGCGTCAGGCGCTGTACGACGACGGCGAAGTGATCATGGCCGACGTCCTGGTCAATTTGCACGGGACCGAGCACCGCAACCGCCGCCGGGTGGAGAACCGCAGTTTCCGCCGGGACACGTTCGAGCTGTACGAGCGTGAGCTCTTCCCGGCGGTGACCGAGCAAACGCTCGCGCCGTACCTGCGCGCCGGCTCGGTCGATCTGGTGCATCTCGGGCATGAGCTTATGCTCAACCTGGCCGCGCTGACGGCCGGCGTCGACCGCCCGCAGGAGACGGCCGAGGAGACAGGCCGGCTCTACGACTACACGATGCTGTTCATCGAGGGCGCCACCCTGGCCCACTCGACCCTGGACAAGGACGAGCGGCGGGTCGCCATCTTCGCCGCTCTCGAGGAGTGGGACCGGGAGTTCCTGACGCCGTCGATCGCCCGCCGGCGGGCAGCGATCGCGCAGCTGGCGGCGGGCGAGATCGCCGAGGCCGACCTGCCCAAGGACGTCCTCACCACCCTGCTGCGGTCCGAAGGGGAGCTCGACCTGCCGCACGAGGTCATCCGTCGCGAGGTGGCATTCCTCTTGCTCGCCGGCGCGCACACCAGCGCCACCGCCTTCGTCCGGTCGATCGACCACATCCTGAGCTGGGTCGAGGCGCACCCGGAGGACCAGCCGAAGGTCGTCGGGGACCGGCTGTTCGTCCAGCGTTGCATCCACGAGACGGTGCGACTCAACCCGTCCAGCCCCGTCGGTCAGCGTTGGGCTCTGGCCGACGTGACCCTGAAGTCGGGTCTGCACGTACCCAAGGGCGGCAAGCTGGTCATCGACCTGGCGGCGGTCAACCGCGATCCGGAGGTGTTCGGACCGACGGCCGAAGCCTTCGACCCGTACCGCGAGCTGCCACCCGGTGTCGGACCCTTCGGCTTGAGCTTCGGCGGCGGGATGCACGTCTGCATCGGCCAGGATCTCGCCGGCGGGGTCGTCCCGGCGGAGGACGTGGACCCGAATGTCCACCTCTACGGGCTGGTCGCCGGCGCCGTCCAGCGCCTGTTCAATGCCGGTGTCCGCCGCGATCCGGCGAACCCGCCACAACGCGATGCCGCGACCGCCCGGCCGTACTGGGGCACCTACCCGGTGCTGCTGGGCCCGGCCGACTGACACCGCCCCGCGGGCTCCATCGATTCGCTGACAGGAGGACGACGCGTCATGCCCTACACCGTGGCCGTGGACAAGGACGTGTGCATCAGTTCCGGCAAGTGCGTCGCGGACGCGCCGCAGGCATTCCAGTTCGACGCCGACGAACTCGCCGAGGTGGTCGACCCGTCGGGGCTGTCCGACGCGGACAAACTGGTCATCGCGCGCAATTGCCCGTCCGGCGCCATCTCGATCCGGGATGACGCAGGCAATGCGTTGGACGTCGACTGACGCTGACTGAGCAGCGCGCAACCACCATCCCCGAGGAGGAACGCGGGTGTTCCGTCACGTTGTCATCTTCAGCTGGACCGAGGCGGCGGCCACCGAGCAGCGGAACGCCGCCGTGGTGGCGTTGCAGGAGTGGGGCGAAGCGGCGAGGGACTACGGCACGCTGACCGTCGGCACCGACGCCGGGCTCAACGAGGGCAACGGCGACGTCGTCGTCATCGTCGACTTCCCCGACCGGGACCGCTACGGGGCCTACGCGGCGGACGAACGGCACGAGGCGATGCTCGTTGAGTACATCCGCCCCATCTTGGGCAGCCGCTGCGCCGTGCAGCACGAGTTCTAGCCCGGCGGGCTGTCGGACTTCCCACGATCGAGGCGCAGCAACCTGGTCGCGTTGGCCGACAGCACCGGCCCGAGGTGTCCCACCTCCTCGACGGCTTGGGCGCCACCGGCGTCCCAGCCGGCGAAGTTGGTTCCGAACACCAACCGCTCGGTGCCTGCGACAGAGGTGAGCAGCTCCAGCGCACTCTCGCTGTGCACATGCGTATCGAGCCAGAGCCGGCGCAGGTAGGCCGCGACGCCGTTCTCCCGCAGGAAGTCCGGCACCCAGGGCCGCGGCACGCCGGCGGCCCTGGCGAACCGGCCGGCCACGTACGCCGTCGCGCCGCCGCCGTGCGAGACGCAGACGTCCAGCGTCGGGTGCCGGTGCAGCACGCCACCGAAGACCAGGGCGGCGACGGCGAGCGTCTCGTCGTAGGCGAAGCCGAACAGCAGGTCCAGGTCGAACCGGCGCAGCCGCGGGTCGTCCGCGGGGCCGGCCGAACCGAGCGGGGTCGGATGCACGAACAGCGGTACGTCGAGGTCGACGACGGCGGCGTAGAAGTGGTCCATGGCCGGATCGTCGAGCGTGCGGCCGGGATCGGTGTCGATGTACGGCGCGGAGAGGCCGAGCTGGCGGACCGACCGCTCGAGCTCGGCGATGGCGGCATCGAGGTCCTGCATCGGCAGCTGCGCCGCCCCGAGCAGCCGATCCGGGTGGCCGTGGACCAGTTCGGCCAGCGCGTCGTTGTGCAAGCGCGCGTAGCTGGCCGCGGCCGCCGGATCCAACTGCCCGAAGTAGGTGATGGGGTTGGGCGACAGCAGCTGCACGTCGATGCCGGCGGCGTCCATGGCGGCCAACCGGGCGTCGACGTCCATGAACGGGCTGCCTTCGTACTTCACGCCGTGGAGCACGTAGTCGCCGACGCGGTAGAACGGCGTCCCGTCCGGACTCCTGCCGAGCTCCGGTCCGGCCTCCCCGGCCGCGCCGAGACTCATGGGCAGGACGGCATGGGCGTGGACATCGATCACGGGCGGCCGGTCGGCGGGGGTGCTCATGGGTGCTCCTCGAATCCCGGCAGCTGCCGCCGAGCCGACGTGTGATCCGCCCGAGCAGCATTCATGGACGTAGGACGCTGCACACACTAGCGTCGTTAGTTATATGACGCCGTAGGCGTTTCGCCGCGTCCCCCGGCTCCGGGGAGGAGAGCATCGTGTCGACCGAGTACGCGACCGAGACGTCGGAACTGACGCTCAGCACCTTCTCCGAGCTGTGGGACGGCTTCCGGCAGCGGGACCTGCGCCAGCGGCTGTACGACGCCGGCGGCGTGGTGATGCGTGACGCCCTCCTGGACCTGCACGGGGACGACCACAAGGTGCGGCGGCGGGTCGAGAACCGGCTGTTCCGCCGTGGCACGTTCAAGTGGTGGGAAAGCGAGCTCGTCCCGCAGATCATCGAGGAGGCGTTTGCGCCGAGTCTGCGGCAGGGCTGGGCGGACCTCGTCCAGCTCGGGTACCGCACCACGATGAACCTCACCGCCCGGGTCGCCGGAGCGGACCGGCCGACCGGGTCGGTCGCCGAGACCGACGCCCTGCAGGAGTTCGCCGTCAAGTTCAGCGAGGGCGCGACCCTGGTGCACAGCACCCGCGACCCGGCCGAGGTCCGGGCGGAGGTCCAGGAGGCACTGGGCCGGTTCGACGCCATGTTCTTCGCCCCGTCGTACGACCGGCGGGTCAAGCTCGCGGCCGACGAGTCGTTGACCGAGGAGGACCTGCCCAAGGACGTTCTGATGGCGATGATCCGCAAGGTCGACGAGCTCGGGGCCGACCGAGAAGTGATGCTCCGGGAGGTTGCGTTCTACCTGCAGGCCGGCTCGCACAGCACGTCGGACGCCTTCACCCACGCCGTGGACGAGATCCTGCGGTGGGCGCAGCGCAACCCCGACCTCGCTCCCCGGCTCGAGGACGACCTGTTCGTGCAGCGCTGCGTGCACGAGGTATTTCGACTGCATCCGGCCAGCCCGGTGGCCGAGCGACGGGCCCTGGCCGACGTCGTCCTGCGGGACGGGCGGCACGTGCCCGAAGGGACCGTCGTCGTGATGAACATCAAGGCCGCCAACCGCGAGCCCCAGGTGTTCGGGCCGGACGCGGAGGAGTTCAACCCGGACCGGACCGTTCCAGCGGGGACGCCGCCGTGGGGGCACACCTTCGGTGGCGGCATGCATGCCTGCATCGGGATGGAGCTCGACGGCGGGACGGTACCCAAGAGCGACGGTGCCGGTGCCGGCGCTGAGCACGTGCTCGGAACCGTTCCGTTGATGGTGCGCAAGCTGCTCCAGCACGGCGTCCGGCTTGATCCGGATCGGCCACCCACCAAGGATGAGCACTCCTCCCGGGACCACTTCGGCACCTACCACGTGCTGTTCGACCGCCCCTGACCGCATGTCAGCCGACGAGCACCGTTCAGGAGGAGCGCAGATGAGCTGGGCTGTCGTCACCGGCGCCGGTCACGGGATCGGGGCCGTGATTGCGCGGCTGGCCGCGAAGGAGGGCTACCGGGTCGCGCTGTGGGATGTCGACCGCGCCGCCGCCGACGCGGTGGCCGCGGAGATCGGCGACGACGCCGTGGTCCACACGGTGGACGTGACGGTCGAGGACTCGGTCGAGGCCGCCTTCGCCGTGCTCGGCGAGGCACCCGCCCTCGTCGTCAACAACGCCGGCACGGTCCGGTTCGGCCCGCTGCTGACGCTGTCGGTCACCGACTGGGAGGCCGTCCTGGACGTCAACCTCACCGGCACCTTCCTCGTGTCCCGCGGCGCCGCCCGCCGGATGAGCGAGGTGGGCGGCGGCGCGATCGTCAACATCGCCTCGGTCAACGGCATCGCCGCCGCTCCGAACGCCGGTGCCTACACCAGCACCAAGGCGGGGATCATCATGCTGACCGAGCAGATGGCGCTGGAGTGGGCCGGCAGCGGCGTGCGGGTGAACGCGGTCGCACCTGGCTTGATCCTCGCCGGCATGTCAGATCCGATCTACGCCGACCCGGCCGTCCGCGAGCTGCGCCAGAGCAAGGTTCCCCTCGGCAGTCTCGGCACCGCCGAGGACGTCGCGTCGGCCGTGCTGTTCCTCGCCTCGGACAAGGCCGCTTACATCACCGGGCAGACCCTGGCGGTCGACGGTGGGCTCACCAAGGCGGCCATGCTCGGGTTGGCCCGACCCAAGGCCGTCGACTCCGTTGGGGATTAGCGCCCCGGATTGGCAGCGCCTGGAATGCTCAGGGCGATGTCCGCACCTGCGGCCGGCCGGAAAGGGGCGCACCCAGTGAGCTATGACGAGGTCATCGACCGGTTGCAGCATCTGGGGATGTCCGGCTACGAGGCCAAGACGTACCTCGCCCTCGTCGGCGCCGGCGAACCGCTGAACGGTTACGAGGTCGCGAAGCGATCCGGCGTGCCCCGCAGCACCGTCTACGAGACGCTGGCCAAGCTCGTCGCGCGGGGCGCGGCGTTCAAGGTGCGCGGTGACAGCGAGGCGGTGGAGTACCTCCCGCTGCCGGCCAAGGCGCTACTGGACCGCCTGGGCCGGGACTACCACGAGTCCCTGGCCGCGCTGAACACGATGCTGCCGGCGATCGTGGCGCCGCCGACCGTCCACCTGATCCACAACCTGTCCGGCGCGGCCGCGCTGCTGGAGCGCGCTCGCGATGTCGTCGGCGGTGCCCGGCGGGAGCTGTTCCTGTCGATCTGGCCGGAGGAGATGATCGCGATGCGCGACTCGGTTCTCCAGGCAGACGCGCGCTCGGTGGCGGTGACCGGAATCGCCTTCGGTGACGTCGGGACCGGCATCGGCCGGATGTATCAGCACGAGCTGTCCACCCCGGAGGTGGTCATCGAGAACCTGGGCTGCCGGCTGTTCACCGTTGTCGGCGACCGCACCGAGGCGGTGATCGGGGGCTTCACCGCCTCGGGGGCATGGGGGGTCTACACCGACAACCCGGCGGTCGTGCTGCTCTCGGTGGAGTACATCCGGCACGACATCGCCATCCAGCTGATGGGCAAGCACTTCGACGCTGAGCAGATCCGCGCGTTCTGGCAGGAGGACGTGGACCTGAACCGGCTCCGTGCCGACCGTGGCCTGCCCGCGGCGACGCTCAAGGCCGCCGAGGACAGCGGACGCCACCGGGTCCCCGCGCG
>Ga0136611_10003914_pt1 | contig 10425 bp, 9 predicted proteins | sample AntDrymUQ2232306_2_FD_106645 | JGI IMG/M metagenome (GOLD analysis project Ga0136611, IMG submission 106645) | Polar desert sand microbial communities from Dry Valleys, Antarctica - metaG UQ223 (23.06) | ecosystem: Environmental > Terrestrial > Soil > Desert | place: Antarctica: Dry Valley... | reverse complement strand
GCATTTATCGCGTAGACGAAATCTTCGTCGCCCGAAACCAGAACGGCGGTGTCATATCTTCCGGCGAGCGAAAGCATATCAACCGCGATTTCGACATCGAGATTTGCTTTGCGCGTACCGTCGTAAAAGGTTTTTAATTCCTTCTGTACGACGCGAAAACCGTTGCGCCGCATCCACAGCAGAAATCCTTGCTGACGTTCCGCGCCCGCATCAACGCCCGTGTAAAAAAAGGCGCGGAGAAGTCTGCCGTCGCCCAAAAGGACGCGCAGAAGTTTGTTGTAATCAATATCAATATTATGGAAACGCGCCGCGTGAAAAAGATTGTTGCCGTCAATAAAGACCGCCACGCGACCACGATGTCCGAACTTCCAGGAAGAACTTGTCGTCGTGTCGAACTGCATTATTTTGTCGCCTTTTTATTAAAATTCAGGCGGCTGGTTTGAACGGCGGCTGCGACTAAACTCGAAAACGGAAAAAAGTAAATTTTCTGCTGTCAATAAATGGATAAAATGTAAATCTCGCTTGATAAATATCGGTTGTAATATCAAATTATTTCTAAAAAAGATTTCTAAAAAAAGTATGTTAAAGTTCGATTTTTCCTTTCGATTTCAGGTAACAAACCGGAGACAAACAAGCCGTTTATAGTTTGCCTTTTGCTTTACGTTTCGGTCAAGCAATTAGTTTGATAGAATGATAACATTTCAGCGTATAATCTTGAAGTATGGAAAAAAAGGAAGACCAAATCCACGCCGGTAATCAACCGGAAAATTTGCAGATTCAAACCGAAGACATCGCCTTTAAACCCGAAGAAATGATTTCGTGCGGAGAATGCGCCCGAAAAAATCCGCCGAACCGTTTCAAATGTTTTTACTGCGGAGCGGCGCTTGAAATAACCGACGAACAAGCCTCTAATATTCAGCCAAATTTGCGAAAACTCGAAGGTTGGGAAAAAGGTTACAATTTGATTTACGCGCCCGTTCCAAACAGCGAAAACGAATTTGATTTGACGGAAACGGCGAAAATTCTCAATCTGGAAAACGAAGATTTACAAAAAATTCTGCAAGCAAAAAAGCCTCTGCCCGTAGCGCGCACCGAATCGGAGAAAGAAGCGGAAATTGTGGCAAAAAAAATGGGTGAACGAGGCTTTAATATTTCGATTGTCAGCGATGAGGCGTTAGCGGCGGACAGATTGCCGACGCGCCTAAGAAGTTTGGAATTTGAGGACGGCAAACTCATTTTAATATATTTCAATACCGACGAAATCGCGGAAATCGAGCGCGAGGATTTAATTTTGATTGTTTCCGGCGCGGTTTTTGAGCGGAAAACCGAATCAATCGAAAAGCGCAAAAAAGGCGAAAGCAAAATTTTCGACGTGACCGAAACTGCTTCGGACGAAGTTTTAATGGACATTTACAGCCGCGAAAATTCAAACGGTTATCGAATTTTGGCGAAAGGTTTCGATTTTTCGGGTCTGGAAACGGACAAGGGAATTCTGGCGGTCGAAAATATGCGAAAACTCGTCGCAAAATTACGCCAGTTCGCGCCGAACACAAAGTTTGTCGGCGATTATCTAGCGGTCAGGGAAGTTTTAGGGAATGTCTGGGAAATCGAGCAAAGAAAGGACTCGCAAGGTTTGAAGCGGCACAGTTTCGGCAAATTCGATTTTGCAAATGTTGCAACGAGCAATAATACACAGCAATTTACGAAATATTCGCGCTTGCAATGGCAAATTTTATGAGAAAAAAGTTAAGAGTGGAGAGTGGAGAGTGGAGAGTGGAGAGTAAGAGTAGAAAGTCAGGAACAGAAAGCCGGAATCCGCAAAAAAACTCTCCACTCTCCACTCTCCACTCTCCACTCATTTACGGTGTTTTGCCGATTCTCGAATCTCTTCGCGCCAATTCGCGCCGCATCGAAAAAATTTATGTCGCTGAGGGCGCGCGGGAAAAACGTCTTTCCGAAATTTACGATTTGGCGCGGCAAAGCGGTGTTTTAATTAATAGAATTTCGCGCGAAAATCTCGCCGGAATGGTCGAGCCGGACGCGAATCATCAAGGCGTAATCGCTGTTTCGGCTTCGGCTAATTACATTTCGGCGGATGAAATTTTTGCTGCGATTACAGGTAACGCCCTGCTCGTCGTGCTTGACGGCGTGGAAGACCCGCGAAATCTGGGCGCGGTTTTGCGCTCGGTCGAAGGCGCGGGCGCGGACGGTGTTTTTATTCCCGAACGCCGCGCCGTCGGTTTGACCGAAACGGTTGCTAAATCTTCCGCCGGCGCAATCGAATACGTCAAAGTCGCCAAAGTCGTCAACATTAATCGTTTGATTGAAGAGTTAAAAGAGCGTAATATCTGGACAATCGGCACGAGCGCGGAAGCTGAAATGGATTATACCGATTGGGATTGGACGCAAGCCTCGGCGCTCGTTTTAGGCGGCGAAGGCAAAGGACTGCATCGGCTGGCAGCGGAAAACTGCGACGTGCTGGTAAAAATCCCGATGCACGGAAAAATAGAATCGCTGAACGTATCGGTCGCTTGCGGCGTAATACTTTTTGAAGCGAAAAGACAAAGGAAGGAGAAAGTGGTAAGTGGTAAACGGTAAGTGGTAAGTGAAAGAAAAGAACCTGTTTTTACTTACCACTTACCACTTACCACTTACCACTAAAGAATTATGTTTTGTCCAAAATGTGGAACACAAAACCCGGAAACGGGAAAATTTTGCCGGAGCTGCGGCACGGATTTGGGGACGGTTTCTGAAGCCTTAACCGGAAAATCGAGCAAAAAAATGCAAGGTTTTGGAATGATGGAACCAATGTCACCGATTAATTTGAGCTGTGATAAATCCAAACCGATTAGTTGGGAAAGTGCGCTTGGAAAACTTTTTATGGGCATCGCCTTTCTCATCGTTTCGGTTATATTGGCATTTACGGGAAAAGCCGGCGGCTGGTGGTTTTGGATGTTGATTCCGGCATTTGCAATGCTCGGAAGCGGTGTCGCGCAATATATTCAACTTAAAAAAACCGAGCAGCGAAATATTTCTCTTATTCAGCAATCAAGTCAAAATGTATTTTCTTCCGTGCCGCAAAATTCCGCTTTGCCTCCGACACAAACCCAATACGTCGCGCCCGAATCGCGTTACAAAACCGGCGACCTCGCTCCGTCAAGCGTTACCGACAGCACGACGCGACATCTCGAAATTAATTCCGAAGGCGAAACGATGACTCTGCCGAAGAAGTAGATTCAAAATAATAGTGGAGAAGATAATTTATGATTGAAATAAATAAAGCTATGGAAATAGCAAAAAACTTTATAATCAGCTTTAGCGGCGAAAAAACGGGACTGCATTTAGAAGAAGCGTATTTGTCTAATGATAAAAATATCTGGAGAGTAACTTATAGTTTTTTTGAGACAAACCATCCGCTCAATCATTTGCAAAAAGCGGCTCATATTACAGGAAGAAGAGCTTACCGGACAATTGAAATAGATAACAAAAACGAAGAAGTTGTTGGGATGAAGGCGGGATTTGCAACAAGTGTGAGTGAAAACGCATGAATTCCTACCTGAAAAAATTAATTCAGGATTATAAAAATAAAGGGCTTTTGATTGATGCAAATCTTCTTTTACTTTATATCGTTGGTTCTTTCGATATTGAATTAGTCAGCCGTTTTTCCCGCACTGCAAAATTTACAATAGATGATTTTTATATTGTTTCGGATTTTATTGATCTGTTTAAGTTGAAAATCACTACGCCGCATATTTTAACTGAAGTCAGTAATTTAATAGGGAACAGAGATGAACTTCAAGGATTATTAATAATTTATATCAAAACAGCGGAAGAAAAGTTTTTGAAAAGTATAAAAATCGCGGAAAATAATGTTTTCAGTAAATTTGGTTTGGCTGATACGGCAACGATTGAAACGGCTAAAGATTCCTATTTAATTTTTACTGACGACAAACCGCTCTACGGCTATCTGATTAATAAAGGTATTGATGCAGTCAATTTTGACGATTTAAGAATTACTTTAGCCTAACGCGCATCATTGCCGAAAGTTTTCCGCCGGAAAGTCTGTCCATTACGGAAAAATATTTAGCGGGGAAAAGGCGTTGAATAATATCAATTTGCCGCGCGTCAGAACCGATTAGAATACGTGGATTTTGACGTTTGATGCCCTTGGCGATTACGTCGGCGGCTTGCTCGGCGGTGGTCGGCGAGGCTTTATCAAAAAATTTGACGACCTTTTTCTTTATGTCTTCACCGGCATTTTCACCGACGCGGCTGTTGTTGACGATATTCGTTTTAATGCCGCCCGGATGAACGCTGGAAACAACTATGTTTGTGTCTTCGAGTTCGTGACGCAAACTTTCCGTAAAACCGCGAACGGCAAATTTACTGGCGCAATAAGCCGACTGTCCGGGCGGAGCGACCAGACCGAAAACGCTGGAAATGTTTATAATGTGCGCTTTTTCCTGCTGTTTTAAGATTGGCAGAAAGACTTTCGTTCCGTAGATTACACCCCAAAAATTAATATTCATTAACCATTCAAAATCTTTAAGCGAGATTTCTTCAAAACTGCCGCACAAAGCGACTCCGGCGTTGTTTATCAAATGCGTGACGCGATTATGTTTGGCTATAACTTCTCCGGCAAATCTTTGAACCTGTTCGAGTTTGGAAACATCGGCAATATGCGTTGAAACGGAAACGCCGGAAGACTCGACCATTTTTGCCGTTTCGCTCAACTCTTTTTCGTTTAAGTCAGAGAGGGCAATGCCGCTAATTTTTTCCTGCGCCAAACGCACCGCCAATGCGCGACCGATGCCCGAAGCCGCGCCCGTAATAACCGCCACGCTGTTGTTTGATAAACTCATAATCTTAAACCGAAAACGTGCAGACACGCTCCCGTAATTTATTTTCTTACCAAAACTCGTGCATTTCCCGCGTTGCCGTTCGCGTCGAAAACGCGCAAAGTCACCGAATATTCTCCTGCATTTCTCAAAGGAATTTCCATCGTATAACGCTCGCGCGGACTGTCGGAAATCCCGTCGTCCGAATAAACCATTGCCCATTCGCCGCCGTCAACGCTGTATTCCGCACGGCTCAAAAAACTCGCCGCGTCCGCCGCTTCAAAAATGACGCGGGCGCGTTCGCCGGAAACTTGCGGCGTTCCGACAGTCGAAACAGTCGGAGCAGTATTGTCAATCTCGACCGGCTCGCTCAATCTCTCGCCGGAAAGCGCTTGATTTTCAGGATTTGAAAGCGAATCCCTGACCGTAATTCTGAAAATATATCGTCCGTCGGCTAACGATTGCCCGTCAATCGTATAGAAATTCTCCATCAAATTGTCTTTAAGAAGTTTGAAGTTTGTTTCGCCGATTTCGCGGTAGTAAAGAGCGTATTCCAATTTGTCGCCGTTGCGGTCTTCCGCCGTCCATTGCAGCGACGTTGCGCCGCGTTGATAAACGCGGCGCGGCGCAACAGCCGAGTTTGGAATGCCGAAAATTTGCGGGTCAAGCCCCGAAGTTTCGATATTCGGGTCAATCTGAATCGGCGGATTTGCCGCTAAACCGACATTTGTCGGCAAAACCTGAATCGAAAGAATTTCGGGCGCAATATTGCGCGGCAGAAACGAAACATTCACTTCGTTTAAAGAAGTTGCAGAGTTGACAGAGTTGCTTGAACTCGCTGAACCCGAAGAACTTTTAAGAATCGCCCGCCATTGCAAATATTTCGCTTTCGGACTGTTTATTTGCGCACCTTTTGCGTCGGTATAAGCCGCGCTCCAACTGCTCCAGGTTTCATTCGGGCTTTCCGTGTTTCCGCTTCTCGTTTGCAGTTGAACATTACCATTTGAACGCCACCAGATTCTGCCCCACGAAGCAACCGCTTTGGCATCCAGAACAGCCGATTCGTAGCTTCCTTCGGCAACCGTTTCCGCGCCGAAACGATAAAGTTTGCCTTGATTGCTGGAAGTCGCGTAAAGATTTTGACCGAAATTTATTAAAGTGGAAATTTGATTTTCGTTCGATTGTAAAACGAGAGTTTCGCGTCCGTCGTTGCCGATATTGTAAACTCTGCCTTTATCAGAAGTGCCGAGCAGAACGCCGTTTCCGGTTTGGTGCGCGTGAATCGAAAAACCGGCGACGGTTGCCGAATTCCATAAAACATCGCTTCCGCCGTCGGGCAAAATGCGGTAAACGGCGGACTTTGCGCCGGTTAAATCGTAACGGCTCTTGGCGGGTTGTTCGGGCTGCATCGGATTGGATTTTTCAACCGAAACCGTGTCGCTTGGCGGCGTTGCCGAAGGCGCGGCGTCTGCCGGTTTTGGAACCGCCGCCGATTCGCCCAAAGCCAGAACGTAAACCGAGCCGTCCGCGCCGATTGCCAAATCGTGAATTTCCCTCAACGGCGAATCGAGCAGCGCAAACGGCTTGCCGTCGGGCGCAAAACGCAAAACCAAACCGCCGGAGTCGGTTCCGGCATATAAATTTCCCTGCCGGTCGGCGGCAAGCGAGATAATATGCGTTTCGCTCGTGTCAAACAAAAGCGAGCTTTCGGGCGCGGCGTTTGCCGATTTTACTTTGTAAATTCTGCCGTTTTCGCCGGTTCCGACCGCCAGACTTCCATCGCTCAAAACCGCCAGCGACCAGATATATTTTTCCTTCGGTTCAAAAAAAACGCTTGCCGTTCCGCTCGCCTCAATCCGGTAAACTTTGCCGTCGGGCGAAGTTCCGGCGTAAATTTCGCCGCGCGTTCCCGTTGCCAGAGCCGCCACATTTAATTCGGCGGAATCGTAAAAAAGCGTTCCTCTTCCGCTTGCGTCAACGCGAAAAATCTTGCCGTCGCCGCCCGTTCCCAGAAATACATTGCCCGAAGCATCCGCCGCGCTCGACCAAACGTAAGATTGTCCGGTATTGAATAATTCGGTTAATCGCGGCGCGAGTGTGATTGTGCCGTTCTCGTTGATTGAAACGCCTTTCGCATCGCCTTTCAAAACGTCGGTGCGGGTATTGACCGACCAGATTGCCGGTTCGCTTGCGTTTGCCGCCAAAGAAATACTAAAAATAAGAAACAAAAGCAGAAAATAATTTTTCATTCAGTTTGGATAAAAGTTTTCGGTTTATTAATTTTTAATTGTTGAATAAGTTCAAAAACAAAAATACACTAAAGCACACGGAAAAAGAAATTTGGAGAAATCTGGATTTGAAAAAGTGGGGAAAATGAAAAGGTTCAGGCTTCAAATAAGAACAACTTAACTTGAAACCTAAAATCTCGAAATTGAAAAGCTATTTAGCCGTTTCTAAAACCTTTTTAGAGTCTATTTTTGGAATATCAACAATCTGATCGGCTGCCGGAAGACGCGGCATTTCCCTCATTTCGTGAGCGTCGCCGGTAATCAGCCGCGCACTGCGTTCGCGCGTGAAATACGCCCACATCCACTCGGTCAAAACCCAAAGCCGGTTGCGAAAACCTATGAGCGAAATGATATGAACAAAAAGCCACATCAGCCACGCGATATAACCGGAAAATTTCCACGTTCCGATTTCCGCGATTGCTTTGTTGCGCCCGATTGTCGCCATCGAGCCTTTATCGGTATAACGAAAATTTTCTCGCGGCTGATTATGTAAATCGTGCGTAATATTGGCGCAAGCCGTTTCCGCCATCTGCATCGCGGCGGGCGCAACGCCGGGAACGGGCGAGCCGTTTTCCATTTTCAGCGAAACCATATCGCCGATGACGAAAACATTTTTATAAATCGGAATCGTCAAATCGGGATTAACTAAAACTCGTCCGGCGCGGTCGGTTTCAACGCCCAAAGCCTTTCCCAAATTGGAGGCGGCAACGCCCGTTGCCCACAGCGCGACGCTGCATTCGATCCAATTTTCACCGACTTTAATGCGATTTTCTTCGACTTCGGTAACAAAACTGTCGAGGTAAACTTCAACGCCTAAATCTTCAAGCTGCTGTTTCGCTTTTTCGGAAAGTTCTTTGGCGAATGTTCCCAAAACGCGGTCTGAACCTTCGTAAAGCATCACGCGAGCCTTGGTCGTATCAATCGCTTTAAAGTCTTTTTTGAGAGCCTCACGCGCGATGCCCGCGATTGCGCCCGCAAGTTCAACGCCGGTCGGACCGCCGCCGATGACGACGAAATTCAGAGGCTTTTGTGCGCCCGTCAGATAGGCTTCGCGCTCGGCGTTTTCAAAAGCGAGCAGAACGCGCCGCCGAATTTCCACCGCATCTTCAATTGTTTTCAAACCCGGCGCGTCCGCTTCCCATTCGTCGTGTCCGAAATAGGAATGCCGCGCACCCGCCGCGACGATTAAATAATCGTATCCGACTTCGCACAGACCGCTGACACATTCTTCGAGCTTGACCGTTTGTTTTTCCAAATCAAAACCGACGACTTCGCCCAAAATAACTTCGATATTTTTATAACGATGCAGAATTCGCCGAATCGGTGAAGCAATCTCGCCGGGCGATAAAACGGCAGTTGCCACCTGATACAGCAGAGGCTGAAAAGTGTGATGATTTTTGCGGTCAATCAAGGTCACTTCGACCGGCTCGTTTCCCAATTCCTTCGCCGCTTGCAAGCCGCCGAAACCGCCGCCGATTATTACAACTTTTGGTTTGTTTTTCGCTTGATTCATAAACTAACTCCTTCAGAGATTATACGCGAAAACAGCCTTTTTTCGTATCGTGTCAGATGCCGACGAACTTTGCGTAAATCGAACGCGCGATTACCGCATCGTCGGTTCCGCGAATGATGGCGCGTCCGTCGCGGAAAACGGTTAATTCGTAACTGTCCAACTTCAGTCGCAGAAGATATTCGTTTTGTTTCATTTCGCCGAGATTTTTCAGCTTTTCGGCAAGCTGCATTAAATCCAAATCTGTCGGTTTCGGCGGCGCGATTTGGACGGCATTTCGTCCGCACAAAACGGCGGAAAATTCGATTGATTCGGCTTCGAGAAACTCGAAATTTCGCTTCGCGCAGCATTCGCAATCAGCGTTCGGTTTGCCTAATTTAATTTTGCGCCAATCGTTTTGCCAAACATCGATTTGAATTAAAGATTTGTGCAGCCGGTCGAGATTACCGGTTAAAATTTTCAACGCTTCCGAAACTTGAATCGCCGAAACGCTCGCAATAATCGGCATAATCACGCCCGCCGTGTCGCACGTCGGCGCACTTCCCGCCGACGGCATTTCCTCAAAAATACAGCGCAGACACGGCGTTTCAAACGGAATAATCGTCATCGTCGCGCCGTAACTCGAAACCGCCGCGCCGTAAATCCAGGTTTTTTCGAGTTTCACGCAAGCGTCGTTGATCAAATAACGAATCTGAAAATTATCCGTGCCGTCCAAAACCAAATCGTAATCTTTCATCAAATATTCGACGTTTGAATGATTTACGTCGGCGACAATCGCTTCGACTCGCGTTTCGGAATTTATCTGCGCGATACGATTTTTCGCCGCAATCGCTTTTGGCAATCTTTCTTTTGCGTCTGTTTCGCTGAATAAAGTTTGTCTTTGCAAATTGCTGTATTCGACAAAATCACGGTCAACGATTCTGAGTTTTCCAACTCCCGCCCGCGCCAACATTTCCGCGTGCGCCGCGCCCAACGCGCCGCAGCCGACGAGCAGAACGCGGGAATTTGATAATTTTTCCTGTCCGCTTGTGCCAATCGGCTGAAATAAAATCTGTCGGCTGTATCGTTCGTTCATCGTAATCTTTCTAAAATTGCGCGACTCATTTCCCGCATCGGCGCGTCTTTTCCCGTCCAGATTTTCTGCTGCCGCATCGCTTGGGCAATCAGCATCGCCATTCCGCCGATTTTTGGGACGTTTGCTTTATCAGCTTCCGTCATCAAGCGCGTCTGAAACGGATTGTAAACCAAATCGTAAACGAGTTTGACCGATTCGATTTGTCCGGCAGCAGCGATTGATTGATTTTCTAGTTCGCCTTTTGTGCCGAGCGGAGTTGTGTTTACCAAAATATCAAATTCATTGTAATTCTCGTTTTGAACTTTGAACCGTTCACTATTCGCTTTGAACTCATCCGCTAAAAGTTTCGCTTTCGCCAAATCCCGCGCAAAAATCGCCACCTCCGCGCCTTCCTCTTTGAGCGCGTAAACACAAGCCCGCGCTGCGCCGCCCGCGCCTAAAACGGCGACTTTCGCGCCGCCCAAATCGCCATAAGAATTGAGCAGCGGCTCAACAAACCCGTGCGCGTCCGTGTTGTAGCCGTAATATTTTCCGTCAATGATCTTTACAGTATTGACCGCGCCGATTTTTTCGGCGGTTTTGTCCAGATAATCGAGATGTTTGATGATGTTTTGTTTGTGCGGAATCGTGACGGCAAAACCTTTGAAATTTAATTCGACTTCGCGCGTTTCCGGTTTGACCATCCGGCGCATAAATTCATCCAAATTCTGGACT
>Ga0136611_10003913_pt1 | contig 10427 bp, 10 predicted proteins | sample AntDrymUQ2232306_2_FD_106645 | JGI IMG/M metagenome (GOLD analysis project Ga0136611, IMG submission 106645) | Polar desert sand microbial communities from Dry Valleys, Antarctica - metaG UQ223 (23.06) | ecosystem: Environmental > Terrestrial > Soil > Desert | place: Antarctica: Dry Valley... | reverse complement strand
TTTGTCAATCTCGTCCGGCCAGTATGCCCCGACCGGGATGTCAAACTGGTCCATCCACGTCTGCACCCCATGCGCAACGAGATGCTCGCGAATCTCGCGGGCGAAGTCGCCGTCGGTGCGCTGATAGGAGATGAAGACCTGTTGCTGAGGCGGCATCTGCCTGGCTTTCTCTGAGCAAAGCGGCGATACCAACAGCATAACAGGCAAAACACACAGCGACGTATGTCAGCTGGTCAAATGCCGATCGTCACGAATACGGATGCGGCGGGCGATGAGCGATGGAAGGCTGGACAGATCGGCACCGTTGCGAGCGATTGTCCCCTCGCGCGTGATGACTCGGACGCGGGATGGTGGTTGAGTCGCTATCCAGATCACCGGCATACGGTTGGCGAGCGCGGCAGCAACGACATCCGCAGTGCCGCCATCTCCACGCGCCCGATGGCCATCCCATACTGCGATCAGCAGATCGGACCTGGAGACGATGTGCCGACCGACCGCAGCGTAGGCGGCATCCGTGCAATCCGGGGTATCTCGTGTGCCGGGAAGTTCGACGACGGTATCGGCCTGAGACAGCAGCGCGCTGTACTCCGCATGCGAGTCCACCGTCGTGAAGTCGCGCGCGTACTCCTCACGTGAGAATGGCAAGGGGCAGACCAATCGGTAGCCAGCATTGAGCGCTTCCCACGCGACCATTCGGTCCGCACCTTCCGCCAACGGAGAGATGACAGTACGCTGATAGCCCGGCGTACCGTTGACGATTGCTGTGAGCGCCTCGCGAATGGATTGGCGCAGCGCGGTGTCATCGATATCCACCAGGCGATTGGGCCGGTGGCCGGTGACGCCGACTTTGAGTCCTGACGACATTCGCTCGTTCAGCAGAGACATTGTTGCATCGTCGATGTCCACTCATATTCACGGGATACAGCCAGGGAGGCTGGACAAACGCACATACCGCCGGTCGCCTGCGGTATTCTAGTCCCATGACCGTTCGCGACGATACATCCTATCCGTCCGCCTTCCACACGGCGCTTTCGACATTGAACGACAGGGTCGACTGATGACAGTAGCTGCTCCCGATCGCCACGGCAGGCAGACAACGATCCAGGTTGTCGGCGATCCAACGATCGACTGGATGTTGGTGGTCCCGGATATCGTCGCACCCGTCGCACTGCACGCAAGCTATCAGTGGGAAGCCCGGCTTCCCGTTCAGATCATGTCGCAGCCCGGCGGCGCGGCTCTGTTGCACATGCTTGTCGCCGCTATGAGCGATCCAACGCTCTCAAACCATATGACGGTTCACGGACCGATGCTTCCAGCCGAGGCGCTTGTGGACCCAGCACACAGCGAGTTGACCCGTACCTACTCACTCTGGCAACCATATCTCGCAGGCAATGCCCGTCGAGATGCAGTCTGGCGCATGCATCAGTTTCTTGGCATGCAGCGCGGGGAAGCGAGTGCGATCGCCACCGGACCGAGCGGAGACGTTCCTGATTGCCTTGTGATAGACGACGCCAATTTCGGGTTCCGTGATGACTCCAGTGCCTGGCCAGACTGGTTGAATAACGGCGTCGCGGTGCGCCATCTGCTCCTCAAGATGTCGAATCCGCTCGCGTCGGGGAGATTGTGGGATCAGATCGTGAGCGCCTACCGCGATGTCCTCACGCTCTACTGTTCGGCTGGCGATCTGCGAAAGGAGTACGCTCCGGTTGGCCAGCCCCTTTCCTGGGAGCGGATGGGGAGCGATGTTGTCCGAGCGGTGCGCGCACGGCAGGATGTGTCGGCAGCGGCGCGGGTCATCGTGTCCATTGGTATGAACGGCGCGGTGCTGATTGAACGCGACGGCCCAGCGACGCTGATCTACGACCCGGCTCATCAGGAGGGGGATTGGGAACGCGCCCGACCCGGTAATCCTGTCGGCCTCGGCACCTGCGTTACCGCCGCACTGGCGCTCGCCGTTGCGCGCAATCCAAACATGCCAGACTGGCCGCAGGCGCTCGCGGCAGGCATGGATGCCGGTCGCATGCTCCACGAACAGCGCCGCATTCAGCCCGATGCGCTGGACGGATCGCCACCAACGTTTCCGACCACCGCGCTTGCGGAACACATCTCCCTCGCTCCGGCTACCTGCTTCAAAGCAGTGGCGATCTCGGAAGATGACGGCTGGCATATCTTCGATTCCGTGATGACCGACAGCTACCGCACGATCGCGTCCCGCATTGTCATAGAGGGCGATGCCGAGGCATGCCGTGACCTGCCGATCGAACGCATCGGAGCATGGTCGTCGATCGACCGGACGGAGATCGAGAGCCTGCGTTCCGTTCGCAACATCATCCGCGAGTACATGCTCCAGACCCAGCGCTCACGCCCGCTCTCGATCGCAGTATTCGGTCCGCCGGGTGCTGGAAAATCGTTTGCGATCAAGCAGATGGCGCGTGAGTGGACGAGCGGCGGCGCGAAGATCATGGTGCTCGAGTTCAATCTCTCGCAATTCTCCTCGACCAGCGACATGCCAGCGGCCCTCCAGCGCGTGCGCGACTGTGCCGTCGAGGGCGCGCTCCCGCTCGTCTTCTGGGACGAGTTTGACACCGCGCTCTCCGGCAGAGAGCTGGGCTGGCTGTCCCAGTTCCTCGCGCCGATGCAGGATGGCGCGTTCATCGAAGGCGGCGTTGCGCGTCCGATCGGCCCAGCCGTCTTCATCTTCGCGGGCGGAACCCACGCGAAGATGGCCAGCTTCAAGCAACGGGCAGTCGAGATTCCCGGCGCGAAGGCGACCGACTTCCTGAGCCGGCTGCGTGGCTTCGTCGATATCCTTGGCCCCAACCCCATGCATGCGAACGACGCCACGTTCATCCTGCGCCGCGCACTACTCCTGCGGGCACTCCTCCAGAGCAAGGCACCTGGTCTCATGCATGGGGGCAGACTCGATATCGATCCAGGAGTACTGCGGGCCTTCCTCAATGTCGCGACATATGTCCACGGCGCGCGTTCGATGGAATCCGTCGTCGACATGAGCGCACTCTCCGGCAAGCTTCGTTATGAGCGTTCGGCGCTCCCGCCACAGCATCAACTCGATCTACATGTCGCGGCAGGCGAATTCCTCGCCCTCGTCCACGCAGATGCCGACGAGGAAATGCCGGTCGATGCACGACGTTGCCATGCTTGACAACCTCGAAGAGTATGCCGACCCAGTCCTCTACGACATCGAGAACCCTGGCCAGCACGATCTCGTGCTCCTCTCGAAATGGGCGCGGAACTGTGATGGCCCGGTCATCGACCTGGCGTGTGGCACAGGCAGAACGACGCTGGCGCTGGCCGAGGCGGGCTTCATGGTCTACGGACTCGACATTCACCCCAGGATGATCGCCGAAGCGCGGCGCAAAGCAACGGAACATGGACTGGATATCCACTTCGATGTCCAGGACTGCGCGGATTTCTCGCTGCCTGTTGCGGCGGGACTCATCACAATGACTGGCCACGCGTTTCAGGCGTTCCTCACCAACGACGACCAGGATCGACTGCTACGCGCGGTGCATCAGCACCTGATCGACGGCGGAGCGTTCATCTTCGATACGCGCTTCCCGGCACGCGACGAACTGATGCAGCCGGAAACCGAGCAGCCGTGGCGCACGTTAGTCGACCAGCATGGCCGAACGATGCACGAATCGACCATCGCTCGCTACGACGAGTTCACGCAGGTTCAGCATTACGTCACCATCCGCCGCTTCGAGTCCTCGACTGGCGGTAGCGATGCCGAACACTCAGAAACGAATATCTGGATGCGCTATACCTTCCCGTTGGAACTGCGCCGCCTGCTGGCCCAGCATGGCTTCGAGGTCGTCGCAATGTATCGTGACTGGAACGAAGCACCATTGCAGGGTGATGCGTACGACATCATCCCCATCGCTCGACAGATCAGAAAGGGTTGAACTACATGCGTCCGAACGACCCCGCAGGACTAACGCAGCGTTACGTCGAGCTCCCAACAGGTATCACGCTGAACGTGGTCGAGCGACCCGGGAGCGGCACGCCAGTCATCTGCCTGCACGGGGTCTGGGACTGGTGGCGCTACTGGACGCCGCTCATCGAGGCGGGAGATGGCTCCTTCGCGGGCCGTCCGCTGCTGATGCTCGATCTGCGCGGCCACGGCGATTCCAGCAAGCCAGAGTCCGGCTACACTTGGGCCGATTACGCTGGAGATGTCGTCGCGCTCATCCAGCAGGAGGGGTACGAGCGCGTCACACTCGTCGGCCACTCGCTGGGGGCATTGACCGCGCTGCTGACCGCCGCAGAGCTACCACAATGCGTCGAGTCGCTGGTGTTGGAAGACCCGCCGCTGCCGATGCGTAAGGGGCCGAACGAGAATTTCCGTGGCGTCTACGAGATGCGCCAGCAGTCGATCGAGCAGATCATCGACGACTTCAGCGTCTGGCGACCCTGGACAACCCGTGAGCAGGCCGATTCAAGCGCGATCTGTCTCAAGGAGACGGCGGACGGCGTGTTCCAGGCGATGTTCTCCGGGACATCCGACGGCATCGACGTGCCGAAACCCGGCGTCACCATCGACGCGCCGACGCTCGTAATCCGCGCCGGAATCGAGGAGCAGCGCGCGCTGCGCGACGGTGGCGAGGAACTGCTGCGCGCCGTCCTGCCGAACCTCAAGCTCGTAACGATCCCGGAAACCAGCCACACCGTGCTCCGAGATCGGCCCGACGGCTACCGCCGCGTGCTAGCCGATACCTTCGGTGCCTGAAACACTCCCCGCCTGGGCGTTCGCGCTCGTCCGCGACGCCCGCGTCGGTCACCTTGCAACGATAAGTGGCGGCGCATCACCGCAGCCGCACGTCATCCCGGTCTGCTTCGTCCCGCTCGACGACGCGCTCTATATCGCGATCGACGAGAAGCCGAAGTCCGGTCGCCGCCTCCAACGCCTGCGCAACATCGAGGCGACCGGCACCGCCGCTCTCCTCGTGGATCACTACGACGAGGACTGGACGCAGCTCGCCTGGGTGCTTGCGCGCGGCGCTGCGGCCGGCATCGACGCTTCCGACCAGCGCCACCCGCCCGCGTTAGTCGCGCTGCGCGAGAAGTACCCACAATATCGGCGTATGGCGCTTGAATCATCGGAGATGATCGTGATTGGGCCCGTTCGCTGGACGTGGTGGCGGGGAGAGGAATAGTCAACTGAGACAACCTGTGGGCGACTGAGCGTGCGTCTCCAATCTCGATGTTCAATTGAACGCAGCACGATCTATCGCTCAGGCAGGTTCAACGAATACGTTCGTCGGCGTTACGTCTCCTTCAGGAACGCCAGCACATCGTGGTTGAACTGCTCCGTAACCTCGTGCGGCGGCAGGTGGCCGACGCCGGGGTAGACGAGCAGGCGTGCGCCGGGTACACCCTGGGCGATCAGCTCGCCACCGCGCAGCGGGACGGTCGGATCGACCTCACCGTGGACGACCAGGGTTGGGGCGGAGATGTCCTTTAGACGTTCGCGCACATCGTGGGTGTCGGAGATCGCGGCCACCTGCCGTGCGTAGCCGTCACGGGTAATACCGTTACCTCGGTAGCGTTCACCTTGCGCTTCAAGCTCCTCCGGGCGGGTGTCGTAATAGCCGGGAGCAACGTTGTGCGGAGAACGCAGGCGCGTTCGCTCGGACGGGTCCTCGATCCAGTCCGCATCCGTCGGCGGTGGCAACGGATTGCCCAGCGCCGCACCTGCCGCCGGGCCGGTGCCAACCAGCACGAGCCGGTCGACGACTTCAGGATGACGGATCGCGAGATGCTGAGAGATGAATCCGCCCATCGAGATGCCGACGATGTGCGCTCGCTCCACATCCAGCGCCTTCAACAGGTTCACCGCGTCGTCCGCCATATCTGCCATCGAATACGCGGCAGTGTCCGGTTCGTTCTCGCCAGCATCGCGATTGTCGATCGTAACGACGAGAAACTCACGCGCGAACACATCGATATTCGGCTCCCAGAAGCGGCGTGGCGCTCCGAGTCCGGCGATCAGCAGAACGACCGGCGCACCCTCCGGCCCGGTGATATCGTAATTCGTCGATCTCCCCGGAGCGGTCTCGATGGTTGCCATTGTCTACTTGTCCTCTGCTTCCTTTGTCTCCGCGTTCATCAGTCGTGCCGGGGATGGTAGCACGACTATCACTGGGTCACCGTTGCTGCCGACCGTTGACGGCCACGAACAGTCGCGCGTCGGTGTCAGCAGATATGTTTATTCACTTCTCCCATAATGCGCTGACTTGGCCGGTGTGTCCGATCCCAAAAAACTATGAGTCGGATAGTAGTGATCGTATTGCAGTCTCGACGCGAACCAGGTCATTCTCGATCAGTCTGGCAAGGCGGCCTGTTGGAATGCGATAGCCTGGCTGATATCGAGCGGCAATCCCGGCTTCAAGTACTCGCTGATCCGGTGGAAGGACATCGCTAAGCGCCTGCCAGCGCGCCATCAGCCGCTGCCTTTCTGCATGATTCCGTGGCTCGACTGCAGCGATGTGCCAGAGGAATGCATTAACATAGTGAACTGCCGCGTAGAACCCGACGACTCCAGCCCAGGAACCCGCAACACCGCTCACTGAATGCGACTGCATGATCTCGGTCGCGAACGCTTGAAACTCGCGAGCAGTTGCTTGATGGCTCGCTGTCGTTTCATCCATCGATCGTACTACGCGCGCGCATACACTCGCCTGGCAGATCTCGGCACGACTCTTTCAATTAATCGAGTGCCAGGTTCAAACATCTCCGAGAAGATAACGTGGAAGTGCATCAGTAACTCAGGGAACCAATTGTAGAGATCGGCATGGTGTCGATAGATTCGGAGTTCCGTATCTGAGTCGATATCATCCGTGATCACCCAGAAGTCGAGCCGATCCCCTACTGGCTCGATCCAGACGCCCTGAACAGACAGCTCAGTACTGATCGTCGAAACCAGCCGCTCCGCGATCTCTGCCATTGTTACCTGATGGGTGGTTGCCATGCTCGCACCCCTCGATCCTGATCAGCACCGGACGACGCAGCGGGTGTACCACAACGCCGCCCGATGATACAGCACAGGGAGCGCTACTCCAGCGGTGTCTTGCGGCCGACGAGCTGGGCGCGGTTGCCAGCCGGGTCGCTGAAGTAGGCCAGGTGGTCACCCGCCGCAGTGACGACAACCGGGTCGAACGCGACACCCTTCTCGGAAAGCTGGTCCCGCGTGGCCTCGAACTCATCAACTGGCACCATGAAGGCGAGGTGCGAGGGATTCGGGATGCCCGAGCCAGCGACATCCAGAATTTCGAGCACGCCACCCTGCCCATCCGAGACAAACGCGAGTCGATTCGGACTCGGCATCTCGCGGAGAAGCGTCCAGCCAAAGATCTGCTGATAGAACTGCACCGTCTGGTCAAATAGCTCGCCCTGAGCCGGGATACCAACGTGTTCCATGCGAATCGCGTTCGCCATCGAATACCTCCTTGATTCCAAACTGTGACACATCGTCGGCGCGATGATACTCGCAATTGGTCACCGTGCTACTATCCTTGCGTGCCTGGCGCTGGCCGCATCCGGCATCGAGGGGTGGAACGGCGATCTCGCTCCGATAACGTGGACGTACAACGAGTGCCGTGTGCCGTGTGAGAATCCGGAATCAATGATCGAACATACATCGAGCCGCAGCCGCAAGGCGCTGCTCCTGCCGGTCTACGTACCGACCGTGCTGCTCTCCCTCGCGCAGGGGTTGCTGCTACCGACCCTGCCACTCTACGCGCTTGACTTCGACGTGTCCTACCTGGTTGCCAGCCTGGTCATTGCCGCTGCTGGCATTGGGACGCTGCTGGCCGATGTTCCAGCAGGGATGTTGCTGGGGCGGCTGGGACTGAAGCCGACGATGCTGATCGGGGCGGGGCTGGTCGCGGTCGCCACCTTTGCGCTCGGTTTCGCGCAGTTCGTCCCGGAACTGATTGTTTACCGGCTGATCGCGGGTGTTGGTACCGCCATGTGGGGACTCTCCCGCCACGCCTTCATTACCGAGTCGATCCACCCGAGCGAGCGCGGACGCGCGATCTCCGTCTTCGGCGGCATCAACCGCATCGGCATGTTCGGCGGCCCGGCGCTCGGGGGTCTGGTTGGCGCAACGCTCGGCCTGCGGGCATCGTTCTTCGTCGCCGGAGCATTATGTCTTGTCGCGCTGGCGATCTCGCTCAAATACGTCAAGGACACACGCGTCCAGACCCATTCGGAGCGGCACGTCCGCTGGGGGATCGTCCGCGAGGTCATCCGCCTGAACGGGCGCGATCTCGCCGCCGCTGGCATCGCGCAGACCTTCGCGCAGATGATCCGCTCGGGACGCCAGACGCTCATTCCGTTCTACGGAGTTTCGATCCTCGGGCCGAGTGCGGCGCAGATCGGAACCATTCAGTCGGCGTCGTCGCTCGTCGATATGGCGCTTTTCATCCCCGCAGGCATCCTGATGGATCGTTACGGGCGCAAGGTCGCGGCGGTACCATCATTTGCCGTCATGGCCATCGGCATGGCACTCATCCCGTTCACCAACTCGTTCCTGACTCTACTGCTCGTCGCCATGCTCATCGGCCTGGGCAATGGACTCGGCAGCGGCACAATGATGACCCTCGGTGCTGACCTCGCCCCACCCGGCGCGACCGGAGAGTTCCTCGGCCTCTGGCGACTCATCGGCGACACCGGCCAGGCCGGAGGACCGCTCGTCGTCGGCTCATTGACCGATGCCCTGGGCTTCGAGGCCAGCGCTTTTATCCTGGCAGGTACAGGGATCGCATCGTCCGTCATTCTTGCGCGCCTGGTAAAGGAAACTCGAATTGCGCCAGTGGCGGCGACGCCAGGGCCAGCGCCGTAGCGGGTGACGGGTGACTCCGAATTGGATTGGATTCGGAGCCGGCCGTCATTGCCCCTCCAGCGTCCACACTCGTGTCCCACCGTCCGATGAGACAAGGACGCGGCTCGACGCGCTGGAGACGGTGAGCGCATCGATGGCGGAGTTGTCGCCGAGGAGTGACCAGCTGACTCCGCCATTGGTGCTCCAGAACGCCCCCAGCTCGCCGCCGATCCAGATGCGGTCGGGGCTGCTGGGATCGAAGCGGGCCAGTGAGAAGCCGAACGGCTGCTCCTGTTCATCGTCGGGAATCTCATCCTCGATTGGATCGACGGAGTAGGTCACATCTTCAAGTCCGTCGCGCGTCCAGTTCCACGACGCGCCGCCGTCGTCGCTGATCCCAACGCCGTCCGGGGCCGCGACGATCATGCGACCACCTGACGACGCGACGGCACCCAGGCCATAAAAGGTCGTCAGCTCCGCCTCAACCGAGGGCGCGATACCACTGACATCGACCAGCCAGAGGATCGAGGCACCTCCCTCGCCGTTGCTGAGCACGAGCAGGCCGTCAGTCAACGTACCTGGAGTGACGGTTGTGGCGGCGTAGACATCGGAGTTCGTAATGCCAGCCAACACGTCCCAGCTCGCGCCACCGTCGTAGGAGACTTGCAGGCGACAATCGGTACCGACCAGTGTATTTGTGCTCCACTCCGCCAGCAGCGGGCGAATGCCATCGCCAGCTGGCAGTTGGGACCAGACGATGCCGCCATCTTCAGAGAAGCTCGGGATGACGTCTCCAGCTCCCTGTGCGCACGCGCCGCTGTCGCCTGCGTACAGGACATCCGGCTCGTCGAGCGCGGCGATCGCCGCGCCTTCCTGCACGTCTCCGGACGCGAACCACGTGACGCCGCCGTCTTCCGAACGCGACAGACCACCACTGGTGACAGCGTAGAGCGTGGCTCCGTCCGCATCACCGGGGAACGTCGAGAGGATCGGCTTGCCGACGATCCGCGTTTCCGCGCCTCCGGTCGGGAGCGAGGCAGCCTCGGTCGGCTCGGCCGTCGGGTCTTCTGGTTCAGCCGTAGCTGTAGCGGCGAGCGTTGGCTCGGTCGCCGGTGTCATGGTTACCGTCACCGTCGGCTCGACGGTCGCAGTGGCTGGAGGAGGAACGGTTGCAGTTGCGGTTGCCGCCGGAACGGTCTCGGTGACAGTCGGCTCAGCGGGAGCAGCGGTAATGGTTGCTGCGGCGGTCGGCGTTGGCTCGTTGGCCTCGTCGGCCTCGTCGGCCTCGTCGCCAAGACCAGAACAGGCGGTCATCGCGAGTGTGGCAACAATCACCAACGCAACGATCGCCTGACGGTGTACACGTTGCGTGGTGAACAGCGTTTTCGATGATGAATGCGTACTGAAGAACATCATGGCTCCCGCTATGTTGCGGTCATCGCGTGGCACATGCAACCCACGGATCGAGCCGCGCTCTCGATGTACATTGTGCGTGGATCAGCCTACCATCCAGACGAACTCAGAACGGAGAGAGCGAATAATCCGTGACAATTCGGCTACCGGGCGAGGCTCAGTTCTCCAG
>Ga0136611_10003912_pt1 | contig 10428 bp, 6 predicted proteins | sample AntDrymUQ2232306_2_FD_106645 | JGI IMG/M metagenome (GOLD analysis project Ga0136611, IMG submission 106645) | Polar desert sand microbial communities from Dry Valleys, Antarctica - metaG UQ223 (23.06) | ecosystem: Environmental > Terrestrial > Soil > Desert | place: Antarctica: Dry Valley... | reverse complement strand
GCGCCGGGCGCGGGTGCTGGCCCTGCGCATGCTCGGCGCGCAGATCGCGGACAGCGCCGTCGTGCATGAGGGCGTACACGTCCACCGCGGCATCGTGCTGACTCTAGGAGAGCGAGCGGAGCTGCGTGACCGGGTGCGGATTGGGATTGATGAGCCTGAACTACGCGCGAGCAGCTTTACGCTCGGCGCTGGGTCGGTCGTGCTCTCAGATACGCATATTGATTGCAGCGCCGCCGTTCGGATCGGCACCGGCACGCACATTGGCCGGCGCAGCCAGCTCTTCACCCACACGCATGACGTGCATCGCCGGGATGTGGGCATTTTCGACGCGCCAATTGTGTCGCAGCCGGTAAGCATTGGCGACGATGTGATGCTGTTCAACGAGGTAGTGGTGTTGCCCGGCGTGACGGTTGGCGACGGCGCTATAGTGGCCGTGCGAGCAGTAGTCACCAGAGATGTGGCGCCCTACGCCAAAGTGGCCGGCATCCCCGCGCGCCAGATTGGCGAGCGCTCCTGACCCCCGGCTGAACTGGTACGCCGTTGTACTATTGGCCGAGCCATAGCACCAATGACGACCGTTCAAGAGAAGCCCGCCGCGATAGCCGCGGCAAACGTAAACAGCGAGGCACTGCGCCATCCCAGTGGCACGGAGCTGGACGTATCCACCGGTATTCGGACCCGGCGAACGATCCGGCGCTGGACGGATCAGGCGGTAACCGACGAGGTAGTGAAGGAGTTGCTGGAGTGCGCGCTGTGGGCGCCGTCCGCCTGCAACATGCAGCTCTGGACGTTCATTGTCGTGACCGATCCCGCAATCAGGCAGTCGCTTGGGGACGCGGTGCCGTTCGCGGACAAGGCGCCCGTCTGCATCTTCATCTGCTACAACACGCGCTTCTCAGAGGGATCGCACGCCAACATCCAGTCGGCATCGGCGGCGGTGATGAACATGCTCCTGCGGGCACATTCACTCGGCCTGGGCGGCTTTTGGCAGGCGACGATCCACGATCGTCAGAAACTGCGCGCAACGCTCCAGCTGCCGCCGGACGTGGAGGTACTCTCCACAACACTGTTTGGCTATCCAGCGGAAAGCCCCGGCGCGCCAGCGCGGCGTGATCCATCTCACCTTGTGCATTGGCAGCATTTTGATCAGCGCTTTACGCTGCCGTCGTCACCCGACCCGGATGACTGGCGCCTGGAGCAGATCGCGGACTACCAACAGGCTCGCGTCAGGGCCGGACCCAAGTACAACAAGCCGATCCAAAGCGAATACGACGCGGTGCGCTCGTACCTCGCGCATGCCCTGCGACGCACCGACGCAAAGAAAGTTGTTGATCTCTTGCCCTGCACTGGCCTCTACCTCGAGGCGATAGCAGAAGAGCTGCCGGAGGCCGAGCTGCATTTCCTGGAGCTGGGCGAACAGGTAGCCAGCTTTGCCAAGGCGCGTCTGAAGGGACGCGATGCAACCTACCACGAATACCGGGGTCGCACCGATCTCCCGGACTGCTCATTTGACGCCGCAACGTGTGTTTTCCGGTTGGAGAACCTGCCTGGAGTTGACCGCCAGCCGCTTCTGCGTGAGGCGTACCGGCTGCTGAAGCCGGGCGGCGCGCTGGTCCTGGCGCACGTCAACCGCGCATCCTATTTTGAGCCGATGCGTCTGGCGAGGCAGGCGCTAGGCAGGCAAGACGTGCAGTACGTCTTGAGCACCGATCCCGCCCTGGGACCATTTGTGGCGCTCATGCCCGGTGACGTGGACGACCTGGCGCAAGGCGCCGGGTTCCGCGTGGAACACGAGCACCGGGCGTTTCCGCTGCCAGCCGAGGACGAGGCGAAGCACCGCGTGCGCGCCTTCAACAACTGGGTATCTAAGCTTCAGCACCCGGTGGCAGCCGCCTACCGCGTGACCGAGCCGCTGCACGGCGCGCTGCGCCCGCTGGGCAAAATCCGCTTCCTCACGCTGCGCAAGCCGTAGGTGCGGCCCGAGTCCATCGCCTGGTTTCGGGCGGCGGCGAGCTACCTGCACCGGCCAAACCAGCCAAACCGGCAGAATCATGGGGTTCCGCGCTGTTCGCAGCACGGCGTGGCGCACACGGGCAAGCTGGCGCGAGCGGCGGTCATTGACCTGGCGCTACTGGACGCAACCCACGATGACGCCTTCTGGACACGGGCGGTAGAGCGAGCAGAGTACGTTGCGTCTCGCCTCGCGCAAGACCCGGACTACGGCTCCTGGATCTTTCTGCCCAGCAGGCTTGATCCACGTAACTGCTCGAACTCGGTGATCGACTCAGGAGAGTGCAGCGATGCACTGAGCCGCGTGCTGCTTCATCCGCGCGCCGCGCAGCTCCCGGCCAGGACGAGAGAACACCTCCACTCTGCCGTCGCGCGTAACGCGGAGAGCTACCTCCAGGCGGCGGTCGTGGAGAAGGAAATCACGAATCAGCGCCTGTGGGGGGCAATGGGGCTGGCGTCAGCGTGGGGAGTGGAGCCGCGGGCAGCGTGGCATGCGGCGCTGCGCGAGTCGCTGTCGCGCTCGGTAGCCGAACAGCGCAGCGATGGATCGTGGGGGTATCACCCGTCGCCCGTGGAGCACGGCGTCTTTGCAGGCGCTGCCGATCTGACGGTCTACTACCATGGGCGCTGCCTGGCGTTCCTGCTGCACATTCTGGAGCGCGTACCCGGCGTGGACCCAGATGGAGAGGCCGAAACCGCACTTGAACGCGGACTGAGATTTCTCGCCGCGGTGATCATGCCCGATGGGCGCAAGCCGCTCGCACTGGAAGGGAAGCGCTGGTTCTGGGACGGGGACTATGAGGCCGGCAGCAACGCGTATGACATCTATGCGCTGGTGCGCGGCGCCGAGCGGTTTGGGGTGGACGAGTGGCAAGACCTCGCAGCTCGCTCATGGTCGCAGCTTGCCTCGCACCAGCAGCGTGACGGTGGGATTATCGCGTCTCAAAGTGTGCGTGGAAGAGTGCCCGCTGACTTCGTTTGCGTGGACTTTCACACAGCGGACCTCGCGTGGACGGCGCAAGTTATGAACACGCTCCCGCCCCCCGGCGCTCGATTGGACCTTCCTCAGACAGAGGAATCGGGGCCAGCACGCATAACATTGTTCTCCGCTTCTGGAACCGTCCGTCTGGAGAGTGAAGTTGGAGTCGCGCTCTTTCGATCGGAAAAGCTGGCCGCAAACACCCAGTTCGGTGGCGTCTGCGGCGGCGGCGGTCTCCTAGCGCTTGTGCGGCACGATGGCGAGCGGACTGCTGCGCGCGGTCCCAATGAGACATGGGCTTCTGGCGAGCTCATACTAAGGGCAGCGCCGTCGCTGCGCGCCAGCCTGCGCGGACTGACGTCATTCGTACGGCGCAACCCACCCGAACGCGAAGGCCGGCAGTGGCTATTTGTCGCGCGCCTCTTGCTGCGACAGGGGCGGCCGCTGGCTGCCTGGTGCAGGTTGTGGCGCGGGTACCTAGAGCCGCTGCTAGCGAATGCACGTGACACGGCCGGAAGCCAATGGGCGCTTAGCGGCGGAATGCACAACGTGCCAGAGGGTGGGCTGCGCTTCACTTGCCGTCCGGCGAAGATGGACGGCACAGTGCCCGGCTGGGCATCGGGCGTGACACTCACCCGCGACTATGTCTCCCATGGGAAAGCGCTGACGGTGCATGAGCGGATCACGCGAGATGGAGACCAAGTACGGCCCTTCTCCCTCACGTACGCTGTGCCGGAGAAGGGATACGGTGTGGAGATTGAGGCAGACGGGCTGCACGTCGAGCGGCGCGCGGACGGAAGGCGCATCGTCGCTCACCCGGCAGCGCCGGTGTTCTCGCTCAACATAATGTACCGCCTGTAGCGTGAACCGCCTCTTGCATCTGGCGCACTCCTCAGCCCTTGGCCCGGTGGCGTTGACGCTCCTGCCGCTCCTGTTATTCGGGCGCTTCCTCTTGGGGGATGAGCTATACAACGCCGACGTTTTTTTGGCGTACAGGCCGGCCCACGCATGGCTGGCCGAGGGATTGCGCCAGGGGCGTATTCCGCTCTGGAACCCAAACCTCCTGGGCGGCTTTCCACTCGCGTTTAGCGAGTACGGGTGGTTCTCGCCGTTGAACTGGGTCCCGCTCCTTTTGTTCGGTGGGCATAGGGGCTTCTACCTGGCCGTGGCGCTGTACGTGGCAATGGCTGGTCTGTCAGCGTACCTGCTGGCTCACGCCATAGGGGCTTCCAGGACCGGCGCCATGCTGGCAGGCGGCGTCTATGGGCTGTCGCCATTCGCCACCGGCGGGACGCCGCTGCTCAACCAGGGGGCAGCGTACTGGGCGCTGCCTGGGGGGCTGCTATTGGTTCATGTAGCGCTGAAGGGCGACCGATGGGCGGCGCCGCTCTTAGGGGTTGTCGTCGCGCTTGCGCTGTTGGGCAGCCATCCGCAGCTGGCGATCATCGCCCTCGCGCCGCCAGCGCTTTACGCGGTAGGCGCGACGGTGCGGCGGCGGCAATGGTCAACGTTGACTGCCCTGGGGATTGCGGGAGCGCTGGGCGTCGCAGTTTCCGCGGTGAGATTTCTCCCGACGCTGCCGCTGGTGGCAGCATCTGAGCGCTCGGCCGGTTTGGCATTTGGCGCCAGCGCCATTGGGTCGGTCGCTCCGCACAACCTGCTCGCGGGACTGATCCTCCCCAGTTTGCAGATCCCTCGTTTTGTCTCGCCTCAATGGACAGCGTACGTTGGCGCGCTACCGCTCACACTGTGTCTTGTTCGCCCCCAGCGGATCTGGGGCAGCCATCTTTGGATCGTCGCGCTCGCGCTGGTGGGAATGGTGTTTGCGTTGGGAAGCTACACGCCCGTTTTCTGGCTCGTTCAGCGCACACCGCTGTTGACCTACTTCAGGGAGCCTTCGCGGTTCTTGCTGTGGACCGTGCTGGGGATCGCGCTGCTAGCGGGACTAGCGCTGGAACGCGCCGTTGTCCTCCCACGGAGGAGGTGGCGCTGGTGGCCGGTAGCTGCCGTCTTTTCGCTGATCGCGTCGTTGGTCGTTATCAGCCTCGCGCTGCGTAGCATCGAAGACTGGGCACTAGAGCGGCTCTATCTAAACGTGGTGAGTCAAGTTCGGCAGCGTGACTACCCGGCCGAGCATTACGCGGCCCTGGTACGCGGCACTTGGCTTACTCTGGTGCGGTCGGTCAACCCGCTGTCACCCGGTCTGCTGGTTCCGCTGGTCTCATTGCTGGCGACGGCGTGGTGGTGGGTGTGGGGACGGCACGGCCGGCGCGCACTCCCTGCGGCGCTAGTCTGCACGCTCCTGCCGCTGCTGGTGTATGACGCGCTGCGCCTTCCCGCGGTACCGCAGGCAGTAGTGCGCGAGACTTCCCCGCCGGCTCTCGCGGCGTCCGCGCCGGTGGGTGCCACTCGCGGCGACACAGTCGAGCCACCGGCGCGGACGCTGAGCTGGCTGCCACTTGCGGCGGACTTTGAGCAGCGGGTACAGCTGGAAGGCGCCGGCCTGGACGCAAATATTGCCTCGTACCGGCTTCTCAAGCGGCTGCTAGCGCCCAACTTCGGTGTGCAGCTTGGCATCCCGCAACTGGATGGGTACGAGAATCTCATGACTCGTGAGCAGTCCCTGCTCACGGCGGCGCTGGGCAGCGAGCGCACCGGTAGCGCCTCCGACCTTGCGCTGGCGCCGCAGCGTCTGACAGAGCGGCGCCGTTTGGCAGGAGAGCGTTGGGGCCTCGCCGCGGCGGCAGGGGTGGGCACCGTGCTCAGCGTGGAGCGTCTCCAGCCGGCGACGTGGCCCATGGCGGTGCGCTACGATCCCGGCGTCGTACGCGCCGGGTCGAGTCTGGCGAGCATCAACGCATTTCGCCGATCCCGGCCGCTGCCGAGAGCGTATCTGACGACCGATTGGAGCGTTGTCGCCAGCGCCGAGGAGGCAGTGCGCGCGCTCTCCAGGGAAGAACTAGATGGGCAGCCGGCCACGATTATCACGTGGGACCCGGCGATCGAGGCACCTCTACCCGGGCCGGGGCCGTTGCGCGCCGGACTTGAAGGGTTCGCGCCGGCAACGATCCGACGCTACGAGGAGCGGCTGGTTGAGCTAGAGGTCTCGGCCGTCGTAGCTTCGCTGCTAGTCCTGCTGGACGCCCATACACCGGGCTGGACCGCCACGGTCACAGGAGCGTCGTCGCCAGTGCTGACGGCGAACGTAGCATTCCGCGCTGTGGTGGTGCCCGCCGGGGACCACCTGGTGCGGTTCGAGTACACGCCACCCAACTGGCACGCCGGTCTGGCTATCACGGCCGCAAGCACGGCGGCGCTGTTGGCCTGGCTGACGTGGGTGCTGGCGGACTATAGAAGCCGTTTCACCAGGGGTCATGCTGCAAAAGTCCGTTTAGACTTGCGGTGAACGCTGATACCGCGCTCGAACCCGGCCCTTCGCGCATGCGCATCCTTCTAATCACCGACACGCTGGCGCCGGCCTATGGGTGGGGGACGTATTCGATTGGCTTGATCCGGGCGCTGCGCCGTCAAGGACTGGACTTTAGACTGCTCTCGCCCCGGGGACTTTGCCAGGCTGAGGATCTGGCTGAGCTGCCCGACCACGGCACGGTGACCTCCTTTGTGAGCGAGACGCGCCGGCTACCCAAGCTGGCGCTGGTGAACGCGCCTCGCATCTGGCGCGCATTGCGGGATTGTGACATCGTCCATTGCCTGACCGAGCCGTATGCGATACCTGCGGCGCTGGCGACGTTCGCCGCCAGAGGCAAGCCGCTGCTCGTGACACTGCACGGCACGTACGCGGTGCGTCCTTTCACGCGCTGGCAGGAGCGTCCATGGTATGAGCTGGCGTATCGCCGCGCCACGCGGCTCTTTCCAGTAAGCCCTTTCACCGAGTCCCTGCTGCCTGCCCGCTTCCGCGGCGCAAAGACGATGGTCGTGCCCGAGGGAGTAGAAGCGGAACGGTTCTCCAACGTCAGCGAGGCAACTGGTGACAAGGTACTACCAGCGAGGCCGTTTCTGCTTTCAGTTGGGCCGGTGAAGCGACGTAAGGGCCACCGCGCCACCATCGAAGCCTTTGCCAAAGTACACGCCGCGCGGCCGGACGTGGATTATTGGATCGCCGGGGGAACGGACGACCCGACGCTATTGCGCCAATTGGAGGCACGAATCGAAGAGCTTGGCCTGGACAAGGCCGTCCGGTTCCTCGGGCGCGTGTCAGACGCCGAGCTGGTCACGCTCTACCGGCAGTGCAGCGTTTTCTGGCTGCTGCCAATCGACGACGGACTCCAATTTGAAGCGTTTGGCCTGGTTTACTGGGAGGCCAACGCCTCCGGGAAGCCCGTTATCGGCTCGCTGGGCAGCGGCGCGGTGGACGCGATAGAACACGGCACAAACGGGTATCTGGTTGCGCCCGATGACTTTGACGGAGCAGCGCGCGCGGCGCTTGAGCTGCTGAACAATCCAGCGCGGGCGGACGCGATGGGCGAAGCGGGGCGTGCGCGAGTGCGGCCGTGGGATGAAGCGGCCGGACTCCTCATGCAGCACTACCGCTCACTCACCGGCGGAGCGGCGCGCGCCGGTCTTCCGGTAACGCCGGCCGCATCTGGATGAGCGCGGCGGACGATACCGCGGCCTCCAGCGCGTATCAGGTGGGCGGCGTCACGCTCTGGCCCCCCGTAGAGGCGGTACGGACGCTGCTCCGCCGCCGCCTGGCGCGTGACATCTCGCTATTGCAGGCGAGTAACGCGCTACAAAAGGTCTGGGGCGCGGCGTATAACGTCCTGTCCTTCCGGCTGTTGGGCGATACGGGCTACGGACAGTTCTTGTTGGTGCTTTCGCTCTACAACACGGTCAACTTGCTTGGCAGCCTTGGTCTGGGGCAGTTCCTGATAGTGCCGCTCTCTCAGGCCGCCGCGGCCGGCGACCGCAATGAGGTGGCGCGCGCGTGCGGCTACAACCTCAAGCTGTCCTTCTGCATCAGCATTGGGATATTGGTCGCCTCACTCACATTTGGTCCCCTCTTGGGCGAGCTGGTCTACACCGGTGAGATGGGTACCTCCCTGGGCATGCTGATGCGGATCGTCGCGCTCGGGTCGGTGCCATCAATCTTCTACACACTGACCACCACGTCATTGCAATCGGTGCGCCGGATGCGTGAGCTAGCGATTGTGGAGAATGTGGATGGCGTGTTGTTCCGCGCCATTGGCGTGGTGGCGCTGCTGCTCGGTCACGGCGTGCCCGGCATGTTGTGGGCCGTCGCGATTGGCGGAACGCTTTCAGCACTGCACGCGCTGTATCAGTACTGGCGCGTGGCGGTGAAACAGCACGGCTTCCCTGGTTTCGGCGAGCTCGTCAGGGAGGCGGTGCGCGTGCCGTTTGGGCAGTACTTCCGGTTCAGCGCGCTCGCGGTGGTGGACAAAAACGTGGCGCAGTTCTTCGCCCAGACGCCACTCCTGTTCCTGGGCCGGTGGGCAGGCCCAGAACAGGCCGCGTACTTTGGCGTGGCGTCCAAGCTCTTTAGCCTGCTGGCCGGGTTCCACGGCGCTGCCTCAAGGGCGCTCTCGGTGCGGCTTTCGCAGGAGTACGGGCAGCTCGGCGCGGTCGCCACGCGCCGGCTGTTCTGGCGCACTCTTCTCTTGTGGGGCGGGCTTTCCACGGCCGGCGCGGTGGTGTTGGCCTGTCTCATGCCGGTCTTCCGCTGGGTCTACACTCCAGCCGCGCTACCGTCGGTCGGGCTGGTGGTGCTCTTCGCGCTGCTGACGGCGAAGCAGGGCTTCACCGTTACGCTCGGTTCTATCTTCCTGATCCTGGACCGGGTTTTTGTGAATGTGGCGATAAAGGTGCCCCTGCTACTGGCGGCGATGCCCGTTGGCGCGTGGCTAGTACGGGAGTGGCCGGGCGGCGCGGTGGGCGCGGCGGCGTACCTGCTTGGAGCCTACCTGGCAGGCGACCTGGTGTACTTTGGGCTGCTGCTGACGCCGTGGTTCTGGCGGCGCGCCAAATGAGGGTGCTGCACGTTTCGCCGCTGGCGTTCGGGACCGGCGGCGTTGTGGGTGGAGGCGAGCGCTATCCGCTGGAGCTGGCGCGGGCAATGGCGCGCGTGACGGACACGCGGTTGGTGACGTTCGGCCAACAGCAAATAATGCGTGACGGCGCACTCAGGGTGACGAGCTACCGGCCGCTCGGATACGTCGGACGAAAGCAGCTCGGCCCCGTGCATCCTTCCCTCGCGGTGGAGATGGCGTGGGCGGACGTAGTGCATTGCCACCAGTTGCAGACGTTCCTGGCGGACCAATGTGTCCTGCTGGGGCGACTGCTGCGTAAGCCGGTCTTTCTGACCGACCACGCCGGGGGGGACCGGCACTTCAACCGCCGCCTGCGCACCGTCGAGGGCGCCGCCGGGCTTCTGCTGGTCAGCCACTTCAACGCCAGGGGCTTCTCCCAGCATCAGGCCAAGGTCCGGGTGATCCACGGCGGCGCTGATACCGAGCGGTTCAGGCCGAGCGGCGCGCCGCGCAGGCGCACCGCGCTGTACGCAGGGCGGCTGGTACCGTACAAAGGCATCCACCACCTCATTCAAGGCGTGCTACCGCAGACAACGGTACGGATCGCTGGGGCGCCGTATCACGACGAGTACGCCAGTCTTTTGAAACGCACCGCGACCGGACGCGACGTAACGTTCCTGGGAGCCCTGCACGGCGATGCGTTGGTACACGAGTACACCACCGCCGGCGTTGCGGCCATGCCTTCAGTGGAGACCGATATCTACGGCAAGCGGTATCCCAAGAGCGAGATACTGGGGCTAATGCTGCTTGAGGCTATGGCGTGCGAGACACCGTTGGTGTGCAGCGCAATCGGCGGCATGCCAGAGCTGGTAGCGGATGGCGAGACGGGGCTGATCGTGCCGCCAGGCGACTCGTCTGCATTGGGCGAAGCGGTAGAGGCGCTGCTGGACGATCCGGCGCGAGCGCGCGCGCTTGGGGAGGCGGGACGGCGGCGCGTGTTGGAGCACTTCACCTGGAAGGCTGTAGCAGAACGTTGCGTGGCGACTTACCGGGAACTGGCGCCTAAGATGCGGGCGGAGCGCACCACGTGAAGATCCTGGTGCTGACCGACAGCTTCCCGCCGTACAACCTCGGTGGGGCCGGCGAAGTGGCGGAGCTGGTCAGTTGCGGACTGGCGCAGCGCGGCCACGAGGTGCTGGTGGTCACGGGTACGGCGCAGTTGTCACAGGTGGGTTTCAGCGAACGGAACGGCGCGGGTGTCCGGCGAATCTGGTCGCCGGTACCGTCGCTGCTGCGGCTCCATCTCAGCCTGGCGCACCCGCTGGCAGTTGCCCAGGTGCGACGCATCGCCGCGCAGTTCCGGCCGGACGTTGTCCACGCGCACAACGTGCACGAGCGGTTGTCCTTTGCGTCGCTCGGAGCGGCGCGGGTGGG
>Ga0136611_10003911_pt1 | contig 10429 bp, 7 predicted proteins | sample AntDrymUQ2232306_2_FD_106645 | JGI IMG/M metagenome (GOLD analysis project Ga0136611, IMG submission 106645) | Polar desert sand microbial communities from Dry Valleys, Antarctica - metaG UQ223 (23.06) | ecosystem: Environmental > Terrestrial > Soil > Desert | place: Antarctica: Dry Valley... | reverse complement strand
TTGCGGGGCGGTGCCATCACCGACTTCGACATCACCGAGCGCATGATCCGCATCATCCTCAGCCGGGCCGGCATCTCCCGGTTCAATCGGCCCCGCGTCCTCATCTGTGTGCCGTCGGCCATCACGTCCGTGGAGAAGCGGGCGGTGAAGGAAGCCGCTCGGCGGGCCGGCGCCACCGACGCCTACCTCATTGACCAGCCGATGGCGGCGGCCATCGGTGCTGGCCTCCCGATCGGTGAGCCCCTCGGCAACATGATCGTCGACGTCGGTGGCGGCACCAGCGAGACGGCGGTGATCTCCCTCGGCGGAACGGTCGCCCTTCAGGCCATCCGCGTGGGCAGCTTCGACATGGACACGGCCATTCAGACCTTCGTTCGTCGGGAGTACGGCATCGCCATCGGCGAGCGGACGGCCGAGGAGATCAAGGTGGCCATCGGATCGGCCCACGTCACCGATGACGAAGTAAAGGCCGAGGTGCGCGGACGCGACCTCATGACGGGGTTGCCGAAGACGGTGGTCCTGTCACCCGAGGAGGTGCGCGAGGCCCTCGAAGAGAACGTGAGCGCCATCGTCGACTCGGTGGTCCAGTGTCTCGGCATGGCCCCGCCCGAACTGGCCCAGGATCTGATCATGCAGGGCATCCATCTGGTCGGAGGTGGCGGCATGCTGCGCGGCCTCGATCAGCGACTCGCCGAGGAGACCGACCTCCCCGTCCATCTCGTCGCCGAGCCCCTCGAGTGCGTCGTGCTCGGGGCTGGCAAGTGCATCGAAGCTTTCGAGTCGTTACGGGTGATGTTCATGGAGGCCGACCGCTGAACGGTAGAAAGGGAGCATGATCGCCATCTCGGCTCCCCGTTCGGCCACCCTCGCCGACGCCGTCCTTCCCCGTTCGCTCGTTCGTGACGTCGCACTCGTCGTCGGCTTCGCGGCATTGACGGCGATCGCTGCCCAACTCACGTTCCGGTTGCCCTGGACACCGGTACCGATCACCGGGCAGACGTTCGCCGTACTCGCCACCGGCACGGTCCTGGGGTGGCAGCGGGGCGCGCTGAGCCAACTGCTGTACGTCGTCGTCGGTGCCGTCGGCCTCCCGATCTACGCCGGGGCCGCAGGCGGATGGGAGGCGGCGACGGGAGCGACCGGCGGTTACCTCGTCGGCTTCATCCTCGCCGCCGCGCTCGTCGGTTCACTTTCCGAACGGCGCCAGGACCGCCAGCTGCTCACCTCCATCCCGGCCATGTTGGCGGGAAGTGCGCTCATCTACGTCGTTGGCGTTCCGTGGCTGGCCGCCGTGCTCGACGTCTCGGGCATCAAGGCGATGGAGCTCGGCATGGTGCCGTTCCTCATCGGTGACGCCGCCAAGTTGTTGCTGGCCGGAGGATTGGCGCCGGTGGCGTGGCGAGCGGTGCGACGTTCCGAGGACGCCGACTCGGGCTGACTCAGTTGGGCTGACTCAGTTGGGGGCCAGCAGGTCCTCGGCCGCTTGGCGCACCTGCCAGTCGCGATCCGAGAGCGCCCGTTGCAGGGCGGCGTCGACCTCGGGGCCATCGAACGGAGCGAGCGCCAGCACGGCGCGGCGGCGGATCGCCGGTTTGTCGGTCGTCGCTCGCAGGATGGCGGCCAGGCCGGCCTCGTCGCCGATGGCGCCGAGCGCCGCAACCGCGGCCTCCCGCACGAGCGGATCGGAGTGGAGCTCCGACACCCCGATGAGGCCAGGGACGGCGCCGGGTTCGAGGTCGTGGCCTTCGGATCGTTCACCGAGGGCCCAAGCCACCACCTCGACGACCAGGTCGTCGGGGTCATCGAGGAGGCCCACGAGGTCGACCTCGGGCCGGTGCCGGGCCTCGGTGACCGCCCTTCGCCGTACCAGGGGCTCGGGGTCGCGGAGCGCCCGCTGCAGATCATCGGCGGTCAACGCCGACAGGCGATGGAGGGCGCCGAGGGCGGATGCCCGCACGGTCGGCGAGGGGTCGGCGACGAGCGCCCGGGCCGCCTCCTCATTCCCCGTGTGGCCCGCGATGGCGGCGCGACGCCGCCGCTCGCTTACGTCCGGTTCCTCGTCCACGTCGCCCCATCGTCGCAATCCCGCGGTGACGTACGCCAGCGGAGGTGCGAAACTGTTCGGCGAATGTCCAACTCGCGCCGCTTCCTCCTGCTCATGTTGTCGGGCCTCTTGCTCTTCGCCGGGCTCACGGTTGTCGCCGTCGATCGCACCCAGCCGGTACAGGCGGTGGCAGATTCGCCGGTGTTGCAGGCGATTGCGCCCACCACCACCACCACGACGACCATCCCCGAGCCGACGACGACCACGGTGGTGGAAGTGCCGGCGACCACCCTCGACACGATTCCGCCCAACGTCGGGAAGAAAGCGGTGGCGCCCCCCCGCAACGCCTACGCCCCCGAGCCGATCATCGAGATCGGGACGATCGAGATCCCCAAGATCGGCCTCCGCCACAAGGTGATGCACGGCATCAGCCTCCGCAACATCGACCACGGTCCGAGCCACTGGCCGGGCACGCCCCTGCCGGGAGAGGGCAGCAACACGGTGTTCGCCGGTCACCGGGTGACGCACAGCAAGCCCTTCCGCCGCATCGACGAGCTCCGGCCCGGCGACGAGATCATCTTCAACATCAACGGCGTCCGCTCGGTGTACTTGATGACCGGCAACGAGATCGTGACGCCGAACCGCGTCGACATCGTGAACCCGACGGCCGAGCCGACGGTCACCCTGTTCGCCTGCCACCCGCCCGGTTCGGCCAAGTTCCGCTTCGTCGTCCGGGGTGTGTTGGCGCCGACTCAGGCCCCTCCGCCTGCATCGATCGAGGCGCCGGCCGAGTCTGCACCGCCGCCCACCGAGGGGTAATTCGTCCCGAGCGTCTCGAGATCTCTGAGACATTGCTCAAGACCGGCCCGATCCGCTCCGATGCTCTGGTGCTGAAAGGAGCAGGCATGTCGCACATGGTCATGTATCGGTCGGTCGAGGGTCAGCCCGTGTTTCATCAGGTCGAAAACCTGGAGGACGCAGCGAGGCATGTCGAGACACTTCGCAATGCGGGGCAGGGCGGTGATGCCCGCATCTTCCGTCTGGAAGAAGTGAAGATCGAGGTGAAGACGTACTACCGCGTCGAGGTCGCCGCCGAGGAGCCCAAGGCCGCCCCGGCCCCGGCGCACGCTCCGGCGCAACCGGCTCCGGCTCCCGTCGTCGCCGAGGCCCCCGCCCCGGCTCCGGCCCCAGCCCCGGTTGCCGCTTCGCCGGTCGCACCTGTGGCTCCCGCCGCCGCCAAGCCGGAGCCCGCCGTTGCGGGTGCAGGCGCCCCCGGCGCCAACGGTGGTCGCTTCGGACTCTTCGGCAAGAGCTAGCCGTCAGCTCCCCGCCACGTGGCGGAGGGCAAATCCGATGGCCAGCGCAGTGACGCCCACCGCTGCGGCGAGCGCCATGCCCGAGAGCACCACCAAGACAAGCAGAGCGACGAGGGCTCGAAACCGGGCGAGGGCGCGCCGTGAGCGTCCTCGCTCGTGCTCGTTCCTGCGTTCGGACTTGGCCGACATCGGCGCCGAGGCCGACAGGGGCGGATCGGGCTCGGCCGTCGTCGGTCGGGCGGGCTCGGCTCGGCGGGGCTCGTCGTCCCACACCGGATTCCAGACCGGAGTGAAGCTGGCCGTCGGCTCGTCGAAGGGCTCGCCGCTCATGGCCCGACGAAGCCGGCGATGCCGGTAGCACGGCCGGCCGTGACAGGCTTGCCCTCGACTTCAGTGACCACGAGGCAGGACGCGCAGGTGAACACGACGAGGGTGATGGTAGTGCGGAGCCCTCTCGGTTGGGAGCCCGTCCAGCCGCCGGAACGCCACCCATGGCTGGCCCTCACGATCGGCCTGACCCTGCTGTTGGGCATCGTCGTGGTGGCGTTCAATCTGGCCCTGCCGTACTACGCGCTCTCGCCCGGGTCGGCTCGCAACGTCACCCCGCTCATCCGCACGGGTGACGCCGAGGCCTTCCCTCCGAAGGGCCAGGTCCTGCTCACCACCATCAGCCTGCAGCAGGTCCACCCGGTCCAGGCCCTGGTCGGTTGGTTGCGCACCGATGTCGACGTGTTGCCGGAGGAACAGATTCTTCCTCCCGATACGTCCGACCAGGAGTACCGCCAGATCAACTTCCAAGTGATGGACGAGTCGAAGCAGAACGCGATCGTCGTCGCGCTCCTCCGGCTCGGCTACGAGGTCAAGGAAAAGGGTGAAGGGGCGGTCGTCGAGCAGGTGCTTCCCCAGTTCCCGGCCGAGGGTCGTCTGCAGCAGGGCGAGGTCATCAAGGCCATCGATGGGCAACCGGTCGCGCTCGTCCAGGAAGCGACGAACATGATCCGGACGCGTCGCCCCGGCGACACCCTCACCCTCGACGTCGTGCAGGCTGACGGCACACAACCTCGCCAGGTGCGAGTGACCTTGGCCGCTGATCCCCAACAGGGTGGCAAGCCGGTGCTCGGCGTGTTGCTGCGCACCTTCCGTCGAGACTTCGACCTGCCGTTCGACGTGGACATCGAGAGCGACAACATCGGCGGACCATCGGCGGGGCTGGCGTTCACCCTCGGGCTCATCGATTCGCTGTCTCCCGGTGAGCTGACGGGCGGACGGAAGGTGGCGGTCACCGGCACGATCGAGATCGACGGTCGCGTCGGCGACGTCGGCGGCGTGGCCCAGAAGACGTCGGCCGTCAAGGCTGCCGGCGCCGACGTCTTCCTCGTTCCGGCCGGCGAGTTCGAGGTGGCCAAGAAGCGCGCCGGCAAGGGTCTGCTGGTCATCAAAGTCACGACCTTGCAGGAAGCGCTCGACGCACTGGGCTCTCTCGGTGGTGACCTGAGCGCCCTTGGCCCTGCCGGGGCGCGGCAACCGGGGTAACATCGCCCGGTTCGTCCCAGGAGGCGCGGTTGCTGCGCATCGATTCGTAGGCATGCCGGCCTTCGCCGCGCAGTACCAGTTCGCAGCTGCGTTCATCGTCTTCCTCGTCGCATTGGCCGGCGTCGCCCTCGTCCTGTTGCGGGGCGAGCCGCTTACGACGCGGACGTCCGCCCGGCTCGCCCTCGGCGCCGGTTTCCTCGGCATCGCTGCAGAAGCCTTCCTCCGGGGTTCGTTGCTCGTCGACGCCTCGAGTGCATTGTTGGGCCTGCGCGCCGCGGGTCTGGCATCGCTGATCGTCGGGAGCCTCAACTGGCGGGGGAGCGCGCTCTCTCGCGCCTTGCTGTGGTCAGGGTCGGCGGCACTGGTATTTGGCATCCCCTTCGAGGCCAAGGACGCCGCTTCGTTCGTCGCCACGACGGTCTCGGCCGCCGGGGGACTGCTCGTCGGGTCGGCGTTGCTCAGCTCGAGCCGTCGATCGATCGCCGCGCGCGTCGCCGCCAGCGCCGCGGGGACGTTGTTGTTGCTCGTCCTCGTGCTGTCGATCGCGTTGTCGACGGTGCTGGCGACGACGGTCGAGGATCAGGCGTTGGTCGAATTGGATGCTCGGGCGACCAGCGAGGCGCTGGCCATCGAGACGCAAAACCAAGAGCTGGTCAAGGACGCTTCGGTGGTGGCGTCGTTGCTTGTGCAGCTGCGCCAGAACCCTGACGACGCAACCAGTCCCCAGCTGCTGTCTCAGCTCGATCCCAGCAGAACACCGACGACCGAGCAACAGGCGGCGATCAGCGCCGAACTCGAGCGGGCGCGCCGAGACATTTTCATCGACGTCAACTTCGCCTATGTGTCGGGGGCGCAGACGGTCATTGCCGGATCCAGGACTGACGCCCAGACCTTGGCGACGGTCTCGGGATCCGACGTCGTCTCCGGCGCACTGCGCAGCGCGTTGCAGCAAGGTGGCGCGGCGACGACGGTCATTGGGGGCTCGGCGTTCGCCATCGGCGTCCTGCCGATCGGTCTGCGGTCGGCGGCCGGCGATCCCTTCGGCGCGGTCGTCGCCTTCCGGGCTCTCGACGATGACTACCTGGCAGGGCGCGTCGAGCGCGGCAGCCCGAGCGACGCACTCGTGTTGTTCAGCGGCACGACCACCGTCGCCCAGGGCGGCATGCTGCCCGCAACGAACGCCGTCCAGCGCGTCGCCGGCGCGGTGCTCAAAGGGGCATCGCGCGGTGATGTCGTGACGGGCGATCGTGTCGCTGCTGCCCGTCCCGTTCGCGTCGCCGGCCAGCAGCAACCCGTGCTGGCCGTCGTCGCTCTGCGTTCGGCCGACGGCATCGCCGGTGTCCGGGAGGATCTGTTCCAGACGTTCTTCGTCATCGCCTTCGGCGGAGCGGTGCTCGCGCTGCTGCTCTCGGCGCTCGTCGGAGATCGCATCGGGTCTGGCATCCGGCGACTGACGGCATCGGCCGAGGCGATTCAGTTAGGAGCCCTCGGTGTCAGGTCGGGGGTTCGTAGCGAGGACGAGGTCGGTGTGCTCGGGGCGACGTTCGACTCCATGGCCGCCTCGATCGAGGAACAGACTGACGCGCTCTCGGCGGCCGCCGCTCGCGTCGAAGCCATCGTCGCGGGCATGGGCGAGGCGTTGATCGCCATCGATGACGCCGCCCGGATCACCGACTTCAACGCGGCGGCGGTGGACCTGTTGGATCTCTCGGCGGGTGACGCCCGCGGAGAGTCCGTCGACGATGTCCTTCGGCTCGTGAAGGACGACGGTAGCGATCTCGTTGCCCGCCTTCGGGCCACTGAATCGACCCGCTGGTCGGCTCTCGGCGATCTGATTCGGCCGGACGGCGAGGCCGTACCCGTGGCCGTCACCGCCGGTGCCCTGCTCGGCGCCGGGGGCGAGGTCGAGGGGGCGGTCATCGTGCTCAGCGACCTTCGGGGCGAGCGCGAGGTCGAGCGGATGAAGCGTCATTTCCTGTCGCGCGTCGGTCACGAGTTGCGCACGCCACTGACGCCGCTCATCGGGTACGCCCAAATGCTGGCCGGTCGCGACATCCCGCCCGACCGAGCCAAGCAGGTCTACGGATCGATCCTGTCGTCGGCCAAGCGCCTCGAGCGCATCGTCGAGATGCTCGAGTTCTTCGCCTCCCTCGACGCCGGTCGCCAAGTCCTCCATGCGGAAGCCGTAGACCTTCGCGAGGTACTCGGACCCGTCATCGAAAGGTGGTCGAAGACCGTCGACGAGAAGCATGTGCTGACCCGACGCATCGCCAGGGGCACTCCCAACGTGATGGCGGACGCCCGCTGGCTGGGTCGATCGATCGACGAACTCATCGACAACGCCGTCAAGTTCTCTCCCGGTGGTGGACGCATCGTCGTCACGGCTGGGCCGGTCGACGGTTCGCCATCGATGGTCGAGATCGCCGTTCGTGACCAGGGCGTCGGCATGACGCCGGAGGAGGTCGAGACGGCGTTCACCGAGTGGGCCCAGGGCGACGAGTCCGACACCCGCCACTTCGGCGGCCTCGGACTAGGTCTCGCCCTCGTCCAGCGGGTGGCCGAACACCTCGGTGGCCGGGTGTCGTGCACCACGACATCGGGCAAAGGGGCCACGTTCTCCATCGAGATCCCGGCCGTGGATTCGACGAGCCCCGTCGAACCCCTCCGGCGTCCGCGGCGGACCCGCAAGCTCGGGAACGGCCCGTTGGGGGCGTTGCGATCACCCGCTGACGGAGGGCCGGCCACCTAACCTTGTCGCCGATGACCGACCTGGGTACCACCGAGGGCGAAGGCGCCCCGCTCGATCCCCAGGAGGTCTCCGACCGCACCTTCCCTACGGCGTTCCGGGGTTTCGACCCCGTGCAGGTGCGAGCGTTCCTCGGGGTGGTGGCCGACGAGCTGCGGCGACTGTACGAACGCGAAGCAGCCGCTCGCGCCACGATCGACGACGCCGCCGGCGATGACAGGACGCTCGAAACGCCGGCATCGCCCGAAGCGACGGGTGAGGTCGTCGCCAATGTCGAGCGGGAAGCGAGCGCCATCGTCGAGGCGGCGAAGGCTGACGCCGACCGCCTCGTTCGCGAAGCCAGGGAGCGGGTGGCCACGCTGGGCTCGGCGGCGACGGCGGAGACCACGCGTGTGCTCGAAGAAGCGCGGGTCGAGGCCGCGAGGATCCGGGCAACCGCCAGCGATGACCTGAAGGGCAAAGCCGAGGAGGTCGAAGCCACCGCTGTCCGCAAGATCGCCGAGGCCGAACTCGAGGCCGCCGCCATCCGGGTGCGGGCCCGAGAGGAGGCTGACGCCACGATTGCCGCAGCCCTCGAGCGGGGCCGGGAGATGGTGTCGGAGGCGCAAGCGGCGCGCGAGCGGATGCTGGCCGATCTGGCCAAGCGCAAGCGGGCGGCGCAGTCCCAACTCGAGCAGTTGCGCGTGGGAAGAGACCGACTGCTGGACACCCTGCGCGTGGCCCGCCGGTCGATCGACGAGATGACCACCCGATTCGACGCCGGCGAGAACGGGACGCCTTCCACGTCGCATCCCCCGTCGTCTGGCACCCCGTCGGGATCGGTCAGCACGACTCCCGGTGTGGCGAGCACCGAAGCCCGCCCGCGTCCGGTTCCGACGGCGTCGTCGCTTGAATCAGTGTCGCCGGCCGAGGCCTCCAAGGTGCGGCCCGTGCGCACGCGTGCGGTCGCCATCGGGGAGGCGCCGGCGGTCGCTCCTCGCCCCCAGACCGCCCCCAAGGCGGCCGGGGCGACGTCGTCTGATCCGGCGACTGTGCATCCGACGCCCGAGGTCGCCCCCCTGCCGCCGGGGCCCGACCCTTCTGAGGCGCCTCCACGAGAGGAGCGTCGCTCATCGGCCCTTCGGATCCTTCGACGCAGCAAGGCTTCGGAAGCTCCGACACCTCGACCGTCGCCGGTGGGTCGCGACTCCCACAGCGAGGGTGTTCGGATCATCGGCCGGACGGTCGAGGCAGCACCGCCCCCGCAGCCGGAACCGCCGCCGGAACCCCAGCCCGAACTCCTCGAAGTCGAGCCCGAACCCCTCGAAGTCGATCTCGAAGTCAATCTCGACGTCGATCTCGAGGCCGAGTTCGAGGACGACGTCATCCTGGCCGTCGTCGAAGAAACCCAACCCGTGGAGGACCTCGAGCCCCTCGCCACGCCAGACGAGATCGTCCCGGCGCCGTTGGCGCAGGAGGAGATTCGCCCCCGCATCGAGGATCTCTTCGCCCGCATCCGTGCCGACCGCGAGGCGACGACGGCCTCGGCCCGCCAGGTCCTGGGAATGGACGCCGAGTCCGAGGGCGATGCATCTGCACCCGAGTTCGCATCTGCACCGGAGTTCTCGGAGCTCGATCCTCCGGCCGACGCCGCGTCCGAGTTCGGCGATGTGGCCTTGGTCATCACTACCGATGTCGACGAGGAGATCCTCCAGGCCCGAGACGCGGTCATCGAGCCGTTGGTCACCCAGCTCACCAAGCGACTCAAGCGGGCGCTACAGGACGAGCAGAACTCGAGCCTCGATCGGTTGCGAACGAGTCGGGGGCCGGCCAAGGTCGAGCACGTCCTCTCCCGACCGGACGATCAAGCGACGCCGTACCGCCACCTTGCCGGTTCATTCCTTGAAGAGGCCGCCAGGGCCGGAGTGTCGGTGTCGCCTTTCGGTTCGGTCGCCGTGGCCGTCGACGATCTGGCGGTCCAACTGGCCGAAGATCTCGCTGGCGACCTTCGGTCACGGATCGGTGCCGTGCTCGAGACCGCGGTGTCCGATGACCTCGACCTGTCCACCTTGAGCGAGCGGATCAGTTCCGTCTATCGCGAGTGGAAGGTGCAGAAGGTCGAGCGGTTGGCGATGCACTACCTGATCTCGGCCCACGAGCGCGGCGGATTTCTGGCTTTCCCAGAGGAAACTCCCCTGCGCTGGGTCGTGGATGACGACGGATCGTGCCCCGATTGTGAGGACAATGTCCTCGCGGGTCCGACGCCTCGGGGTCGACCCTTCCCGACGGGACAACTCCACCCCCCGGCGCACCTCGGTTGCCGGTGCTTGTTGACGACGACCCCGGCCTAGTGTCGCGGGCGATATGCGCCGCCCTCCCCCCGATGTCCGGCCGCCGCGCCAACCGCCTGCGCCGAAGCGGTCGCAGCGTCGGGTCGGTCTCGCCGCCATCGTCGCCGTCCTGTTCTTTCTCCTCACGTCGCTGCGGGGCATCGCCGGTTTCTTCACGGACTACCTCTGGTTCGAAGAGGTCGAACTCACCTCGGTCTGGAAAGGCGTCCTCGGAGCCAAGCTCGGGCTGACCGTGATCTTCGTGGTCACGTTCTTCCTGCTGCTGTGGGTGAACCTGGTCATCGCCGATCGCCTGGCACCCAAGTTCCGGCCGACGGGTCCCGAGGACGAGATCGTCGCCCGCTACCAAGAGGTCGTCGGTCCATTCGCCGGCAAGGTCCGCCTCGGCGTGGCCGCCCTCTTCGCGCTGCTGGCCGGGTCGGGCATGAGCGGACAATGGCGCAACTGGATCCTCTTTCAG
>Ga0136611_10003910_pt1 | contig 10430 bp, 9 predicted proteins | sample AntDrymUQ2232306_2_FD_106645 | JGI IMG/M metagenome (GOLD analysis project Ga0136611, IMG submission 106645) | Polar desert sand microbial communities from Dry Valleys, Antarctica - metaG UQ223 (23.06) | ecosystem: Environmental > Terrestrial > Soil > Desert | place: Antarctica: Dry Valley... | reverse complement strand
GCAGGCGTTGGTCGAGGCTTGCAACGACGGGCAAATCGGCATCGGAGTCGTTCGCTTAAAGTCGAACGCTTCAAAAACACCGCAAAATCAAATCGTTCGAGAAAAAGTCGTCGCTTAAAAAATAACAATTCAACTTATTACATTCCCGTAAATTAGAAATCTTTTAATTCCGAATCGAACCTTGAAAGTTTATGAACGTCAAACCTTGTTGACGTGCGGGCTTCCGCCTTTTAAATCTAAAAATCTAAAACTGCTCTGAGTAAACAAAGAAGGCGAAGGAATTACATTTCCCTCGTCTTTTTATTTGTGCGTTTAAAAAAGTCGAGTTTGTTAAGCGCGCGATTCTTTTTTATAATCATAACTTTGGCTTAACACGAAAATTTTTATTAAAGGCATCATAAGTTAGATTGGAGATTTGGAAAACAAATCCAAAATCCAAAATCTAAAATCCAAAATCGAAATATGGCATTTTTTTGGCGGAGAAAAAAGGACGAAGACAAATTTTCAACCTCGATTTTGGGGTTGGATAAATCGCTTGAGGAACTGAAGGCGCAGGAGGAAGCGGTCGAACGTGAAATCGGCGTGCGTTTTTACAACGCAATCGAGAAAACGCGCTACTCGATAAACAACCGACTCGACACGATTTTTGAAAATCGCAAACAAATTGACGAAGCATTTTTAGACGAACTCGAAGAAATGCTGATTTCGACCGACATCGGCGTGGCGACGACATTGCAGGTTCTGGACGCGGTTCGGCGGGGCGTTTCGCGGCAGGAAATCAACGATTTGCAGGCTTTAAAAGCCGCGATGAAAAAGGAACTGCTGACGATTCTGCATCATTCCGAAGAGCGCGGTGTGGCGGACGAAACGAAATATGATTTAGCCATCAAACCGTATGTTTTAATGGTCGTCGGCGTGAACGGCGTCGGTAAAACGACGACTATCGGCAAACTTGCCCAAAAAATAAAAAACGAAGGAAACGAGATTTTAATCTGCGCCGCCGACACATTTCGCGCCGCTGCTTCCGAGCAGCTCGAAATCTGGTCGCAGCGCGCCGGAGTTCCGCTCATTCAGCAAAAACAGGGAACCGACCCGGCGGCGGTTTTGTTCGACGCGCTGAAATCGGCAAAAGCCAGAAACGCCGACGTTTTGATTGTTGACACAGCCGGTAGAATGCACAATAAATCGAATCTGATGGCGGAACTCGAAAAAATGAAACGCATCGCCGGACGCGAAGTCGAAAGTGCGCCGCACGAAACGCTGCTCGTCATTGACGCCGTAACCGGACAAAACGGACTTGAACAAGCCCGACAATTTATGAAAGTCGCCGACGTTACCGGAATTGTTTTAACCAAACTCGACGGCACGGCAAAAGGCGGAATCGCCGTTGCAATTACGAAGGAATTAAATCTCCCGATTCGCTACGTCGGAATCGGCGAACAGGTTGACGATTTGATGGTTTTCGACGCGGAAAGTTATGTGAACGGACTTTTCAATTAAAGGGAAATTAATTATGGCAGTTAATTGGACTAGAAGAGATATTGAAAGGACACAAAAGGAAATTGAGAATTTGCAAAGGCAAATTGCAGATGAAAACAAAAAAGAATCGAGTAGCACAGAAAGGATTTTGCGAGTAAAAAGTAGTATAAGTTCAAGCACAAGTGCTTCTTCCCTTAAAAGCAAATACAGTGAAATGGAGAGATATGAGAAAGACATATATTCATCTCAAAAGAAACGTGCAGATTTAAGCAAAAAAGTTTCTGAAAAGACAGGACAGCTTCATAAACTAGAACAGAAATTATTTGCTGAGCAACAAAAAGAGCAAAAGAAATTTCAAGACGATTTGGAACGAAAGAGAGAAGCTGAACAAAGAAAATTTCAAGATGAATTGAAGAAATTAAGAAATAACGAAACTCAAAGACAGAATAGTTTTTTACAGCAAATTAGAGTAAATCAAGAGAACGAAGAACTTGAAGAAACTTATACAGAAAAGATTTATGATGTGTTTATTTCTCACGCAAGCGAAGATAAAGATGACTTTGTTAGACCTCTTGCAGAAAAATTAACAGAAGCTGGATTTAGTGTTTGGTATGATGAGTTTCAACTAAAAATAGGCGATAAGTTGAGGCGTTCTATAGACAGAGGACTTGCTAATTCCAGATTTGGCATCGTTGTGTTCTCTCCAGATTTTTTCAAAAAGAATTGGACGCAATATGAACTTGATGGATTGGTTCAGAAGGAAATGACTGGCAAAAAAGCAATACTTCCGCTTTGGCATAAAGTTTCAAAAGATGAAGTGATGAAATATAGTCCATCTTTGGCTGATACAATCGCTTTAAATACGGCAATGTTCACAATTGACGAGTTAGTAGAAAAATTGTCGGAAGTGTTGAAATAAGTTGAGTAATAACCTTTCAGAATTTGATTTACAAATGATGCGGCGCACTTTAAAACTCGCGTCTTTCGGCATCGGGCAAGTAAGTCCAAGTCCGCTTGTCGGTTGCGTAATTGTCGCGGAAAACGGCGAGATTATCGGCGAGGGAACTTATATTTACGAAAATGTTATTCACGCCGAAGTTCTTGCGCTGCAGCAAGCGGGCAAACGAGCGAAAGGCGGAACGGCGTATGTTTCGCTCGAACCTCACGCGCATCAAAGCAAAACAAAACCTTGCACCGAAGCGTTGATAAATGCCGAAATCGGGCGTGTCGTTGCGCCGATTGAAGATCCGAATCCACTTGTTTCGGGGAAAGGTTTTCAGGTTTTGCGCGAAAACGGAATTGAAGTTGTGACGGGAATTTTAAAGGAGGAAGCGGCGCGTCAGAATGAAAAATTTTGTCATTGGCACAAATTGAAAAGACCTTTTGTGCATTTGAAAATGGCGATTTCGCTCGACGGCAGAATCGCTACTCGAACGGGCGATTCGCGCTGGATTACCGGCGAGCAGTCGCGGAGCAAATCGCACGAACTTCGTCACGAATACGATGCGATAATGGTCGGCGCGAATACGGCGGTGGTTGATAATCCGGGTTTGACCGACCGCAGCGGAAAGAAACGCCGACGCAAACTCGTTCGCGTCGTTTTGGATAATTCCTTAAAAATTTCTCCGAATTCGCAGCTTGTTTACACGGCAAATGAAACGCCGACAATCGTTTTTACCGACAACAGAGATTCGGAAAAGATTGCTGATTTGAAATCCGAAGGCATTGAAGTCGTTCAGATTACCGAAGGCGGCAGAAATTTGCAGGGCATTTTGCAGGAACTCGGCAGACGCGAAATTCAAAGCGTTTTGGTTGAAGGCGGAACAATGCTCGCCGGCGCGTTTTACGACGCGAAGCTGATTGATAAAGTTTCGTTTTTTATTGCGCCAATCGTCATCGGCGGCAAAGACGCGCCGACGGCAATCGGCGGAAAGGGCGCGCAGCTTCTTTCGACAGCGATGCGTTTGCGCGACGTGGAAATCACAAAACACGGTGAAGATGTCGAAGTAACGGGTTATCCGCGCCGAAATGAGTAAATTCAAGATTCAAGATTCAAGATTCAAGATTCAAAAGCCGGTTTACGCGAAAAAATCTTTCGGGCAAAATTTTCTCGTTGACCAAAATTATATTGATAAAATAATCTCTGCGCTCAATCCGCAATCGGGCGAAACAATCATCGAAATCGGCGCCGGGCGCGGGGCGTTGACCGAAAAATTAATCGAATCGGGCGCAAATGTTCTGGCAATCGAACTCGATTGGGATTTGATTCCGCTTTTAACTGATAAATATGGAGATAAAAAAAACTTTCAAATAATCGAAGAAGACGCATTAAAAGTTGATTTTAACGAATTAGTCAAAAATCCAAAATCCGAAATCCAAAATCCACAATCGGCAAAGCTGGTTGCCAATCTACCGTATAATATTTCAACCGCAATTTTGCAGAAACTGACCGGGCAGCGCGAAGCGTTCTCGGAAATGGTTTTGATGTTTCAGCGCGAAGTCGTCGGGCGTTTAACGGCTCAGGTCGGAAACTCGGAACGCGGATTTTTGACGGTTTTAACCGAAGCCTATTTGGAAACGGAAAAACTTTTCGATATTCCGCCCAATGCTTTTCGACCCGTTCCGAAAGTTTGGAGCGCGGTCGTTCGACTGAAACCGAAAGCCGAAATTTCGATTGAAAATCAACAATTATTTCGAGAACTCGTGAGTTTGGCTTTTATGCAAAAGCGAAAAACTATTTTTAATAATCTAAAAAATGCCGAATTTGACAACATTTCAAAAGCAGATTTGGATTGGCTCGAAGTTTTGAAAATCGCAAACGTCGAACCGACCAGACGCGCTGAAAGTTTATATTTGGAAGATTGGGAAAATATCTATTTTGCAATTGAAAAATATGTGATCGGCGATTAACGAATAAATCATCCGAATTTAAGCTCTTCCAACTTTTCGGGAATAGATTTAGTTTTGATAAATCCAACTGTTTTCGGCTTTCTGTTATACTTAGCGGTTATATGATAATTTCAATTTAAGGGATTTATATTTGTGAATAAAATAGAAATAATACCGCTCGGCGGCATCGGCGAATTCGGAATGAATTGTATGGGAATTCGTTACGGCGATGAAATGATAATCGTTGACGCGGGAATGGGATTTCCTGAAGAAACGCCGTATGGAGTTGATATTTCGATACCGAATTTCGATTTTTTGGAAGATTATCGCTCGGATTTGACTGCTTTAATTTTAACGCACGGACACGAAGACCACATCGGCGCGCTTTCATATATTTTGAAAAAATTCAATTTGCCGGTTTACGGCTCGCGTTTTACATTGGCTCTAGCGGAAAAACGGCTCGACGAACACCGAATGCTCGATTCTGTTCTGCTGCACCGGGTCAAAGCGAACGATATTATCGAAATCGGCAGTTTCAAAATTGAATTTATCCACGCCTCGCATTCGCTGATTGAATGTTTCTCGCTGGCAATCACGACTCCGCTCGGAACGCTGATTCACACGGGCGATTATAAAATCGACGATACGCCGGTGATCGGCAAACCGTATGATTTGAAAACTCTCGCAAAATACGGCGATGCCGGTGTTCTCGCGCTTTTAGGCGATTCGACCAACGCCACAGTCGAAGGCAGAACGCCGTCGGAGAAAGCCGTTATTCCGGCGTTTGAAGAAATTTTTTCACAAACCGAAGGTAGAATAATCGTCGCTTCATTTTCCTCTTCGCTGCATCGTCTACAAGTCATTTTTAACATCGCTCACGAATTCGGCAGAAAAGTTTGTGTTCTCGGTCGTTCGATGCAGAAAAACGTCGAAATCGCCGAAGAACAAGGACTATTGAACATTCCTTACAATACTTTAGTTGGTTTGGGCGAATCGCGTTCGCTCGAAGACGACCAAGTTGTTTATATGGTAACTGGTTCACAGGGCGAAACACGAGCCGCGCTTTGGAATATGGCGACCGGAACTTATAAAGGTTTGGGCATCGAAAAAGGCGATACGGTGATACTTTCAGCCAGAATCATTCCGGGAAATGAAAAGGCGATTTCGCGCCTGATTGGACATCTTTACAAACACGGCGCGAATATTATCGAAGAAAAACGCCGTCTGGTTCACGTTTCCGGTCACGCTTCGCAGGAAGACATAAAAATACTGACGGAAACGGCGCGACCGAAATATCTGATTCCGATTCACGGCGAATATCGAATGCTTTTCCGCCATAAAGAGTATGTGAAAAATCACATCGCCGGATACACGGACGAGAACGTAATTTTGATTGAAAACGGCGACATTTTAGAGTTCGACGAATTCGGAGCGCGAATCGCCGCCCACAATAATTTGGAAAAATCATTTATTGATGAAGAATCGCTTGCCGAAATCGAATACGACGTTATCCGCGAGCGCAAAAAACTCGCTTACGGCGGCGCGATTTCATTGGTTGTAACGATTAACAAAAAAACGAGAGAAATTATCGGCGAGCCGCAAATTTCCTACCAAGGCGTTGCCAATATCAATTTTGCAAACGGTTTCACGAACGAAGCGGGACAAATGATAATCGAAGCGATTGCCGCGATGAAAAAAGAAGAAATCGCCGACCAAAAAGGATTTCAGGAAAAACTCAGAATTCACTTAAAAAGATTTGTTCAAAAGGAAATCGGCACAAAACCCGTGATTGTCACTACTGTTGTTGAGATTTAGATTTACCTCCGAAATTACAAAAATAAAAACAATGACGCATAAAATAATTTTCTCATTTTTATTATTTGCTGTTTACTCATTTAACCAATTTGTTTCAGCTCAACAGGTTAACTCGGTATCAAATAGCGAATACATTCGACAAAGAGCTGAACAAGCTGAAAAACTAAGGCAAAGTGGCGATTTAGACGCGGCTTTAAAACTGCTTGATGAACTTATCAAAGAAAATCCGAAGTTTTTCGGTCCTTATTACAGCAGAGGACTAATTCACCAAAACAAAAAAAAATTTGATTTAGCCGCGCTCGATTTCTCGAAAGCGATAGAATTTCAGCCGAATGTTGCGGTGTTTCATTTTAGCCGAGGACTTGCTTATTTAAGAACACAAAAGTTTAACGATGCCGTTTTGGATTTTACGACCTTGATTAAACTTGAACCGCGTGAATTGTCAGGTTACGTCAACAGAGGAATATCTTACGCAAACTTAAAGAATATTGACCTTGCCATACTTGATTTTTCAAAAGCGATTGAGATTAAACCGAGCGAGGCGGAATTGTATTTATTCCGGGGAAACGCTTACAGCGAAGTTAAAAAAAATGAACTTGCAATTGCCGATTACACGAAACTTATCGAACTCGAACCGACTGATCCATTGGCATACATTAATCGAGGCATTTTATATCGCAGTGTCGGCAAAACAGAAGCGGCTATTTCCGATTTCACAAAGGTTTTTGAACTCGATCCAATGTTTTATGGAGCGTATTATGAAAGAGGACTCACGTATGCGGCTTCTAATAAATATGATCTGGCGATTGACGATTTTACGAAAGTAATTAAAATTAATCCGAAATTTTTACCTGCCTACGATAGGCGAGCCTCAACATACAAAAAAAACGGACAACTGATAGAGGCAATTTCCGACCTTACTAAGTTGATTGAATTAGACCCTAAAAGCGAATATGCTCTTGTAAACCGCGCCGCCCTTTTTATTGACCGAACAGATTATAAATCTGCTTTGAATGATTTGGATTCAGCACTGCGAATTAACCCTAAATTTGCAGGCATATACGTCAATTTATCGTATCTCTACTTCAAATTTGAGAAATACGATTTGATGATCTTCAGCAGCAGCAAAGCCATTGAATTGGACGAGAATAAAGCAATGGCATACAACAATCGCGGCTACGCTTATTTAGAAAAATCGAATTTGGAAAAAGCTCTTAATGATATAAAAAAGTCTTTAGAATTCGACTCTAAATTGGATTTTGCTCACAATAATTTGGGCTTGTATTATATTAAAAAAGGCGAGTATGATAACGCTCTGCCGCATGTCAGAAAAGCTATTGCATTAAATGAAAAACTTCCCGAAGGTTATAAAAACTTAGGTTTAATTTACCTCGGCAAAAAAGAATATTCTAAAGCCATTTTAGAGTTTAACAAGGCAATCCAACTAAATTCTAATCTGAAGAATGCTTATGTCGGACGCTCTGAAGCGCTAAAAAAACTCGGCAGAAGTGAAGAGGCTGAAAAAGACGAAAAAAAGATTTCAGAAATTAAAGAAAGCCTGAACAAACTGGATAGAGAAGTGTTTCGAAACAAAGAGGAAAAGTGATTTGAGCAACTCTGAGCTTTTGAAGAAAACCCGCGTCGAAGTCGCACCCGAAACTTTCACTCTCGTTTCGCTGCGGCACGAAGATTGGCGCAAACTACTCGAAAACCCGGAACTCGCGCCGCGTATGACCGCGCCCTTTATGATTTTTTCGGATAAATGGGAAGTGACGCTTTTGCTGGACGACGTTGATTTTCAAACGATTCGGCACGCCGTGCGGGAAGCAAAAATTGAAGGCGGTTTTCGGCTTTTAAGTTTCGATATAGAATTGGATTTTTCAGTCGTCGGGTTTGTAGCGGAAATTTCGCGGATTTTAGCCGGAGCGGGAATCTCAATCGTTGCGCTGTCGGCATTTTCACGCGACCATATTTTGATAAAACAAAATGATTTGGCACTATCATTGAAGGTTTTGGGCGAGTATGTCGAAGAACTTTGTTAAAAAAGTTGCAGGAAGTTACGGATAGTTGCAGAGTTTCAGATAGTTGGTTGAGCCAAATTTTCATAGAACTTCCTGTAACTTCCCGCAACTATCCACAACTCTGTAACTTTCTGTAAACTCAAAAATATGTTTTGGAAAGGTAAAATCGTCTTTTTAACCGGCGCATCGAGCGGAATCGGCGAAGCGTTAGCTTTGGAATTGGCAAAACGCGGCGCGATTCTCGGATTGCTTGCGCGGCGCGAAAATCTCTTGCTTGACTTAGCTGCTGAATGCGAAAGACTTAACGCGGAGGCGAGAGTTTTCCCCTGTGATATTACAGATGAAACTGCTGTTGCGAATGCGGCGGAAAAATTGCGAAATGAGTTCGGTAAAATTGATATTCTGATTGCCAATGCCGGAATCGGCGGCGGCGCCAAACACGCGAAAGATTTAATGCCGCAGGATTTTCGGCGCGTAGTTAATACGAATCTAATCGGCGCGGCAAATTCGGTGGCGGCTGTTTTGCCGCAGATGATTGAATGCGGCAGCGGACAGCTTGTCGCAATTTCAAGTCTTGCCGGTTTTCGCGGACTTCCGAAATCGGCGGCTTATTGCGCTTCAAAAGCCGGGATGACGACGTTTTTTGAAAGCGTTCGATTGGACGTTCAAAGCAAAGGCGTTGACGTGACAATCATTCAACCCGGCTTTATTAAAACGCCTCTGACTTCGGGCAGAGAAAACAAAATGCCTTTTTTGATGGAATTGGACGATTCGATTCCGTATTTTCTGCGGGCAATTGAAAAGAAAAAGAAATTCGCCGCGTTTCCCTGGCAGTTGGCGACGATTGTGCGGGCGGGGAATTTTTTTCCGGCGTGGCTCTACGATAAAATCGCAGGCGGCGCGAAATACCGCGAGTAGTTTGTTAATGATAACGGGTTAATGGTAAATTGCTGTAATGCTTTTTCTTGACAAACCATAAAGTATTCCCCGTTTATCATTCAATTTATGAATCTTTTACAAGCAATTATGCTCGGAATCGTTCAGGGATTAACTGAATTTATTCCGATTAGCTCGACGGCGCATCTCGTTTTTGCCAGCCGCTTTACGAATCTTTACGAAGGCAACGCCGAACAAATTACCGCGACCATCGCCGTTCTCCAACTCGGCACATTGGCGGCGGTATTTGTTTATTTTGCGTCGGATATTTTGAGTATTTTCGTCGGCTTCTTGCGTGACCACTGGCGGCTTATAACCGGAAAGCGCGGAATGCGTTTTTCCGGCACGCACGGGATTCGCCCGATCTGGCTTTCTGAAGAAGCCTGGCTCGGCTGGCTGATAATTATAGGTTCGATTCCAATTGGAGTGGTCGGATATTTATACAAAGATTTTATTGAAGGTGAAGGCACAAAAAATTTGTGGTTTATTGCAATAATGCTCATCGGTGTTTCCGTTTTACTGGCAATCGCCGAGATGGTCGGGAGTAAAAGAAAGGAAGTTAAAGATTTGGGACTAATTGATGCGATTTTCGTCGGTTTCTCGCAGGTTTTGGCGCTAATGCCGGGAGCAAGCCGTTCCGGTTCGACGATAATGGGCGGACTTTTCGCCGGACAAAAACGCGAAGCCGCCGCCAGATTTTCGTTTCTGCTTTCGATTCCGGCAATTACGGCAAGCGGTTTGCTCGAACTAAGGGAAGCGATAGAAATTCTTCCGAGGGAAAGTTTCGTGCCGCTGCTGGTCGGAACAATCGTTTCGGCAATCGTCGGCTATCTTTCAATCTGGTTTTTACTCGCCTTTTTGCGTAAAAATTCGACCGCTGTTTTTATCGTTTACCGCATCCTACTCGGTGGTATAATTCTCGGTTTGCTCTGGCAAGGCGTAATAAATCCGCAAATCTAAGGAAGAAATTATGGAAGAAGCAATCGAAAAATTCGCGGTCATTTGCTTTTTTCTGATTGGCGTATCGCATATTTTCCAGCCGCGGGTTTGGGTGGATTTTTTTATCGGAATTCGTGAAAAAGGCGAGGTCGGAGCTTTTATAAATGCTTTTATCCATTATCCGTTTGGCGCATTAATCGTTGCTTTTCATAATGTTTGGCACGGAATTCCGATGATTTTAACTGTTATGGGCTACGGTTTATTATTGAAAGGGTTTATTAATTTCGTTTTTCCAAAATTCGGACTGAAAACTTTAAAACAAGTTTCGCACGAAAAATCCTGGGAATTTGT
>Ga0136611_10003909_pt1 | contig 10431 bp, 10 predicted proteins | sample AntDrymUQ2232306_2_FD_106645 | JGI IMG/M metagenome (GOLD analysis project Ga0136611, IMG submission 106645) | Polar desert sand microbial communities from Dry Valleys, Antarctica - metaG UQ223 (23.06) | ecosystem: Environmental > Terrestrial > Soil > Desert | place: Antarctica: Dry Valley... | reverse complement strand
TTATCCCTTATCCTAAAAAAAGCGATAACCCAATTTTTATTGTAATCGAGTATCGCTTTTCTTAAAAGTTTTCTTTTAAATAACTACTTTTTATTACTGTTAGCTGCTTCTTCCTGCGCTTTTTTCTCTCGCTCGGCGGCTTCTTCCTTATCTCTCCTTAATTTAGCCAACTCTGTAAATCTTTCTTTTGCTAGATCAGCATCAACTTTAATAGAATCTTTAAGTTGTGTATTGCCATCCATTTCAGCCAGCCTCATTTGCTGCGCCAGCATATTCGCCTTATATGACCAGACGGCATCACTGTTAGTGTTAAGTTTCTCCGCCCGATTAGCTAGTTCAACGCCTTCCTGAACGCACTTTCTGAAAGTTTCAAAAGCAGCCGGATCTTCCGGTTTGGTAAATTGAAAGACATCTTTGCCGTCTTTTTTAACCGTCTTCTTAACCGGCTCCTGGTCGGAAATTTCGTTGGCGCACGAATACTTTTTGGCGGCGAGCTTTGTCAAGGCTTCGGCGCGCTGTTCAGCCGGAACTTGTTCATTGTTAGCCCGCTGCGTGACCCATTGCAACCACTCGTCATTTCTATTAAGGTTTTCCAAAAGATTGGCAACCGCATTAAAAGAACTTTGGTCGTTAACATCTTCCGCCAAAACCTCTTTGTATTCTTTGATCGCTTCTTCGGCTTTGAGGATGTCCTGGCGGTCTCCGATAAACCTCGAATGCAGCGTTCTGGCTAAAAACAGCCGTGCGGTTTTGCCTTCTTTGCTTTCCGGGTCACGTTCTATGGCATAGCGGAAATTATCTTCGGCTTCCTGAAATTTCCTGTCTTTATACGCCGTTCCGCCGTCAACCAAATTTTTTCGGGCAATAATCCGGTTATAATAACCGCAGTTCGCTCCGACTAAAACAGTCAGTAAAATTAAAGATAATGTTCCTAAACGAGACAATCTCATTTGTTCAACTCCATTTATTGCTTGTCTAAAGTAGAAACCGAATGAGTTTCCGGTTTCCACTTTAAGACCAAGCTAAAGATTAATCTGTCAAATCATCAATCTGCAACCCGATCGGCTGCGCCCCGGCTTGCTTGACGGCATCAATTACTCTAACGATTTCACCGTATTTTACAGAACGCGGTGCTTTGATAAAAAGAGTTTTTTCCACCTCGTTCGTGCCTTCGCGAAAAGCTCCTTGCGCCTCTCTGTCTTTGAATATTGCCGATAATCTGTTTCTCAAATCGTCGGTGTTCGTCACATCGCCGAGTACTTCATTATTTAATGTTATTTTTTTATCGGCTTTATTAATTGCCACAACCAATGTTAGCGGGTTAGGTTTCGCCACGGTTTGGTCGTCGGGTTTCGGTTCCGCCGGAACTTTCGCCTCGAAGCGGCTCGGCTTCATCGGCGTAATAATCATAAAAATAATTAACAGTACTAACAAAACGTCAATCAACGGCGTGACGTTAATATTCGGTGTAGCTCCTTGTGACGAGGAACCTCCTCCTGACATTCCCATAATTTTTCTCCTAAATCTGGACGGATTTAATTTGCCGGTTCCGTCTCGACGCCTTTTTTCTTGTCGGCGACTAAACCTATTTTATCAATATCCTGTTTTCGAATCGTGTCAATCGCTTCGACGACTCTGCCATAATCAACGTCAATGCCGCTCTTGATATAAACGATTCGCTTTTCGGGAGTTTTATCCTTCATTCGTTCTTTGATTTTTTCCCCTAAAACATTTAACGGATACTGGTCTTTTCCGATGTAAAAATTATTGTTGTCGGGAATTGCGATAATCACTGACGTATCTTTCGCAATATCTCCGTCTTCATCCGGGCTGATAGTATCGCGCGGAAGGTTAACGGATACGCCTTGTTGTAGAAGCGGTGTGACAATCATAAAAATAATCAACAACACCAGCATCACATCAACCATCGGGGTTACGTTAATCTCTGAATTATACTCATCAGCCCCACCGACTGCCATTGACATAATAAATATTCTCCCTGTTAGTAAATCTTGAAGTTCGAGACCTATATTAACCGTTCAACTGCTTAGTGCGTTGTTTGATGAAATAATCCACCAGTTCGGATGCCGAGTTTTCCATCTCTACGCTGAAACTCGTCACTTTATTTGTAAAGTAGTTAAACAGCCATACTGCTGGAACCGCCACCGCGATACCGAAAGCCGTTGCCACCAACGCTTCGGCGATAGCCGCGCCGACCGCGCCGATACCGGCGTTTTCGGCTGATGCCAACGCGACGAATGCGCCGATGATGCCAACGACCGTGCCGAACAATCCGACGAACGGAGCGGTTGAACCGACCGTTGCGAGACCTGCCAGACCACGTTTTAATTCGGCTGTTTTAACGGCAATTGCGCGTTGCAGAGCGCGTTTCGACGCTTCCATTTCTTCACCCGAAATATCCGAGTTTCCCTGATGCGCGGCGAATTCCTTCAAACCTGAAGAAACGACCATTGCTAAGTGCGAATCCTTATGTTTATCGCTGATGTTAATGGCTTCGTCAATATTGCTGTTCTTCAACGCCTGCGCTACTTTCGGCGCGTATTGACGCGATTGCTGTTTGGCTTTGCTATAAGTCAGCCAACGCTCGATTCCGACGGCAATCATATAAATTGATTGCAGCAGCAGCACGATGATAACAATCCAGCCGGGAATCGTTAAACTTCTTGCGATGTCGTAAAAACCGAAGGAAATTTTCCCTTCACCGGCGAACATTAAGAAAAACCCTAAAAAGCTAACTAAAAAAGTCATGATATATCCTCCAAAAGAAATCGTATAATTATTATTGCAGATTTTATCCAAAGCGGATGAAGCGGGTTAACCCGCTTCATCTACGACTCTACACTCGATTATGGAACAAAGTTATAGACGATCACGCCCGTGACAGAAACCGCCTGTCCTGATAAAAGAGTCGGGGCGAATTTCGCGCTTCGTGCCGCCTGTTCAGCAGCTTGACGAAGCAACGGATGCCCAGAAACGGCACTCGCCGAGACGACGCTTCCGCTTTCGCTAATTGTCACTTGCACGTTAACCGCGCCACTGGCGCGAACAGCTCTTGCGGCAGCCGGATACGGTGGTTTTGGTAAGCTGGTTGCTTTGCCGTTTAATACTCCGCCGGAAATCTTTTTCGGAACAACAGGTTTTGGCGGGGCAGGAGGCGGAGGCGGAGGCGGCGGTTTCGCTCCTCCGGTTTCGCTGCCGCCAGGAACTCCGCCGGGTCCTTTAACACCTGTATTGTCAGTGCTGACCGGTCCTCTGTAGTTTGAGTCTACGGCATCTCTCGCATCTAAATTCGTATCGCCCTTAACGGTTAATACATTCGGACGACGCGCCGGAATAGTTTGTTTTTCGACACTGATTTTATCCGGTATTTGCGGCGATTCTTCTATGCTCTGCAAAACTTCTTTCCGAACATCAGCATTCGGTGCCGCTTTCTGTTCTTGTTTTGGCTGTTCGGGTTCAGGCGGCGGCGGCTCTTCTTCAGCCACCGGAACCGGCGCGACTAATTCAGACAGTTCCAAATCTCCCGCGCCAAGCCCAATATCTTTAGCAAAAAGACTATATAGCAGTCCACCACCCATAATGGAAACCATTATGACAAATGTGGTCAGAAAAAAACCGCTTCGTCGAGTGTTTTCACCCGCGTTACTTTTCGATTCGACTAATTGATCTAACATTTTATTTTCCTCCCTAATTGTCCGGTGCCATTTGGTCAAGGGTCACGAAATCTTATAATTGCTCAGATACTACAAATTAAACTTCTATTACAAACTAAACTTCGAGATTGTCATCGTCTTAAATTTCAACGATTCCATCTCAGTAAATCTGCTTTCTTTAGGCTTTAACTTCTTATCATCAAATGCGGGGATATGTCGGACTCGTGCCGGTCTTCAGACACAGAAGTCCTACAAAATTCCCCGACGCTATTTTTAACGAAACGGAAAAAAGCAGATACGAAATATTTAATTGACCAGCAACGTTTTGAAGTCTAAAACCTTAATCTTAGAAAGTCAAGAAAAAACTTCCGTTTTTTTCAAAGCGATTATAAAAGTATTCATCGCTATATTAACAAAAGCAAAAATCGGTTTTTGCAGCGAACCGCCTCGCATTTCCCGTATAAACAAACTAACGCGCAATCGGTCGCCGGGAGACCGAACGTCTCGAAGCCGAAGCGAGTTGTTCGGTTTTCTGCACTTCCGTTCGTCTTACCTGCGCCGCGCCGAGTTTGTCCTGCCACCAGATAGCAATCGGGCTGGCGATTGCGATGGTTGAATAAGTTCCGGTAATCGAACCGACAAAAAGCGCGAGCGAAAATCCGCGCAGAACTTCGCCGCCGAATAAAACCAGCGCGAGAACCGCGAGAAATACCAAACCGTTCGTCACAATTGTCCGCGACATAGTTTGATTGATTGACTGATTCGTCAAAGAATAAAGCGATCTGTCACGATGCAAAGTTAAATTTTCACGAATTCTGTCAAAAATAACAATCGAGTCGTTGACGGAAAAACCGACCAGAGTCAAAAGCGCGGCAAGCACCGTTAAGCTGACTTCCCATTGAAAAACCGAAAAGAACGCAAGCGTTATCAAAACATCGTGAAACACGGCGATAACAGCACCAGCCGCATACGTCCAATCGTATCGGAAGGCGATAAACAACAAAATGCCGATTAAACCCAAGAGTGTGGCGAGGACGGCTTGGTTGCGAAGTTGTTCTCCGGCAACCGGACCGACGTAATCAGTTCCGACGATTTTATAACTCGCCGCCGCGTCGTCGGCTAAACTACTTGTTCCTTCAGCTTCCTTCCCAAAAGTGCTAAGAGCTTGTCTAACTTTGTCGCGTCCAGCGTTGACCTGGTTGTTTTGCGTCTGGGTTGCAGTATCCAATCCGGTTTGAGCGTCGGGGTTCGCAGCGTTTTCAGGCGTTTGATTTTCCGTGTTGCCGGCAATTAAAGGAACTTTAATTAAAACTTCATCCTGTTTATCGGTCGAGGCTTGAATGACCGATTCGTTAACGCCGACGTTTTGCAAAGCTGTGCGAATTTCGTCCTCCGACGGTTTCTGATTTTTGAATTTAGCGGTAATAAATGTTCCGCCCTGAAAATCTACGCCAAGATTAAACGCGTCAGTTCCGCCGGGCGTTAACTGCCGTCCGACGGCTGAAATCAAACCTGCTAAAAGAACCAGGACGGAAACCGCGATTAAAGGCTTCCGCAAACCCATCCAATCAACATTGATATTTGTAAAAATTTGAAACATTTTTTTGTGAATGAAGAGCCGAGAGTAAAAACTGGAAAGTTAAATACATAAAACTCTCTACACTTTACTCCCGGCTCTCCCCTAATTTTAGATACTTAATTTTTTCATACTCGGATTGCGTTCGAGCAACCACATAAAAATCGTGCGCGACACAAAGACCGCTGAGAAAAGATTTATCAATAAACCTAAAATCAGCGTCACGGCGAAACCGCGAATCGGACCCGAACCATACATATAAAGAATGACGGCTGAAATAATAGTCGTAACGTGCGTATCAATAATCGTGATAAAAGCGCGGTCGAATCCCTGTTCAATTGATTTGGCAACGGATTTTCCGGCGCGTAATTCTTCGCGCATTCTTTCAAAAATAAGCACGTTTGAGTCAACCGCCATTCCGATGCCCAAAATAAGCCCGGCAATGCCGGGCAAAGTCAGCGTCGAATCCAACACAATAAGTCCGGCGAGCGTCAGCAGCATATTCAAAAGAAGAGCGATGACCGCATTGACACCCGCGCCGCGATAATAGATGAGCATAAAAATGACGATGAAAACCAAACCGGCGACCGAAGCCAATACGCCCGCGCGAATCGAATCCGCGCCCAAACTCGGTCCGACCGTCCGCTCTTCCTGATATTCAATTTGCGCCGGAAGCGCGCCGGATTTCAAAGTCAACGCCAAATCCTCGGCGGTTCCCTTGGTAAATCTGCCGGAGATTTCGCCTGAATCAAAAATTTGCGATTTGATATACGCGGCGGATTTCACTTCGTCATTCAAAACGACCGCCATATAATTGCCGATATTTTTTCCCGTCCACTCGCCGAACTTTTGCGCTCCGTTCGGCTTGAACGAAAACGAAATTTGATAATCGCTGTCGTTGCCCGTCCGCGACACAGCCGATGCGTCGCGTAATTCGTTGCCGCCGACTACTTCCGGCTCTTCGATGACAACGTATTGTTTCGGCTGCTGGTCAGGCTGCGTTTGATTGACTGGCGCGGCTGCGTCGCGGTCGGCATAAACCATAACCCGACGATTCGGCGCGCCGGCGATTGATTGTTCAGCCGCTTCCTTTGTCGGATAAATCTGCACCGGCGACGGATTCGGCGGGCTGACGATTTTCATTAATGACAAACGCGATTCGGCTTTGATTAAATCTTTAATGCGCTCCGGATCATCCACGCCCGGCATTTGCAGCAGAAGTTGTCCCGAATCGCTCGCGCCGTGTCGTTGAAAAGTCGGCTCCTTCACGCCGAAAGCATTAATGCGGCTTTCAATAATTCGCTCGGCTTGCGTCACGGCTTGGTCGGCTAAGACTTTCTGCGCGGCGACGGGCAATGACCAGTTTATTTGATTACCGTTCGTGCTTTCCGTCCAGCCGCTGAAGTCAACCTTTTTCTTGACCTCATCAATAACCGCCTGTGCCTGCGAACCGTCGGTCAGATTCAATGTGACTTGATAATTATTGCCGGCGGCGACAAATGAACCGTCAGCGACCGGAAGCTGTGCTTCTTTGGCGGCGGCAAGCGCGGCGGCTTCGTTATTTTGCGTGAGCTTTTTTAAATAATCGTCTGTCTTGACGCGCATCACCAGATGCGAGCCGCCGCGCAAATCCAATCCGAGATTGATGTTTTCCGAGACGTTTTGCTTGATTCCCTGCCAGGAAAAATCGCTCGCTTCAACTGAGCCGCGCGGACCGATTACCAGATAGATTCCAATCAACGTGATAACGACGATGATTACCGTTCTAATCAACAAACTACTGTTTTTCATAAAATTTGGTTAATGGCTGATTGTTCTTCGTTAGTTGTCAAAGTAAATTCACAATTAACAATTAACTCCATTAACAATTAAGAAATTAATTTTTCCGCGCGCTTGCCGACGACTGCGGTTCGCGCAATTTCAAGAAACGACTTGTCGGCGCTTTGAATAATATAACTTGTTTCTCTGACCTCTTTAATTCTGCCGATGATGCCGCCGTTGGTCACGACTTCATCATTGATTTTTAGTTCGGCAATCATCATCTGCAGTTCTTTAGCCTGCCGACGCTGCGGCATAATCACGAGAAAATAAAAAATTCCGAAAATGAAGATGAACGGCAGAAAAGTCCAGATGATGCTTCCGCCACCTGCGTCTTGAAAATAGAAAGATAGAAAATTCATTAGTTTTAATGCGGAAAAGAAAAAGACAATGATATACATTTACAGGCTGTTTATCAAACGCCTGTTATTTATCTTCGGATTCGCTTTCCTTAATATTGTCTAAAAATACACGCCGGAATTCTTTGAAATTGCCGGATTTGATAGCTTGCCGAACTCGCCGCATTAAGTCAAGAAAGAACGCGAGATTGTGGTGCGAAATCAAAGTCGCCGCCAGCATTTCCTTCGCCTGATAGAGGTGACGCAGGTAGGCTTTTGAATATCTGCGACAAACCGAGCAGGAACATTCCAAGTCAAGCGGCTCTTCGTCAATAGCGTATTTCGCGTTGCGGATATTGATTTTTCCGCCGGATGTAAACGCGCCGCCCGTCCGTCCGTTGCGCGTCGGCATCACGCAGTCGAACATATCCACGCCGCGATAAACCGCCTCAACCAAATCTTCCGGCGTTCCCACGCCCATCAAATAACGCGGCGCGTCCGTCGGCATCTGCGGCGCGAGAAAATCAATTACTTCATACATCACCGATTTTTCCTCACCAACGCTCAAACCGCCAATTGCATAACCATCAAAACCAATTTCGACCGTTTTATCTAAACTTTCACGTCTTAAACTTAAATGTCCCGCGCCTTGAACGATTCCGAATAAGGCTTGTCGTCCGCTCAAACTTTCAGTTTCCATAAATCCCGTGTCTTGTTCGTTTTTCTGCAATTCGTCGAATTTACTTCTCGACCGCAAAGCCCAGCGCGCCGTCATCTCTAAACTTTTTCTGGTCGCGTCAATTCCCGCGTCGCCCGGTGGACATTCGTCGAAAACCATCACGATTTCCGAACCGAGCGCGGCTTGAATCTCCATAGAAATTTCCGGCGACAAAAACTTTTTATCGCCGTCGAGGTGCGAGCGAAACTCCACGCCTTCTTCTGTGAGTTTTCTCAAATCGGTTAACGAAAAAACCTGAAAGCCGCCCGAATCGGTGAGCAGCGAACGATTCCAGGTTGTAAATTTATGAAGCCCACCGAGTTTTCTAATAATTTTAACGCCCGGTCGCAAAAACAAATGATATGTATTTCCAAGAATCACCCGCGCGTCCATCTCGTTTTCAAGCCACTCAAAGCGTACGCCTTTCACCGTCCCTTGTGTGCCGACCGGCATGAAAACCGGCGTTTCGATAATCGAACGCCGCGTTCGCAGAATTCCCGTCCGCGCCTCTCCGTCCTGCGCGGTCACTTTCCAATCAATCGGTTTCATAATTTTTTAGCTACGAATAACACAAATAACACGAATTATTTTCGCTTTTTATTCGTGTTATTCGTGTTATTCGTAGCTAATTTTTACTTCCTTCTTCCAATCAACGCCCAGATACCTTCCGCGCCGACCGCCGTTTCCGAAACGATTTTTCCGTCTTCGTTAATCAAAACCGCCGACGGCGTTCCGTTCATTCCGAGTTCTTTTGAAATGCGGCGGTCTTCATCCAGAATAATCGGCGAGTGCAAATTCAACTGACGGTGCGGTTCGGTCTCGCCTTGTGAAATAAGCAGCAGATTCGGTTCGTCCGCGCCTTTCGTTTTGTCCCAATCGCGCAAATCGTCCAGCATCTGTTCGCAGTATCCGCACGTCAAACTCCAAAATGTGACGAGCGTTTTCTTGCCGCGCAAATCCTGCGAAGCGACAATTTTATCGAAAACATCGGTTTCAAAAAATTCCGGCAAATCATCGCCGAGTTTCTCGGTCAAACGGCGGTCGCCGTTGGCAATAAGAAGAATTTCCACGCTGTCAATCCGCGCTTTAATCATCTCGATCAATTCACGAATCGCTTTGTCGCCGACCGCCGCGCGGCTCGCAATCGTCCCGTTCGCGTTAACCAAAACCACCGTCGGCGTCCATTGCGCGCCGAAAGTCAAAGCGACTTCTTTATCTTTTTGCAGGAGAATTTGCTTTGAAGTTTCGCCAGCTAATTTGTCGAGATTCTCCTTTGCATTTCCGCTGCTGATAAAAACAAAATTCAATTTTCCCTTGTGTTCGTTTTGCCACGCTTCGATCTCCGGCAGCATTCCCGCGCACGGATTACACGTCGGACTGACGAAGAAAAATAAAATTGGTTTGGCTTGCGCCGTTAGATTTTTCAGCGAAACGTCTTTGCCGTTCACGTCGGGCAAACTAAATTCAGGCGCGGGCGAACCAATCGGCAAACCTTCGGTCGGATGCGTTGCGTCTTCCCGCGCCAATTCTCTTCCGCCTTCGAGCGCGGTTAGTTCCAAAATCTCCATCCGGCGCATAATCTGCGTTTGCTGTTCAGAGATTTTCTTCAAATAAAAAACGGTCGCCGCCAACAATCCGACGGTCGCCAAACCTAAAATAAACGACATAAAATTTCCTTCCGAATTATTCGATGCTGAATCGAAAATACTCGCGCCCTGATTATTTTTTCCGCTCAAAACGAGAACGAAAGCGAGCAATGCGAAAACTACATTGCGAATTAAAGTTTTCCTCGAAACCGGCTCGCTTTTGATCGCGCCAAAGCAGTGACAATCAGGCGCGTTGCCTTGCGCTAATTGCCAAATCATTCCGCCGATAAAACTAAGCAGCAAAATCAACGCGCCGATTGCGCCGAGCCAGGCGGTTTCGACAAACAGCAGACAGACAGCGAAAACGATTTCGGCAAACGGCAGCGCGACGGCGAAAAATTTCGCAAACTCTTCGGGCGTGCCGAAATCTTTCACCGCTTTTTCCGAGCCTTTGAGGTCAAGCAGTTTGCCGATTCCAGCGAGCGCGAAAATGCCGAAAAGGATCAACCTGATTAAAAGTAAAACAATCTCCATACAAATTATTTCTTTTTCGTCTTGTGCTTTTCTTTCAAACGAATCGGCGTGGCGAAAAAGTCAAAAGTTTCGCGCAGACGATTTTCGATATATCTTAAATACGAAAAATGAAGCCCGCCTTTGCTGCTCGCGCCGCCGGAAGTAAAAATGACGAACATCGGCGGTCGCAAACCGGCTTGCGTGATGT
>Ga0136611_10003908_pt1 | contig 10436 bp, 12 predicted proteins | sample AntDrymUQ2232306_2_FD_106645 | JGI IMG/M metagenome (GOLD analysis project Ga0136611, IMG submission 106645) | Polar desert sand microbial communities from Dry Valleys, Antarctica - metaG UQ223 (23.06) | ecosystem: Environmental > Terrestrial > Soil > Desert | place: Antarctica: Dry Valley... | reverse complement strand
CCTGGCCAAGCTGGTGATGGCCGCCGAGGGAGCGCGATCCGACGTCGGCCGCCGCGAAGCGCACGAGCACGAGCTGGCCGACTGCCTGTGGGCGGTACTCGTGCTGGCCGCGAGGTACGACGTCGATCTCGGCGCGGCGTACGCCTCGGGGATGGACCATCTGGAGACCCGGCTCGATCCGGAGGCGCACCGTCGCCTGCAGCCACCTCGAGCCTGCCGCTCGGCGAGCGGCTGGCCCGGCTCACGTCGTGAGCGACTCGACCAGCGTGTCCTGGAGGTAGCCGACCCACTCGTAGATGTCGTGGGCCCGCGAGCGCGGGTCCTCCTCAGCCAGGGTGAGCCAGTAGTCCTCGTCGCCCTCCTCGATACCCAGCCGGGTCGCCAGTGCCAGGCGCAGGTCGGTGAACGACCGCAGCCAGCTCATCGCGTCGCTCTCCGCGAGCTCGACGTCGATGACCAGCCCGTCCTCCGCCAGCCGCTGCGGAAGCCCGGCGTCCTCGAGTGCGTCGATGATCGCGGCGGCCGACCCCGCCTTGCCGTCTCGCAGCGCGCCCTCTGTGTAGCGGCGGAACTCCGCCGAGGCGTCGTCGTCGTCGGCGTAGGCATTGGGGAACAGGCGTCTCAGCACCGGGTCGTCCGGCTCCGAGGTCGGGCCCGAGAAGTCGAACATCGCCTCCAGCGGATCACCGCCCGGGGACGGGACCGCGCGCTCGTTGCGCAACAGCTCGACCAGCTGGGACGCCAACGAGCGCAGCAGGTCGGCCTCGAAGCCCGAGAAGTTGGCGATCACCAGCCGGCTCGTGCGGTGCCGGGTGAATCCACTCACTCGGCGCGCTCCATCGTCGCCCACAGGCCGTACTCGTGCATGGCCTGCACGTCGCGTTCCATCTCTTCCCGCGACCCGGTGCTCACCACCGACCGGCCGTCGTTGTGCACCTCGAGCATCAGCTTCTCCGCCTTCTTCTTCTGGTAGCCGAAGTACTTGGTGAAGACGAAGCTGACGTAGGACATCAGGTTGACCGGGTCGTTCCACACGATGGTCACCCAGGGCTTGGCCAGGACGGTTATCTCATCGTGGTACAGGTCGGGCTCGACCTCGACGGGGCTCGCTGTCGACACCCCCTCATCGTGGCACATCGTCTCCGCACGACCGGGCCCTACGCTGACCCGGTGAACTCACCGCACACCTCAACGGCCCTGCTCACCGACCACTACGAGCTGACCATGCTGCAGGCCGCCCTGGCCGGCGGGACCGCGCACCGGCGCTCGGTCTTCGAGCTCTTCGGCCGCCAGCTCCCCGAAGGCCGCCGCTACGGGGTGGTCGCGGGTGTCGGCCGGGCGCTCGACGCCCTGGAGTCCTTCCACTTCGACGAGGAGGCTCTCACGTCGCTGCGCGAGGGCGGGGTCGTCGACGAGCCGACCCTGGACTGGCTCGCCGGCTACCGGTTCACCGGCGACATCTGGGGGTACGCCGAGGGTGAGGTCTACTTTCCTTACTCCCCGCTCGTGGTGGTGGAGGCCACCTTCGCCGAGGCGGTGGTCGTCGAGACCCTGTTGCTCTCGATCTACAACCACGACTCCGCGATCGCCTCCGCGGCCTCCCGGATGACCCATGCCGCCGGCGCGCGGCCGTGCATCGAGATGGGCTCGCGCCGCACCCACGAGGAGGCAGCCGTGGCAAGCGCCCGCGCGGCGTACGTGGCGGGGTTCACCGCGACCTCCAACCTCGCTGCCCGGCAGCGCTACGGCATCCCGACGACCGGCACCTCGGCGCACTCCTTCACGCTCCTCCATGACAACGAGGAGGACGCGTTCCGGGCCCAGGTGGACTCCCTGGGCCACGGGACGACGCTGCTGGTCGACACCTACGACATCGCGGAGGCGGTGCGTCTCGCGGTGCAGGTGGCCGGCCCGGAGCTCGGGGCCGTCCGGATCGACTCCGGCGACCTCGGCGCCCTCGCCCACCGGGTGCGCGCGCAGCTCGACTCACTCGGCGCCGAGGACACCCGCATCGTGGTGACCAGCGACCTCGACGAGTACGCCATCGCCTCCCTCGCCTCGGCGCCCGTCGACGGCTACGGCGTGGGCACCCAGCTCGTGACGGGCTCGGGGCACCCGACGAGCGGCTTCGTCTACAAGCTCGTCGCGCGCGCCGGTGAGGGTGACGGCGAGCTGGTCTCGGTGGCGAAGAAGAGCCTGGACAAGATCTCGATCGGCGGACGGAAGTACGCCCTGCGCCGGCGGGACGCGCACGGTATCGCGGAGGCCGAGATGGTAGGCATCGGTGACCCGCCGATCGATGACGGCGACGACCGCGCGCTCCTGGTGCCGCTGGTCCGGGGCGGCGAGGTCGTCGGCCGCGAGTCGCTCGAGGTCGCGCGGGCCCGGCACCTGTCCGCGCGTGCAGAGCTCCCGCTGCCAGCCCAGCAGATGAGCAAGGGCGGGCCGGTCATCGAGACACTCCACCTGGGAGGCTGAGCAGATGGCCCTCCTCACCTGCGACTTCTTCTCCGACAGCCTCGAGGCCGGTACCACGATGCGTGTGTCCTCCCCCAGGTCACCCAGGCGCAGATCGGCGTCGCCGACGACGCGGCGACCGGTGGCGGTGACAGGGGCGGTGACAGTGGGGATGGGGATCGGGGCTGCCCCGTCCTCTATCTGCTGCACGGTCTCTCCGACGACCACTCGGCCTGGACCCGCTACACCTCCATCGAGCGGTACGCCGCGGCCGCCGGGCTGGCAGTCGTGATGCCGGCCGTGCACCGCAGCTTCTACACCGACGAGGTGCACGGCCATCGCTACTGGACCTTTGTGTCCGAGGAGCTTCCCCGGGTAGTCAGCTCCTTCTTCAACGTCTCGGCGCGGCGCGAGGACACGTTCGTGGCCGGGCTGTCGATGGGTGGGTACGGCGCCCTCAAGCTGGCGTTGACCCATCCGGACCGGTTCGCCGCGGTAGCCAGCCTCTCGGGCGTGGTCGACATCAACTGGCTGAGCGGTCGTCCCGAGCGCGCCACGCTCGTGCACCGGATCTTCGACGGCGAGCCGCGGCCCGAGCACGACGTGCGGCCGTTGCTGCGCGCGGTCCCTCCCGCCGAGCTGCCGAAGATGCACCTCAGCTGTGGCACCGACGAGCCCTTGCTGGCACCCAACCGGGCTTTCGCCGCCGAGGCCGAGGAGCTGGGGGCCGACGTCACGACGCTCTTCGTGCCCGGCGAGCACGAGTGGGGTCTGTGGGACCGGGTCATCGCCGAGGTCATCGACTGGCTGCCGCTGCGGGCTAGGGTCCAGGCATGAAGCGGGCCCTCATCGTCGTCGACGTCCAGAACGACTTCTGCGAGGGTGGCTCCCTCCCGGTGAGCGGCGGCGCGCGGGTCGCGAGCGACATCGCCGAGCTGCTGCACCACTCGACCAGGAGGGACCCGAAGTCCCCGGGCTACGCCCATGTCGTGGCCACCAAGGACCACCACGTGGACCCCGGCGACCACTGGTCGGCCGACCCTGACTTCGCCACCACCTGGCCAGTGCACTGCGAGGTCGGCACGGACGGCGAGGCCTTCCACCCCAACCTGGACCCGCAGCCCTTCGACGCGATCTTCCTCAAGGGACGTCGGGCCGCGGCCTACTCCGGCTTCGAGGGGCACGAGTCGTCGGGCGCGCTGCTCGCGGACTGGTTGCGGAGCCACGAGGTCACCGACGTCGATGTCTGCGGCATCGCCACCGACTACTGCGTGCGGGCAACGGCACTGGATGCAGTCGACTCCGGCTTCTCGACGAGGCTGCTGTCCGACCTGTGCGCCGGCGTCGCACCGGAGACCAGCGAGGCCGCGCTGGCGGAGATGAAGCGGGCGGGCGTCACCCTCGCCTGAACTCGTTGAGTTGGGTGTTGTGGTCCTGTGAGTTTGGGGTCATGGTTCGTCTCGCGACCAGAAACCCCAACTCGATGAACCACAACACCCAACTCAACAGCAACTGTCCAAGAACTACTTGACAGTCAGTCGATGTGCTCGCGAGACTGCCCAATGACCATTGGGGGGACCATACAGACGGACCATCGGGGGGAGAGTCAAGCGTGACAGGACGTACACCTACGTCGGCGTTGCGTGCCGTCGCCCACCCGCTCCGGCTGCAGATGCTCTCGCTGCTCACCGGCGCCGAGCTCAGCGCGGCCGAGGTGGCCCGCGAGCTGGACATCACGCACGCGAACGCGTCGTACCACCTGCGCGTGCTGTTGGAGGCCGGCGAGCTGGTGCTGGCGAGCGAGGAGAGGATCCGCGGCGGCGTAGCCAAGCGCTACCGGCACGAGTGGCAGCGGGGGCTGACGTCCTCGACCGACCGCGGGCCGACGCCCCACGACGACCAGCTGCTCTACGTGCGGGCCACCGCCGACGAGCTGGTACGCCGCTACGCCGGCCGCATCAAGGGCCTGGGCAACCTCACCGACGCCGAGCTCTGGGTCGACCCGGCGTCCTACCAGCGCGCGCGAGAGCTGGTCGAGGAGGCCAGCACCTTGCTCCATGCCGCCGCTCGACCACCCCGCACCGCAGGCACGATGCGGATGAACCTGACCGCCGCGATCTTCCCGATGAGCAACCGGGACGAGCCCGAGGAGACACCGTGAGCACGCAGACCCCGGCCCGGCCCTCGGCCCTCGAGCCGCTGCGGGAGCGCAACTTCCGCTGGTTCTTCACCGCCCGGCTGGTCAACCTGCTCGGCACCTCGATGGCGCCGGTCGCCTTGACCTTTGCCGTCCTGGAGGTCGAGGACTCACCAAGCGCGCTGGGGCAGGTGCTTGCGGCCAACAGCATCCCGCTGGTGATCTTCCTGCTCCTCGGCGGCGTCATCGCCGATCGCTTCGACCGGGCCACGGTGCTCCGGGTGACCAACGTCGGGGCCGGGTTGACTCAGTCAGCGGTGGCCGCCCTCGTGCTGACGGACAACGCGGAGCTGTGGCACCTGATCGCGCTCGCGGCGATCAACGGCACCCTCGCGGCGGCCAGCTTCCCAGCGATGACCAGCGTCGTGCCGAACCTGGTCCCCCGCACCATGCTGCAGCCCGCCAACGTGCTGATCTCGATGCAGCGGGCCGGCTTGGCGATCATCGGTCCGTCGATCGCGGCGATCCTGGTCGTCACCGTCGGTCCGGGGCTCGCGCTGGCCGTCGACGCGGCCGCGTGGTTGATGTCCGCCGCGTTGCTGACCCGGGTCCGGATCCCGCCTCGCGACGCACCCCCCCAGAAGTCGTCGGTCGTGGCGGACCTGCGCGAGGGATGGGACGTCTTCGTCGGTCACACCTGGCTGTGGGTGATCGTCCTCGCCTTCGCTCTGATGAACGCGATCCACATGGGCGCCTGGTTCACCCTCGGGCCGGCGCTCGCCAAGGACACGATCGGCGAGCGGGGCTGGGGCTACATCCTGTCCGCGGAGGCCGTCGGCCTGCTGGCGATGACGTTAGTCCTGGCCAGGGTGCGGCTGCGGCGTCCCCTGCTCACCGGCATGCTCGGCATGACCATCTTCGCCGCGCCACTGCTGGTCATGGGGTCCGACCCGGTGCTGTGGCTCTTGGTGCTCGGAGCGTTCGCGGCCGGGATGGGCGTCGAGGTGTTCAGCCTCGGGTGGAACCTCGCCATCCAGGAGAACATCGAGGAGCGGATGCTGTCGCGCGTCTACTCCTATGACGCCCTCGGCTCGTTCGTGGCCATCCCGGTCGGGACGCTGACGTTCGGCCCGCTCGGTGAGGCGTTCGGCACGCAGCGAGTGATCCTGATCAGTGGCTTCGTGTACGCCGCGATCGCGCTCGCCACCTTGGCCTCCCGGTCGGTGCGGCGCCTGGACCGCGTCGACCAGACCTCCTAGTCGCTCCTAGTCGTGCTGTCCAGGCGGGTCGCCCCACCTGGCCGCGAGCGTGCGGACGACGTTCACGTTGCGGTTGGTGGCGACCCCGAGCCGCTTCTCGACCCAGGCGTTGCTGAGCCTGGCGGAGTGATAGCTGTCGCGCTTGTCCAGCAGCAGGTGCGCACCCCGACCGCGGACGACTAGCCGTTCCCCGTCGTACTCGACCGTCTGGAGCTCGCGGACCCGGGTCCCGGAGGGCAGGTCCTTCAGCAGCGAGACGTACTGCATGCCCAGCTCTCCGGCGTCGGCCGCGAGCTCTTCGGCGTCGGCGGCGACCTCCGACAGCTCCTTCGGCGTGAAGACGATCGTCGAGACCTCGAACCCGCGGTCGGCCAGGAACGCCTCCTCCAACACCGCCTCGACCTCGGCCCGGGATTGCAGCGACGTGGTCAGCCGCACGTTGCCGGTGTTGAGGTAGGTCTCCACGTCGGTGCACCCGGTCGCCTCGACCGTGGCCCCGAGCTCGTTCTTGGGGAACTTGCGCTTGGCGCCGAGGTTGATCGCCCGCAGGAACGCGACGTAGGTGGGCACGGGGCCATCCTGCCGGAAGCCGCCCCCTCGCAGTCCGCTGGCGGGAGGGCGAGCCGGCGTGGTCCTAGAGGTTTCCGCGCTTGTCCTGCTCGCGCTCGATCGCCTCGAACAGCGCCTTGAAGTTGCCCTTGCCGAACCCCAGCGACCCGTGCCGCTCGATCAGCTCGAAGAACACCGTCGGCCGGTCGCCGAGCGGCTTGGTGAAGATCTGCAGGAGGTAGCCGTCCTCGTCGCGGTCCACGAGGATCTTGCGCTTCTGCAGCTCCTCGATCGGCACCCGCACCTCGCCGATCCTGGAGCGCAGCTCGGGGTCCTCATAGTAGGAGTCGGGAGTGTCGAGGAACTCGACACCGTTGGCGCGCAGCGCGTCGACGGTGACCAGGATGTTCCCGGTGGCCAGGGCCAGGTGCTGGGCCCCCGGGCCCTGGTAGAACTCGAGGTACTCGTCGATCTGTGACTTGCGGGCGGCCACGGCGGGCTCGTTGAGAGGGAACTTCACCCGGTGGTTGCCGTTGGCAACCACCTTCGACATCAGCGCGGAGTAGTCGGTGGCGATGTCGTCACCGATGAACTCCGCCATGTTCACGAAGCCCATCACCCGGTTGTAGAAGGAGACCCAGTGCTCCATCCGGCCGAGCTCGACGTTGCCGACGATGTGGTCGAGCGCCTGGAAGAGCCGCTTGGGCTCGCCGTCGCGCTTGGTCCAGCGGGGGGCCGCGGCGGCGTAGCCGGGCAGGTACGGGCCGCGGTAGGTCTGCCCGTCCCCCTCGACGTTGCTGCGCTGCACGAGCGTGTGCCGGGTCTCGCCGTACGTCGCGATGGCGGCGACCCGCACGGAACCGTGCTCGTCGCTCAGCGTCTCCGGCTCGCGGACGACGCTCGCGCCGGCGGCCTCGGCCTGGCGGACGCACTGGTCGACGTCCGGGACCTCGAGCGCGATGTCGACCACGCCGTCGCCGTGCGCGGCGTGGTGGGCCACGAGCGGGCTGTCCGGTGAGACCGCGCCGCTGAGGACGAACCTGATCGAGCCAGACTTCAGCACGAAGGACTTGTGGTCACGGTTGCCGTTCTCCGGGCCGGAGTAGGCGACGACCTCCATCCCCCAGGCGCTGGAGTAGTAGTGCGCGGCCTGGGTGGCGTTGCCCACCACGAAGCAGATGGCGTCCCAGCCGGTCACCGGGAACACGTCCTGCTCGGCGTCGTACTCCACCAGGCCGACGAGCTGCCGCAGCTGCTCGAGTGTCAGGTCGGCCCTCATCTCGTCCGTCGTCAGCGCGCCACCGGTCGAGGCGATCTCGGTCGTCATGGTCCCCATCTTGCCCAGTGAGCGACAAACTGTGCAACAGTACGCAGTCGAACCTCACAACCTGTCCAGTCCAGGAGGCAGCCGTGGACGACCTCGACGTCAAGGTGATCGATCTCTTCGCGCACGAGCCACGCATCGGAGTCCTGGAGGCGTCCCGCAGGCTGGGGGTCGCCCGGGGCACCGTCCAGGCCCGGCTCGACAAGCTCGCCGACGCCGGCGTCGTGATCGGGTGGGGTCCCGAGCTCTCACCAGAGGCACTGGGGTTCCCGGTCACGGCGTTCCTCACCCTGGAGATCCGGCAGGGGGCCGGTCACGAGGCGGTGGCGACACATCTGGCCACCATCGCGGAGGTGCTCGAGGCCTACACGATCACCGGAGCCGGTGACATGTGGTGTCGGGTCGTGGCCCGCAGCAACGCCGACCTGCAGCGCGTGATCGACCAGGTGCTGACCGAGCCGGGCATCGACCGGTCCACCACGGTGATCGCCCTGGCCACCCAGATCGCGCACCGGGTGCGACCGTTGGCGCACGCCGCTCTGAGGTGACCTGCCCGAAAGTGATCAGTTGAGCCGGCGCCCGACCTCAGCGGATGGCCCATTCCCGCACCCGCGTGATCCGGGCGTGCAGCTGGTCCGCACTGGCGACGGCAGCAGCGGGGCCGCCGCACTCCCGTCGCAAGGTCGCGTGGGTGATGCCGTGGGGCTGACCGGTCCGGTGGTGCCAGGCGGCGACCAGACCGTTGAGCTCGCGACGCAGCACCGCGAGCTGCTCGTGGGAGGGCACCGGAGCAGTGAGCCCGGGCGGCCCCGACGGCCCGGCCGGACGACGACGGGCCCGCTCGCTGGTCCGGTGGGAGAGCAGCTCGCGCATCTGGCCGGGCTCCAGCAGCCCCGGGATGCCGAGGAAGTCCATCTCCTCCTCAGAGCCGACGTTCACCTCCCCCGCGTGGCCGAACTCCCCGCCGTCGTGGAGCACCCGGTCGAACGTCGCACTCGATCCGAGTGCCTCGAAGGGCAGCGAGAGCTCCTCGGCGGACGCCGACTCTCCGGCGGCAGCCCGGTCGAGCAGGTCCTGCTCGGCGGCGACGATGTCGTCCTCGCTGGTGACCCGGCGCCCGAGCACGTGATCTCGCTCGAGCTCCAGCTCGGAGGCGAAGCCCAGGAGCGACGCTACCGACGGCACGAAGATCGACGCGGTCTCGCCGCGCCGCCGGGCTCGCACGAACCGCCCCACGGCCTGGGAGAAGAACAGCGGTGTCGCAGTGGTGGTCGCGTAGACGCCGACGGCGAGTCGGGGTATGTCGACGCCCTCCGACACCATCCGTACCGCGACCATCCAGCGTCTGTCGCCGCCGGTGAAGGCCGCGATGCGCTTGGACGCCGACTTCTCGTCCGAGAGCACGACGGTGGCCGCCTCACCGTTGACCTGCTTCAGCAGCGTTGCGTACGCACGCGCCGAGTCCTGGTCGGTGGCGATCACCAAGCCGCCGGCGTCCGGCACGTGGCGGCGTACCTCCGAGAGTCGCCGGTCCGCGGCCTGCAGCACCGCCGGCATCCACGACCCGGCGGGATCCAGCGCCGTGCGTAGCGCCTGCGCGGTGAGGTCCTTGGTCAGCGGCTCTCCCAGCCGGGCGGCGATCTCGTCGCCGGCCCGGGTGCGCCACTGCAGGTCCCCGGAGTACGCCAGGAACATCACCGGCCGGACCACGTGGTCGGCGAGTGCCTGCGCGTAGCCGTAGGTGTAGTCCGCCACCGACCGCGGCACGCCGTCGCTGCCCGGGGCGTAGGTGACGAACGGGATCGGGTTGACGTCGGAGCGGAACGGCGTGCCGGTCAGGGCCAGCCGCCGGACCGCGGGCTGGAAGGCCTCCCGCACCGACTCGCCCCAGGAGAGCGCGTCCCCGGCGTGGTGCACCTCGTCGAGGATGACGAAGGTCTTAAAGCGATCGGTCCGGATCCGCATCGCCAACGGGTTCACCGCGACGCCGGCGTACGTCACCGCGACGCCGACGTAGTCCTCGGACGTGCGGCCCTTGCCGGCGGAGTACGTCGGGTCGATCGGGATGCCCGCCCGCGCGGCCGCCTCGGCCCACTGCACCTTCAGGTGCTCGGTCGGTGCCACCACCACGATCCGGTCCACCAACCGTCGGCCGAGCAGCTCGCCGGCCACCGAGAGCGCGAAGGTCGTCTTGCCGGCGCCGGGTGTCGCGACCGCGAGGAAGTTGCGGCCCGACGCGGCGAAGTAAGAGGTGACGGCCGTCTGCTGCCAGGCGCGCAGGGACGGCGCTGTGCCCCACGCGGCCCGCTCGGGCCAGGCCGGCGAGAGCGCCGGAGCGGGCGGCGCGGCGCCCTCGGGAGGGTGCCGGGCCGTCATTCCTCGGAGCCGTCCCCGGCCCCGCCGGGCTTGAGCGACTCCCAGATCTCCTGGCACTCCGGACACACCGGGAACTTCTCTGGCGCCCGGCTCGGGACCCAGACCTTGCCGCACAATGCGATCACCGGGGTGCCCATGACCATTGCCTCGGTCAGCTTCTCCTTGGGCACGAAGTGGGAGAACTTCTCCCGGTCGCCGTCCTCGGTCGGCAGCGTGCGGCGGTCCTCGAGGGTGGATGTGCCGGGCGAGAAGCCGATGGTGGGGTTGCTCACCGCTCCACTTTAACGCGTGCGAGCTGTCGGTCCGGACCGCCCCGATCGTTAGTTGGCGCCGG
>Ga0136611_10003907_pt1 | contig 10438 bp, 12 predicted proteins | sample AntDrymUQ2232306_2_FD_106645 | JGI IMG/M metagenome (GOLD analysis project Ga0136611, IMG submission 106645) | Polar desert sand microbial communities from Dry Valleys, Antarctica - metaG UQ223 (23.06) | ecosystem: Environmental > Terrestrial > Soil > Desert | place: Antarctica: Dry Valley... | reverse complement strand
GTGAAGCAGGTCAAACGGGTTGCCTGCGGGTTCCGCAACCACGACAACTACGTGCTGCGAATCGCCATCCACGCCGGCCAGAAGCACTACCGTCCCGACAGCAGGCCGGTCAGGCCCACCCCCGCTAAACGCGGTAGAGCCCCACACCTTGGCAATCGTCACGTTCGACAGGCCCAGCTCGGTGCCCAGCAGCCGAGACGACCAGTGCGTCACCCCCAGACGGTCCGGCGGCGGTTCGAGGGTGGCCAGGATGATGGCCACCTCATCGATCTGCTGCGGCCGCCCCGGCTTGGGGCGGTCCTCCAACCCGGCCACCCCCTCGGCCGCGTACCGCTTCTTCCACCAGATCACCGTCGGCTTCGACACCCCGAGGCGGTCGACGATCCCGTTCGTGCCGACGCCGTCAGCGGCCAGCAGCACGATCCGAGCCCGCTGCGCCAGACCCGCACGGATCGACGGCGACCGCAGCCACCCCTCCAACACGGCCCGATCCGACGGTCCCACCGTGATCTTCAGCGCCATGCGCCTTTATCCGACACCACCACCGGCCAGATGAGGATACCTCCCAAACGCGACACTAGTTTGGCTAGACTTATCGGCTGTGACCGCAGCGCACTGGCTCATCAAGACCGCACAACGGCTCGGGCTCCCTATTCAGCGATGGCCGGATCCGGCCTCAAGGGTTCTACATCTTCGTCGACTGGTGGAATTGCTAACAATTGATCTCGTTCTCGATGTGGGGGCCCACGAGGGCGAATTCGCGCGAGAGCTTCGCCAGGATGTTCACTACCGTGGCGATATTATAAGCTTCGAACCCGCCGCCGCCGCGGCCGCCGTGTTACGTCGAGTAGCGTCGCAAGATTCCGGTTGGAAGATTCAACAGATTGCTCTTGGGAACCAAGCAGGGTCTGCGGAGCTCCGCCACTACTTCCAGAGCCAATTGAACTCCCTCAGACCCCCGAGCCACTTCGGGAGGGAGACATGGCACATGCACGAGTCGACCGTCGAAACGGTGCGGGTGGCGAGGCTGGACGAACTTGCCCTCGATCTCCAAAAGAGCAAAGGAATCTTTCTCAAAGTCGACACCCAAGGCAACGACCTTGCTGTTCTAGCAGGTGCCGAGAAGATCTTGTCCGGCGTCAAGGCGTTACAGATAGAAGTTCCTGTCATCCCGCTCTACGAGGGAACACCGCTCCTTGAGGAGACCTTGCGTGAGGTCGAGCGGCTGGGGTTCGCTATTAGCGGCCTATTCCCCGTCGCTCACGATGCGGGGCTGCGCCTTATCGAGGTAGATCTGGTCGCCTTACGGGCTTAGTGGCGCCCAACCCTAAAAAACCCGATAGTGCTCATCCTGATGCTTGCTCCGATCCGACACCCTAATAGTCTGGGTGGGAAGCCGGGTTACGCCGAGGCGTCCGGTCGAGCCGAGCCCTTAACAGCAACGAGGTGGAGGGAACCATCGCTCTTCCGAAAGTCCCTACTTGGGGTGACATTAGCTTCGAGTACTTCGAATCCGACATCCATTACTCTTTGCCGCAGCGAAGCCGCGTCGTACATCCACTGATGCGTCAGGCCGAATCCACCCCTGAATTGGAGGAGCCTCAGCCGGTAGCTATCTTTCGCCTCGAAATGCAGAATGATATCTCGCTGGAACTCGTCAGCCGCCTCCGGGTCCTCACTGTTCCGCACGTAGCGTTCCGCTGCGGCCGAAAGGTCCGGCACGACTAGGTGAAGTGAACCACCTTTCCTCAAAACGCGGAAAAAGTCGGAAAGGATTACCTTCGCCTCGTCTGCCTTGACGTGTTCAAGAAAATGCGAGCATAAAATGTGATCCACAGATGAGTCTGCTAACGGAAGTGGCTTTCGGCAATCACGCCGAACGTACGTTGCCTGCGATGCGGCGTCCTTGTAACGCCCAAACATCGTCCTATACCGTTCCGGCAAAACAAGTCGCAGAATCGGATACAATGGCAGAAGCCGCAGAAAGACGCTGTTGTCAATATTTGTGAATCCCGGAAGGAACTGATCAGACGAAGCGACGTTGAGCCAGGTCCGTCCCTGCTCGTTTTGGATGTCGGTAGCGCGCACGGCTCACCACACTACGCCAGCGACGGCCAAGGCCGCAGGCCGCAGGCCGACAATCGCAGTGCAGCGGTGACCGTCTTCCGGCACAGGCGAGGCTTTGGTAGCGTCTCGATCGTGTCCGACTACTATGACTTGGTCTTCGAGTGGGGAAGGGAGAACCGTGGCCTGCTGGCCGACCAGAAGAAGGTGGAGGGCCGGCTGGACGTATGGAAGTCCCTTCTCGTCAAGGGCGGGCTTAGTCCCCGTTCAGTGCTGGACATCGCATGCAACGACGGCTCGCTGGCCCGAATGATGGCAGAGGCTCATCTTGGCGAGGAATTCACGCTCTGTGATCTGAGCCCCGCCGCCATCGGCTACGTCAAGTCACGACCATTCCGAGGTCTCGCGGATGCGATAGTGGGTGACGCTGATAAATTGCCGTTCCCCGACAACAGCTTCGACCTCGCCGTTCTCTCGCACGTCGTTGAGCATCTGCCGCACCCCCGCGAGGCTATCGTCGAGGCTTCCCGGGTTGCCAAGGTAGTCCTTGTTGAAGTCCCCCTGCAGGACGCGCTGTTGTCGAACGCCGCGGGGCTGGTGCGTAAACGTCGAACTGGGATGCCTCGGAGCGTTAACGGAGTTGGTCATCTCCACTTCTTTGCTGATCGTACGTTTCGGACTATGACTGAGGAATGGGGTGGAGTGACTATCCTGCGGTCGACTACCTACCTGCCATCGGGACGTTCGAGGTGGAAGATCGCCACCGGCCGCGTTCTTGGCTCTCGCATGTACGGTAGATTGCTCGAAGTGCACGCGGTCTACCTGGTCGAGAAAGGCCATCAGCGAAGTGCGCCGTCTCGCGTAGCGCGTGGAGAGACTCGCCCTTGTTGAGCTGGCGGCCGACGCGCTTGTGGGCTTCCCCCGGGAGAGTTGACACTCCGTGCTACGGGGCAACGCCGCTCTTGTGTGCTTCACGGTAACCGCTCGGTCGAATAGTCGTAACTGTTCAGGTCCGGCTGGTTGGGGTGGGATCGAGAAGCCGGTTGTGAAGAGTTGTCGAAGGGCGTCGACCCGGTTGTTGTCGTGTTTGCCGGCGGTGTCAAGGTAGTTGCGGGTGGTGGCGTAGGCGTCGGCGTTGGTGAGGCTGCGGAAGCAGCCTGAGATCTTTTCGTGGATCGTGATAATGCGGAGGTCCCGTGATCATGCGGAGTCCCGTTCGGCCTGGTTGTTGTCGAACGGCCCACGGGTGTCGTCGAGGAGGCGCAGGACCTGGTCGGCGTCGCGTCGCATGCGGGTGGCGAGGTTCCAGGCGTCGCGTTCGGCGGTGGTCCAGCCGCCGTGGGGACGGCGGGCCGTCGGGGAGCAGGTGGAGGGCCACGTCGAGGGTCTGGTGGTAGCGGTCCGGATCCGGCGGGCGGCCCGGGGCGTGACGTTGGGTTGGCCGGCGGCGGCCGCAGTCTCGCTGCGCGTGGACGGCTGATCGGCACCCGCCGGCCGCCGAGGACGACCGAGCCCGACGCTGAAGCGTAACGGCTGGCCGTCCGGTCCGGGATCCTGGCGTGCTCGGGGCCGGCGCGGTCGGTCACCTCGGCCTCCATCATCTCGGCCATCACTCGCAGGCCGTTGCCCACGCTCATGGCCGGCAGGCCCTCACGGGCCAACTCGGCCACATCGGTGAACGCCAGCTGCAGCTCGGCCGACAGCGCCGGCCGGGCCGCTGGCCCATCGTCGCTGACAGCCTGCAGGGTCGGTACGGTCTTCATGGGGTGGTGGTCCCCTTTCCTTGTTCGGTGTTGTGGCTGGACGCCCGACACCTACCATCCCGGCAGGTCTCAGGCTGGGGACCGCCACCTCACTTCAACAAGCTCCGGGACAACCTCAGCCGCACGACCCGCTGGCAATCCGGACAGGTACGTGCTCTATGTTGGAGCCGTGTCGGCTACAAGGACTTCTCCGTGCTGCCCCGGGCTTTGCCCAAGCGGATGTGCTCGGCGGCGTGATGCTCGTCGTCGTCGGCGGACGCAAGGTCGGCGCTTCGAGCAACGGGATCTCGTTCGCTTGAAAATCGCTGGACGCGTGCGGCGAGTCGAGCTCGACGATGAGGGGTTGGCAGGTTCCTACGCCCACGCCCTGTGCTTCGCCTTCCCTTCCCGACACGAAGGCTTCGGCCTGCCTACGCTCGAGGCCATGGAATCGGGTTGTCCGGCGATCTTGGCCAGGTCCTCGGCCGAGGTCGGCGGCGACGCTGCCCTCTACTTCTTCTCCGGAGACTACGAGGAGCTCTCCAGCGTCATCCACCGGCTGATTGCCGACCCCGAGCTTCGGGAGGAACGACGGGTCGCCGGTCTGCGGCGGGCGTCCGCGTTCACGTGGAGCGAGACAGCGCGGCTGACCAGCAATCGGCGGGTCCTGGCGCAGGCATGACTGAAACCGCGGGGTCGTGGCGGACGCGGCTGGCTCACCCGTTCCCCACCTCCAACGACACGATCGCGGACAGGCTGGTGCGCGTGGTGGTTCGTCGGCGGGCGAGGGTCATCGCTGAGGAGCTCCTCAAGCAGCACGTCGTGTTCGGTGCCCGGGACCGCGTCCATATTGCAAGCAGTGCCGTGGTCAACAATGCCGTCTTCAACTCCGTCTCAGGCCACATCACGATCGGGGAGTGGGCGATGGTCGCCCACGGGGTGTACCTGGCCACCGGTCAGCACGAGATCGCCAAGCTCGGTGCGGAACGTCAAGCGGCCGTTCCAAACGTCGGCCGGGATATCGTGGTCGAGGAGGGTGCGTGGCTGGCCACCAACGTGATCGTCCTGGGCCCCTGTCGGATTGGCAGGCACGCGGTCGTTGCCGCTGGGAGCCTCGTGCGTTCCGACGTGCCCGCTCATGCGGTCTTCGCGGGGGTGCCAGCCCGACAAGTAGCTATCGTGCCGGGTGCGGCAACTTTTGACACATAGCGGGTTGGGGCACGGCCCCCTCCCGACCTTTCCCTCCCGGCCGGAGTCGTGTGAGGGTTGGCGGGCGGGCGGAGCCCGCCCTCGTACGGGTCACGCTGGTGGGGTGGTGACGGTGACGAACATCAACGGGATTCTCGTTGGTCACGTAGGTTGGACCGTCGACGAGGTGGACCGCCTCCATCTTGAACGCTTACGAGGTGGTGTAGGGGTCGACGGGCTCGTTTGAGGACGGCGGCCACGTCGAAGCTGAGCGTGCCGTAGGGGTTCGGGTAGCAGGATTAGTGGGACAGGATCCAACGCGACCGAGGGCTTGCCCGGGGCGGCCGGTTCGGGGTTTCACGGCGGTCCCTCGTGACGGTCGATTGCTGGGGGTGCTTTGCGGAGCGGCAGAGGCCTTTGGGGACCTGGTCGAGGTTGAAGAAGGGCTACACGCTTGTTCACACGGAGTCTGACCGGCGTCAGTACCTTCTCTGCCAAGGACGATTTGCGGCTTGCTTCGCGGATCTCGGCCCCGCCACCACTACGGTCGGCGAACTACTCGCTAAAGGGCATGGTTCATGCGGCTGGTCCCTGCCCGTCCATCTACCAAGTCGTCGAGAGCGCTCACCCCCGCTCGCATAAAAGCAGCTAGTTCTAGGACGCAAGCTATCGAACAGCCAATACGCTGCTCTGCTTGACCTGCCGAAGCGAGGTGGCAAATGAGAAGTCTCTCTCAAACCGAATACGGCCGTTTTCAGCCAACGAGCGAGCGAGATCTGAGTTGCCGAGTACCCTCGAGATGGCCGCGGCAATTTCCCCCGGCTCGGAACCCACGAGTACTTCAACGCCCTCCTGAAGGGATAACCCTGAAACCATCTCTCTAGTTGCAACCACCGGCCGGCCGCACGCCAAAGCCTCCACCAGTTTCAACGGTACCCCTCCACGGAGATGCACCGTCAAGGCCATCACCCTGCAGGTTCGGATGAACTCGCACGACTCCTCCACCCGTCCAAGCAGTTCGACACCACGGGCCTTCCCTAGCCGCGACACGAACTCAGCCGGCATACCGGCCCCAGCGAGGGCGAGAGTCGCTCCCGGCCGGCGCTGGTGAAGCAGCGGGAGGACCTGTTCGACAAGGAAGCAAGCCGCATCAAGGTTCGGCGCCAGCGAGTAATTGCCAATGAAGCCAACCGGGCCCTCCTCCGGAAGTTTTGTCTTCATTATGAGGCCCGCATCGATTGCATTACCCGCTACCAGTACGTTGGCGTGCGGAGCAAGATCTTTGAGAATCTCGGCCTCTGCCCCTGTCGTTGCCCAGAACTCTGCGCACTTCCCAAGGAAGAGCTGTTCCTGTCTGACGGCGGCGAAGTGGTTCACGACAAGACCCGGCCGTCTCCACGCAGCACTCCCAACTCCCTTCAAGACTCGCCGCGTGAGCTGCGACACGACATCGGCGGAATCTCCAATAACAACCACCCCCAGTGCGGTCAATCTTCGGGCAAAATGGACGAGGGTAGTTGGCAAGATCACCACGTCAGCGTCCAGCTCTTCCACTGCATCCACGACGAGTCCCTCGGCACCGGCAAGGTCATAGGGTACAGAAAACGGGTACGTCTTCGAGGAGCGCCTGATCAGGGCTGAGAATGCCATGCCGCACCGGAGCCAGGCTCTGGAACCCACACCTAGTGCGTTGTATTCGACCCGAGGTCCAGCGTTCCGAACTCCGTCACAGTGCTCTAGCAGGTCGGGCGGGAGGGTCGGACGCTCAGCCGTCATAAAAACCATCGCATGGCTTTCGCATCCGACCTCGCGAACTAGCCGAAGAATCGCCATCTGGCGCAAGTTCAGCCCAGTATCCGCAGGCAAAGGTACACCAAGCATTACCGTCAGTACCCGCATTATCGCACCGCCGCGACAAAGCAACACATGGCGCGCTGGCCTGATCTCGGCATCCAGTTCCCGGCAGCGAAAATCATTGTAATGTCAAGAGGTAGGTGCCAACATTACGGAAGGCCTGGCGACGATCATTCGGGCAGCATCACCTTTGAACTCTTTACCCCGAACAAGCGAACGCAACTCATAACCGCTAGCCACAAGCAAACTGTGCAACTGCGACCGCGATTCGTTCCACAGCTCGCTCTCGAACAAGAACACCGTCCGCTCTTGAGCAAGTAAACGCGTGGCGCCTTGAAATGCGGCCAACTCGATACCTTCGATGTCCATCTTGACGAACTCGGGTACTCCATATCGCGCCATGATGGTGTCCAGCGTCATGGTCGGCACCGTAATCGAGTCGTCGCCGGTACCGACCCAAGAGCGGATACTGTGGTTCTGGCTGCCTTGGCTTGAAAGGAAGAGTTGAGCCACACCGTCCTCCTTGCCGATCGCTTCCTCATGAATAACTGCGCGAGACAGTAGATCATTTGCATCAAGGTTGCGTCGAATGACCTCGGCTGAACCGGGGAATGGCTCAAAGCAGTGCAACTGAGCACCGGGCCTGAGAAGGCGTGCCAGCGGTATCGAATATTCCCCATGATGTGCACCGATATCCCACGCCGAATCGAGCACTTCAAAATGTGTCTTGACCCAGTTAACCGCGGCCTGCTCCATTCCTCCGAAAACCATGGCCCAGTCAAGGCGATGCCGCGTATCTAGCTGGAACTCACCTCCGGGCAATTTGGCCGATCCGATAAACGGTCGGACACTAAGCCCGGTCAGTTGAGAATACAGTTTGGCGAGCCGGAGCTTCCCCCGAAACGTCCTGCGAAAGAACCAGCTTTCGAGCGGATTGAGGACAAGCCGCTCTCCCACGTCGTCGTCGTCGACCCGGCGCACGTTCAATTGCCCTTCAGGTTCATCATGCGTCCACTGTACAGGGAAGAATGGTTGGTGAGCGGCTCGACCTGCGTTTCCGCCCCGCCGACAACAACAGGGCTAAAATGACGTTTAAAACGACAACTCTGATAGCCGACGTAACGAGGACGTAAGCGATGTTACGGTCAACTGCGACCAGGGTAAGACCAACGAACGATAGAAAGCCGGCGGTCATAGCATCCTGGAGCTGAATATTATTGTCAAGTAGACGGAAGAGGTAACCCAGAATAGCCATCCCTAGCAGGACCCCGAGGGACCCGAAGTTAAGGTAGAAGTCTCCGGGGTATGTCATTGACTGGGCGGAGTCATTGTTCACGCTGCTGTCCGAGATAAATGTTTGCGTAACGAACCGGCCCAAACTCAGCTGCCGATATTCCGGCTGGATATCGAACAACAGGCTGTTGCCGGGTACAGCCGAGACGGCAGGCTGCCACAGTGATCGTCCCCGCTGGTACGGGACAGGAGCTGGCACTCGGTCCGACACAGCTATAAAATAGTCCGCGCCCTTCAAGCGGAAGAGCACTCCCTTAAAGACGTTACGGACGATTCCGAGCCCCTCATAGCGCTGGGGCAGGCCCGTCGCCATATCGAACTCGGTGAGCCCTGCTACGAGGGCGCCGGCGGGACCGGCAATCGGCCTGTTATATGCCGTGGAACTTCGCTGCCCCTGGACTGCGCCGAACGCCAACGAGAGCAATATCGCACTCAATGCAATGTAACGATACCGGATGCGGCCGCCTGCGAGAAGACGTCCGATCAGCCATGCCGCGCCGGGAAGGAGTGCCGCCTCCTTGGAGCCGATTTGGTAGCCGATAAGTACAGCGGTAATAGCCAGGACAATGCTCGGAAAGCGAGCGGTTCCGGGGTTCCGGCGTTCCAGGAAAGAGGCGCCTGCGATACCAACCACGGATACTGCCGCCACGTTGCTAAAGAGCCCGGACTGCAGATCGAGAAGCCTGAGAAGGACGGCGACGGTCAGACCTCCTAGCCCGATGAGGATGAACTGTGCGTGAGTCAAGCTCCGGTACTGCGGGAGAACCCTAGGAGCTGCCCGTCGGCCGGCACAGGCGGCGCCGGTTACGAAGAGCGCAAAGCCGCCTGCTAATATTAGCCATACTTCCGAAAGGCGTTCATCAGTTATCGTGTTGACGGCGTCATAGTAGAAAGGTGACATTCGCGACACCGTGATGAGGGCGAGCCGCAAAGGGAAGTAGATCGTCCATACTCCAGCAAACAGGCCGAGGATAGACAGTTTGCGAGGCGCAACCCGTGTCATAAGGTACCAGGCCGACGCTACCTGAACCGTGAAGCTCAAGGCCGCGACTTGGTTGAGCGAGAAGGAGGTGCGAGCGCCGATTACCCCCAGCATCCCGCCTGATATGAGAGCGGCGGCAGGCCACGTTGGACGGCTCATGGGTCGACCTCTATGACAAGCAACCAGTCACTCCAGGGTCAATCACAACTCGAGGACTCCGCCTAGTGCTGCTACTACCGGGACGCGAGCGGTTGAGTCTCAACCACAGCTCGCCCGAAGCCCTCCGGGTGGAGGGATGGTGCGATGCTAGCATCGGCAACGGCGTAGGTCTCGAATGTCGGGTACACCCCGAGGACCAGCGGTCCGCCGAGTGCATCCTCGCCGAGATCGGCGCGGACATGAGCCGGCCCCACGGCGAGGCACCTGGCGTCGTGGGCGAGGTGGTACCCCGCCGATGGCGAGCACCGTGCATCACGAGTACCAACCCGGTGGTTACACTGCCTGCGTGGCCAGAGTACGACGAGAGCGGCACTACTGGATACGTCAGCACCTCCCGGCGGCTGGTTCAGCGTCGCGCCTCCTCGACGTCGGGTGCCACATGGGGGAGGACGAGGTCGAGTGGGCCGATCGGGTGGAGACGCTGTACGGGATCGATGTGGATCCAGCGATCTTTTTCGGGGAGCCCTCAGTGTTCAGGTGCCAAGCGTCCGCGGGCGCTCTCCCGTTCCCTGACCGATGTTTCGATGTCGTGACCTGTTCGGAAGTACTCGAGCACGTCCCGGTACCACTCGAGCGGCCGATGATCGAGGAGTGTCGGCGTGTACTGCGAGACGACGGCATCTTCCTGTTCACGACGCCTCATCGTGGTTGGTTTGCGTGGCTTGATCCATTGGACGCGAAGCGGCGCCTCGGACTGCGGAGCGGGAAGGGCCACAAGCACTACACAGTCGACGAGATCGAAATTCTCTTCGACGGCCTCTTCAAGATTGATGTTCTCCATCTCTCATCCCTGATCATTCATCCGCTCTCTACGTGGCTTGGCTTCGGTCAGCAGCAACGCTGGTCGCGGTTCCGCGGATGGTTAAGCGACTGGGACTACCAGCACACATTCGGGCGTGCATCTTTTAATTTAGCGCTGACAGCACGGCCGATATAATCTCGGGTGCATTGCCCGAGGGTTGGTTGCTATAGGTCGGCGGGGTCCACCGGTGGTTGCTACGGGCCGGTCATGGTGACCGGCTGAGCGAGCGATCAGGGAGGACTCCGCGTGCCGGGTGTTCGGTTGGGTATGGAGGAGCGGGAGGCGATTGGGCTG
>Ga0136611_10003906_pt1 | contig 10438 bp, 6 predicted proteins | sample AntDrymUQ2232306_2_FD_106645 | JGI IMG/M metagenome (GOLD analysis project Ga0136611, IMG submission 106645) | Polar desert sand microbial communities from Dry Valleys, Antarctica - metaG UQ223 (23.06) | ecosystem: Environmental > Terrestrial > Soil > Desert | place: Antarctica: Dry Valley... | reverse complement strand
GGACTACATGGGCTTCCGGGTCGCGGAGGTGGCTGCCGGGTTCGAGGGCACGTTCGTCGACTTCACGGCGGCCAGGAAGGTGGGCGGGTACGACGCCGACGAGCGACGGTCGACCCACCCGGTCGCGCCGCTGACCGAGGAGGTCGGCGACGTGGACGAGGCGTCGAACAACTTCGACTCCATCTCCTACGCCAAGGGCAACTCCGCCCTGCGACAGCTGGTCACCTGGCTCGGCGACGAGGCCTTCCTGGCCGGCGTCAACGCCTACCTGAGCCGGCACCGGTTCGGCAACGCGACCCTGGCTGACTTCGTCGACGCCCTCGACAGCGTCACCGAGCGCGACGTCCGCGGCTGGGTCGAGCACTGGCTCCGGACCACCGGCTTCGACACCCTGCACGTCGTGCGGGACGCCGACGGACCGGTGCTGGTCCGCGAGGGCACCCGTCCCCATCGCGTCCGCGTCTCGACGTACGACGACTCGCTGGCCGAGGTGGGCTCTGCCCTGGTGGACGTGGCCGACGACCCGGTCCGGCTGCCCGACGCGGCGGTCGTCGTGCCCAACAGCGGCGGTGAGACGTTCGCCCGGATCCGGCTCGACCAGGAGTCGTGGGCCGCGGTCGAGCGGGACCTCGCCTCGATCACCGACCCGGGCGTCCGGGCGGTCCTGTGGAGCTCGGCGTTCGACCGGGTCCGTTGCGGCGAGCTGCCGTCGGAGAGCTTCCTGGGCCTGGTCACCCGGCACCTGCCGCGGGAGGCCAACGTCGCCATCGTGGAGGCCGTCCTGGCGTGGGTCGCGAGCGCCCTCGTCCCGCGGCACCTCACGCCGGACGCGGTGACGGACGCGGTGGCCCAGGTGGCCGCAGCCTGCGAGACCGGGCTGGCCTCGGAGCCGGCGCCGGAGGTGGCGCTCGCCCTCACCCGCGGGCTGGCCGCGACGACGCCGGACGCCGTGCTGATCGAGGGCTGGCTGGTCGACCGGGTGACCCACACCGGCATCGACCTCGACCAGCGACTGCGCTGGATGGCGATCCACCGACTGGCCGCACTCGGCGCGGTCAGTCAGGAAGAGATCGACGAGGAGCGGCTCGAGGACGGGACCGTGGTGGGCGAGCTCGGAGCCACCCGCGCGCTCGCGGCCCTACCGGACCCCGACTCGAAGGCGGCGGCCTGGGCCCAGATGTTCGACGACCCCGCCGTCTCCAACCGGGCCTTCACCGCCGCGGCGGACGGTTTCTGGGACGCCGAGCAGCGCGAGCTCCTCCATCCCTACCTGGAGCGCTACCTCGTCGAGGCACCGGCCGTGGCCCGCGAGCGCGGCCAGGCGTTCTCCCAGCTGGTCGGCGGTCAGGCCTTCCCCGCACTCCCCTGGACCGACGACGACCTCGCCGCCCTCGAGCAGGCGCTGGCGGGCGACCTCCCCACCGTGCTGCGTCGCAAGTGGGAGGACCGCTACGACGACCTGGTCCGCAACCGCACGCCTCGTTGAGGTGCTGCGCGGTCAGGCGTGACCGTCGAACATCGAGGTCACGGACCCGTCCTCGAAGACCTCACGGATGGCGCGGGCCAGGAGGGGGGCGATCGACAGGCAGGTGAGCTTGTCGAAGTCCTTCTCGGGGTCCAGGGGGAGCGTGTCGGTCACGACGATCTCGGTCGCCGGGCAGTTCTTGAGACGGTCGACCGCCGGGTCTGAGAGCAGGGCGTGGGTGGCGGCGATGACCACGCCTGCGGCGCCGTCGTTCATCAGGGCCTCCGCTGCCTGCACGATGGTGCCGCCGGTGTCGATCATGTCGTCGACCAGCACGCACATCCGGCCGGCGACCTCACCCACGACCCGGTTGGCGACCGTCTCGTTGGGCCGGTCGGTGCGGCGGCTCTTGTGGATGAACGCCAGCGGGGCCCCGCCCAGCCGGGCCGACCACCTCTCCGCGACCTTGATCCGGCCGGCGTCCGGCGAGACCACGGCCAGTCGCTGGTCGCCGTACTTCTCCCGGACGTAGTCGGCCAGGATCGGCAGCGCCATCAGGTGGTCCACCGGGCCGTCGAAGAAGCCCTGGATCTGGTCGGCGTGCAGATCGACGGTGATCAGCCGGTCGGCCCCGGCGGTCTTGAAGAGGTCGGCCATCAGCCGGGCCGAGATCGGCTCGCGGCCGCGGTGCTTCTTGTCCTGGCGGGCGTAGCCGTAGAACGGCATGACCACGGTGATCCTCTTGGCCGAGGCGCGCTTGAGCGCGTCGACCATGATCAGGTGCTCCATGATCCACTCGTTGATCGGCGCCGTGTGGCTCTGGATCACGAAGGCGTCGCACCCGCGGACGGACTCCTCGAACCGGACGTAGATCTCGGAGTTCGCGAATTCGTACATCGACGACGGGACCAGCCCGCCTCCCAGCAGCGAGGCCACTTCCTCGGCGAGCACAGGGTGGGCCCGGCCGCTGAAGACCATGAGGTTCTTCTCGGTGGTCCGCTTCATTCCGGTCACTTCTGCAGTGCTCCTGGATCGCCGGGACAGGGTGCGTTCAGGATTCTCCACCACCGGAGCCGGTCCGCCCAACTCCGTCCGCCGCATCGGCCTGGGCGGTCCCGGGTCGCTTGCGCTGTGCCCACTGCTCGAGGTTGCGCTGCGGACCACTCGAGACGGCGAGCGCGCCGGGAGGCACGTCGCGACGTACGACGGTGCCACCGGCTGTGCCCGCACCGTCCCCGATCTCGACCGGGGCGACGAACGTGTTGTTGGAGCCCGTCTTGGCGTGCCGGCCGATGACGGTGCGGTGCTTGGCGACCCCGTCGTAGTTGGCGAAGATCGTCCCCGCTCCGATGTTGGTGCCCTCGCCGATCTCGGCGTCGCCGACGTACGAGAGGTGCGGGACCTTCGCGCCGTCGCCGATCACGGCGTTCTTGGTCTCGACGAAGGCGCCGATCTTGCCCTGGACCCCGAGCTGCGTGCCCGGGCGCAGGTAGGAGAAGGGCCCGACCGTGGCCTGCGCACCGACCACCGCGAGCTCGCCATGGGCGCGGACCACGCGGGCTCCCTCGCCGATCTCGCAGTCCTTGAGGGTGGTGTCCGGCCCGATCACGGCGTCCTCCCCCACGACGGTGGCGCCGAGGAGCTGGGTGCCGGGCAGGAGGGTCACATCCTCAGCCAGGACCACGTCGGCGTCGATCCAGGTGGTGGCGGGATCCATGACGGTGACGCCGTCCTTCATCCACCGGGTCACGATCCGCCGGTTCAGCTCGCGGCCGAGCTCGGCCAGCTGGGCCCGGTCGTTGGCCCCCTCGGTCTGCATCACGTCGTCGATCGCGTGCGCACCGACTGTCAGACCGGCGTCGCGGGCGATCTGGACGGTGTCGGTCAGGTAGTACTCGCCCTTGGCGTTGTTGTTGGAGATCTTCGGCAGCGCCTCGATCAGGAACTCGACGTCGAACGCGAGGATCCCCGAGTTGATCTCGTGGATGTCTCGCTGGTCCGGCGTCGCGTCCTTCTCCTCGACGATCGCCTCGACGTCGCCCTCGTGGTTGCGGACGATCCGGCCGTAGCCGTGGGGGTTGGGCACGACACCGCTGAGAATGCTCACCGCCCGCTCTGCGGCCTCGTGCTCCGCCGCGAACGCACGCAGGCTCTCCCCCTCCAGCAGCGGGGTGTCACCGGCGGCGACGATGACGGTGCCGCTCGTGGCGCCCGCCGACTCCATCGCCACCCGGACCGCGTGGCCGGTGCCGTCCTGGGTCTCCTGCACCGCCAGCACGGCGTCGGGCACGAGCCCCTGGATGTGCGGGCCAACCTGCTCGCGCTGGTGCCCGACGACGGCCACGATGCGGTGCGGCTCCATGGCCTGCACGGCCGCCAGCACGTGGCCGATCATGCTGCGGCCCCCGACCTGGTGCAGCACCTTCATCGTCTTGGACTTCATCCGGGTGCCCCCGCCAGCGGCGAGGACGATGACCGTCAGGTTGTTCGGCATGCTCACACCCTCCCTGCTCCCCGGGTAGGAGTCGAACCTACGTCGCCAGTCCCGATTCAAGGACACCAGGGCTCGTGTGCGAGTGCCGTCCTGAGCACGGATGCCCAGCCGAGGACTGGTCGTGATGCTATTGGGACCTCACGGTGGGGCTCAGCCGAGCCGTCGCTCCAGCGACCGGACGGCCTTCGCGCCGTCGTACCAGACCACGCGCACGTCGTGGCGGCCTCGGCTCACCGGGGCGCCGAGGCGGAAGTCGTAGCTGCCGTGCTCGGTCAGGACCGGCTGGGCGTCGACCGCCCGGCCGTCGACCAGCACCACGACGCGCTCGTCACCGGGTGCCCGGCAGCCGTCCGGCCCGGTGCCCGCCTCACGGGGGCAGCGGTCGTTGCGGTCAAAGGTCAGGTCGTGGTCGGTGTCAGGGCAGCCGGCACCGACTGCGGGGCCGCGGTCGCGGTCGCAGTTGTCGGCCCCGTCGGGGACCCGGTCGCCGTCGGTGTCGTCCGCCTTGGTCAGCGAGGTCAAGGTGGCCTTCACGGTGTAGTTCACCGACGGCCCGGTGATCTGCTCGGGGTCGACGGTGACCTCGAGGTCGCGGCGCGCCCACGGCACGGTCACGGTGATCTTCTGGTCACCGGACTTGACGATCCCCTCGGAGCCACCGGACACCTTCAGTCCGAGGAAGCTCGACGGGTCGTCCCAGGTGAGCGTGACCTCCACGACCGACTGGCGGGCCACGGGCAGGGCCAGGCGGTGCCGGCCGTCGATCGGCAGGAGGCCTACCCCGAACGTGCTGTCGTTCGGGGTAAACGAGTTCCCACCCTCGTGCTCGAGGCTGCGGGTCTTGCGGGTCCGGTTCTTCGACAGCGGTGCGTCGAGGGAGCCGCGGACCATCTTCGGTCCCGCGACGCCGATGCCCCGACCGTCGGGCGCGAGGTCATCAGTGACCAGCCAGTCGTTGGTGCGGGCGTGGACGCCGGTCTGGCCGTTGACCTCGTACGGCGCGGTGATCCGCTGATCGGCGAGGTACCGCCGCGGGATGCGGAACCGCACCGTGTTCGTCGCGGCGTCCCAGGTCGACGTACCGGGCGGCATGGTCGTGCCCGCGCCGTTGTCGAGCGTGGTCGGCGTGCTGTCGGTGGTCCCGTTGGCGATGAAGGAGTCGAAGCGCCGGCCGCTGACGAGCAGGCTGTACGCCGTCAAGGAGGCACCGTCCGTGACCGGGTTGACCAGCCCGACGTGCAGCACGGCGTCGACGATTTTGCGGTTCACCGAGACCTCGACCCGGTTGATGTCGGTGATCGGGGTCGTCGCGTCGCCGGTCGCGTCATCGGCAGCGCCGGCGCGACCTGTCGGCTGCTTCGCGCGAGGCACCTGCGCGGCCGCACCGACGACGGTCAGCCGTCCGTCCTCGATCAGCATCCGGCTCGTGCTCAGGCGCGGCTTCGTGGTGTCGACCGGGCCCGGGGTCCAGTCGGTGACCTCACCGGGCACCAGGCCCGAGTCGGGCTGCGGGCAGTCCCGGGGGTCGCCCGTCGGCGAGGCGTAGTGGTGGTCGTCGGGGTGCTGGACCTGGAACGAGTTGGCGCCGTCACCCTGGACGTCGTTGGGCCGGAGGATGTCGTCCTTGGTCACGGCGTCGTCACCGTTGACGTCGAGGTAGCGGCTCATCTGCAGCGCGAAGCCCTCGACGTCGAGCGTCGAGACGCATTTCGCCAGGCCCGGCGGGTCGGTGCTGTAGGCCATGATGTCGTTGAACGCGGTCGGGCCCCACGGGCCGTCCGCGCCGTCACCGACGTGGCCCAGGGTCAGGCAGTGACCGAACTCGTGGGCCACCAGGTCGAACAACCCGAAGAAGTCCGTCGTGCCCGGCGCCGGGTCGATGGCGCCGTTCACCGCGAAGCACACGTTGCCGCCGACGCCGCCCTCGCAGTCCTCGACGTAGATGCCGCCCTTCTTGCCGTGGTGGCCGTCGTAACCGGCTCGGGCATCCCAGGCCTCGAGGCTCATCGGGTTCGGGATGCTCATGCAGGGCACGCCCTCGCCGTCGGTGATGGCCAGCTGCGAGGCGAAGTCGGAGGGGTCGATGCCGATCCCGATGCCGCCGACCGGGTTGGTGGCGACCACCACGATCTCGGGATCGACCAGGTCGATGACGCCACTCGCGTTGCCTTCGGCGTCGACCGGGATCGCCTCGCCGGTGACCCGGAAGTCCACACCGTCGCGCAGCCACTCCATGCCCATCTGACCGGCGAGGTTGTCGATACCGCCCTCCCACATGTGGACAACCTGCTTCATCAGTCGCATGTCGCGCTCGACCGCCGGCGAGACGGGGACGAGGACGGCGACGTCGACCTTGGGGCTGTCGAGCGCGTTGAGGCCCACCTTCATGTGGTAGCAGTCGTTGTCCGGGTTCGCCGGGTTCAGGTCGAGCAGGCAGCCCGCCGGCACGTTGCCGTTCCCGAAGTGGGGACGTACGTAGGAGTCGGCGGGCGCGCTGAGCGCTGGCACACCTGAGAGGACGAGGGCGATGAGAGCGATGGCGAGCCCGAGCAGCCGGAGGGGGGTCATGCCCCCCACAACGGTCGTGGGGCGAGGAGGCTACGCCTTGGTGCGAGCGGTCGAGCCCAGCTCCCCGGATTGGATCGGGGAGGCTCGGCCCTTCGCTCGTTCCTCGCCTCGGACTCTCGCTCCCCGGGTAGGAGTCGAACCTACGTCGCTAATCCTGATTCAAAGTCAGGCGGGCCCTGCCGGCAGACCAACCGGGGATTGTTGTCGGCGACAGCGTAACGACGTGGGCCGGGACTAGGGTCTTCACGTGGACCTTCCCGTCATGCCGCCCGTGCAACCGATGCTCGCCAAGTCGGTGAAGGGGATCCCGGATCCCGGCAAGCACGGCGGGCTCAGCTTCGAGCCGAAGTGGGACGGGTTCCGCTGTCTGGTCTTCAAGGACGGCGACGAGATCGAGCTGACCAGCCGCAACACCAAGCCGCTCACCCGCTACTTCCCCGAGGTCGTCGCGGCGATGAAGGAGCAGCTGCCGAAGCGGTGCGTCCTGGACGGCGAGCTGTTCGTGGCGGTTCGGCCCGCGAACGGGACACCGAAGCTGGAGTTCGAGCTCCTCCAGGAGCGCATCCACCCGGCCAAGTCACGGGTCGACATGCTCGCGGAGAAGACGCCCGCCGGCTACGTCGCCTTCGACCTGCTCGCGCTCGGCGACACGTCGTACGTCGATCGTCCACTCTCGGAGCGTCGCGCGGCACTGGAGGAGGTGCTGGTCGGGCTCGACGGCCCCTGCTACCTGACCCGCACCACCACCGACCCCGCCGTGGCCGAGGCGTGGTTCCACGAGTTCGAGGGCGCGGGCCTCGACGGGGTGGTCGCCAAGCCGCTGTCGGGGACGTACCAGCCCAACACGCGCACCATGTTGAAGATCAAGCACGAGCGGACGGCCGACGTCGTCGTGGCGGGCTACCGCGAGCACAAGACCTCGACCTCCGAGCATCCACTGCTCGGCAGCCTGCTGCTGGGGCTCTACGCCGACGGAAAGCTCCAGCACATCGGGGTCTCCGCCAGCTTCACCGCGACCCGTCGCGCCGAGCTGATCGCGGAGCTGCAGCCGCTGGTCTGCCCGATCGAGGAGCACCCCTGGGGCGAGTGGTCGATCGCGAACCCCGACCGGGTGCCCGGCACCCAGAGCCGCTGGAGCGCCGGCAAGGACCTCTCCTTCACTCCGCTCCGTCCGGCGCTGGTGCTGGAGGTGGCCTACGACCACATGGAGGGCAGCAGGTTCCGGCACACGGCGCAGTTCCGTCGGTGGCGTACCGACCGCGATCCCGAGTCCTGTGGCTACGACCAACTCGACGAGCCGGTCAGCTACGACCTGGCCACGGTCCTGAGCGGCTGAGGGCCACACAGTCCGCAGTCGGACCAGCGATAGTCTTGAGTTCAGGGCCAGATCACCGGAGGCAGCACATGAATGAGACCTACAACGTCGTGCTCCTCGTCGAGCAGACCTTGACCGCGGCTGACGCGGCCCAGGTGATGACCCTCCATGAGGGCCTCGACGAGTCCGTCAGCTACCACGTGGTCCTGCCCATGGAGGACGCCGCAGCGCGGATCGAGGCGTCCATGGGCTCGCTCGCGGCCGGCGAGGTGATGGCGTCGCCCGCGATGGCGATGCGCGAGGTCGACATCGAGGCGGTACGCCGCGACTGCGAGGAGCGCTCGAAGCGCGACCTCGCCGCGACGCTCGAGGCGCTGCGCAACGCCGGCGCGACCGTGGAGGGCGAGGTGGTGCTCGAGCCGCCCATCGACGCGCTCGCCGCGAAGGTCTCCGCCGTCGACGGGCGCGAGGCGATCATCCTGACCCGACCCCACGTCGTGGCCGAGTTCTTCCACGTCGACTGGACGTCGCGAGCACGCCGCAAGATCGGCGTCCCCGTCCTGCACCTTCTCGAGCACGAGAACTTCGACGAGCAGGCCGGCGGCGGCGAGGGCGTCACGGGTCTCTGACCCACGTCGCCCCGGAGCTGGTGTGACTGGTGTGACTGGTGTGACGAGCACAGGATTCGTTCGGTAACGAGACGGTCGATTTTTGTTACCGAACGCTGGCAGGTCTGTGGCTTTCGCGTGGATGTGACGTGGCACACGACTCCCTAATGTTCTGGTTGTCGGAGGGACCCGAGACCCTTTCGACAAGGACCGGTCGGGGGGCCGGTTCGGCTCAACGGAAGTGGCCTCCGTGCACCTGGGGGGGAGCACGGAGGCCCACCGTTGGCCACGCACAGGGTGTGAAACGAGGACTTCTGCGCCGGGGGAGCGCTGTTTGTCTTCTTGCATGGGGAGAAAGCCCGTCCATCGCCTGGGGGGAGGCGTCGGACGGGCTTTCCCACGTCCGGGGCTACCCCAACTCGACCACGATGTCGAGGTGCCCGGCGTGCCGGGCGTACTCGGCGAGCACGTGGAAGCAGATCCACTCCAGCGTCGGCGGGTCCTCCGCAAACCGCCCACCCCGCGAGGACGTCGCGCCCAGGGGGACGTCGCGGAGCACGCCGGAGGTACGACGCCCGATCGCACGCAACCGTTTGGCGAGGTGCTCGGCGGTGACCCCGTCGGGGACAGCCCAACGTCCGTCCGCCTCGGTGTCCCACGGCTCGTCGACGGTCCAGTCACCCCAGGGCTCGTCGACCTGCTCGCCGAGGAAGCCCCACACGAACCAACGCTGCTCCATGTGCAGCACGTGGTTGAGCAGCTCGAGCGGCGTCCAGCCCGACGGCACGCGCGAGGCACGCTGCAGCTCGGCCGGCAGCCCGACCACCCCGTCGATCAGGTCCTCGCGCGCCCAGTCGAGGTAGCCGGCCCAACGCTGGCCACCGCCCGGTCCGGACCGGGCTGGTTCGCCCGGGTTGCGTGCCACCCGCTGGTCGTCGGTCATGACTCGATCCGGTTGCCCTGGTCGTCCCAGTGCTCGGCCACCTTCTTCGACGGCTGCACCCGCGGTGGCTCCCCCGGCATCTTGGGGTAGTCCGGCGGGAACGACATCTCCCCACCCGGCAGCTCCTCCCACAGGGCGAGCAGTGGCTCCAGGGAGTACGCCGTGTCATCGATCGCCGCCCAGGGGTCGCCGTCGGCCAGCCGGTCCGGCACGGAGAAGAGGTTGAACTCGCCCGGGTCGCGCAGGTCGGCCAGCTCCGCCCAGGTCACCGGGGTCGAGACGGGCGCACCCGGCTTCGGACGCAGAGAGTAGGCAGAGGCGATGGTGCGGTCGCGGTTGTTCTGGTTGAAGTCCACGAAGATCCGCTCCCCGCGCTCCTCCTTCCACCACTCCATGGTCACCCCGTCGTCGCGGCGGGCCAGCTCGCGACCGAACCCGATCGCAGCGTGGCGCAGGTCGGTGAACTCCCAGCGCGGCTCGATCCGCACGTAGATGTGGACGCCACGGTTGCCGGACGTCTTCACGAAGCCGACCAGGCCGAGCTCCTCGAGCAGCTCGCGGGCCACGCCGGCCACGCGCACCGCATCGGTGAAGGTCGTGCCCGGTTGTGGGTCGAGGTCGATCCGCAGCTCGTCGGGCCGGTCGACATCGGAGCGCCGCACCGGCCACGGGTGGAAGGTCAGCGTCCCCATGTGGGCGCACCACACCGGCACAGCGATCTCGGTCGGGCAGATCTCATCGGCGGTCCGTCCGGACGGGAAGGTGACCTCGACGCTCTCGAGATAGTCGGGCGCCCCCTTGGGCACCCGCTTCTGGTAGAACGCGTCGGTCTTCTCCCCCGGCCGCCCGGTGGCCAGCTTGATCCCCGGCATCACACCCGCAGGCCAGCGCTCCAGCGCGGTCGGCCGGTCCCGCAGGGCGCGCATCAACCCGTCGTCGACGGAGGCGAAGTACTGGGCGACCATCAGCTTGGTGACCTCGGGGGTCCGGTCCGTCGCCTCGTAGATCACCCGGTCCGGGCTCGAGACGCGGACCACTCGTCCTC